>WOYI010554895.1_pt1 | contig 10864 bp, 8 predicted proteins | sample 6423411 | NCBI WGS metagenome assembly WOYI01 (sample SAMN13441803, study PRJNA592873) | oil field metagenome | biome: oil field; feature: oil-well bore; material: oil-contaminated soil; isolation source: oil-contaminated soil from oil-well borehole | place: Germany: Wietze | collected 2016-10-18 ... | reverse complement strand
TTAAATTAGACCCATACACCTATGAAGACTTTACCCTAGACTTCATATATCACGAATGTGTAATTAATGATATTAATCCTAAACTGTATTTCTCTTCTTGTGACCAAAACTATATCTACTACCTTTACAGTATAGGAGGCACCTGTGATGTGGAGTATGAAAATGAATTGTATTCAGTACCATTTGCAGGATTCATGAATGCGGTTGAACCTGAATATGTAAAAAGTGAGTAATAGTTGGTACAATGTAGTATGAATTTGAAAAAACATCTTTTAGCAATATTTTTACTTCTCTTTACTGTAATTCCTGTATTAGCATATACAAACTCTTTTGAGAGTTTTGACAAGTCTTTGGTGCAGGGTATTGAGTATGAGTATCAAGAACCAACCAAAATTCTGTTCACACAAATTAAGGGAAGTTACGATTCACTACCAAGTAGTATTGATGAATATTTAGACATTATGTATTACTACAGTATCACAAGACTCAAATTAGGTAATATCCCTTTCCACTATGCAGTTGATGAGAGTGGAAATATATACAAGACATCAGAATATGATGAAATTAGAATTATCCCAGAGCCTTACATTGTTGTAGGATATCTTTCTAACAATGGTCAGATGAGTAACAAGGCAAAGAGTTCAATACTTCAATTAACCCAAGACCTATCTTACCAATACGGTATATCCGAGTATGAGAATGCTAAATTAACAATTAAGAAAACAGAGAACAGTTTTTCAGATATTGTGTTGGCAGATTCAGATGAGATTTTTGCCCAATCAGTAAATGAAAGCTTGGCAGAATGGGAACCATCAGAAAGAGAGCACAAGGAGTATGTAGCTTCTGTTGAGAATGTTGAGAATGAGGAGAGTGTTGAAATCGGAGAGAATTTAGCTGTAAAGGTAATATATAAAAATGCTGGAGATTCAATATGGACCTCAAATAGGGATCCGATATATCTTTCAGTTAAAGATTCTCAGGAAAGTATATTTGCAGTTAATAATGTGTGGGATAGCTTTAGCAAAGTCACTACTATTAATTCTGATAAGATTGTTTTACCTGGTGAAACTGTCGATTTTGAATTTGAATTAGAACCTAAGGTTGTTCCTGGAGAGTATTCAGAGAGCTTCGAATTACTAAAGTTTGATGGTGAACCTTTTGAAGGCTCTGAATTTGATATAAATTTTACAGTAGTTAAAGGAGATGGTAGAGTTGTAAAGATAACTTCGCCTGAGTATGGATATGTTAATATCCGGGAGTGTAGAAGATTTAGTTGTAAGAAGGTACATGTAGTAAATGATGGTGAGGTTTATCCAGTAGTAGAGTATCATGACTCATGTTGGTACAAGATAGAGTATGGAGAAAATCAAGAAGGATGGTTTTACTGTCCTTATGCAGAAGAGATAGAGTAACTTATTTATATTAGTCACCGAATGGGTAATGCGGAGTCTTTATTATCAAGGCTAAATCCACAACAGAAGAAAGCAGTTGAACATACAGAGGGGCCCTTGTTAGTTTTTGCAGGAGCTGGTTCTGGTAAAACTAGAGTTATTACGAACCGTATAGTTTACCTAATTTCAGAGAAATCAGTTAACCCAAACAATATATTAGCAGTAACATTTACTAAAAAAGCTGCTGGTGAGATGGAAGAGAGGGTCACTCAGTTGCTTAAAGATTTGGATATTAATAGTCAATCTAGAGCAACTATAGGGACATTTCACTCTATAGGGGCAATGATACTTAGAGAAAATGCTAAAGAGATAGGGATGACACCAAATTTTTCGATATATGACAGTAACGATTCAGAGAATTTAATAAAGGATTTGTTAAAAGAAAGGAATATCGATATTAAACAGATTAGACCTAAATCAATAGCTAATTTTATTTCGAGCGCTAAAAATGAGTTAATATCACCTAGGAATTTCTCTCTTCACTATGGTGGCTTTATCGAGGACATAGTAGCAGATATATACCCAGAGTATCAGAAGCAACTCAAGGCACAAAACAGTGTTGATTTTGGAGATTTGCTCTATCTTACCGTTAAACTGCTTGATGAGAATAAGGATGTGTTAGAGAAGTACCAAGAGAAGTATAGATACATAATGATAGATGAGTATCAAGACACTAATTCTGTACAGTATAAGTTTGCTCGTTTGCTATCATCAAAATACCAAAACATATGTGTGGTAGGTGATGATGACCAGGGAATATATGCTTGGAGAGGTGCTGATATTAAGAATATTCAATCTTTTGAGGAGGACTTTAGTAATGTTGAGGTAGTTAAACTAGAAAGAAACTACAGATCAACAAAGAATGTAATAGATGCTGCGGTTTCGGTAATACAACAGAATAATGCTAGGGTTAAAAAAGAACTCTGGACAGCTAAGGAAAGTGGTGAAAATATTACTGTATATCAAGCTAGAGACCAAGAAGAAGAGGCAGAGTATGTGGTTGATGAGATTAGAGATTTGCAAAGAAGACACATACCACTATCAAATATTGCTGTACTGTATAGAACAAACTATCAGTCTAGGATAGTTGAGGAAGAGCTCCTAAGAAATGGTTTGCCGTATAAGCTGGTAGGAGGTTTTAGGTTCTATGACAGACAGGAGATAAAAGATATCTTAAGTTACCTAAGGTTTGTTGTTAATCTAAAAGATGAATTAAGTCTAACTAGAGTAATAAATGTACCAAGTAGGAAGATAGGTCCTAAAAGTCTAGCTACCTTACATAAGATAGCTAGGGAGGTGAATTGTACTTTAGGAGAACTACTATTAGCTACATTTCTAGCTACTCATCAGGAGTATATAGATAAGGTTAATTTTAACCAAGCAATTATTGAAAAGGTAAGAGGGTATCTTGATGAGATGAGCAAGTATAGGAGTGCATATATTACATTTGGACGAATATATGCCGATAGTAAAGGTGCAGATGCACTAGAAGCAATAGAGAATGTTCTTTCTCAGGTAAGATATCTTGAGTATATTGATGATGGTACTGAACAGGCAGGGTATAAGAAAGAGAATATAGAGGAGCTTAAAAATGTAGCTAGTAGTTATGTTAGGCAGTATGGTAATAAATCTTTAGAGATGTTTCTTCAGGAGATAGCTTTGATTGAGCAGGAGCAGGATAAGAATCAAGATGGAAGTGGAATGAATGTAAATCTAATGACTTTACACTCATCCAAAGGTTTAGAATTTGATTACGTATTTATCATAGGTGTGGAGGAAGGCATACTACCTCACTCCCGATCTTTTACTGAGGAGGATGAATTAGAAGAGGAAAGGAGACTCTGCTATGTTGGTATAACAAGAGCAAAAAAGAAACTATATCTTACCTTTGCTGAACGTAGACAGACAAGAGAAGGTTATAGTAACCAGATACCATCTAGATTTTTAGGTGAAATACCTCAAGATATTTGTGAATATTACAGTTCCAATTTCTAATTAGCGAATAAACTCGCCGAATTTTTGAACATACTGTTTATAACAAGCTGGCCAATATGCTGATAATGAAACTCCTCTTCTAATCTTATCAATAGTGTTCTCAATCTGAGCATATCCATCATATATATTGTCCTTGGGGTAGTAAGCATTCCAAGATTTCGGATTCCATTGAAATAGCCCTTTATAAACATCATGCTTATCACTCTCTGCATTACAGCCAGATTCACAGTACATTAGAAACTTAAGAAACTGTTTCTCTTGGTCTGAATAGGGGCCATTATCTACTACACTATACCAATGCTCACAGTTATACCCATACCTTACATCAAGGTCATCAGGAGAGTATCTAAGTACACCTACTTGGATAATCTCAGAAACTGGTTCTCTAGTAATCTCATCAGATAGAACTACCTCAGATACTAATCTCCCATCCTCATATATTTTCCTAATATTCTTTGTTCTTACCCCTAGTACACCCTCTTGTACAGTCTCCCTTTTTCCAAATGGAATTTCTTTAGTATTTTCCTCTTTGGTATTAAAAGGTATATCAATATTAAGCTCTTCAATAACAGTGCCAACTGTAATAACTCTAACCACAGTACCATCAACAATCTCATCTGAAGTACTTACAATCTTCTTGTTCTTGTCAATAATTACACCTAAATCTTCTAACAATCTCCCGATATCTGTACGATGAGTTAAAACATATTTAGGATTACCATTAATGACTACCTTAACACGGTTTAAGTCATAAACATTTTTAACCTCTTGGGAATCAAACTGAAAAACCATCTCACTAATATTGGTTATATCAGTATCCTCATATGCATTAGTATATGGGGCAGCAAAACTCACTGTGAGTAGAAGTATTGCTATTAGTAGGCAAATTGTAGAAGTTAGTAAACCTAACTTGTAGTTTTTCATTTATTGTTTGTTAGTATAGCACGAACTATTAATAAGTTGTATTTGACAATTTTATACCACTAAACTATTCTAGAAATAGGATGAAGAAAAAGGTCTTAATAATTGTATCTATAGTTGTTGGTGTACTTCTTTTAGTGGGAGGTATTTTTACTTACATAACTTTCAAACCACCTACTCAAGAAGAGATTACAAAGTATGAGCAGTTACTTTCTGATGGAGACCTATTAGTTGAGGGCCGAGAGTATTCCGAAGCGATATCTAAGTATAATGAAGCTGCTAAGGTAATTCATTCTGATGGTAGGGCATATTCAAAAATCATTGACATTTATCTAAAGAAAAATGATTTTGCAACTGCAGAAACAGTTGCAGAAAAAGCACAGAATAGGATTTCAGCATTAGATGTAAGTTTAATATATGCTCAGATAGGGAAGGCTTACTTTGATATAGAAGATTACTACAATGCTCGTATGAACTATGAAATAGCTCAATCTTTAAACAGTAACCCAGATGTAAATCTAGGTTTAGCAAAAGCATATGTCTTTGACAATCAATTTAAACAGGCGAAAGATTTATTAAATAAAAATTATGATTCAAAAAATGCAGATGAAGCTAAACTCCTCTATGCATATATCTTAGGTACAGAAGACCCTATTAAAGCAGTAGGTGAAATAGACAACTATACTCCAGTCAATGAAGATATGAATATTTACTTTGAAGAGTACCTATCAGTTCTAAAATCTTTAACAGATGATGAGCTTTTTAATATTACAAAGCTAAGTCGTATATATGTTAATAATGGATATCCTACATTAGCTATAAAAATTCTTGAACCAAATACAGAAGAAATTAGTCAGTATATAGATGCTCTCTACTACTTAGGAAAAGCATATCTTGATACTAAACAGTATGATAAGGCAGTAGACACACTACTTAAATCAGCAAGTTTAATTGGTTACGAATCTGACAAGTATTGGATGTTAGCAAGAGCATATTACAGAAAAGATGATTTAGTAAATGCTACAAAGTATTACGATATGGCGGTAGGATACGCAGATACTGATGTTACAAGAGACTTGGTAGAGGAGTATCTCAATATCCTTTTAGATTCAAATCAGAATAATAAAGCACAGGAGGTATTTTCAAATATTGTTACTAAAATAGATAGTGAATGGCTTTATCTAATTGGATTAGACCTTTACTACAATGCACAAAGTGATGCAAAATTTGATTTCTATCTAAACAAACTATCATCTATGGAAATGAATGATGCAGAGAAAAAGGAGTATCTATTCTGGAAAATAAGGAAGTCAATTAACGATGGAGAAACAGAAACTGTAAAAGAGGACTTAGAAGCTCTACTTGCTTTAGATAGGTTAAATCCTAAATATTACTGGATAAAGGGTGTATATGAAATATCTCTTTCGGATACAAGCTCAGCTAAAGAGTCTTTGGAATTAGCTTTAGAGTATGATTTGGATGGAGAAGTTACTAAAGAAGTTCAAGACCTGTTGGCACAGCTCTAATTGTTTGTTATAATGCCTATCGCGTATTATTTCCTTGAAGTGAACACGCCTGACTATTAATTTTATAGATATTTTTATGGAAACTTACAATGTAAAGATGCCATTAGACCTAGTAAGGAATATTGGAATCATAGCGCATATTGATGCTGGGAAAACAACTAGTACAGAGAGACTTCTTTATTTTACTGGACAAACTCATAAGATAGGTGAGGTTCATGAGGGCGAAGCTACTACCGACTTTATGGAACAGGAGAAGGAGAGAGGTATTACTATTATGTCTGCAGCTGTAACATGTTTCTGGGAGTTTAATAACAAAAAGCACAGAATCAATATTATAGATACTCCAGGCCATGTAGACTTTACAGCAGAGGTAGAGAGATCTTTAAGGGTTCTTGATGGTGCTGTAGTAGTTTTTGATGGAAGAAAGGGTGTAGAACCACAATCTGAAACAGTTTGGAGACAGGCTAATAAGTATAAGGTTCCTAGAATATGCTTTATGAACAAAATCAACCTCATAGGTGGTGATTTCGAGAAAAGTTTTAAAACAATTAAAGACAGATTAGATCCGAAAGCTACTGCAATTACTCTACCTATTGGTAGAGAAACAGAACTACATGGATATGTAGACCTTATAAAGATGAAAGCATATACATATGAAGGTGTAGATACACCTGACCTACAGGAAGAAGAAATACCAGAGGATATGCAGGAGATGGCAAAGAAATATAGAGAGATTCTAATAGAGAAATTAGTAGAACAGGATGATGCTTTAATGGAGAAATATTTTGCTGGTGATAAAATTTCTGTAGAAGAGCTACACAGTGCTTTAAGAAAGGCTACAATAAACTTAGACATGTTTCCTGTATTGGGTGGGGATAGTAGAACAGCTATGGCAAAAACATTGCTTGACTATGTAACGATATGTTTGCCATCACCCCTAGAAGTTAGAGCAATTAAAGGTATTGATCCAAAAACTAAGGAACCTATCGAAAGACACTCAGATGAAAATGAACCATTCTCTTCATTGGTATTTAAGATTATAAGTGACCCGCATATTGGTACGCTCTCATACTTTAGAATTTACTCTGGTACTTTAGAAGCAGGTAGTTATGTATACAATTCTACTAAAGGTATTAGGGAAAGAGTAAGTAGACTGGTATTAATGCATGCTGATGCTAGAGAAGAGGTAGATATGTTAAGAGCTGGAGATATTGGAGCAATAGTAGGACTTAAAGATACAACTACAGGTGATACTCTATGTGATGAAGATGATCAAATTATTCTTGAACAGATAGAATTTGCCGAACCTGTTGTATCTCAAGCAATAGAGCCAGCTACCAAATCAGATGAAGAGAAGATGGGTGAGGCTCTTACAAAACTTACAAGAGAAGACCCAACCTTTAGAGTAGAGAGTAATAGAGAAACTGGTCAGACCATTATCTCAGGAATGGGTGAGCTACACCTAGAAATTATGGTAGATAGACTTAAGAGAGAGTATAACGTTGTAGCCAATGTAGGTAAACCGCAGGTTGCATATAGAGAAACAATTAAAGGAGTTTGTGAGAATGCTGAAGGTAGATACATTAAACAGTCTGGTGGTAAAGGTCAGTACGGTCACTGTGTACTCAGGCTTGAACCAAATGAGCCAGGTAAAGGATTTGAGTTTATTAACGAAATTAAGGGTGGAGCTATTCCAAGAGAGTTTATTCCATCCATCCAGAAAGGTGTAGAAGAAACAATGAAGACAGGTATTATCGCAGGATATCCAGTTGTAGATGTTAAAGTTGCTGTACATGACGGTTCGTACCATGAGGTAGACTCTTCAGAGGCAGCATTCAAAGTAGCTGGATCTATGGCTTTCAAAGAGGGACTGAAAAGAGCTAAGCCAGTACTACTCGAGCCATTAATGAAAGTAGAAGTAGAGATGCCTGATGAGAATATGGGTGATGTTACAGCATCACTAAGTAGTAAAAGAGGTCAGATACAGGGTACTGAAAGTTTAGGAAATGGTATTACAAGAGTTAAAGCATTTGTACCACTATCTGAGCTATTTGGATATACAAGTGAGCTCCGATCAATTACCAGTGGTAGAGGTAGTGCTAATGTTGAATTTGAAAGATACGAGGAAGTACCTAAGAGTGTTGCTGAAGAGATAGCTGAGGGGAAAGCAGTATAGCTTTTGAGGTTGTATTTTCTCTACTTTGATAGTAAACTTTAAAACTTAATTCACAAAAATTCTTATGAAGGATAAAAATGATAGGACTTTTAGGAGACTTAAAGATGTTCTAGATGAAAAGAAGTGGGAAGAGTTTATCGACAATATTGAAGATAGGGTTGAGGAAATTTTAGGTAGAGAAGTTGAAATAGATCTATCAAGTTTAAGGATTGAGTATAAAAGAGATGAGCAGGATGCTGTAAATACAGCTATTACTGCAAATGCAGAGGAGAAAGCTAAAGAGTATATATGCCCTAGAATCCCAGAATGGATGAGCCCCGATCACTTAACTGTTATTGGAGTTATTGGAATTTTAATAAGTGCCATAGGTTTCATATTAGGGTTTTTTAATAGAGTATGGTTGTTCCTTGTTCCACTTGGATTAGTAATTAATTGGTTTGGTGATTCATTTGATGGAAGTATTGCAAGATACAGAAAAAGAACTAGACCTAATTACGGTTACTATATAGATAAGATTGTTGACTCAGTAGCAATTATTATGTTCTCACTTGGTATTGGTTTATCAGGTTTTGTTAAAATAGAAATAGCTCTACTTTTAGCAGTCATGTACTTAGCAATGATGATGCATGTTGATTTGGTTGTACATGTCCAAAATAAAGCCCAAAATTCCTTCGGAATGTTTGGCCCAACAGAGATTCGTATAATAGGGATACTCTTTACTATGGTAATGTATTTTGTTCCTGTTACTTACTACAATATATATGGCCACTACCTTACCCAATACGACTTTGGAGTATTTGGTCTCTCTGTAATAATGTTTTTGGTACTAATCGTTAGTATTTTTAGAAAAGGCATAGAGTTACACAAGCAAGATATTAAAAATTGGAAGTGAAGATATCCTATAAAAACTTTGGGAAATAGAGATAAACCCTTGCATATTCAGCTACTTTTTGATAATATTCAGCGCAGTTTCCTTAAAGGAAATTTCAAATAATTGTAATAATTATATTACTCATTATTTTTTATTTATATAAATTATTTACTTTATATATTCATGGCAGAGTTTACAAGAACAAAGCCTCACATGAATATCGGTACTTTAGGACACGTAGACCATGGTAAGACAACTTTGGTTAGAGGTATCCTTAATGCCCATTCAGAAGAGGCGAAGACAATGATTGACAAGCTTGATAAGGACCCAGAGTCCAGAGCAAAATCATTAACAATTTCTGTTGCACACGTTGAGTTTGAGACAGAAAATAGGCACTACGCATTAGTAGATTGCCCAGGTCATAAAGACTATATTAAAAATATGATCACTGGTGCAGCTCAAATGGACGGTGCAATTTTAGTAGTCTCTTCTGATGATGGTGCAATGCCTCAAACAAAAGAGCATATCTTGCTTGCTAAGCAGGTTGGTGTTCCTAAGATGGTTGTTTACATCAACAAGTTTGGAGAAGCCGATGAAGAGATTTTAGAACTAATTAAAACTGATGTGTCAGATCTTTTAGCAAAATATGGATATGATGCAAATGCTCCAGTCATAGTAGGAGATGCGCTAAAAGCTGAAAAAGGTGAGGAGGAAGGATTGGCATCTGTTAGAGAACTAATGAAAGCTGTTGATGAATATATTCCAATTCCTGAGCGAGATGTAGAGAAACCATTCTTGATGCCTATTGAAGATGTATTCTCAATTGAGGGAAGAGGGACAGTAGTAACAGGAAGAGTTGAAAGAGGAGCTCTTAAACTTAACGAAGAGGTAGAGATACTTGGAATGGGAAGAAAGCCACAGAAGACAGCTGCAACTGGTATTGAGATGATTGACAAATCAATGAAAGAATGCCAGGCTGGTGATAATGTAGGAATCTTACTCAGAGGTTTAAAAAGAACTGATGTAGAGAGAGGACAGACCCTTTCAAAACCAGGCTCAGTAGAAACACATACAGAATTTAAAGCACAGGTATATATCTTAAGCAAAGAAGAGGGTGGAAGACATACTCCATTTGTAACAGGGTATAAACCTCAGTTCTATGTAAGAACTGCGGATGTAACGGGTGAAGTTACTTTAGCAGAAGGAGTAGAAATGGTTGTTCCTGGAGATAATACCGAGTTGAGTGTTAAGTTGATGGCTCCCGTGGTAATTGAAAAGGGACAGAGTTTTGCAATTAGAGAAGGTGGTGCAACAGTAGGTAAGGGAGTAGTTACTGAGGTTATTAAGTAAGTAAGTTAAACAGGGAGGAGTAATCCTCCCTGTACTTAAAGTTTAATTTAGCTCTTTAAGATAGAATGAGTGAAATCAATTCAAAAATTAGGGTAAAGTTAAAAGGGTATGACGCCGTAGTCTTGGATAGGTCTTCAAAAAGTATAATTGAGACTGCCATTAGTACAGGGGCAAAGGTCGCAGGTCCAATACCTCTTCCAACAAGAAGAAGGAAGGTTGCAGTAAATAGATCTCCATTTATCTATAAGAGTTCAATGGAACACTTTGAGATTGGTACTCACAAAAGAGTAATAGATATTATCGATCCAACACCAAAAACTATTGACGCTTTGCAGCATCTTCAAATGCCTGCAGGTGTAGGTATCGAGATTCAATAATTAGAAATATATGAAAGCTATACTAGGAATAAAAAAAGGAATGACAAGAGTATTTGAAAATGACAGGGCAATACCTGTTACTCTTGTTGATGTTGCTGGATGTAAGATAGCTAATATAAGGAATGGTAAAGTTGAGTTAGTATTAGGTAGTAAAAAGAAAGGTACTAAGGCACAATTAGGTCAATACAAAGAGATAG
>WOYI010514262.1_pt1 | contig 10869 bp, 10 predicted proteins | sample 6423411 | NCBI WGS metagenome assembly WOYI01 (sample SAMN13441803, study PRJNA592873) | oil field metagenome | biome: oil field; feature: oil-well bore; material: oil-contaminated soil; isolation source: oil-contaminated soil from oil-well borehole | place: Germany: Wietze | collected 2016-10-18 ... | reverse complement strand
CTGGGCGTCCCAGTAGGACTGCAGCTTCAGGATGATTTGTTGGAAGGTCAGCATGCGTGTGCGTGCACGGAAGGAACCGCGCAGAAATTATGTGTGCCGTGGGGCGCGCCCGCAGACGCGCAAGGCTGGGATTTTACGGTCCAGCGGCCCGCCCGCCCCGCAGGACAGACGGGCCGCGCGGGCCTGGACCTGGATCAATCGTCCCAGCGGCGCAGCACCAGGCCGGCGTTGGTGCCGCCAAAGCCGAAGCTGTTGGACAGCGCGGTGCGCAGCGGCGCGTCAACCGTCTTGCGCACCAGGGGCATGCCTTCTGCGGCGGGATCCAGCGTCTCGATGTTGGCCGAAGCGGCAATGAAGCCCTGGCGCAGCATGAGCAGACAATAAATCACCTCTTGCACGCCCGTGGCACCCAACGAATGGCCGGTGAGCGACTTGGTGGACGAGAACGGGGGAATGGCGTCGCCGAAAACTTCGCGGATGGCACGCAGCTCGGGCACATCGCCCACGGGCGTGGAGGTGCCGTGGGTGTTGATGTAGTCGATGGGCTCGCTCACGGTGGAGATGGCCTGGCGCATGCAGGCAATGGCGCCGTCGCCCGAAGGGGCCACCATGTCGGCGCCGTCGGACGTGGCACCAAAGCCGATGACTTCGCCCAGGATGGTGGCGCCCCGCGCCAGGGCGTGGTCCAGACTTTCGAGCACCACGGCGCCGCCGCCGCCCGACAGCACAAAGCCATCACGGTGGGCGTCGTAGGCGCGCGAGGCTTTCTCGGGCGTGTCGTTGTAGGCGCTGGACATGGCGCCCATGGCGTCAAACAGCATCCCCATGCCCCAGGTGACTTCTTCGCCGCCGCCGGCAAACATCACGTCCTGCATGCCCCAGGCGATCTGCTGGGTTGCCGCACCGATGCAGTGCGCCGAGGTGCTGCAGGCCGAGGTGATGGAGTAGTTGATGCCCTTGATGCCGAAGTTGGTGGACAGGCATGCGGACACGGTGGAACTCATGCAGCGCGTGACCTGGTAGGGCCCCACACGGCGTATGCCCTTGCTGCGCAAAATATCGGCCGCTTCGATCTGGTTGGCGGGCGAGCCGCCGCCCGAGCCCATGATGAGACCGGTGCGCGGGTGCGACACCTGCTCGGGCGTGAGGCCCGACTCGGCAATGGCATTGGCCAGCGAAATATGGGCATAGGCCGCCGCATCGCCCATGAAACGCAGCTGCTTGCGGTCGATCAGCGCCTCCAGATCGATCTGGGGGACGCCCGCCACGCGGCTGCGCATGCCCACCTCGGCGAACTGCGGCATGGCGCGAATGCCCGAGCGGCTTTCACGCAGTGCCTGCGTGACGGTAGCCATGTCGTTGCCGATACACGAGACAATGCCCGTGCCCGTGATCACCACGCGTTTCATGCTGGCTCTCCTTGCGGCGCTCCGTCTTGTGCCGCTACTTCTTTCTTGAAAAGGCCCACGCGCAGGTCGTTGGCCACGTAGATTTCCTTGCCGTCGGCCAGCAGACGGGCATCGCCAATGGCCATGACCAGCTTGCGCCTGATGACGCGCGTGATGTCGATTTCGTAGGTGACGAGCTTGACCTGAGGCCCCACTTCGCCGGTGAACTTGACCTCGCCCGCCCCCAGCGCGCGGCCACGGCCCGGCAGTTGCAGCCAGGTCAGGTAAAAGCCGATGAGTTGCCACATGGCATCGAGCCCCAGGCAGCCGGGCATGACCGGGTCGCCCTGGAAATGGCAGGCAAAAAACCACAGGTCAGGGCGCACATCGAGCTCGGCCCGGATCTTCCCCAGCCCGTGCGCGCCGCCATCGCTGTCGATGTGCGTGATGCGGTCAAACATCAGCATGGGCGGCAGCGGCAGACGCCCGCTGTCAGCGCCGAACAGCCGGCCCTCACCCGAGGCGATCAGTTGTTCGTAGGAAAAGGAATCTGCCATTTTCAATCGTGCTCCAGAACAGCGGCCGTGCCGCTTCAAAAATTCACCATGCGCAACCCCCTGCTCCCGGTTGCAGGGCTCCATTATCAAGGCACATCCAGGGCGATGGCGCGCATACCCGCCGATTGACCTGTTGGTCGATCATGACAGGCCGGGGCTGCATGGCGCAAATCAATGCCAGCAGGCGTGCGGCCGCATGAAACCGTGCTTTTCAGCGCCGCCGGCGCCGCGCGAAAGCGGCCCCTGCGACCACGCAAACGCCTGCCACCCACAAGGGCGCCAGACCCCAGCGCGCCACCCACCACGCATAAGGCGTGATGCCCCAGCCATCTTGGGCGCTGAGCCCGCGCCCGTGCACCTCGCCGGTCAGCACCCCGCGGGTGTAGCGCGCCAGCGCATGGGTGACCACGCCCCGGTGGTCGATGATGGCGGTGGCCCCGGTGTTGGTGGCGCGCACCATGGGGCGCTCGAACTCCAGCGCGCGCATGCGGCTGATCTGCAGATGCTGGTCGATGGCGACCGTGTTGCCAAACCAGCCAATGTTGCTGAGATTGACAAACAGCGTGGGCGCACTGGCCGGATCCGCAAAACGGGCCCCCAGCTCTTCGCCAAACAAGTCCTCGTAGCAGATGTTGGGGGCAATGCGCTGCCCCGCCCAGGCAAAGGATGGCTGCACGAGGGCGCCCCGGTTGAAATCACCCAGGGGAATATTCATCATGGCCGTGAACCACCTGAAAAACGGCGGAATGAACTCGCCGAACGGCACCAGGTGGTGCTTGTCGTACTGGTACGGCAACGGCTGGGATGGGGCCAGGCCCAGCACCGAATTGGTGTAGCCCCGCCCCGCGTCGCCCAACGGTATGCCCACCAGCGCCGCCTGCGCGCCCTGGCCGAAATGCGCCGCCAGCCCCTCCAGATAACCCGGCATGAGTTGCTGCGGCAGCAGCGGAATGGCGGTTTCAGGCGCGACAACGAGGGACGCCCTGGCAGCTTGCATTGCATCGGCATACCACTGCAGGGCCAGCGGCACGCCGCTGCCGGGCTGGAATTTTTCGTCCTGCGGAATGTTGCCCTGGAGCAGCGCCAGGCTGATCGGGGCAGGCGGCGGCACCGCCGGGGTGTGGCACAGTTCGACAGCGCAATGGCGTTGCAGCCCGGCACCCGCGAGCACCAGCGCGCCGCCCGCAACCAGCGCCCAGGCGCGCAGGCTGCGCAGGTCGCTGGAGCGCGCCAGCGCCAGCAGCATGGCCAGCACCGCTGCCACGAACCCGATGCCATACACCCCCACGGTGCGCGCCAGCGCACTCAAAGGCCCCTGCACATGCGCATAACCGCCGGCGCCCCAGGGGAAGCCCGTCAGCAGCGTGCCGCGTGCCAGCTCCGCCAGCAGCCAGACTGCTCCGAAAAGAATAGCTGTCAGCGCACGGTGGGTGGGCATCAGACGCGAAAAAAGCGCCAAAGCGGCGGCATAGTAGGCACCAAGAAAGGCCGCCAGCCCCAACACGGCAACCACCGCCAGCGGCGCGGCCAGACCGCCGTAGCGGTGCATGGAAATGAAAAGCCACCAGAAGGTGGCCGTCAGCCAGGCAGTGGCAAACACCCAGCCCAGCCCGGATGCCTGGCGCCAGGGCGTTGGGGCACGCACCAGCCAGGCCAGCACCGCCAGCGACAGGATCTGCAGCCACCACTGCGGCGCGCCAGTCCAGGGCCAGGCCAGCGACAGTGCCTGCGCCACACCCGCCGCGGCGGCCAGGCAGGCTTGCACTGCAAGCGCAGCCCCGGACAGGCGGTGCAGCCGGGCCATCAGCCGGTGACGCTGTTTTCGTCAACGCGCGACACCTTGAACCAGCGCACGGCGCCGCCCTTGGTGTGCAGCACCACGAAATGCAGTCCACCCAGCTGCGTGTGCTCACCCCGCTTGGGCACATGCCCCATTTCGTGGGCGATCAGGCCGCCGATGGTGTCAAAGCTCTCGTCGGGGTCGCTGCCCCGCAGGGCGACGCCAAAGGCTTCGGCGACGCGTTCGATGGGGGTGTCGCCGCTTACGCGGTAGGTGTGGTCTGCCAGGCCGAAGATGTCGCCTTCGTCTTCGGGGATGTCGAACTCGTCTTCGATCTCGCCCACGATCTGTTCCAGCACGTCCTCGATGGTGATCAGGCCGGCCACGCGGCCGAACTCGTCGATCACGATGGCCATGTGGTTGCGGTTGCTGCGAAACTCGCGCAGCAGATCGTTCAGCCCCTTGCTTTCCGGCACGAAGGCGGCCGGGCGCAGCAGGGCGCGGATGTTCAGCTCGGGTGCCCGCTGCAGCTTAAGCAGGTCCTTGGCCATGAGGATGCCGATGATGTTTTCACGCTCGCCCTGGTACACCGGAAAGCGCGAGTGCGCGGTGTTGATCACCTGGCGCAGCAGTTCGTCAAAGGGCGCTTCGATATTGACGAGGTCCATGCGCGGGGCGGCCACCATCACATCGCCGGCCGTCATGTCGGCCATGCGGATGACGCGCTCGAGCATCACGCGGGAGTCGGCGCCGATGACCTCGTTGTCTTCGGCCTCGGCCAGGGTCTCGATGAGCTCTTCAGTGGAGTCCGGCCCGGGATGGATGAACTCGGCCACTTTTTGCAGGAAGGTGCGCTTGTCTTCCTTTTCGGGCAAGCGCTGGGGGTGTGGGTCAGACACTGTCTTGGAGTGCAGGACGTGCGGTAGTGAAACAGCCCCCTAGGATAGCGGATTGTGGTGACACCGCTTCCACTATGGGCCCGTGAGCGCCACACTGGCGCTATTCGGCCGACTGGTGGCGGGCGTGCCGCACGCCTTCGCGCACCTCCTGCACACCGGCCAGAAAGTCCCGGAACTGCTTGGCCTGGCGCTTGAGGCGGTAGTCCATTTCGGCGAATTGCTGCTCGACGACCTCGGCCATGCGCGTGTCGAGGCTGGCCGGCGGAATCTGCAGATAGGCCTCGGATTCCGAGCCGTCGCGCTGCACCGTGGCGCCCGCATTGCGCGCGATCTTGAGCATGGCCGTGTTTTCCGACAGCGCGTGGATGAACACCATGCTCACGCCTTCATTGCGGGCATGCATGACGGCCCGCTCAAACAGGCGCGCACCAAATCCGCGGCCCCGGGCCTTCTTGAGCACCGACACGCCAAACTCGGCACATTGCTTGTGTTCGGGGTGCTCGGCAAACGCCAGATGGGCCATGGCGATGAGTTCCAGGCGGCGGTTGTAGATGCCGAAGATCTCGTCACGATCAAAATCGAGCTGGTCGGTGTAGCGCCGGATCTGCTCGTCCGTGGCGGCATAGCCAAAGCGCAGGTATCGATCCGCCGGCTCCAGTTGCAACAGGTGCGCCGTGATGCGCTCACGGTACGAGGGGCCCAGCGAACGGATGGGCACCATCAGGGGCGTGGGCGCATGGGCATCGTCCGGCGAATGGCCGGTGAGGGGCGCCAGCATATCCTTGCCTGCGCCCCATGAAGCCTTGAGCCAGTCTTTGGTTGTGATCATGGCACCCATTCTAAGGGTTTTCCCTTATTTGATCCGGCTTTTTTGCTGCACTGCAACAAAATAGAGACATGCGTCAAAACACAAGGCGGACTGGACCAAAGTGGTGAAGTGCAACGCAACCAAACCGGGTTGGGCCAAGAATGCACAGGGCCCCAAAAACCACCCTCACCCACGCTCAATCTCCTCCATGCAGGCCTGCACCACCGTCGGATGAAAAGCCATCTGCAAATGCGCCACCCCTTCCACCAACCGGTTGTCAGCCCCAGGCAACATCGCCGTGCCTGCAGGAATAATGATGTTGTCGCAGTTCGAATACCAGCAGGTGAACAGGGCCGCGCGGGCGGCGGGCTCGTCCTGCCGCAGTTGCCGTACCCAGTCACTGGCCAGCGCCATCTGCTGGCCAGTGACCGAGCGGCTGAAACGGCCAGCCCAGGTGCCGCCATGCGGTGTGCCGAGCGTGATGACCCGGTGCACGCGCGCCGCAGCGCTGTCCGCCGCCAAAGAGCGCAGCCAGGCGCGAACCGCCAGCCCGCCCATGCTGTGGCCCACCACCACCGGGGCCATGCCGGTAGCCTCTTTCACGCGCTGCACCGCGGCATCGATGGTGGCTGCATAGTCGTCCATCGAGCCAAAGGCGGGCTCCAGCGTGACCGCCACATAGGCATGGCCGCGCTCGCGCAGCACCGCCATCCATGGCAGCCAGAAGCCCCGGTTGCACAGAAAGCCGTGCACCAGCACCACGCCCCGGCGCGTGGCATGCTGGCCGGGCGCCAGGGGCGGCAGCCAGTCGGGCATAGCGCTGTGGCGAAAAGGCTGGCGCCAGCCAAAGATCGCCAGCGCCAGCCACACCTCTGCCCACCAGGCCGTTACCAGTTGCCGCCATGTCGGGCGAGGCGCGGGGTCGGATTGGTTCATGCGCAGCATGATCACGAACTGCAACCCCAGCACCAGTCCGAACAAAGCCATTGCGCCGGCCACACCCGCCAGCGCGATCAGCGGCGAGCGGGGCCACTGCCATGCCATCCAGGCGATCGTGGCCAATATGTTGAAGAGGACCACGGCTTGCTGCCAGCGTGCGTTCATGGATTCGGGGTGTTGTAATAAACCGAGATTGTCCTCATTGTGCGGCCTGCCCCGGGAGGACCTGATGGATGCGGCCCACACCATCCGCAACTGCATTGCTGATGTAACCGCCCTGCGCATCAGAGCATTGCAGGCTCGCCGCTTTGCTGGCACCTGTGCCGGCCTGATGGACGCCCCCTCGTTCGGGCCCGCCGCGCTGTTCTTTCTGCAGGAGTTCTAAAAATGGACCGCTGCGGCCGATTTGCAGCCGGCGATTTCCAAGTAAAAAAGCCTCCTGGCGCTTATACAGAAAGCGCCGACAGCTATCTAATCAATAGCAACTCGCCGCCGCTTGCCAGCGTGCGTCGCTTCAGGGCAGGTCCGGGTTCACCTCGGGCGCGGCGGCGTCGCGCGGGCCCACGGTGCCCAGGCGGCTTTTGAGCGACTGGGGCTGGCCCGTGAGCAGGGCGGCGTAGTTGGTGGTGTTGGCCAGCACCTTCTTGACGTAGTCGCGCGTTTCGGCAAAGGGCAGGTTTTCGGCCCAGATGGCGGCATCAAGCACCGGGCCGTTGCGCCAGCTGCGCGGGCGGCCGGGGCCGGCGTTGTAGGCAGCGGCCGCCATGGCCATGGAACCCGCGAAATCGTCGAGCGCCAGCTTGAGGTAGGCCGTGCCGATGGTGATGTTGGTGTCGCGGTCGGCGATCTGGCCGGGCGTGAAGCCGGTCAGCCCGATCTTGCGGGCGGTCCAGCGGGCGGTGGCGGGCATCACCTGCATCAGGCCCGAGGCGCCCACACCCGAGCGCGCATCCATCACGAAACGGCTTTCCTGGCGGATCAGGCCATAAACGTAGGCCGGGTCAAGCCCTATGCCCTGGGCGCGCTCGACCACGGCGCTGCGAAACGGCGTGGGAAAGCGCTGCGCTGTGTCGATGACGGTCTTGGTGCGCTCGCTGGTGTTGATGCAGCGGTCCCACACCTCGCGCTGGCAGGCGAAGTCGGCCGCGGCCAGCAGCTCGCGGTCGGCCATGCCGCCGGGGGTGTGCAGGTTGGTGGTGTAGTTCCACTCGCGCACGCCTTCGCTGCGCAGACCCAGCAAGATGGCGTAAAGGCCCCGGTTGAGCCCCGGGTTGGCGCGCGCTGCGGCCTTTTCTTCGGCGGTGAGCGGCGCCGGCGCGGGCGGCGTGGCAATGCGCTGGCCCAGCTCTTCCAGGGCGAGTTGTTCATAAAAGCCGCGGGTTCCGGCTATGCCCTCCAGCAGCTGCCGCGCTTCGGCGCGTTCGGCATCGCCGGGCTTGGCGGCCAGCAGGGCGCGGGCCTTCCAGTAAACCCAGGTGCTTTCCTGGCGGGCGTCTTCGCCCATTGCTTCGATGGTCTTGCGCACCACCTTCCACTGGCCGGCGCGCAAGGCGGCACGCGCCTTCCAGCCCAGGGTGTCGTCGTTCAGGTCGCTGTCGCGGGTCACGTTCGCAAAAAAGGCCATGGCATCGGGCGACAGCTTTTGCGCGGCCTGCTTGCCGATCACGCCCCAGACCCAGTTGCGCTCTTCGGCCGACAGCTGCACGCCCCATTTGGCGTCCAGCAGGTTGGCGGCGGCCTGCGGGTCGCTGGTGGCCAGCCTGATCAGGGCCAGCACCACCAGCTCCTGGTGCATCTTGCCGCGCGCGGTGGCGCGGCCGAGCAGGTATCTGGTGGGCGAATCGAACATATCGCGCAACTGGGGCAGGGCATCGGGCGAGACGATTTCGACGGCATTGCGCACCACGCGCAGGCGGTTGGCTTCTACGCCCAGGCGCGCCTTGCGCCACATATCCAGCGCACTGAGCCTTTTGTCGCTGTAGAACTCGCTGGCCGCATGGGTGCAGCCGTCATCTGCATCGCGCAGCGCATACCAGTTGCGGCGCACATCGTCGGCGGCGCTGGCGGGCGCCATGCCCTTGATCTGGTCGATCAAGAGGGCGTAGCAGCGCACCTCGCGGTCGTCCGACATGCGGTAGCCGGGATGCTGCTCGGCAAACTGCGCCCAATCGCGCCGCTGGCCCAGCAGCAGCAGCCAGTCGTTGCGCAGGCGGTCTTCCTGGTAGCTGCCGGCATAGCGCTGCAGGAAGGTCTGCACTTCCTGCGGCATGGCCTCGGCGAGGCGCACCTTCAGCTCCCAATAGGCGGCCCAGGGCTCCAGCACATGGCCGCGCGCGGCGGGCAGGAGCTGTTCGAGCTTCTTGCGGTCGCCCTTGCGAAAGGCCTGCTGCATCTCCAGCAGGGTTTCGTCACCCCGGTTTTGCGCCTGGACAAGGGGCACAGCAGTGGCCAGCACGGCGGCGGCGACAAGGGGTGTCAGAATGGCTCTGAATAATTGCATGGGGGAATTATCTGATGGACAAAGCAGCCCTTCGGCGCGCATTGATAGAAGAACGCCTCAATCTGCCCGATCGCCTACAGCGCGCCGACCTGTTACAACAAGTGATGCGCATCTGGCTGGTGAACCGGCCCGACACCGTGATCGGCGCCTACTGGCCCATCAAGGGTGAGTTCGACCCCCTGCCCGCGCTGCACCGCTGGAAGGAAGACGGCGAGCTGCTCGATGAACCCCTGCGCCGGCGCATCGGCCTGCCGGTGGTCAACAAGCAGCACAAAACGCTCACCTTTCATGCCTGGCACCCCGGCTGCCCCATGGAAGAAGACGCCTACGGCATTCCCAAGCCCAAGGACACCGAGGAGATCGTGCCCACGCTGCTGTTCGTGCCCTGCGTGGGCTATGCGGCGGGTGGCTACCGCCTGGGCTATGGCGGCGGTTTTTACGACCGCACGCTGGCCACGCTGCAACCCAGGCCGTTCACCGTGGGCCTGGGGTACACGCATGGCTATCTGGACGATTTCGAGCCCGACGAGTTTGACCTGCCGCTGGACGCCATCCTGAACGACAACGGCGTGGTCTGGCCGGTGTGATGCGCCGCAGCACGCGGGCGCGGCGCAAGCCGGTTCAATAGAATCCGCCAAAACGCATGAGCATGGCCTCCTCGCGCTCTTGCTGCCTGGCCAGTGCCGCTTGCTCGCGCAGCCAGCGCTTGAGTTCGGCGTCGTCGCGCACGCGCTCCAGATCCTGCTGCATGCCCTCTGCGGTGTGGGCCATCTCCTGCTGCAGCCTTTGCAGATGCGCCGTCAGCGCAGCCTCCTTCATGGTGGCGCTCACCATCACGCCCAACTCACCGCTGAGCCGCATTTCCGCCTCGGCCACCTCGTGCTCCAGCACCGCCACCTGCTCTTTCAGGAGCAGCGACAGCGCCGCCAGCTTTTCGTCGGCCATGCGGGCAATATGGGCCTCATCCACCTGCTCGGCCTGCAGTTGCAGGCGTAGCAGTGTGACCAGATCACCACGCGCATTGGCGGCGTTGGCCTGGCTCATCAGCGCGCTCTTGCGCTCGCGCTCCTTGGGGTCGGTCTCTCGGTCTGGGTGCAAGGCACTGGCCAACTGCCGGTAAATGGCGCGCAGGGCCGCCTTGGCATCCAGCGCGTGCTGCTCGGCCTTGCGCTGCCTGGCCTTGGGCGGCTGCCCTGCCCTGCGCGCGGCCTGACGCTCTTGCTCGGCCTCCTGGTCGGCCTGCACCTGGCGCATCACGGCTTCGAGCAACTCGTGAGGCGAATCCACGTTGTCGATACCATCCAGATCCAGCGGACGCCCCAGTAACTCCGCCATGGCATCCAGCACCTGCTGCCTGGCCTCCTGGCGCTCCTGCGCCTGCTGCTCCTGGACTTCGGGCGGGAAATACTGCGCATGCAAAGCCGTCCACTGCGCCTCGTCCATTTCCGGCTGCGCCGCCAGCAGCAGGCTCTGCACCAGACCGCGCACCGATTTTTGCTGGGCCGCCGACAAGCCCTTGCGCTGCAGCCGCTCGTGCAGGAAAAGCAGCATCTGCGCCTGAGCCTGTGCAATTGCGCGCTCGAACGCGGATATTTGCGCCAGATGCGGCCCGCGCACGCTGGCCGCCAGTTGCTCGATGTTCTGCATCTGGCGGCCCAAGTTGTCCACCCGTGTCAGCAGCTTGTTGAAGCGCTGCTGCGCGGGGCTGAGCTTGCCCTGCGCGGTTTTCTGCACTTTCAGGCGCGCCACGCCATCGCCGGCAGGGTTGGTCTCGGCGGAAGGGACTTCGCCAAACAGATCGAGAGGGGGGGTGATTTTCATCATGCTTTCAACCTCAAGGGCGGCCGGTCAGGGGGCACGAAAATCGCGCCGCAAACGATCACCCGGCCAAGGGCAAGTGTAGCGTTCCATGTCGGCAAAAGCCGCGTCAGCGCTACCATGGTGCCGTGTTTTTCATACGCAAAGGTGCCCCATGCCCCAGCTCTACATCGGCAACAA
>WOYI010108814.1_pt1 | contig 10869 bp, 6 predicted proteins | sample 6423411 | NCBI WGS metagenome assembly WOYI01 (sample SAMN13441803, study PRJNA592873) | oil field metagenome | biome: oil field; feature: oil-well bore; material: oil-contaminated soil; isolation source: oil-contaminated soil from oil-well borehole | place: Germany: Wietze | collected 2016-10-18 ... | reverse complement strand
CTACAGAGTTTGCTGGAAGGGAAGAAGCGACCAACGTACACAATCTTTGTGTTATGCTTCCTTGCCTGGACTTCCAGGATGCCCAGGAACTCAGCAAATCCAAGATCAGAGATCTTTCTCCCCCAGATCCTCTGCATTCCGTTGAGATTCAAATCTTCTAAAACAATGGTCTCGTACTTTTCACAAAGGTCTTTCGAAGTCTTCCAGAACCAATCTCTTCTCTGGTTGGAAATCCTTTCATGCACACGCAGAAGGTGCAGCTTTGCCTTGTTCCTATTGGCAGACCCTTTCTTCTTAGTGGAATGATTCCTACCAGCCTTCTTAAGATCCATCATCGATTGCCTTAGAAATAAGGGAGAGTCAATTTTCTCACCGGTCGAAAGATTCAAGAAAGTCTTCATACCAAAATCAATGCCTATGGCTGTACGACTCATATTCTCAGTTTTACCTGTAGCAACATGATCTGTAACAACTGCAATGAAGAACTCTCCTAGTGGTGTTCGCTTCAATGTCATTGTCTTGATTGTGCCTTCCATCTCTCTGGACTTGTGATAGCGATATTTTATTCCCTGTATTTTTACGACATTGCCTTCAAGGAACTTGTACCCTGTTTGTGTGTAGGTCACAGACTTATATTTTTTTACTTTCTGAAAGGAGGGAGGTGAAACCCGTCTCTTGCTTCCCTTCTTCACATTATCAAAGAATCGTTTGTATGCATCATCAATTCGGTCGGTTATATTCTGAGTGGCTTGTGCGTTGACAATTCCCCAAAAGGAATAGTGTCTGTGTTTCCACTTTGCGATATGCTTCTTGAGAATATTTTTATTCAAATACTTATGAGTATCTTGGTAATACCTATTATGCAAGTCAATACAATGGTTGTAGATGATCCCTGCAACATTCACAATGTCATGGAGGTGGTGGTTGTCTTCATCATTGTATAGCTTGAACTTATATGTTGTCATATCATCTCCAATATATATTTTAATTGGGTAACATATGTAAAGTATAAAGCAGATGCATTAACAACTCAAGCTTGATTTACAACATTCTGAAAAAAGGTTTATTTTACTAGTGTAGGCAGATTCCATTGATAAAAATTACTATTTAGTCGCTTTCATCCCACGATTAAAGATTGTGGGCTTTTCGCTCAATTCCGTAAAGTCTGCAAACCTCGCCTGTGCAGCCTTCACTAGGTCCTCAGGGGTTATCTTCAGCTGGAAGCCTCTCAAGCCCGCACTGACATAGATATGCTCCTGCAAAAGGGCTAGCTCCTCCACAAAGGTGGGGAAATGCTTTTTCATACCCAAAGGCGAGCATCCTCCCCGGATATATCCGGTGAGGCTCAATAGGTTCTCCAGCTTGATAAGATTGAGAACCTTGCTACTGGTCAAAGAGCGTGCTTTTTTCAGGCTTATTGAGAAATCAGCAGGAAGACAGAACACGAACACCTCATTGTCACTATTCTGCATAACAATGGTCTTGAATACCTGTTCGCTGGGAAGTCCAGCGCTATTGCTGGCATGCACGGCATCAAGATGCTCTTCATCCCAATCATAGGAGAGTACCTCATACTTGATGTCCAGGCTCTCAAGGATCCTCATTGCATTGGTTTTCTTCATAGCACTATCCTATCCAATTCACGCCAAGCGGGCAAGGATGAAAAACGGGACCCGCAGGTCCCGTTCACTTGCAATACACCAGAGTCACTTGTCATCAATGGCAAAAGAGGTACCCAACGCAGAAGGGGAGGCAAAGGATCCTTTTTTCTTCTGGTTGATGATAGTCATGGCAGTAAGTACCACCAGGGTAATCAGGTAGGGGGAGAAGGCGAGGAATTGGGTCGGGATAATCATCTTGAATCCAGCTGCCTGCAGGCTGAACTGCAAGCTTGTAATACCACCGAAGATCAATGTCCCGATTACCACCCTTCCTGGATTCCATGCAGCGAAGATGACTAAGGCGATGACTATCCAGCCTTTGCCTCCAGTCATGCCGTCATTCCAGCTTGGGATGAAGCTCAGCGAGAGGCACGCCCCTCCAAGACCTGCAAACATGCCGCCAATCACGGTGTATATGTAGCGTATCTTTGCTACTGAAATACCCATTGCAGCAGCAGTCCTGGGATTCTCCCCAACAGAGCGAACCACCATGCCGTGCTTGGTCTTGTACATGAAGAACCAGGCAAAGGGGAGGATCAGGTAGAGGGCATAGGTGAGCACACTCACATCGAACAAGGCTCCCAGTATGGGGATTTTATTCAAGCCCGGGATTGCTATATTGTCGAACTTTGTAGCAAGATTCATACCGGCGAGGTTGAATCTGTTGGAAGCAGGGCCGAGACGCTGTCCGAGGAAGTTGGCCATACCGGTTCCAAACATGGTGATGGCAAGGCCAGAGACAACCTGGTTTGCCCTCATGCTGATGCACAGGAATGCATGCATCAGAGAGAAGGAGCCTCCGACAAACATTGCCACCAAAATGGCCAGGTAAAGGTTTCCTGTGGAAAAGGCAGTGGCAAAACCCGTTAGAGCTCCCATGAGCATGATACCTTCCATTCCCAGATTAAGGATTCCTGTTTTCTCGGTATACACTTCACCGAGGGTGGCGTAGGTAAGGGAGGTTCCCATTGCAAGGGTTGCCGCAAGTAGTTTTGTGGTAAAATCTATCCAGTTCATTCGGAAATCTCCTTATGTTTGCCTAAGATGCGCAGCTTGTATTCGGTGAATACGCTACCTGCCAATAGGGGAATGAGGATAAGGCCCTGTAGGACCTCTCCCATTGCTGCCGGTAGCTTGAGGGTAATCTGCAATGCATCTGATCCCGTTTCCAAGGCTGCCATGAGCAGGGCAATGAAGATAGAAGCTATCGGGTTCAACCCACTCATCCAGGCGATGATGATGCCGGTAAACCCATAGCCGGCATCCACACCCTTAGTTAACTGGTGGGTGACAGCTGCTGAGTCAATGACCCCTGCAAGACCTGCAATTCCTCCGGAGATGAGCATAGCTATGATGATATTCTTCTTAATGGAGACACCCTGGCATCTAGCAGCCCTCTGGTTCTTGCCGATCATGTTCAGTTCAAAACCCCATCGTGTCTTGTACAGGACAAACCAGAGGACGACGACTAGGATCAGGGCAAATATAATGCCGGAATGGACCCGACCCCAGATTCTGGGCAACCAGGCAAATTCCGGGTACCTGACGGTTCCCATGTTTCCCCTGGGTGCTTTCCATGCGCTGATGTAGAGGTATTCTGCAAATCCTATGATAATGTAGTTGAGCATCAGGGTGGCCAGTGTCTCATCGACGCTCCACTGGGCCTTGAGGACTCCAGGGATACCACCCCAGATAGCTCCAAACAGGACACCTACCACTATTCCTACAGGTAGTAGCATCCAATTGGGCAGGAAGGTCCAGAACTGCATTACCCAAGTTATACCGATGGCACCACTGACATACTGGCCTTCAGCACCGATGTTCCAGAACTTCAGCCTGAAGGCAATCCCTACCGCAAGACCACAAAGAAGCAGTGGTATGGCCTTAACCAGGGTGAACTGGATTTTTGATTGGCTACCGAAGGCACCCTTTGCCATAGCGGCATAGGTCTGGAGCGGATTGGCGTTATTAAGGCCGAGGACAATTGCCCCTAGCAGAAAAGAAATCAAAAGTGACATTACTGGGACCAGGATGGCCATCTTTTGGGAGCGGCTGTCCCGTTTCTCGAGGGCAAATCTCATATGTCCCTCCTTTCAACACCAGCCATCAACATGCCAAGCTCTTCAGTCTTGGCATCCTTCACGTCCATTATATCCATGATTCTCCCCTCGAACATGACGGCGATCTTATCCGCAACCATCAACAGCTCTTCTAATTCTTCCGAAACTAGGAATACGGCATTGCCTGAGTCCCTCTGCTTGATAATATTCTGCCGAACCGCTTCAGTGGCTCCCACATCCAGACCCCGAGAAGGGTATACGGCAATAAGGATGCCCCCACAGGAATCAATCTCGCGAGCCAGGATGGTCTTTTGGATGTTGCCTCCGCTGAGAAATTTTACTGAAGTGTCCTGCGACGGTGTCTTGATGGTAAAGGTCTCGATGAGCCTATCTGCAAACAGGCGGACCAAACCACGTTTTATGATGGAATGGTTGCTGAGCTCCTTCGTCCGATATTTCTTCATGGAGAGGTTGTCTCCAACACTCATGTCCCCAACCACACCCATCCTGCCGCGGTCAGCAGGAATATGACTGACACCACTTTTAATGATTTGCAAGGGTGACTTGTTGGTATAATCCTTACCCTTGATGAATACCTGCCCGCTGTTTACCATCATCAGTCCTGTCAGGGCTTCAGTCAGATTTTGCTGACCATTACCGGCAACACCTGCTATGCCCAGGATCTCTCCAGCTCGTAAGCTGAAGGAGACATCATCAAGGACGCGCTTGCCTCCCGCGATACTGTCCATGACTAGGTTCCTTGCTTCAAGCATTACTTCCCCTGGGTTGTATGGCCCTCGGTCTAGGGAGAAGAGAATGTCCCTTCCTACCATCATATTTGCTAGGCCTTGAATTCGTTTGATTGAGGAGGTTGGGCAGACGTTGACACTTTTGCCGCGTCTGAGAACCTGCACGGTGTGGGAGAACTCCATGACCTCATCCATCTTGTGGGTGATGAAGATAGCACTCTTGCCCTCTGTTAGCATCTTCTTGATGATCTCATTCAGATCTCTTGCCTCACCTGGGGTCAGCACTGCTGTAGGTTCATCAAGGATAAGAATTTCTGCACCCCGGTAGAGCAGCTTCAATATTTCAACTCGCTGTTGCTCACCAACCGAAAGGTCATGGACTATCTTATCTGGGTAGACTTGCAAGCCGTAGCGCTTGCTCAGATCAGTAATATTCTTTTTAATTTCTGCAAGAGGAGGGACCAGAGGAAGGCCCTTCATGCCGAGAATGATGTTTTCAGCTACTGACATGTTTCCCACAAGCATGAACTCTTGGTGTATCATGCCAATGCCCAAGGCCATCGAGTCTTGGGGAGAGTTAATCTCTGCAAGCTTTCCGTGTACATAGATTTCGCCATTGTCAGGCCTGTAGAGGCCGACAAGCATATTCATCAGAGTGCTTTTTCCTGCACCATTTTCGCCCAAAAGGGCAAGAACCTCTCCTCGGTGTAACGTAAGGTTGACGTTGTCATTGGCTAGGACACCGGGGAAACGTTTGGTAATGCCTACCATACGCACAACAGGCGTATCGGAGGGGGTAATTTCTTGCATGTTGTATCCAGTTGTGTGGTTGCCCTCGGTGGAGGACGTTCCTGAAAGAAGTAGAGGCGGGCGAATGCCCGCCTCTATTTGCTAGAGTGTTATTCAGTTATTTGACTTTCCCGATGACGCCTTCTACAAACCAATCCATGGTTAGCATAGCTTCATCAGACATTTTCTCGCCGGCTTTCTGTCGAACAGATCCTGTGTTGTCCTTGAGTTCACCCCAGAAAACATCCCATTTGCTGGAACGGATATCAGCTTCCTTTGCCATGACCACTTTCTGGAACTCTTCAGGGACCAAGGGTGAGATGGGGGAGAGATGAATCATTTCATCCTCAAGACCGCCCCAGTAACTCTGGCTCTTCCAAGTGCCATCCATGGCGCTCTGGACAGCAGGAATCATGTAGTTGCCCCAGTTCCACATGGGGGAAACGAGTACCCTGTCATCACCGATCATGCTTCGGAAGTCAGCGTTGTATCCGATTGCATACTTGCCACGCTCGATGGCTGCTTTGGCCGGTTCGGTGGTATCCTGGTGCTGTGCAATTACGTCACAACCCTGGTCGAGCAGGGAAACAGCTGCCTGACGCTCCAAGGAGGGATCATACCAAGAGTTGGTCCATACGACTGTGACGGTAGCCTTGGGATTGATTGCCCTTGCACCAAGGGTATAGCTGTTGATTCCACGTACAACTTCAGGAGTGTTGAAAGCGCCCACATACCCGAGTTTTCCGGTTGCCGACATCTTTGCAGCGATCATACCTGAGAGGTAACGCATCTGGTACATTCTTCCAAAGTAGTTGGACATGTTGTCATTGGAAAGATAGCCTGAGCAGTGTTCGAAATAGACGTCAGGGAAGTTCTGTGCAACATTGAGCATGTACTGCTGGTAGTTGTAGGAGTTTGCAAAGATTATCTTGCACCCTTCGTCAATGAGGCTTTCCATTGCCCTCTCACTGTTTTCATTCTCTGCAATGCCTTCCATCCTATAGACCTTGACCTTGTCCCCAAAATGCTTCTCCATGGCAATGGTGCCTTGGTCGTGCATGTATGAGTAACCCATGTCACCAGGAGGACTGATGTAAATAACTCCGACTTTAAACGGACCATCGGTCTTTGCCGGGGTGGCTTCTTTTGTACCCTGTGCAAATGCAAAGGAAGAAACCATCAGTACGATTAACGATAGGACAATACCTTTTTTCATGACTCTCTCTCCTTAAAAGATTATGTGATGGGGGATAATACCCGAAGAACTTGAACAACTCAAATTATACGGGACGATTTAGGCCCTGTCAAAACAATAATTACAAACATTTAGAGAGGTATTCCGCAGAAAACTGGTTGTGTTGTGAGGCTTCCCTTATAATGCAACAATCAATATGCTCTTTTCCACAATATTCAACAAAATGAAGAAAAATACTCTTCTTTTCTCAGTATTATAGGTAGGGCTATCATAGGCATGGTGTATTTTATGCTAATGGTGTTGCATAGTGAGAAGTGTAAAAAGGCATATGCCATATGGAGAAAGAGAATGCATACGCCTAGGAATGGATCCCTTACCAATATCTTATGAAATTTAGCGCTTGCCTATGCTTTTGCGTTAGTGGTAGGATAGAGGCACTATATGCCATAGTGCATAGCCAAGAATACAAAAATACTCATGAGGATCACAATAGGTATGAATACCCCAGCAAAGAAATGTCTGATGATTTTGCTCTTCCTGCTCTTTTCAACTCTCCTGTTCGGATCTGTTGGTTCAGGCCTGGTTGTACGATCCCCCTTGTTTGGACCTAGTCCCCTGACCCCATCTTCTGATGAAAGCTCCCTGGTTCTGCAGTCCTATGCAGAACAGCTCGGCCTTTCCCTGGAAACAGTGGAAGAGAAGCCCGAAAACCGAGTGCTGAGCGCAATCAGCAACGGCTCCTATCCTGTAACCCCTGGTGACCGGTTCCGTCTGGTCTATCTCGATGGGTTGCAGACAGTAACCGTTGATCTGCAGGCTGATGAAAAAAGCACGGTCACTATCCCTGGTCTTGGAACGGTAAATTGCTTCGGGCTCTCCTTCATCGAAATGAAAAAGGAGATCCTTTCCATGGTACAGACGTACCACAGCTACTCCAACCCCCAACTTATCCTCACTGGCACCGGATCCTTTAGTGTCACGGTTGTCGGGGAAGTGGATGGAACACGTGTGTTACCTGTCTGGGGCCTTTCAAGACTCTCTTCAGTAGTGGGCAGTGCCACCCCCTACGCCTCGACACGAAATATCCATATTACCCGTACCGACGGTTCCACAGATACCTATGACCTATACCTTGCCTTGCGTAAGGGCGTGCTCAATCAGGATCCTCTGCTACGAAGCGGGGATGTCATCACCATCCCCCGTTCTAAAAAGATTGTGATACTTGCCGGTAATGTCTATGCACCTGGAACCTACCAGTTGCAGGAAGGTGAGACTCTTTCTGACTTGGTTTCCTCCTATGGTGGAGGGGTCTTGAATAATGCAGACGTGCAAAAGATCAGGATCCAGCGGTTTGACAAGCAGAGTGGAGCCTGGCAAGTAACCTATGCTGACCTTTTTGGTGGAAAGCCGATGGCCTTGCAGCACCTGGATCAGGTCGTTATCGACACACTCAAATCTTCGGTTCGTACAGTGACAATAGAGGGCTCTGTTGCAGCAAATGAAGCGTATGACAATCTCTCTTCTACCGCCCTGATGGGTACCTCTTCTGGAAGGATCTTCTATCAGTTCTATCCAGGGGAGAGTGTCCGGCAGATGCTGGAGGCAATTGCCCCCCGGCTGATGACCGTCAGTGACCTTGATGGGACCTATTTGCTTCGGGGCCAGAAGCGTATTCCCCTGAAGGCCCAGCAGATTCTCTATGGAGACGATCCCAATGCACGAATGACGCTTGAAAGTGGTGATATCTTCATCATACCTTTCAACCAGCGCTTCATCTCCGTCAGCGGGGCAGTCGTTCGTCCTGGGGTCTTTGCATATGTCCCTGACAAGAGCTCCAATTACTATCTTGCCTTGGCAGGGGGGTTTAGTGATGATGCCTCAGTTCCAACCTCCATCAAGGTCTTTGGCCCGACTGGTGAGAAGTTGGATAGTTCGGGAGAAATTCCTGCTGAATCCACCATCAATGTGGCAAAGAATACATTTATCAAAGATATTGCCCCGACAGTGGCAGTCATTGGTTTGGTCAGTTCGATTTTAGCAATCGTGGGTGGTGTAATCAGCATCATCATCGATTCAAAAACGCTGTAAGGGGTACGAGCAATGAGTCAGCAAGAAGAGTTCCAGGCTGGATATAATCAGGGTGAAATGAATGAGGATGGGATTTCCATTGCCGAACTGTATCATATTTTTCGGCAAAGGTTCGGATGGTTCCTCATAGGGGTGGTAGTTGTTTTTGCAGCAGCGATCGGGTACCTGTATTATGCCGTTCCCCAGTATGAAAGCCAAGTATCGGTGATTGTTGAACCAATTCAGAAATCCTCATCCATTGAGAACCTTTTGGGCAGTAGTACGAGCACTGCCAAGATTGCAACTGAAGTGGAGCTCATTACCAGTCGCAAGAACATTGAGTACGCATTGAGTACCCTCGATCTCTCTTCCTACACGAATGCAGAGGGTAGTGCCTACACCGATAGGGATATCCTAGGGAATGTGAAGGATCGCATTGTGGTTTCCACGGTCAAGGATACCAACATAGTGCGTATTACCGTAACCGATGCAAACCGCTCGTTTGCCCGGGATTTGGCCAATGCCCTGGCTTTGAGCTATGATAATCTGCTCACTGGCATTGCCAGAAACTCCAAGACAGCGCAAAGGGAGTTCATCCAGTCTCAGATACCTATCAATGATGGGGCCTTGCAGAAGGCTTCTGATGCTCTGGGTGACTTTAGGGAAACCAGTGACATCATCCAGCTCACTGACAAGAGTTCCCTGCTTGTCGAACAGATCTCCTACTATACTCTTCGTCTTGAACCGCTGAAGTTGCAGCTGAATGAGTCGCTTGTATTTATCGATTCCTACAATTCCGGCTTACAGAAAGCAGGCATTACAGGAATCCTTTCTCTCGATGCTATTCGCAAGGACTCTGTCGTAGCAGCCAAACTGAAGGAGCTTTCCGCCTGGAAGACAGAGCTGACAATGTACGAGTCCCTCGTCTCCCCCTCTCCCAATCAGGCTACAGCAACCTCAGCCTCTCTTGGCTCTTCACGCACCTATGTTCTGAATAGTGCAATCTCCCAGACAACGAAGGACCTCCTGGATAGGGTGACAAATCTTACCCGAACCTATGCCAAGGATGCAAACATCCAGGCAATAGTGCAAGCCCTGACCACAGAGGTCGCCATTGATGTGCTCCAGGCACGGGGTGAGGTCTTCGTTGAAGAGCTCTCCAAGCTTCCTATCCTTGAACGCCAGCTCTCCGAGTTGGAGCGTGATGTGCAGATTTATGAAGCTATTGGACTGAAATTACGCGACATGCTAGAAGAGGTGAAGCTCGTCGAGGCTGCAGTGACAGGGAATGTCACCGTAGTAGATGAAGCCATTCTTCCTCGTATGCCGGTGAGTCCCAACAGGATGCTGATCTTAGCTGTAGGCCTGCTGTTGGGCTTAGCAATTGGGTTCCTGCTTGCCCTTGCTGCCGAGGCGCTCGACTTCTCCCTACGCACAGAGGCACAGGTCAAGAAGATTACCGGAAGCGATACTCCGATGCTTGGTTGGATTCCCTTGATGAAGGTCTCCCCAAAGGACAAGTATCCTACTCTCACAGTCTATAATGACCCCCTTTCCTTTGAATCTGAGCGATTCAAACTAGTTGCCAATATGCTCTATTCGAATGAGGAGGAGAAAGTATTTTCCATCACCAGTTGCTCAATGGCAGAGGGCAAGAGTACCATTATCGGCAACGTAGCGCTCTCCTTTGCACAGATGGGTAGCAAGGTGCTGATCATTGATGGGGACCTACGTCTTCCCAGTATGGAGAGGTTCTTCCGCCTTAAGCACAAGGAGATTGGGCTTGTGGACTATGTGGGGGGTAATGCCACCCTGGAAGAGTGCATCCTCCAGCCTTTGAAAGATGTCACCAACCTGCATCTTCTGCCACCGGGGGCCGCTCCTCTGGTCCCTTCGGCAATTTTCTCCAACCCTACGTACATCCGGATGATCAAATACCTGAGAACTGTGTACGACTTCATCATCATTGATGCTCCTCCCCTTGATTCTGCCAGTGAGCTGCTTGCCATAAGTAAACAGGTCGATGGGTTGATCATCACTGTTCGGGCAGGGGTTACCACCAAGGGAGCCCTTACTGACTTGGTATCCAGTCTGCAGACAGGGAAGGTGCCGATTACCGGTATAGTCTTTAACGGGGTGATCCCAGGGTCAACTGGTGGCTACGGCTATGGTTATGGCAAGCGTTATGGTTCCTACTCAAATCGTTATACTTCCTATAGCAATGCTGGGCAGAGCAAGAAGATACGGGTGCTGAGCAAGCGGAAAAACTCTAGTTGGTACCGAAGAAAGTACAAGAAAGACCTCTTGTTGCGTGGTCGCTCGGGTGCCTCCCTTAACGAGTCAATCCT
>WOYI011413896.1_pt1 | contig 10872 bp, 7 predicted proteins | sample 6423411 | NCBI WGS metagenome assembly WOYI01 (sample SAMN13441803, study PRJNA592873) | oil field metagenome | biome: oil field; feature: oil-well bore; material: oil-contaminated soil; isolation source: oil-contaminated soil from oil-well borehole | place: Germany: Wietze | collected 2016-10-18 ... | reverse complement strand
AAATACATAATTCAGGAGTAAAAGAATTTTTTTATCTTGCTGAAAATTTCAGTACGTGAAGAATAGAGTAGCAGCAACGATTTTCCTTATCCTGGCAAACCTGGTTTTGTTTGTCCATGCTGTTATCCCACATCATCATCACGAGAGTGAACTCTGTTTCGACGCATTCAGCAAAGCTGAACAAACCACTGACTATTGCTGCAAAACGGATGAAACGAAACATCATCACGATTCGGAAAAAGATGAAGATGGATGTTTTCTGACCCATATAATTGCACTCAACTACGGCGAAGCAAAACAGGGAATCAGGGTTGATTTCAGTACTGCGGGTTTTAATACCAATAACTTTGCAATGGCGGTCTTGTCCGACAGAAACAATGCCATTTCAAGTCCCGATTCTTTTATTGAAATCGTATCACACGATCACAGACCCAATTATTTTTCGCTGGCTTGCAGGGCTTCAGGCTTGCGGGCCCCTCCTTTCTCTGTATAATTTCCGGTAAGCATTCGTTGTAAGATTCTGTTTCTCAGAGTTGCCGGAAGCTAAATTCTGAATCAATTTTCATTTAACGTATTCTGTTTCCATGCAAAAAAGCATTTGGAGCCTGAAACCGATCCTTGTAAAATTGATTTGGTAATTATCAAATTTTCAGGAGCGATCCGTCAGTGGAGCACCATTTTTTATCACAATTTCAAATACAGAGAATATGAAGAAAAGCATATTTTTTATTGCGGTTTTCGGACTTTTTTTGTCGGCGTGCAACGAAAAGCATACCATAGAAAACGAACAGGAACACGAGCACGAAGAAGTAAAATTCAAGTACACAGTTTACACCAGCGATCTGGAATTATTTGCTGAAGCCGATCCTTTTATTGTCGGCAAAGAATGCAACATTTTGTCGCATTTTTCAAAATTGGTCGATTTTAAACCGCTGCAAAATGCCAACATCACGTTAAAACTTCAGGTTGGCGGAAAAGAGCTCAGCGAAACGCTTCAAGGCTCGGACCGTCCCGGGATTTATAGTTTTAATCTAAAGCCCGAAGTTACCGGACAAGGGAAGCTTATTTATGAAATAAGTTCTGCCAACAAAAATTACCGGCTTGAAGTCCCAAATATTATCGTTTTCAAAACAGGTGAAGAAGCAGATGAAGCCGCTAAAACTGCCGAAGTTTCGAAAACAAATACTTCCGTTTTCACAAAGGAGCAGTCGTGGAAAATCGATTTTAAAACCGAATTACCCGCCAACCAACCTTTTGGACAGGTAATTAAAACTGCCGGTCAAATAAAATCCTTGCCTTCCGATGAGATTATCCTTAGCGCCAAATCGAATGGTGTTGTTCATTTTATTTCCAGTAATTATGTCGAGGGAAGAATGGTTTCGGCCAACGAAAGTCTTTTTACGATTTCAGGTAATCAGTTGGCTGTAAATAATTCGTCGGTGCTTTTTGCCGAAGCCAAAAATAACTACGAAACCTCGAAACTCGATTACGAAAGAAAACAGGAACTGGCGAAAGAACGGATCGTTTCGGAAAAAGATTTGCTGGAAGCCAGAAACAAGTACGAAAATGCACGGATTATATACGATAACCTGGAGCGGAATTTTGATGAAACCGGAGAAGTTGTAAAAAGCCCGATTGCTGGTTACATCCGAAATATCTTTGTCGCGAATGGTAAATATGCCGAGCCGGGACAAGCACTGGCAACCATTGTTAACGATAAAAAGCTGTTGATTCAAGGCGAAATTCAACCAAGGTATCAGTCTTTGATGAATCATTTTTCTGAAGCCGTGATACATGTTATGGGAAGCGACAAAACTTACAGTTTATCAGACCTGAACGGAAGTTTGGTTTCGTACGGGAAAAGTACCGGCGACGATAATTTCATGATCCCGGTGAACTTAAAAGTGGATGCTGCCGAAGAATTAATTCCGGGCGATTTTGTGGAAATGTATCTAAAAATATCTTCGGAAGAAAATAAGCTGGTGCTTCCAAACCCGGCCTTACTCGAAGAGCAGGGAAACTATTTTGTTTTTGTTCAGCTTACACCTGAATTGTTTGAAAAGCGCGAGGTGGAAATCGGGCAAACCGACGGTGAGCTGAGCGAAATAACAGCAGGCATCTCCCCCAACGAGAGAATTGTAAGCCATGGGGCAATGTTTATTAAGTTATCGCAGGCAAGTGGCGCGCTCGATCCTCACGCCGGTCATGTACATTAAAACGAGAATATTATGTTGAACAATATTATAAAGTTCGCGCTTAACAACAAATACTTCGTACTTTCCTGTTCGGTGGCCCTTGTGATTTTTGGAACACGTACGGCGGTGAACATGGATGTCGATGTATTTCCGGATTTGACGGCACCCACCGTGGTGGTTATGACAGATGCACATGGAATGGCTTCGGAAGAAGTGGAACGTTTGGTTACTTTTCCGATTGAAACAGCGGTTAACGGCGCTACCGATGTTCGCCGGGTACGATCGGTTTCTTCGTATGGTTTTTCGTTTGTTTGGGTTGAATTCGAATGGGGAACCGATGTTTTTAAAGCCCGCCAGATTGTAAGCGAGAAACTGATAACGGTGGCTTCGCAAATGCCGCTGGGAGTGGGGCAGCCACTTCTCGCACCTCAATCAAGTGTCATGGGTGAGATATTTTTTATCGGGATGCAAGCCGACAGCACCAGTATGATGGACCTGAGAACCATTGCCGAATGGAACGTTAAACCCTTGGTTTTGGCTACAGGCGGTGTTTCGCAGGTTACAATTATCGGCGGCGATTTCAAACAATACCAGGTGCTGGCCGACCCGTTTAAAATGAGTTACTTTCAGGTGTCGATGGGTGAACTGGCAGCTGTGTGCCAGGGAATCAGCCAGAATTCGACAGGAAGCGTAATACGTCAATATGGGAACGAATATGTAGTTCGGGGTATTGGACGAACTTCCGATATCGACATTCTTGCCAATTCGTTTATCAAAGATGTGAACGGGAAACCGGTTCGTGTACGCGATGTGGCTGCTGTACAAATCGGAAGTGCGGTGAAAATGGGTTACGCTTCAGAAAATACCAAACCGGCGGTGATTATTTCCATTTCAAAGCAGCCAAACGTAAATACCATCGAAGTCACAAAACGAATCCAGGAAAACCTGGCCGTGCTTCAAAAAACAATGCCACCCGATGTAAAACTTGACACCGGGATCTTCCGTCAGGCCGATTTTATCGAAACCTCGGTAAACAATGTACAAACGGCGCTCATCGAAGGAAGTATTTTGGTAGTAATTATTTTGTTTTTGTTTCTCGGAAGTTTCCGGACTACCATCATTTCGTTGCTTGCAATTCCGCTCTCCCTGCTCGGAGCTATAATCGTTTTGAAACTACTCGGGTTAAATATCAATACCATGAGTTTGGGCGGGATGGCGATCGCTATTGGATCGCTGGTTGATGATGCCATAATCGATGTGGAAAACGTATATAAACGGCTCCGGCAAAATCAGCAACTTCCTGTCGAAGAAAGACGCTCATCGTTTAACGTTGTTTTTGAAGCATCGAAAGAAATTCGAGCTTCTATCTTAAATGCTACTCTGATTATAATGGTTGCCTTTTTGCCGCTCTTTTTTCTGACCGGAATGGAAGGCCGCATGTTGAAACCATTGGGAATATCATTTATTGTGTCTCTTTTCGTATCGTTGATTGTGGCCATGACTTTAACTCCCTTGTTGTCGAAAATGCTGCTGAGCAACGAAAAATATCTGAAAAAGAACGAAAAAGAAAAGTGGCTGGTCCGGAAACTGACACATTTTTACGAGCAGGCCTTGGGTTGGGCGCTGAACCATATCCGGATAATCGTATTCTCGACAGTGGCAGTGCTGGCGCTGGCCTTGCTTGCACTGTCGGGTTTGGGGCGTAGTTTTTTACCGGCTTTTAACGAAGGTTCACTCACAATTTCGGTGATAACAAAGCCAGGAACTTCACTTGAAGAAAGCAATAAAATCGGGAACCTGGTAGAAGCCGAATTGTTATCGGTTCCTGAAATTTCGCACACCGCACGCCGAACAGGAAGGGGAGAGTTGGACGAGCACTCGCAAACGACTAACAGTGCCGAGATTGACGTGAAATTTACACTGGATGAACGCGATCACGAAGCGTTTCTGGCTGATGTAAGAGATAATTTAACACACATTCCGGGCATTGCTTTTACGGTTGGCCAGCCACTTGGCCATCGTATCGATCACATGTTGTCGGGTACGCGGGCAAACATTGCGATCAAGCTGTTTGGGACCGACCTGAACCGCATGTTCGCCATTGGTAACGAAGTTAAAGCTGCCGTTTCGGGAGTTGAAGGCCTGGTAGATGTAAATGTCGACCAACAGGTTGAAATTCCACAAATTCAAATACGCCCTAACCGCGATATGCTGGCTGAATACGGAATAACCATGGAGCAATTCAACCAGTTTGTGGATATTGCTTTTGGTGGCGAAAAACAGGCCGATATTTATGAAGGCCAGCGAAGCTTCGATCTTATTCTTCGTTTAAATCGTGATTACACACAAACAATAGATGGCATAAAATCGGCATTGATTGATACCGAAAGTGGAAAGAAAGTTCCCCTGGAACAGGTTGCAAATGTAGTTTCGGTGGCAGGCCCAAGTTCGATTCAGCGCGAAAATGTGCAGCGAAAAGTTGTGATTTCGGCCAATGTTGCCGGACGTGACCTACGGGGAGTGGTAAACGATATCAAAACCAATATCGAAGAAAAAATTGATCTCCCCGAAAGTTACCGGATCGAATATGGCGGCCAGTTTGAAAGTGAAGCATCTGCATCGCGGACCTTGATGTTAGCGTCGATAATTGCTGTTTTATTGATCTTTTTACTGCTTTTTCAGGAGTTCAAAGACTTTAAGCTTGCCGGCATTATTTTAATGAATTTGCCATTGGCATTGATTGGTGGCGTGTTCTCGATCTATTTTACCTCGGGAATTTTAAGTATCCCGGCTATCATTGGTTTTATCACTTTATTTGGTATTGCCACCCGAAACGGTATCCTGCTTATTTCGAACTACCAGAAACTCGACACAGGCATGGAATCGCTAAAGGAAAATGTGATTAAAGGTTCTTCAGATCGTTTGAATGCCATTTTAATGACTGCCCTGACAGCAGCGCTTGCTCTCATTCCACTTGCGATGCGGGGCGATCTTTCGGGTAACGAAATTCAAAGTCCGATGGCAAAAGTAATCCTTGGCGGACTGCTCACTTCTACGGCGCTAAATATTTTCCTGGTACCAGTGGTTTATTTTGAATTGAGAAAACGTGGAATCATTAAAAAAGAAAACGCATGAAACGAATATTGTATCTTCTTCTGTTTGGAGTTTTAATCACGTTTGAATCAAACGCACAGACTTCGATTGAGCATGTACTACAGGCTGTGGAAAAAAATAACACAACACTTTCGGCATTGCGCCTGCGTATGCAAGCCATGAAACTGGCAAACAAAACGGATATCTTTCTGCCAAATCCTGAAGTTGAATTTAACTATCTTTTTGGAAGTCCTTCGTCCATCGGGAACAGAACGGATATCAGCATAACGCAAGGTTTTGATTTTCCGACTGCTTACGGACACCGGAATACGATTTCAGATTTAAAGAACGAGCAGGTAACGATGGAATACGAAAAGCAGAAAAGAGAGCTGATCCTGCAAGCAAGTTTGGTTTGTAACCAATTGGTTTATCTCAATGCGCTTGTTAACGAATATTTGCAACGAATTGAAACTGCAAAACGTCTGGTCGGTCTTTTCCAAACAAAATTTGAAAGCGGAGAAGCTAATATACTGGATTACAACAAAGCAAAACTGGGCTTGCTCGATCTCAGCAAAAAAGTAGAATCGTTACAGGTTGACAAAAATGCTCAGCTGGCCGAACTAACCCGTTTAAACGGTGGCATACCCGTAGAATTTTCAGAATCAGAATTTCAAAAAGTAATAATTCCACAGGATTTCGAAACCTGGTATGCCCTGGCCGAAGAAAACAACCCTGTGCTGAGCTGGCTTAAAATCGAAACCGAAGTCAGCCGGCAAAACGAAAAACTAAACTCGGCGCTGGCTTTACCAAAGATTCAGGCAGGTTATATGAGTGAGAAAGTAGTTGGCGAACATTTCCAGGGAATTACGGTAGGTATGGCTGTTCCGCTTTGGGAAAACAAAAATAAGCTCAAAGAAGCACGTGCCAATACCGAAGTTGCTGATGCTCTTGTTCTCGATACGAAGCTAACGTTTTACAACCGCTTAAAATCTTTGCATGCCAAAGCGGTTCAGCTACAGGGAAGTTTGGCAGACTATCGAAAAGAACTGGAATTATGCAATAACACTGAACTGGCAAACAAAGCGCTCGAATTAGGCGAGATTTCTATGATTGAATACTTAATGGAACTTGCCGTTTACTACGAAAGCTTTAACAATATGCTTGACATACAGAAGCAGTTGCATTATACCCTGGCCGAGTTAAATAAATATGAATAGCGCGAACTGATAGTTTGTTTTACTGGCTGTTGAATAATCTAAAATATCAAAATTTAAGGATTCTGTTTCTTGCGAAAACAGAGTCCTTAACCAGTAAAATCCTATTGCGAACTAAAAAAAGTGAGGGCAAAGGAATTTTAGGCTTCTCTTCAGACATTACTGATCGAAAAGAATTAGCACACATCAATCAAAAGATTTTTTACTATGGATTTATTTTGGGCAGCGGAATGGTTAGCAGAATTTACGCGTTACTTGCCCTTGTAGTCCGAATAAGTTTAGTAAGCAGAAAGGCAGTAAATCCGCAGGACAAATACGAAAACAAACCGGAATCTGCACAAAGGCCGTAAATCGCTTTCGATTTTATTTCTTTCGTTTAACTTTGTGTGGAAGCTAATTAAATCTATAAAATGAAACGTTTACCTTTTTTCATATCCGTGCTTTTTCTGGCAGTACTCCTTGCATGTCAGCCAAAAGAAAAAGCGTTACCTCGGGTAGCCATCGCCGGTTTGGCTATTGAATCGAGTACATTCTCCCCGGCCCAGTCCGATATCACTGCCTTTCGTGCCCGGCGCGGCGATGAGATTTTTTCGTACTATCCATTTTTACAGGAAGATGCCCCCGACCGGCAACGTGCTGAATATTTTCCAACGTTGCGCGGACATGCTATCCCCGGAGGAATTGTGACACGTGAAGCCTATGAAACTCTGATACAGGAAACACTTGACAGTTTAAAGAAACACCTTCCGTACGATGGTTTGTTTTTCGATATTCATGGCGCTATGAGCGTAGTCGGACTCAACGATCCCGAAGGGGATATGATCACGCGTATCCGCGAAGTGGTTGGGCCTGAAACTTTGATTTCAACTTCGATGGACCTGCACGGGAATGTTAGCAAACGGCTGGCCCATCTTTCTGACATGATTACATGTTACCGGATGGCACCGCACGAAGATGCAATGGAATCGAAACAGCGTACACTAGAAAACCTGCTCGACAGATTAGAGAATGGGAAAGGAAAGCCTCTGTACAAAGCCTGGATTCCGGTTCCGATATTATTGCCCGGAGAGAAGACAAGCACACGAATAGAACCCGGAAAGAGTTTGTATGCAAAAGTCGATCCGCTTACGAAACAGGAAGGGGTGATTGATGCTGCGATCTGGATTGGATATGCATGGGCCGACGAACCCCGCAATCAGGGAGTAGTTATGGCGTACGGCGACGACAAGGAAGCTGTGGCAAAAGCAGCTGAAGAACTGGCTCAAAGTTTTTGGGATGTCCGCAAACAGTTTGAATTTGTTGCTCCTGTCGCTTCGCTCGATGAATGCCTTGATAAAGCAATTGCTTTTGAAGGCCAGCCATTTATGATCAGCGACATGGGAGATAACCCGACTGCCGGTGGCGCCGGCGATGTAACCTGGACACTGACCGAAATCATGAAACGGAAGGAATTCCAAAACGAAAATGGACCATCACTGATTTATGCTTCTATTCCCGGTCCTGAATTGGTTGCAAAAGCACTTGAAGTTGGTGTTGGTGGTAGAGTGGATGAAGTGGTTGGTGCCATGGTGGATAACCGATTTGCACCTCCGTTGAGAATAAAAGGAACCGTAAAAGCCATAAAAGAAGGCGATCAGGATGCCATAAACGAAGTAGTGGTACAAGTGGGAAGTGTGCAGGTTATTGTTACTCAAAAGCGCAAACCATATCATTACGAAAAAGATTTTACCGAACTGGGGCTCAACCCTCGCAAAACCGACATTGTGGTTGTGAAAATTGGCTATCTCGTCCCTGAACTTTTTGACATGCGTGCCGATTGGCTAATGGCCTTAACACCCGGTGGTGTCGACCAGGACCTCGAAAGACTGGGCTACAAACACATAAATCGTCCCATGTTTCCGCTCGACCCCGACATGGAAACACCCGATTTGAAAGCACGTTTTATCCCGCTGGCCGACGAAAAATGAATATTTTAAGATTAATTAAACCAATAGAAATGAAAACAAAATCACTTTTAGTATCCTTCGCAATTTTGTTGATGTTTGTCTCCTGTAAACAGGAAGCGCCAATCGGGGAGTGGCAGGTCATCTTTGACGGGCAAACGCTGGATGGATGGAAAAAAGCAGGCGAAAATCCGGAAAGTATTTCAGTCGAAGACGGCGCAATTAAATGTGCCGGCGAACGAAGCCACATCTTTTATAAAGGCAAATTTAAAAACTTTGAATTCGAAGCCGAGGTGAAAACGCTCGATAAATCCAATTCAGGAATTTATATCTGTACAAAATATCAGGATGAAAATTTTCCGTCAAAAGGCTACGAAATCCAGATCAACAATACATTCAGGGGAAACAATATCCAAATTCCTGAAAGGAGAAAAACAGGCAGTATTATAGGAATCCGTAATATTTACTATCCCTTTGTAAACGATAATGAATGGTTTACTATCAGGGTAAAAGTTGTAGAAAATTTTGTGGAAGTATTTCTGAACGATGTAAAAGTAAATGAATACACCGAACCCGAAAATCCGTGGCGCGGCGAAGAAGCAAAAGAACACAGGTTGGGAGAGGGTACAATAGCGCTGCAGGCACATGACCCCGGTAGCACGGCTTATTTTAAAAACATTCGAATTAAAGCGCTGGCTGCTGGCGAAAAGAAAACCGTTGAAGATTTGGATTGGGATACAAAAGTTACTCAACTGCATCGTGCCGGGTTTCCTTTAGTCGATTATCATGTGCATTTAAAAGGAGGATTAACGCTTGACGATTGCATGGCCAATTCGCAAAAGCTCGGAATCAATTACGGAGTGGCGCCAAATTGTGGCCTTCATTTCCCGGTAACCAACGATGAATCGTTGTATGCCTATATGGAAGAAGTAAAAAACAGTCCTTGTTTTAAAGGAATGCAAGCCGAAGGCAGAGAATGGATCACATTGTTTTCGCCCGAAGCCGTAGCAAAGTTCGACTATGTTTTTACCGATGCTATGACCTTTACCGACAAAAAGGGGAGAAGAAGCCGTATTTGGATTCCGGAAGAAGTGTTTATCGATGATAAGCAAGAATATATGGATAACCTGGTTGAAAAAATTGAAGCCGTTTTTTCGCAGGAACCGGTTGATATTTATGTAAATCCAACGGTTTTACCTGATGCCCTAATGCCAGAATACGACAAGTTGTGGACAAAAGAACGGATGGAACGCGTAGTAAAAGTACTGGCTGAAAACGGAATTGCTTTGGAGATCAATGCACGATATAAAACGCCGCATGCCGAAATGATCAGGATGGCAAAGGCTGCCGGTATAAAGTTCTCCTTTGGCACCAATAACGTGAACAACGAACTGGGAAGACTTGAATATTGCTTACAAATGCTTGAAGAGTGTGGATTGACTCCAAACGACATGTTTGAAATCAAACCGGTTGACCAAAAACCTGTGTTGGTGAAAGGTTTGCCCGAGAAGATTACAGGTTAAACAGGAAGCGATAAATATGAAAACCGGCCAGAGAAACAGTACCTTTAGCCGGTTTTTATTTTTTGCGGAAATTCGTTAATTACTTGAAAACGACTTATATATTTCAATAAAACTGCATTTGAGTCTTGGTATTCACAAGAATATTTTTCATTTCAATTGCGTCTAGTATTAATCGAATTACCTGTTCATCGGTAAACGATGCCCGGTTAATTGTCAGATCAAAAGCATTGTCTGTCATACTGTCGGCATGCACCAGCTTGCGAAAAGTAATTCTTTCGTTTTCAACCCTTTCAATAAAAACAAGCGCTTCTTCACGGCTTAACTGATTATTTTTCATGATATTGGCAACACGGTATTCAATTGGCGCTACCAGCCGTAAATGCAAAGAATTTTTGATATCACGTGCGATGATATGACTACCACGGCCAACAATAATATTGTAGCCGTCAACTGCCAGCGAATAAATCACATCGCGAACAGTTTTGGCGATCCTCGCTTCGCTTTTATAACGTTTGTCTCCAAAAGCATTCAGAATTTCCTCGAAAGTGAATTTGTCTGTTCTTTTGAAAATTCTCCTGATCTTTTCAGGCTCAAGGTTCAATTCCTGTGCACTCCTGTAAAAAACTTCTTTACTAAGTACTTTCCAGTCGGCCATCATTCTTTTTTTGTTAAGTTCTGTCGCCAGCAGATTGGCCACCACCAATCCGTTGCAACCCACCTCGCGCGAAATAGTGATCACTGGTCCGGCGTACCCGCTGTTGCCTTTGGTTTGAGGAATTTCCTCGTGCAGGCGTTGGTTCAGATAATGTAACAGTGAATTCCCCATGATCTTGATTTTTTACTTGTTGATATTTCATATTTACGATATTTTAGTTATTTAGTTATGTTTTATACGACATATTTC
>WOYI010017549.1_pt1 | contig 10873 bp, 7 predicted proteins | sample 6423411 | NCBI WGS metagenome assembly WOYI01 (sample SAMN13441803, study PRJNA592873) | oil field metagenome | biome: oil field; feature: oil-well bore; material: oil-contaminated soil; isolation source: oil-contaminated soil from oil-well borehole | place: Germany: Wietze | collected 2016-10-18 ... | reverse complement strand
GTGCCTCCAGGGTTTCCTCGATCGGCGTGGCCGGGTCGAAGCCGTGGATCTGGTACAGGTCGATATAGTCCGTTTGCAGGCGCGCCAGGCTCGCCTTGCATTCACTCATGATATGGCCGCGGGAAGCGCCGCGGGCATTGGGGCCATCCCCCATGGGGCCGAGCACCTTGGTGGCCAGCACCACGTCCTCGCGGCGAACGCCGAGGTTCTTCAGTGACTGGCCGACGATGCGTTCACTGGCACCGAAGCCATAGACGTTGGCGGTATCGATAAAGTTGATGCCCGCCTCCAGGGCGATCTTCATCAGCTCGTCGGCCTGCTCCTGCTGCAGATTGCCGATCAGGCCCCAGATCCCCTCATCGCCGCCGCCGAAGGTCATGGTCCCCAGGCAGAGCTCGGATACGAACAGGCCCGAGTCACCCAGTGCCTTGTAGCGTAGACGGTTGTCTTCATGGATGTACGGTAGCTTCTGTGTCGTCATGTCATACCTCGTTATGCATCGGGTTGATGTTGAAAGACGTGGCTTGGGGCACTATTAAAATGACGTACAGCCCCTTGGTCTGTGAGGTTATCGCTGGCCCGGCCAAGAAAAAGCCTACCCCTGGCAGCGGGCGCTCAGGAGCCGCGTGGCGGCATCGAACACGGCTGGATCTTCTTCGGTGCGCGCTGCCAGGTGGGCACCTTCCAGGGTAGCCAGGGTGGCGTGCGCCTCATCGGTCGGATCCTGGATGGCCGCGATTGATCCGTCCCTTTGCCCCAGCTCGAACATAGCCGTGAGCCATTGCAGTACCATGACGCGAACGGCACCGACTTTGGCGATAACCGCATCGGACAGGCTTTCGCGGCAGATGGAAAAGGCAACACACAGGCACACGGTCCGGCCATCATGCAGCGCCGAGCGATACAGGGCAATCAGTGCCTTGAAGCGTGCGCCGGCGCTGGAATGGGTTGTTTCTATCCCGGCCAGGCCATGCTGCAGATTGGTCTGATAGCGCTCGATCAAGGCCTCGGAGAGGTTCGCCTTGGTGGGGAAGTGATAGTGAATGGAGGCCTTTCGAATGCCGATGGCCTCAGCCAGATCCGCATAGCTGAACCCGTCAAAGCCCCGTGACCGGACGCTGTGCTCGGCAAGATCCATCAGGGCTGTTCTGGTATCACGGTTCATGGTTATTCACCTGTCTGTGTGGTTCGCTCACGCTATTGCCGGGCCTGACGCTTCCCTGAAAAGTGGCCGGCAGGGGCCGCCCCATGACCCGGCATTCGCTGATCATCGTGGGCGCGGCCCCTGGTTCGGGACATTATACGGCCGGTGCCCCGGCAAATCGCAGATGCCCGGTCTTCATCCAGAGCTTCGCGCCATCGTCCCCGGCCCGCGCGGACAAGGTTTGCCCGTCGGGCAGGCGCAGCCAGTCATGCCGGCCCAACACCTCGCCGTTCACCGTGATCGCGCCATCAATCACCAGCAGTTCGATTCCGCCGGGTGCCTCTGAGGCAAGCGTCGCCCCCGCGTCCAGCTTGCTGTAGGTCACTATCTCACGGTCGTCCTCATGCAGCTTTGCGGTGGCAACGCCGTCCACCGGGGCACCTGGCCCGGCTTCCATGTTCTTGCTGAACCGGGTACGGTCGGCGAGGTCGAACTGCCAGAGTTTTACAAAAATCGTGCACCCCTCCTCAGAGCGCGGGATATGTGACGTGGTCGGGGGGTTGCGCACATAGGTGCCGGCGGGGAAGTCACCGTGCTCGTCCTGGAATACGCCTTCCAGGACGATGAATTCCTCGCCCCCGGTATGGGTGTGCGCCGAGAAATGGCTGCCCGGTGCATACCGCACGATGGTGGTGGCGCGGGCCACTTCATCCCCGATCCGGTCCAGCATGCGCCGCTCCACCCCTTTCATGGGCGAGGGCTGCCATTCAAGCTGCTCGGAATGCACAACGACCGGCCTGGAGAAATCCGCATTGATCTCCATGAGATCTCCTCCTTTCATGTGTTCAATTCATGTGTTGAGCCTGAATGTCCCGGCTCATCCGGCAAGGGACGGACGGGCTGCGACTTTTGCGCGCCAGGCCCGGAGATTGGTCAGGGACCCGGGAATGTCAATCCTGGCGACTTCCTTCACCCGAATGTCACATCGACTCACCACCATGTCTGACTACCTTCAACGGAATTAAAAGGATGTACGACGTGAAACTCAATAAGCTGTTGCAAGCAATGATGCTCTCTGCCCCGCTGATCCTGGCCGGTTGTAGCGACGATGACGATTCCTCAGGCCCCCTTGGAAGTGACACCAGGGCATTTAACTTTGTCCGCGTTGCCACTCTGCCCGTCTGCACTCAAATCAATGCAGGCTGCGATACAGACACCGAAACCGCTGCGGAAATTGTTGACGTATCGGAGGACGGCAAGACCCTGATCTACACCGACAGTCCGCGCGGCGTCATCGGGTTTGTGGATATCACCACGCCCGATGCCCCGGCCCCGCTGGGCACCCTGGATCTGGCCGGCGAGCCCACATCGGTGGCGGTAAAGGGCAGCTACGCCCTGGTTGGCGTGAACACCTCCGCCAGCCTGGCCGATCCATCCGGGAAACTGGCTGTGGTGGATATTGCCAGCCGTACTCTGGTGACCACCATCGATCTGGGTGGTCAGCCGGATTCCGTGGCGGTCAGCCCGGACAAGGCCTACGCCGCCATCGCCATCGAAAACGAACGCGATGAGGATATAGATGACGGCCAGATTGATCGCACCCCCCAGGCCCCGGCGGGTTACCTGGTGGTTGCCGACATCAGCGCTGCGGATCCGGCTGCCTGGACCACCCGTGATGTTGACCTGACCGGCCTGGCTTTAATCGCCCCCACGGATCCTGAGCCCGAATATGTGGACATCAATAGTGACAATATGGCCATTGTGACGCTGCAGGAGAACAACCATCTGGTGCTGGTGGATCTGGCCACTGCCACCGTTACTGGCCATTTCAGCGCTGGCAGGGTCAGTCTGGATCAGGTGGATACGGTCGAGGAAGACATTATTTCCCAGACCGGCTCTCTGAGCAATATCGTACGGGAGCCGGATGGTGTTACCTGGATCGACAGCAACCACTTCGTCACGGCGGATGAGGGTGATATGAACGGCGGCAGCCGGGGCTTCACCGTCTTCAACACCAGCGGCGAGGTGGTCTTCGCCTCCGGCAATCAGCTGGAGCACCTCACCGCGCGCCTGGGGCATTACCCGGAGGGCCGCTCGGAAAACAAGGGCAACGAGCCGGAAAATGCCGAGTTCGGCCGCTACGGTGACAGGCCGCTACTGTTTATCAACTCCGAGCGCTCCAGCATCGTGGCCGTTTACGATGTGACCGACCCCCGGTCGCCGGAATTCCTGCAGACCCTGCCGGCAGCGGCCGGTCCGGAAGGCGTGAAGGCCATTCCCGGGCGCAATCTGCTGGTGGTGGCCAGTGAGGAAGATGATCGGGGAAGCTTCCGTGGCGCGGTAAACGTGTACCGCTATGGGGAACAGGACGCGACCTACCCGGCCATTCAATCAACCGATCGTAACGACGGCACACCGATTCCGTTTGCCGCCCTCTCCGGCCTTGCCGCAGACCAGTCCGATACCAGCCGGCTGTGGAGTATCGAGGACAGTGCCTTCCGGGCCAGCCGGATCTTCGGCCTGGATGTCAGCACCACGCCAGCCAGCCTTGACCGGGAAATCCGCATCACCGACGGCAACGGCGTCCTCGCTGCCCTGCCGACCGCCGGCGCAACTGCCGATGACAATGCCTTTGATGACACGGACCTGGATGCCCTGATCAACGACGACGACAGCACTGTGAACCTGGATCCGGAGGGCATTGCGGTCGCTTCCGGCGGAGGCTTCTGGGTAGCATCGGAAGGCAGTGGTACGGTGGGTGATAGCTCGCGCCCCGTGGAGTCGCTCAACCTGATCGTGAAAACCGATACCCGGGGGGTAATTACCGACGTCGTCACCCTGCCAGACGATCTGAACAACATGCAAAGGCGCTTCGGCTTCGAGGGTGTCGCCGAGTACAACGGTAAGCTCTACGTGGCCTTCCAGCGCGCCTGGAACAGTGAAGCCAACCCCCGTATCGGCATCTACGACCCGGCTACTGAAAGCTGGACCTTTGTGTTCTATCCGCTGGATGCCGCGGAAAGCCAGAACGGCGGCTGGGCCGGGCTCTCGGATCTCGCCTCGCTGGGCGACGGCCGCTTCCTGGTACTGGAGCGGGACAATCAATCCGGCCCGGACGCGGCCATCAAGCGGGTGTACCGGGTAAATCTGGCCACCGCCACCGCGGACAGCACTATCAGCAAGACCCTGGTGCGGAACCTGATCCCGGACCTGAAGGCCACGGGCGGCATGGTGCCGGAGAAGGTGGAAGGTCTGACGGTTACCGCCTCAGGCGAGGTCTGGATCAATAACGACAATGATGGGGTTGATGACAACAGCGGGGAGAATCAGCTGATCCACATTGGCAACATGGCAGACCTGTAACGCCCATCAACTGGCTTGCCCCGTAACCGCAGCAACGACTGGTCGGTGCGGGGCAATGCCTTCAGGAGCCGCATCAGGGCGGTGCGGCTACCCGTGATATCATGTGACAATATCATTCGACCGGCTTCATCGGATCCCCTGACCCATGGACGATTTTCACTGGCATTCCCGCACTCTCAAGGAAGTCCTCGATCGGCTGCGTGCCAGCCCGGAGGGGCTTTCGGCATCGGAGGCCAGGCATCGGCTGAAGCAGAGCGGGCCGAACCGTATTGAACGCAATGGCCGCCGGTCCTGGTACCGGATTCTTCTGCATCAGCTGGCCGATCCTATTATTTACGTGCTGCTCGTCGCAGCAGTGCTTGCCATACTGATTGGCAAGGTGACGGACAGTCTTGTGGTGCTCGCCGTGGTTGTGCTTAACACCACCATCGGCTTTTTTCAGGAAATGCGCGCCACCCGGGCCATCGAGGCATTGAGCCGGATGGTGCCGCAGAATGCCACGGTGCTGCGCGACGGTGACGCCAGGTCGGTTCCGGCCCATACGGTGGTGCCGGGGGACGTGTTGTTGCTGCAGGCCGGAGACCAGGTGGCGGCCGATGTCCGGCTGCTTGAGGTTAATGGATTGCAGGTCGATGAGGCGGCACTGACCGGGGAATCGCTGCCGGTGACCAAGCAGGAAGAGCCGGTGGCAGATGACGCGGAGATTGGTGATCGTCATTCCATGGCTTTCGGCGGGACCCTGGTCACTGCCGGCACTGCTTACGGCGTGGTGGTGGCCACGGGCGCCGGCAGCGAGCTTGGCCGGATTTCCCGGTTGCTGAGCGAAACCCCGGAGCTGCAGACTCCACTGACCCGTCGGCTCGCCAGCCTGGCCAGAGCCATTTCCCTGGCGATCCTCGTGGTCGCGGCGCTTATCTTTATCGCCGGGATATGGCGGGATAGTTCGCTGTTCGACAGTGCGCTGGCTGCGATCACGCTCGCCGTTGCCGCGATTCCCGAGGGTCTGCCTGCCGTTATCACCATCGCATCGGCCATCGGTGTGCAGCGTATGGCGCGCCGCCGTGCCATCGTCCGTCACCTTCCCGCAGTAGAAACCCTGGGCAGCACCACCGTTATCTGCACCGACAAGACCGGAACCCTGACGCGCAATGAGATGACTGTCGAGGCCTTGTGGACGCCGGGCCTGGAGGTCGAGGTGACCGGCATCGGGTACGCGCCCGAAGGTGAGCTGCGGGCCGGAGGCCAGGCATTGTCGCCGCTGCCGGAGCAGGTTCACGACTTGCTGCTGGCGGGTTTGCTTTGTAACGACGCGGAGCTGGAGTGTAAGGATGGGCGCTGGCGAATCGTTGGCGACCCCACCGAGGGGGCTCTGGTCGTCGCTGCTGCCAAGGCGGCTTTGGATGAGGATGCCGTGCGGGCGGCTTTCCCCCGCGAGGGCGAAATCCCGTTCAGTTCCGAAAGTCAGTTCATGGCGACCCTGCACAACTCCGGAGATGAGTCCCGTATGGTGTGTGTGAAGGGTGCGCCCGAGGTGATTGCCGAAATGTGCCCGGTGTTCGCCGGAGGCCAGCCAATGGCCATGGAACCGGTGCACCAAGCCGTGGAGGCCCTGGCGGCACGGGGCATGCGCGTGCTGGCGGTTGCCATGGCGAAGCCTTCCGCAGGCAGTGTGGACCTGGAATCCTCCGGCTGGCAGGACGAGCTTTGTTTCCTTGGGCTGGTCGGTATGTCGGATCCGCCCCGCGATGAAGCTGTTCAGGCCGTCAGGATCTGTCAGCAGGCCGGTGTTGTGGTCAAGATGGTCACCGGCGATCACGCAGAGACCGCCCGGGCCATCGGCCAGAGCATCGGTTTGCTGCAGGCGGACAACGAAGAGGCGCCGGTGGTGACGGGAGCGCAGATCGAGGCGGCAACCGATGCGGAGCTGCTCGAGCTGGTACATTCCACCAACGTGTTTGCACGTGTGGCGCCGGAGCATAAACTGCGGCTGGTCAAGGCGCTTCAGGCCGGAGGGCAGGTTGTTGCCATGACCGGTGATGGTGTCAATGACGGGCCGGCACTGAAGCGGGCAGAGATCGGGGTGGCCATGGGAATCAACGGCACGGCGGTTGCCAGGGAGGCCAGCGACATTGTGCTGGCGGATGATAATTTCGCCTCCATCAGTGCCGCGGTAGAGGAAGGGCGACGGGTCTACGACAATCTCTCCAAGTCTCTCGCTTTCGTGCTGCCCACCAGTCTCGGGCAGGCAATGATCATCCTGGTTGCGGTACTTTTCTTCCCCGTTACTGACGGCCATCTTCTGATGCCGATCGAACCGGTGCAGATTCTTTGGGTGAACCTGGTTGTTGCCTCTGCACTGGCGCTGCCGCTGGCCATGGAGGCCAGGGAGCCGGGCCTGATGAAGCGACCGCCGAGGTCGCCCAAGGAGCCACTGCTGAGCCGGTTCCTGGTGGTTCGTACCTTTCTGGTCGGTGCCCTGATGACGGGTGGGGCGGCCGGGCTTTTTCTGCTGGAGTACAGCGCCGATCTTTCCGAAGGGACTGCGGTTGAGTTTGCCCGGGGCAAGGCGCAGACCATGGCGGTCACGACCATCATCCTGTTCCAGATGCTGTACTTGCTGAACTGCCGCTCGCTCACCCGGTCGTTCTGGCGGATCGGCCTGTTCAGCAATCTCTGGGTTTATCTGGGTATCGGGGTGACCCTGGTGTTGCAACTGGCCTTTGTCTATCTCGGGCCCTTCAACCAGCTTTTCCATACCCGACCGCTGGAGGCGGCTGACTGGTTGATGTCCGCGGGTGTGGCGTTTGTGGGGTCTCTGATTATCCTGGTGGAGAAGTGGCTGTGGCGCCAGAATGATGTTCCCGGGGAGGCGGTTGAAAATGGGGGCAGGTGAAAGCATTCATCTGACCCCCGTCTTGCATCTTCTCCCGGATTCGCCGACCCTGCGGCTTTCACGTATAATCGCCCGTTTTCCCACCGGCGCAGCAGATCAGTCTTGAGTCCGACAGGCTGCTCCGGGCGAGCACCACATCGACGTTCGGGAGTTTTCAGTCATGAGTCAGGCCGGAGAGCAGGGCACCCTGTTTGTGATTTCTGCCCCCTCGGGTGCGGGCAAGACCACCCTGGTGGCAGAAATGCTGAAAAATGATGGGAAGCTCGGCGTGTCCGTTTCCCACACCACCCGGCCCATGCGGGAAGGGGAGCAGGACGGGGTGAACTACCATTTTGTCAGCCGGGATGAATTCGAGGACATGATCGCCGGTGGCGATTTCCTGGAGCATGCCGATGTCTTCGGCAATTACTACGGTACTTCCCAGGCCTGGGTGCGTGAGACCCTGGCCCGGGGTGAGGACGTCATTCTCGAAATCGACTGGCAGGGGGCCGAACAGGTGCGCCGGCTCATTCCGGAATGCATCAGTATCTTTATTGTTCCTCCTTCCGCCGAAGTCCTGCGGAAGCGTCTGACCGGACGCGGCACAGACGCTCCGGATGTCGTCGAACGCCGGCTCAGGGAAGCCGCCGAAGAATGCTCCCATGCCCTGGAGTTCGATTACCTGGTGGTGAACGACGACTTTCAGGTGGCGCTGGCGGATCTGCTTGCGATTGTCCGCAGCCAGAGGCTGCGTATGCAGGTCCAGCAGGTCAGATACAGGGAGCTGCTGGCGGGGCTCTCTGGCAAGGCCTGATGCGCGGTTTTCCTGTATACAAATTGAGCCGGTCGCAGTAAACTATGCGGTCTGTCGAAACAGTCATTTTTATTTGTCGGGGAAGTTATGGCACGAGTTACCGTTGAAGATTGTCTGGAAAACGTTGATAACCGCTTCCAGCTGGTGATGCTGGCTAGCAAGCGTGCCCGCCAGATTGCAACCAAGGGCTTTGAGCCGATGGTTCCGGAAGAGAACGATAAGCCGACAGTCATTGCGCTGCGTGAAATTGCCGAGGGCAAGGTGACCCGGGATCTTCTCAAAGAAGAAGACGAGGATTGATCACTGCGCAGGATATCTACCTGTCTATGCGCAAGTTTGAACCATTGAAATCTGTCCCCGCGGTTTTATAGTGTATTTATAGAACGTTGCTGGAAGGATCAGGAAGGACCCGGATGCGTGCATTCGGGTTTTTTTGTCCCTGAAATTCGAAAAGTGTGGAGGCGCGGTGTCTGCAGAGCCTATGGTTGAAGGTCTGGCAAGAGAGCTCAGTACCTATCTGGATACCAATCGCATCAATCAGGTGCGAAGGGCCTACTATTACGCCGAACAGGCCCACGAAGGGCAAATGCGCAAGAGCGGGGACCGTTACATTACCCATCCGCTGGCGGTTGCCCGTATTCTCGCCGAGTTGAAGCTTGACCATCAGAGCCTGATGGCCGCCATGCTCCACGACGTCATTGAAGATACCGGTATTCCCAAGGATGCCCTGTCTGAACAGTTCGGCGAGGATGTGGCGGAACTGGTGGATGGTGTCAGCAAGCTGACCCAGATTGAATTTCGCTCCCGGGCGGAAGCGCAGGCGGAGAACTTCCAGAAAATGACTCTCGCGATGGCGCGGGATATCCGCGTGATTCTGGTGAAACTGGCGGACCGGCTGCACAACATGCGCACTCTCGGGCCCATGCCCTACGAAAAGCGCCAGCGTATCGCCACCGAAACCCTCGATATCTACGCCCCGATTGCCAATCGTCTGGGCATGCACTCCATCTGTACCGAGCTTGAAGATCTGGGCTTCTCGTCCCTGTACCCGATGCGTGCCAGATATATTTCCAAAGCAGTGAGCAAGCTGCGGGGCAGTCACCGGGAAATCATTGAGGAAATCCGCGGCAAGCTGCAGGAAAAGCTGGAGGAAAGGGGGCTGCCGGGCCGTATCCTCGGGCGCGAGAAGCACCTGAACAGCATCTACAACAAGATGAAGTTCAAGCACAAATCCTTCCATGAGATCATGGATGTGTACGCTTTTCGGATCATCACCGACACCGAAGACGACTGCTACCGCATCCTTGGTGCCGTGCACAGCCTTTACAAGCCGCTGCCGGGCCGCTTCAAGGACTATATTGCCATGCCCAAGGCCAATGGCTACCAGTCCCTGCACACCACCCTTTTCGGCATGCATGTGAACATCGAGATCCAGATCCGCACCGAGGAGATGGAGCACATTGCCAACAACGGTATTGCGGCCCACTGGATGTACAAGAACGAGCCGTCCAATGTCACCAGCGTCAACCAGGCCAGGGTAGACCGCTGGGTCAAGGGCCTGATGGAGATGCGAGAGCGTGCCGATGACTCCCTGGAGTTCATCGAGCACGTCAAGGTGGACCTGTTCCCCGACGAAATCTACGTATTCACCCCGAAAGGCCGGATCATGGAGTTGCCCAGCGGCGCCACACCAGTGGATTTTGCCTATGCCATCCACACCGATATCGGCAATGCGGCAGTGGCCTGTCGGATCAATCGCAACCTTGGTTCCCTGAGCCAGCCACTGCAAAGCGGCCAGACAGTGGAAATCATCACCGCGCCGGGCGCGCGGCCCAATCCCGCCTGGCTGAGCTTTGTGGTCACCGGCAAGGCGCGCAGCAGTATTCGCCATGTTCTCAAGACCCAGAAACGGGCGGAATCCCTGGATCTTGGTCGTACCCTGTTGAAGAAGTCACTCAAGGGCTTTGGCGCCAAACTCGCCGAGATCAGCGACGGCCAGAAGCAGGCGGTGGTTAATCACAACCAGGTGAACAGTTTTGAAGATCTGATCAGTGATATTGGCCTTGGCAACCGTATGGCCTACCTGGTGGCCCGGCAACTGGTCAACGGTGCCGAGGGCGCCGGAAGTTCAGTGGTTGAAGGCGGGCGGCCGGCGGATCGCAGTCCGGTCACCATCCGTGGTACCGAAGGGTTGCTGGTGAAATTCGCCAACTGCTGCAAACCGATTCCGGGGGACCCGGTGGTTGGCGTGATGGACTCCGGTAACGGGATGGTGATTCATTCCGACACCTGTTCGCGCCTGCCGGAAGACGACGAGGGCAGGGCGCGCCTGACCCACCTCAAGTGGGCCAAGGATATTACCGATGAGTTCTCGGTTGAGCTCCGGGTGGAGCTGGAACGCCAACGTGGGGTTATCGCGGAGCTGGCCAAAGCCGTGGCCAGGGCTGATGGCAACATCGAGCGCATCAGCGTAGAGGACCAGAACGCCAGGTTCGGCGAATCAAAGGCATGGCCTTCCGCGTGGGTGATGATCGGCGTCTCGGAGCATTTTTTCCAGCGGATTCCATCGTCCGAAACAAACGCGAACAATCCGCCAACCCGATTCAGGCCCGCGACCGCCTTGAACCGTTCTTCGTCCGGAACGCAGGGGCGCTTGTCCAGAAACGGCATGAAGTTGTGG
>WOYI010919272.1_pt1 | contig 10876 bp, 13 predicted proteins | sample 6423411 | NCBI WGS metagenome assembly WOYI01 (sample SAMN13441803, study PRJNA592873) | oil field metagenome | biome: oil field; feature: oil-well bore; material: oil-contaminated soil; isolation source: oil-contaminated soil from oil-well borehole | place: Germany: Wietze | collected 2016-10-18 ... | reverse complement strand
GAGAGCCTCAAGGTCACTGCACCTGCATAGTTATAAATGAACCGGGAAATGAGGTTTGAAGGAGAAAGCGAAATGGGTGGCTTGAGAATGCAAGAGAAGAGGTTATAGTTGTTCGGGTCCAGTACACTTTTTGCCCGGTACCGGGAAAACCGAAGGGAGGCAGCAACTGTATGCCGTACATTGCAAAGCGGGTTCAGGGAAGCTGCGAGGGAGTTTTCTGCCTGCTCCAGAGATGGATACTGGAAGCCTCTGCGGGCGGAAGGGAGATCATCAACCTGGGTGTGGGAAGCCCCAACCGGCGGCCTGAGGATCCCGTCCTTGAAGAAGCCCTGGCAACAGCCAGAGAGGACCGGTCGTACGAGTACCCTTTTATCGATCCCGAACTTCCCAGGGCCATAGCCGGATGGTACGCTGACCGTTTCGGCGTTGCTGTTGACCCCTGCACAGAGATCATGCCGCTTTGGGGGTCGCAGGAAGGATTTGCCCATTTCCCGCTGGTAGCCATGGAGAGTGGAGACCTCTGCATCCTGCCCGATCCCGGGTACCCCATCTACCACTATATGCCAGTGATGGTGGATGGCGAGTCGTGGGCTCTTCCGCTGGAAGAGGGCAACGGGTTTTTGCCGGACTTCGGCGTTGTCCCGGACGATGTCGCCAGGCGGGCGCGCCTGATGGTGCTGAATTACCCCAACAACCCGCTTGGCGTGGGAGCGGATCTGAACGTTCTGAAGCAGGCGGTTGATTTCTGCCGTAAAAATGATATCTGGCTGATCTACGACAATGCCTACTGCGAACTGGCCTTCGACGGTTTCAGACCTCCCAGCGTACTGCAGATCCCGGGCGCCTCGGATGTGGCCGTTGAAGTCAACTCTTTCTCCAAAACCTTTAACATGGCAGGTATGCGGATCGGATTCGCCCTTGGCAACCCGGATTTTATCTCAGCCCTGAAGCAGCTGAAGAGCAACATCGATTACGGCCTCTTCCGTCCGATACAGAAGGCCGCCATCATGGCACTGACACATCCCGACAGGGACGCAATGATCGAACGGACACGTACCATGTATCAGGACAGACGCGATGCCTTTATCGGCGCAGCCTCGGAGAACGGCTGGAACATCACACCGCCCATGGGCAGCATGTTCATCTGGGCCCGGGTGCCCGACTGCGAAGACGACATGGCCTTTGCGGAGTTCTGCATCAGGGAGGCGGGTGTTGTGGTGACGCCGGGCAGAGCTTTTGGCGGGAAGGGCGCGGGATTCGTGCGTATCGCCCTGGTCCGCGAGCCGGAGATCCTTGCCGAGGGCGCTGCGCGGATCGCGACAATCCTGGAAAAGTGGGCTTGCAGGGTTTGAAGAAATGAAGACAAAGGAGTGAGACTCTATAGATGAAAGTATTGGCCATAAACGGAAGCCCGAGAAAAAACTGGAACACTGCGACACTGCTTGAAAACACGCTGAAAGGGGCAGCTTCCCAGGGTGCGGAGACTGAACTTCTGCACCTTTACGACCTCACCTACAAGGGATGCACAAGCTGTTTCGCATGCAAGATCATCGACGGACCCAGCCAGGGCAGATGCGCAATGAGGGACGACCTGACCCCCGTTCTCGACAGGATCGAAAGCGAGGTCGATGCGCTGGTTATGGGGAGCCCGATCTATTTCGGGTCGATGACAGGAGAGATGCGGTCTTTCATGGAGCGTCTCCTGTTCGCGCCTCACTCCTACTCGAATCCATACCGGTCGCTTTTCCCGCGAAGGATCAAAACGGCATTCATCTACACGATGAACGTTCCGGAGAATAAGCTTGCAGAGTACGGCTACGACAGGCTTTTCGCTTCAACAGAGGCAACGCTTGGCAGAGTGATAGGTCCCGCTGAAACGCTCGTTTCCACTGACACGCTCCAGTTCCCGGATTATTCAAAGGTGGTTATGGAGATGTTCGACCCTGAAAAAAAGGCCGCCCGGCGCAGGAAGGTTTTCCCCGACGATTGTAGGAAGGCTTTTGAACTGGGCCGCAGGCTCGGGAGCTCCGGGGTTTGAATCTGAACGGGATCATCGACGGCCGATCTGTCGCCGAAGAGGGTTGCCGACAAGACTGATCTAGTCAGCCAGACTAAAGCAAAATGGAGGAAGGAATATGACCGCCCTGCTTGTGATAGATGTGCAGAAAGATTATTTTCCAGGCGGCAGAATGGAGCTGAGCGGCAGCATGGAAGCCAGTGAAAAAATAAAAAAAATGATCGGTTTCTTCCGGGAAGAGAAAAAGCCGGTAATACACGTACAGCACATCTCAAAAGGTCCAAACGCATCATTCTTTCTTCCCGGAACTGAGGGTATCGAATTTCACGAGAATGTATTACCCGAAGGGGACGAAAAAGTCGTTCAGAAGAATTTTCCGAATGGTTTCAGAAATACTGACCTTGACGCCTACTGCAAAGACAATGGGATAAAAACGCTGGTCATCGCGGGAATGATGACTCACATGTGCATAGATACTACGGTTCGCGCCGCTTTTGATCTCGGTTATGGCTGCGTCTTATTGGGTGATTGCTGCGCCACAAGGAATTTAAGCATTAATGAGCGGACGATCACCTCCGAAAATGTTCAAAATGCTTTCCTTGCAGCACTGAATGGAACTTTCGCGAAGGTAATGAATTCAGAAGAGTATATAGAAGGAAAAAACTGACATAAGCCTGGATCGGATCCCCGAGGTGAGCCTGCTCGCCGGTCAGACATTGATGAGGAGATACGATTGCGGTATACTGACAATGTACTGTAATAACTCAACGATGGTTCATACTACCAGAAGGGGGACATTCTGATGAGCGGAGTGTACAAGGTAATCGAACTTGTCGGCTGCAGTGGCACTTCTTGGGAGGAAGCCGCAAGAACCGCGGTGGCAACGGCGTCGAAAACCCTCAAGGATCTGCGAATAGCCGAAGTCTCCAGGCAGGACCTTACCATCAAGGACGGCAAGGTGGAGGAGTACCGGGTGCGACTGAAGGTCTCCTTCAAGTATCATTCCGAGGAATAAAAACAGGGCCGGAACGGCATATATCAACAGGGGCGGCCCCGGGGCCGCCCCTGTCTGCGCCAGGGCTGCCGGGGATCCCGGGCGCACAGCCCTTCGGCTTGTCTGAAGGGCTGCGGAATGGCGCTTCATTTCATCCCGCCCGGTTTTCCCCCGATCATCCAGTTCTCCATGGGCGACTCCTCGATCTTCACAGTTACGGCCTCAACCGGGCAGCCGACCTTTTCGACGACGACGCCCGTGATGGCTTTGGCAAGGTCGACCTTGAACTCCTTACTTCTGCCGGACCATAGCTCAACGCGCACTAAAGGCATGAATTCACCTCCCCTGGCTTCAATTCTCCAGCCATTCGTAAATTGCCTCCGCCAGGGCCACCCTTTTCTCTGAAAAGTCATGGGAGCAGGAGAAGGTCACGATGGTTTTCGGACCCTCCGCTTTTGTCAGCATCTCCGCGACCGGAACCTGGTGGGTATGCGGGGTGGCGTCCCTGTCGCCGGATGCCATGACCAGCAGTATATTCTTTTCCTTATAGACCCTGGGGTTGCGGAGCAAGTTCCAATTGTTGTGATTTTCAATGATATCGGACATCAGCGATTCCGCTGTTGCCCCGCTCAGCGGGTTCAGCCCTCCCGAGAAGAGGCCGAAAGTTTCAGCGTATGCATCCTTGTCACCGGCCTCGATGCGTTCCGCCTGGCGGGACAGGTTGTAGGGGGCCAGTGCGGCGAAGCCCTGAAAATCCATCCCGTCCCTTGCGGCCAGCAGGGTAAGGAAACCACCAACGCTATGCCCTGCCAGGAAGACGTTATCCCTGTCTATTCTGTGTTCCTTCGCGAAGGCTTCGTCGGCGATCATTCGGCGTACGGTCTGGAGGTCCCGGTAGTTCTGGCTGAAGGAATAATTTTCCCTGCTCCCCCAGGATCCGGAGTAGTGAAAGATCATCACGTTGTACCCGCCGCGCCTGAGAGCATGGGCAAGATCGAAGTTCTTCTCGTTGCCGGGGAAGCCGTGCAGAAGAAGAACGGTCTTGTGCGGCCCCTCGCCGCCCGCAAGGTAGATCAGTCCCAGCAGTCGATCCTCGATAAAGAGCGAGTGCATTTCGGGCGGGGAATCGGCATCCGTTCTTACAGGGTCCTTCATAATGTCTGTCATCAGGGTTTTATCTCCTCTCAGGCCAAGGGGTGAATTTTTTGAAAACTGTTTCCCTAGTATAGGCCTTTCGGGAAAACCTGGAACTCGCAAGAGTTCAGGACAGCTCCGCAATGCCAGTGCGGGCAGGAGCGTCATTTCGTCAGCAAGAACGTCGTCGTTTGTTTTGAATCCTGGGCTCTGATGCTGGGCATCTGTGTCATCTACTGCGGGCCATGTTCTGGGCCTCCTCACCCAGTGTCATGATCGCGTCGGCAAGGTTGTCCGCCCACTCCCGGGTCTGCTCGTTGCCAAGCCCGGGGGGTACCTTTATGGGCTTGCCAAAGGCAAGGCAGACAGTTGCAAAGGGTAGTGGAAGCTCCATCCTGTCCCACCTTCTGTTCAATACGACTTTCCGGCTGCTGCCTACAGAAACAGGCAAAAGATCAAATCCGAAAGTTGACGCCATCCATATCAGGCTGGGTTTAACTTGATGGCGGGGGCCCAACGGTCCATCTACTGCAATCCCTCCCGTTTGGGCGTCGTGCAGCAATTTGCACAGGTGCCTGATGGATCCGCTCCCCTGCCGGTCTGATATTTGGGCGCTTTGGAAGCCGAAGTTCTCGCAAATTTCTGCGATAACGCTTCCCCGGTTTGACTGACTGCTAATGACACACGCCCTGTAGCCCTCCAGCATGGAGAATATCGGTGCGTATTTGCCGTGCCAGAAGCAGATAAGGAAATGGTTTCCCAGTCTGTAAGCCTGATCCAGCTGCTCACGGTCTTTGAAGCGAACTCTCCACGTCCGGCGCAGCAAACGCAGGATCCAGGACAGCAGGAAACCTTCCAATTTGATGAAAAAGCCGCGTTTTTTCATGCCATAGACATCCGATCCCGCTGGCGCCACCGGCTATACTGACTGGCGTCGCGGTTTTTTTTGTTCCCTATGATAATATACTATCATGAGCAACAGAGTAATTTAGGCCCGTCACATTCAAGCCTGGGTGGGGTCAGCCCCGGGCGTCTGCCGCACGGATGCCGGAGTTCTTAATTAAGAGCAGATCCCTCCTGCGGATTTGGACGTGAAGAAAAGGAGCCGTTACGTGATCCACCGCCCCGGCGGGCAATTGAGGACCTTTCCAGGCAGGGAGGTCCTGTTTTGTTAAAGATCGTGGGAAAAAGGCTTGAGGGGATAATAGTATTCAGACTTTTCGAGGAGGGTCGTGTTCGCACGCCCCGATGAGAAAGGATCGAATTCAGGGGAAGGCAGTAAACCCGGAGAACCCCGCTGAATGCGCCTGGTGACAGGGGGCGGATCTTTCTTTTCTTCTGAAAAAGGAGGAGCAGATATGGAGCACGTCTATGTAGTTTCGGCCTTGCGAACTCCGGTAGGAAGAATGGGCGGTTCGTTGAAGGACGTCCTTCCCGAAGAGCTTTCCCGGATCGTAATAGAGAAGGTGGTCGAGATCGCAGGAGTCGACAAGGCGCTCGTCGACGAGTTGATCATGGGGCAGGCAAAGCAGACAGCCGATGCGCCGAATCTGGCCAGGGTGGCATCCCTGAAAGCGGGTTTTCCGGTTGAAATGCCATCCTATACAGTGCACCGACAGTGTGCCTCAGGGCTGCAGGCCATCATCAGCGGAGTCATGCAGATACAGACCGGAGTCTCGGAGATCGTTATCGCCGGTGGAGTGGAGAGCATGAGCACCGCTCCCTACTACGTGAGGGGAGCCCGGTTCGGATTTCAGGCGGGAAACGTGGAACTTCTGGATCCGAACACGGAAAGCCAGCCAAAGTCGCAGCCGGAGGAAAAGTACGGCAGGCTGGTGATGGGAATGACTGCCGAAAATCTTGCAGAGATGTACGGCATTTCACGGGAAAAACAGGACCTCTTTTCGTTCACCAGCCACATGAGGGCGATCGATGCGATGGATTCAGGACGTTTTTCAGAGGAGATCGTTCCCGTTCATATACCCCGCAAGAAGGGCGAACCGTTGATCTTCGATAAGGACGAGCACCCGCGTCGGGATACGACACTGGAGAAACTTGCGAACCTTCCGTCGGCCTTCAGGAAAAACGGAACCGTCACGGCGGGGAACAGTTCCGGAAGGAACGATGGAGCCGCAGCCGTTCTTCTCATGTCCGGGAAGGCTCTGAAAAGAGCAGGTGTGGAACCACTTGCACGCTATATCTCAATGGGTGCGGCTGGTGTCGACCCCGGATACATGGGTATCGGCCCGGTACCGGCAACGAAAAAGGCATTGGCAAGATCCGGGCTTTCATTGAAGGATATGGATATCGTCGAACTAAACGAAGCTTTCGCCGCCCAGAGCCTTGCAGTTGTAAAGGAACTCGGGCTGGAAATGGAAACACTCAACGTAAACGGCGGGGCCATAGCCCTGGGCCATCCGCTTGGCTGTTCCGGAGCTCGGATAACGGTGACGCTTCTCCACGAAATGAGAAGAAGAAAGGCGGCGCGGGGCCTTGCGACGATCTGTGTCGCTGGCGGCTTGGGCGTCGCGGCTATCTTCGAGAGGGCCCAGGGGTGAGAAAAGGATCGAAAGGGGGTGCCTGGGAGGATGGAGGTCAAGCCAGGTTGCTGGAAGCAAAAAACCATAGATGAAGCCATCAGGATGATAAAGCCCGGATCGCGAGTGCTCATCGGAGGATTCGGTAACGCCGGAGACCCCAAAAGCCTTGTCGATGCGCTCTGTTCCTCCGGGATCGGCGGGTTGGTGATCATGAGCAATGACCTGGGATCACCAAACGAAGGGCTGGGCAAGCTGCTGACCAACGGGCAGGTAAGAGGCCTTATAGGAACCTACTACAACTGGAATCCTGAAGTGGCAACGGCCTGTAACGAGGGACGGATCTTCGTCGAGCTCGTTCCGCAGGGGTCGTTCGCGGAGGCCGTAAGAGCGGCAGGAGTCGGGATCCCGGCTTTCTTCACCCCTACCGGGGTCGGGACCGAGATCGCCAAAGGGAAAGAGACGAGGGAGTTCGGGGGGAGGCAGTACCTGCTTCAGGAGGCCATCAAGGCCGATGTGGCCCTGATAAAGGCGCACAAGTCCGACGAGCTTGGCAATCTCGTCTATTACAAGACTGCAAGGAATTTCAACCCGGTAATGGCGATGGCCGCCGACCTGGTTATCGCCGAAGTGGACGAGATGGTTCCCTGTGGAGGATTGGATCCCGAATGCATCGTAACACCGCATATTTTTGTGGACGTCGTTGTCCTGGGGGGTGAAGGGAAATGAAGTCCATCCCGGAAAACGATGCGAAACAGCGTATCGCATGGCGGATCGCCCAGGAATTCAACAAAACCGAATGCCCTGTTTTCATCAACCTCGGCGTCGGTATCCCTACGATGGTGGCTGATCACATCACAAACAGCCGGGTTTATATCCAGGCCGAGAACGGGATGCTGGGACTCGGCCCCGCCGCTCCCGAAGAGGCGCCGGATCTCATGCTCATAAACGCCGGAAGGATCCCCGTCACCGAGACGCCAGGATGTTCCTTCTTTGACAGCTGCACATCCTTCGGCATGATCCGGGGAAACCATGTGAACGCGACCGTCATAGGAGCTTTTGAGGTCGATGAGGAAGGGAATGTGGCCAACTGGATCATTCCCAACGGAAAACAGCTCGGAGTAGGCGGTGCGATGGACCTGGTAACGGGTGCCCGCCAGGTTTTCATTGCGATGACCCATACAACCAGGAAAGGCGAGCCGAAGATCGTCAGATCCTGCGACCTTCCGGTGACCGGGTACGGGGAAGTCGATCTGATCGTCACGGAATTCGCGGTTTTCCATTTCAGGGAAGGCAGGCTTTTCCTTCAGGAAATAGCACCGGAGGTGACCATCCAGGATCTCCGCGAGATGACTTCAGGTCGTTTTGAAGTTTCCGGATCCCTTGTGACGATGGCGATCCCGGAGCCGTCAGGGAAAACCCTGCAGGAAACCTCCGACAACCTGTGACCCGATCCCTGGAGGAGAGATGAGGCATGGGGGAAAAACGGTATAACGATATTATCCGTCCCCGAAGCTGGTCAGAAGCTCTTCCCCGGGAGGGTTTCAGGGAACTCGAGAGGCTGAAGACAGGACAGGACTGGTATTCTGTTTACAGGCTCGACGAAGAAACTCTGATCATCAGTGAGGATGGCCAGTTCGAAGAGAACGTGAATTATCTCGTAACGGGTTCTGATCGGGCTGCCCTGATAGATACCGGGGACGACCTGGGAGACATCCGCGAACCGGCGCCATTTGGTTCAAAAACGTCGAGTACCACGGTATCGTGGACAGGAAGCTATTGTTACGGATATTTTTCCAGGCCTTCAGGGGTCAAGTCCCGCATCGGGTCTTTGCCATTTCCAGTGAACAATTGCTGATAAGGCAGGGGCTCAGGCTGAGCGCACCGGAGCCCCTGCCTTGTGTCGGCCGGATACGGATTTCTCCAGGAGCCTTACTCCATGAACCAGGCCTTTGTTTTGATGTCGGCGATAAGCTGCCGGGCTTTCGCAAGAGCTTCCCCGGCAAGATCGCCTGATCGCGCCGTCAGGTATTCCGAAGCTGCCTCCCTGTCTCCGGTTTTGTATATGAGCAGGGCCTTCGTTTCCGTTTTATCACGGGCCGCCGATATTTCCGCCTCGAACTTCTGCCAGACCTCTTCGATCATCGGGAAAGCCACATTGTAGTATTGATGGGCAAGCATCTTGAGCTCGAAGAACGTCCAGTATGCGGAATCCTGGGAGAACTCCTCGTTCCCGGCCACATATTCAGGTGGGAACTTCGTGGTCCCGAAGTACCACGGAATGTAGACGCCCGTTTTCGGCGTATTGATGCACCACCACATGACGAACCCGATCTCCGGGGGCATGTCGGACCTGAGTTCGGCTACCGAGCTGATCTCCGTATTGAGGCGCGCGATTGTCCTGTTGGTCGTATTCCACGGCGATCCAGTCGCGAGATCATACTGGTAGTATTGCGTGCCCTCGTAGTTCCAGCGCATTATCGCCATGAGGTCGGTCCTGGAGATCACTGGCAGTTTTGCAAGCCGCTCGTCGACAAGCTTGTGCCGCAGGACGTTGTAGTCATCGAAGCACCAGGGATCACCGTAGGCCTTGGCGAAGCTGAAGGGACCTTTCGCAGGGTCGTACCACCCCGCCTTGACGGCGTATTCGACGACCTCCGGGGAATGGAGGACATTTTCCCTGTCGTCGAGGTCCACGACATCGACGCGAAATCCGTTGGCGCGCATTACCGCTTCGTCGTCAGCGACACGGACGGCTATCCACTGGCCGTCGCGCGCTATCTCGATCCACCAGCCTTCCTTAGGGTCGGCGATGGCGAACATGGTTCCGGGGTCGCCGCTGAGGTGGTACGTTTCGCAGAGCTTCCCCATGAGAAGGACGCCTTCCCTGGCTGTTTTGGCCCTTTCCAGTACGAGCTGGGTGAACTCGGTCCAGATGACGCCGCCATCGACGACATCCCAGGCCGTTTCCTCAGGCACATCCTTTGTCCAGGACATGTTGTTGGCGACGGTCACGCCCCACTCGTTGACTCCCGTAGTGTAGTCCCCGGGGTAATAGTCCTTGTCGAAGATCCTGGATGCGATATACCGCCAGGTCTCCTGCGGCTGCGGTATCTTGCCTTTCGAGTATGTTTCGTAGACGTCGCCGGGAGCGTGTTTCATTCTTTCGACCACTGTCAGGTGCTGGGCGGAATTCCACCCGAGCTCCTCGTTGTGAGCCACCATGACGGATCCCGTTGCAGACCTGTCCTTGCCCACTATGATCGTCGTACAGGCAATGGATGTGCCTGCCCAGAGCGCGACGAGGATCAATGCCGAAAAAAGCCTGAGCCCTTTATATTTCCTCATCATCATCCCGCCTTTCGCTTATGTCTTTCCCACTGCATGTGGGCAATGCCTGAAACTTCCATCCTATGATACAGCCTTTTTGTCTCAGCTTGCAGGTTGCTTTGCAGACCTGGATAGCGAAGAGGTCCGTTTTGGATCACCAACATTGGGGCGAATACAACTTTCCCGGTCAGGTACCGGAGAGAGATTGTTTAGTAATCGCAGCCCTTTCGGGCAACAGGTATCTCGAACAGAGCATCCGGAACTTCCTTGCCATTACCGGGATTTTCCTGATCCTCTACGACCCATTTTACGAGATGAAGGAAAACGACAAGACCGCGATGGACGAAAGGGCTATCGTCAAGGCGATCGCCTCGGGAGACCAGGACATGGCGGAAGAAATGATGAAACAGCACATTCGCGACTCGTGGGATCTTCTGGATGTCGAGCGTTACGAGGAGATCCTTAGTTCAGGGTATATAGGCTTTTCCCCATAGGATACAAGCCGTATCATTTGCATCCTGGCGAGCGGGGCATAAGGAAGATCAACGGAACAGCGGCAATGAAGGCCACGGCTATGCCGATGAAGATTATCCGAAAGCCCAGAGCTATATCGCCGACCGTGTAAAGGACCAATGTAGCGACCGTGATGCTCAGGGAGCCTCCGATCTGGCGAAACATACCCCTCACTCCGGTGATGGTTGCTGCTCGTTCCGGCATCAGTTCGATGCATGCGTTGTTGGTGGCGGGGGAGAGAGCACCCACGGCTACTCCCAGGAGGCCCATGATGACATACAGGGCAGTAATGGATCCGGGTTCATAACTCAGGAATAAAAGCCCCGCCACCGTGAGGGTCGTGCCTATGAT
>WOYI011131076.1_pt1 | contig 10885 bp, 12 predicted proteins | sample 6423411 | NCBI WGS metagenome assembly WOYI01 (sample SAMN13441803, study PRJNA592873) | oil field metagenome | biome: oil field; feature: oil-well bore; material: oil-contaminated soil; isolation source: oil-contaminated soil from oil-well borehole | place: Germany: Wietze | collected 2016-10-18 ... | reverse complement strand
AATTTATAGCGCAGGATGGTCAAATAACTTGGCCAGGTCCGTGCGCTGTGTTTGATGTACCAACGCTAAAACCTCGTCCGCTTCCTCGAAGACGGTGTCGCCGCGTGGGGCAATCATCTTACCCTTACGGATAAGGGCAACTATGGTGCTTTGCTCAGGGAGTTTGAGCGCTCTGATGCTCTTGCCAATGGCTTCTGATTGGGGATGAATCTTTTCTTCCACAAGCTGGAAATTACCTTTGCGCAGGATATGTAAAGTCATCATATCGCCCAGGGACATTTCTTCTGCAATCAGTTGAGCCATCAAATCAGCCTGGTTGAGAGCGACGTCGACTCCCATCAGGTTGCTGAACATCCAGGCATTCTTGGGGTGATTTGTGCGCGCAATCGTGCGGGGAACCATAAACTGAAACCTGGCCAGGCTGGTAACGATCAGATTAGTCTCATCTGTTCCTGTGACCGCTGCGACGACCTGGACGGTACGGATGCCCGCCTGCTCCAAAACATCAGGGTCGGTACCGTTGCCGATGGTTACAAATTCTCTGGGTACATCCTGGGTAATCCTGGGCAATTCTTCAGGACGCTGCTCGATCAGACGCACCTCATGCCCTTCTTTAATCAAGTAATCGGCCAGGTAAGTGCCAATTTTTCCGCCACCAATAATCATTACTTTCATTACATTTCTCCTTTTAGGCGAAGGCCTTGGTTACCTTATCTTTGGATCCGGTGATGCAGAGCAAATGGACAATATCACCGCGTTGGAAACTGGTGGCCGGGTCTGGCAGGAAGGTTTTGCCATTGCGAGTGATGGCACAGACCTGTATTTCGCCAGGCAAATTGATGTCATGCATGTGTTTTCCAATCATGCTGTTGGTGACATCCACATCAACCAGTACAACCTGCCCCGCCCCGATGCTGCGTTCAATTTGCAGTTGGGAGTAGATCGTAATGCTGGTCATGCGCTCAATCCCCAGAGTAACTGGGGAGATGGTTTGGATGCCCATGCGGCGATAGATCTTGGCCTTTTCTGGCTCGTAAACACGGGCAGAAACTCTGGGCACGCGGAAGTAACTCTTGGCAACCCGGGCAATGACCAGATTGGCTTCGTCTGATCCGGTTACAGCTGCCAGCGCGTCGCAGCTTTCAATACCAGCTTCGACCAGAGTGGCATGATCAAAGCCCAGGCCATTAAAGGTTTTTCCTTTGAAGTTCGGCCCAAGCGCAGCCAGGGCGGCTGGGTCACTATCAACAACGGCAACATCCACACCTTGAAGTACAAGATTCTTTGCCAGGCCTGAACCTACCCGGCCGCATCCGATGATGAGTACCTTCATAAAGTACCTCCTTGGGTCTGTTTTTCGAATTTCTTTGTTTTCTGACTGACAAACCATTTTCGGATGGCATCCGCAATCGGGTTTATCGGTATGAATATGATCAAAAAGAGCCAGTAGTGCGGGGCAAATGGTTTAGTTTGGATAAAGGTATTGAGGAAAGGTACGTACACTATCGCCACAATAAGGGCTACCTCAAAGGCTACCCCGTACCAAATCAGTGGGTTGACAAACCATTTTTGCTTGAAGAATGAAATGCGGCTGGAGCGTTGCGCAAAAAGATTGCCTATCTGGCTCATGACCACCGCAGCAAGAGCCATGGTAGTGGCAGGATAATAGACAGTGTTCGCAACTGCTGAGGTTTCGTTTGGCAGGCCAATCCATTTCCCTGCATAACCATTGGTGTGGTAAAAGAAATAGAAAGACATCATCGCGGCAATCGCTTGCAGCGGACCGTGGATGGCATAAGCCTTGATGATCAGGTCCTTGGTGATGATATGGTCGGAGGTTTTACGTGGAGGGATTAGCATCAGGCTGCTCTCCGGCGGGTCCGCAGCCATTGCCAGCGCAGGTAACATATCCGTGCCCAGGTCAATGGCAAGGATCTGCATTACCCTCAAAGCCAATGGGATTGCCCCCCCCGTGAGACCGAAAAGAATGAACGGCACAGCTTCAGGGATGTTGGAAGCGAAGATGTAGGTGATGAAACGCTTTATGTTTTCATAAACTGCCCGACCTTCTTCGATGGCATTCACGATGGAGCCAAAATTGTCATCCGTCAGGATCATCTCGGCGGCCTCTTTGGCAACGTCAGAACCGGAAATACCCATGGCAACCCCGATGTCAGCTTTCTTAAGGGCTGGGGCATCATTGACACCATCACCGGTGACGGCAACGATGTTACCGTCGTCTTGCAGGGCAGAGACTACCCGCAGTTTATGTTCCGGGGCAACACGGGCGAAGATAACCTGCTCTTTCACGACTTCCCGCAGTTCAACATCACCCATTTTTTCCAGATCCACACCGGTTATGATGCGCACTTTCTCACCTTCAACAATCCCGATGCGTCGGGCTATGCTCTCAGCAGTGAGACCATAATCTCCTGTAATCATGATGATGCGAATCCCAGCGGTGTGGCATTTCCTCACAGCCTCAGCCACATCTGGTCGGGGAGGATCCTGCATGGCAACCATGCCCGTGTAGGTCAAGTCACGCTCGATATTCTCAATCGTGTAATCCTCAAGATTTTCCGGAACTATGCGCCTGGCAGCCGCGAGCACACGCAATCCCTGGCGGGCGTAGCCGTCGTTGACATTCATAATGAAGTCAACCCATTCCTGTGTAAGAGGAACTATCTGCTCACCCAGAAGAAGCGTGCTGCACTGGTCGAGGATTTCACGGATGCCGCCCTTAGTGTGGGCGACCTGGGAATAGCGGCCAGAGAGTTCCTTTTCCAATTGGACGACAGTCATGCGCTTGCGGCGGGAATCAAACGGCAACTCGGCGATATTGGGGTCAGGGTTGATTTCTTCTTTGCTGTAACCAGCTTTACCTGCCAGCACCAGTAAAGCGGCTTCGGTAGGGTCGCCCAGGATCTTCCAGCGTTGGCCATCAGCATTGGTAGAGTCAGGCGCTAAAAGACGGGAGGTATTGCATTTGGCGTGGGTGAGGATGGTGCTGCTAAGAGCAAGATCCTGGCGAGGGTCAATTTGCTGGTTGTTTTCGGTAATTTTGCCTATCGGTTGATAGCCGACACCTTCGACTTGCACCTCGCGCCCAGCGGGTTTGCCATCGGGCGCATTTCTAGGAACCCAGATGGTGTTGACCGTCATTTCATTTTGGGTGAGCGTACCAGTTTTATCGGTGCAAATTACAGTGGTACACCCTAAGGTTTCCACGGCTGAAAGTTTCTTGATGAGCGCATGTTTTTTAGCCATGCGCTGTGTGCCCATGGCAAGAGCCAGGGTTACTGTTGGCAGCATACCTTCAGGTACAAAAGCCACGCACATACCAATGGCAAAGAGGACGGCTTCCACAATGGGGATTTTCACAAAGAAAATCGCGATCAGGAAAAACACGATGGCTACCACGACGGCGGTGTAGGTGACGATTCTTGTTGCGGACTGCAATTCTTTTTGCAGAGGTGATAATTCATCCACAACTTCCTGGGTGAGCGTGGCAATACGGCCGAATTGAGTGTTCATTCCGGTTGCATAAGCAATCGCCTTGCCAGATCCCGCGGCCACAAAAGTGCCTGCGAAGACCTGATTTGGGATTTCTGTCTCGGTGAGTCCTTCGCCGCTCACAGGGAGGGCGGAACGGTTTACGGCGCGGGATTCGCCTGTGAGCGTCGATTGATTGACACGCATGTCTGCACTGGTGACCAGGCGGCAATCCACAGGTATGCTATCCCCTTCCTGGAAGAAAATGACATCCCCCGGTACGATTTCTTCAGCAGGGATTAGTTTTTCTTCACCATCGCGCATCACCCTGGAGGATAAGGGTAGGATTTTCTTGAGCGCTTCGGTGGCTTTTTCGGCTTTGAATTCCTGGAAGAAGCTGAAAATTCCGTTGATAAGGTTTACGGCCCAGACTGCGATAGCCAATTCGGGCATCCTGGCAACCAACGCGCCAATACCTGCCACCCAAAGCATGATCGCCATCATGTGCGTGAAATTGTCCAGGAATTTTAGAAGGAGTGACTTACCTTTGATTTCACGGATTTTATTCAAGCCAAAGACTGCCTGCCTGTCTTTAGCTTCAAGACTACTTAAGCCTTCAGGGCGGGAGCCCAAGGCAGCATACAGCTGCTCGGGGGACATTTCCTGTTTTTTCTGCAGGAATTCAGGGGTAATTTCTTTAAGTTCGCTCATTAAATTTATTGATCCTTGCTTAGCTCTTTGGAGCCAAAACGAATATGCGACCCTGAATAATACTCCTGCTCAAGCCGGAGTCAATGGTTTGGACTTAGCAGTAGGAGCGATTTAACTTGCCATTAATGATAACGCAAGGACAAAAAAACATTGAGGGCTAATTAGAAAAGGAAGCTTTCTGTACAGGTTTGGTTGGCAAGGTCTTCCTCGTCATAAAGGATGCCGGGCACGTGATTAAGCAAAAGTGCTTCGAGCTCTTCGTGGCTTAATTTATCGAGCGACGGGGAAATACGGGCGCCGATGCGTTTAGCGGCTTCGAGTAGGCTGGCTTGAAAGACAAGTTCATAAATCTGTTCGCCCGTCTGGAGGTGTCTCTTGCGAATGCGCAACATACGCGGGTTCATCAAACCGGGGGCATTGCGCACCGCGGCAGGCATCTGGTTGTTTTCGGGTTCGGATTGTTGGACTAATGCCAAATTTTGCAGCAGACGTGTCGCCTCGGGTTTGCTGAGATTACCTTCCTGCACATCGCGCAGAATTCGCATGCGTTCTTCATATAATGTCATAAGTCAATTCTAATCTTTTTTTGGTCTCAAGGACGCTAAAGGAGAGCCTTAGGCAAGGATAGCTTGGATATAATAAGGAAAGTCAAAGGAGAGACCATGCCAGGAAAAATCGTAGAATGTATCCCCAATTTTTCGGATGCTCGCAGGCCGGAGGTGGTTAGGCAAATAGTAGATGCTGTGGCTAGTGTGGAAGGTATCCGAATTTTGGATACCCATTCCGACACGGACCATAATCGCACTGTGCTGACCTTTATAGGCGAACCCTTGGCGGTCGAAGAAGCCGCTTATCGGGGAATCGCGAAAGCGGCTGAGATCATCGATCTCAATCAGCATCAAGGCGAGCACCCCCGTATTGGGGCGACAGACGTAGTGCCTTTTGTGCCAATTTCCGGAGTGACCATGACGGAATGTGTGGAGATGGCCAAACGGCTTGGTAAACGCGTTTCTGAAGAATTGGCCATTCCTGTTTACTTCTACGAGGATGCAGCTCTGCGGCAGGACCGAAGAAACCTGGAAGATATTCGGAAAGGCGGATTTGAAGGCCTCAAGGAAGTAATTGCCATAGACCCATACCGCGAGCCAGATCTTGGCCCAAAAGCCTTAGGCACGGCTGGAGCAACAGTTATTGGGGCACGGCAGCCACTGATTGCTTATAACATTTACCTGACAACCAGCGATGTCAGCATCGCGGAAAAAATTGCCAGACGTGTACGTAATTCCTCAGGCGGGTTCCGTTATGTCAAAGCGATGGGTGTGTTGGTAAATGGGTTGGCACAGGTTTCCATGAACCTGACCAATTTCAAACAATCACCGATGGCCCAGGTAACTGAATTTGTGCGCCGTGAAGCCCAACGCTACGGCACAGGCATCCATCACTCTGAACTTGTGGGCCTTATTCCTGAACAAGCTCTTAGTAATGCAGCCCAATACTATCTGCAGCTGGACGCTTTTGATCACGATCAAATCCTGGAAAACAAACTCTTCACAGGTGAAGCTACTTCATCCGGGCAAGGTGACCTGGCGAAAGACAGCTTCATTGAAGCAGTAGCCGAGGGAACCCCCGCACCGGGTGGCGGGTCCGCCGCGGCTCATGCCGGTGCATTAGCCGCGGCGTTAACAGTCATGGTTGCAAGGCTGACGGTGGGGCGGGCAAAATATGTGGAAGTTGAGCCTGAATGCTGGCAGATAATCGAAAAAAGTGAGGTCTTGCGCAAGGAACTGATGGCAGCAGTTGCATTGGATGCAGAATCATTTGACGGCATTCTGAAAGCGCGCAGGCTGCCCAAGGATACAGAAGACCAACAAGCAAAGCGGCAGGCTGCCATTCGAAAAGCCACTTTGCACGCGGCATACGTGCCTTTGGAAAATGCTGGCAAATGCGTCGAGGTGATGCAGATGGCCATGCGCATGACAGAGATCGGCAATGTAAATGCCATCTCTGACGCCGGTGCTGGGGTTAACCTTGGCAAAGCTGCCTTCGAGGCAGCAGCGATGAACGTCAGGATTAACTTACTTGGGATTGAGCATGAAACCGAACCGGCCGAAATGCTGGGCCAATTAAATGCATTGTCCGTTCAAGCCGCGGACCTCCTTGAGAAAGCAAATCTAATTATCCACACGCGTAGCGGCATGTGATTTGGTAGAATTTACACCCAGACCGGCTTATGACCGGTCAATTCATGTAATGGAGTAAAAAATGGGACTCAAATCTGATGGTTGGATCCGCAGGATGGCGTTGGAACAAAAAATGATTGAACCTTTTGAAGAAGGCCAGGTGCGCAACGGGGTCATCTCTTACGGCACTTCTTCTTATGGTTATGACATTCGTGTAGCCAATGAATACAAAATTTTTACAAATGTTTATTCGGCGGTAGTGGATCCGAAAAATTTTGATCCCCGTTCAATGGTGGATTTCACAGGTGAGATCTGTGTAATTCCTCCGAACTCCTTTGCCCTGGCGCGTACAGTCGAATATTTTCGCATCCCTAAAAACGTGCTGACCATTTGTTTAGGCAAATCCACTTATGCCCGTTGCGGGATTATTGTCAATGTGACCCCTTTCGAGCCAGAGTGGGAAGGCTTTGTAACCCTCGAAATCTCCAACACCACACCGCTTCCGGCCAAGATTTATTCTAATGAAGGCATAGCTCAGGTGCTTTTCTTTGAGGGCGATGAACAGTGCGAAGTAACCTATGCCCAAAAGAAGGGCAAATACCAATACCAAAAGTCGATCGAGCTGCCAAAACTCTGATGTCTGAAAATGTAATCGTATCCTCAAAGAATCCTGTCAAGCTGGAAGCTGTGCGCCTCGGTTTCGAACGCATGTTTCCAGAAAGGGAATTCGTATTTTCCTCTGTGACCGTGGTTTCAGGGGTATCTGACCAACCCTTGACAGATGCTGAAACTTTGCTTGGAGCAAAGAATCGCGCTGAAGCTGCGCGTTTAGCCAGGCCAGAAGCTGATTTCTGGGCGGGGCTTGAAGGCGGTGCGGAGGCCTATGAAGGCCGGCTTAGCACTTTCGCCTGGATTTACATCATCGGTATCGAAGGCCGCGGCAAGTGCCGCACAGCCACCCACGAATTGCCAGACGAAATCAGCCGTTTGGTGGCAGGGGGCATGGAGCTGGGAGACGCTGATGATCTTTTTTACCAAAGAAAAAATTCCAAACAATTAAACGGTTCAGTAGGGTTGCTGACCAAGGATATATTTACTCGCACTTCCCTTTATCTTGAAGCGGTCATGTTAGCCTTAATTCCATTCCGGAATCCAGGACTTTACACGGATAATTGAGATGGAAAAAGATTTTTGGAAAAACAAAACGTTGGAAGCAATCCCCCCGGAAGAGTGGGAAGCACTTTGCGACGGGTGCTCCAAGTGCTGCCTATACAAGCTGACTGAAGAAGGCGAGTCCAAGGTCCGCTTTACCAACGTTGTCTGCCGATTTATGGATATGCAAACTTGCCGCTGCACCGATTATTTACACAGGCATGAGAATGTGCCCGACTGCATCTATGTGACCCCCAAGCTGGCGCGTGAGGCCAATTGGCTTCCAAGCACCTGTGCTTACCGCCTGGTTGCAAATGGACGCGATTTGCCATGGTGGCATCCGCTCAGAACTGGCAACCCAGCCAGCACGCTCAAAACTGGCAATTCGGTAAAGAATAAAGTTGTCAGTGAAGATGACGTAGACCTCCAAGACCTGGAAGACATGGTAGTGGATTGGTTTAACTGAACCAGACAAACTGTTTTCAGGTAAAATCAATAGTGAAGTAAAAAGGAGGCGTCCTTGGCTGAAGAAAACCGAAAAGCGGTCATGATTATCGCAGTCGTCCAGGCCCTGGATAGCGATCTGGTCTGTTTCGAATTGGATGAGAAAAATCTGACATATTCCAGACTTCCGAGTGTCGGGGGTTTTTTGCGCGAGAAGAATGTAACTTTTATTATTGCTTGCGCGCCTGATAAAGAAGATCAAGTCTACCAACTCTTGCTGGATGCAGCAAAAAAACGAGTGACTTTTATCGCGACGCCACTCGAAAATGGCCCTATTCTGGTTCCCATGGCCGTCGAGTCTGTCGTTGGAGGGGTCAAAGCATTTTCAATCGAGTTAGATGATTACCAGGAGATATGATGAAACTTATCATTGCCATCATCAATGACCAGGATACTGAAAATGTGTCCGACCATCTGACCCAGGAAAGTTTCAGGGTGACTTGCATCGCCTCAACGGGCAGTTTTTTACGCTCTGGCAGAAGTACGCTCTTGATCGGGACTGATGAAATCCGCATTCCAAGGGCAATTGAAATCCTGCGCGAAAATACAAATCAGCCAAAAGATCCCAAAGAGCACAAAGCTACTGTTTTTGTGGTCGATGTTAAAGAGTTCGTCCAAGTTTAGGGCAACTTACCAGGTATTCCAGATTTTGCTGATGATTCGGAGGCGATAAATGAATTTTCCCAAGTCGTTCACTTACATATTTACGGATCCTGACTGGTTATCCAAGCTTATCCTGCCAGTATTGTGCAGCATCATTCCGATTATTGGGCCCCTAGTCATAGCCGGGTACATGCTCCATCTTATCCGCAATGTCGCAAACCGCGAAGCATTGCCGCTGCCACAATTAGATTTTGGGAAGGATCTGGCCAGGGGTTTCAAATGGTTCGTGGTCATGCTGATCTATGCAATTCCGTTGTTTCTGCTGATCGGACTGGTGATTATTCCATTTTCGATAAGCAGCAACAATCAAAGCACTCCAGTGTTAGCGATCCTATGGAGTATCCTTTGTGGTGGAACCATTCTTGTTTACTTTGTATTCTTATGGCTGCTCATGCCAGTAGCGCAAGCTCATTTTGCCATGGAGGAGACGATTTCTTCAGGCTTGGCTATTTCCAAGATTACGAAGATGTTTTCCAAAAACATTACTGAATGGCTTCTCGTACTGGCTGGAGGGCTGTTGGCAGCTTTGATTGCACCAATGGGCAGCATTCTCTTCTTCATTGGTACTTTGATCACCGGTACTTACGCAGGCTTGATGGTGAGCCACTTGATAGGCCAGGCTTACTCCGTGTCAACCCAGGGCGGACCTTACCGGGCTACTGCAGTAAACTATGCTCCACAACCACCTTACAGCCAGCCTTATTCCAGCCTCTATTACCAAACCCCTGCCATACCAGACCAATCGAATACACCGGTGGACGACCACCAGCCTTATGACGCAGTCCCGCCTGCACCGCAGGAAACCCTAGAACGGCCTGGTGAGCTGCCAGAGGATCAAGCGATACCTAAGCCGTAGCTTATAGGTCTTTATTAAAATGTCAATTTTGCGCTGGCTGTACCAGCGCTTTTTATACCCAATATGATTCAGAATTTGAGACGCTGCAGAAGGCTATTTTTCGCTGAATTCTTCAACCTGGTAAGTGCTGACTTCCAATTTTTGCTTTTTCCAGGTATCGGCTGAGGTACCCATCTTTAAGCAAAGTTCACTCAAGAAATCTGCCGGGTCCGGAATTTGATCCCAAACCTGGGGCAAGTAAGTGGCTGAACGATAGCCAAGGCGAAGGACAACACCATCTGTTCCAGGGTGCAAACCTTGTAGAAGGTCTTGAGGAGTCTGGTAAGAGAGTGGTTTTGGTTCGGTCAGGCGTGAAATCTCGATCTTGATAGCTGCCAATTCCCTTTCAGCGACCGGCGGAAAACGAGGGTCTTCCAAGGCGGCCAGGATGGCATGTTCCCGCACATCCAAAACCAGAGCCTGGTAGGCTTGCAATGTTCCTATGCAGCCGCGCAAGCGGCCGTTGAGAGTAAGAGTGACAAAACTGGCGCCATTACGCTGCAGCAGAGCTGAATAATCCTTAACACTTAGGGTTAATTTCGGCTCCCCGCGGACAGCCCGCTCAATGCTTTGGCGAGCGACCTTCAGAAGGATATCCCGGTCTTCCGTGCTTAATTTTTCAGTCTCCATAATCCACCTCTGGAGGAGATTTTACCAAATTCGGGAACCTTTGTAAGCAGGTTTAAATTTTGCATCGACCTCAAAGTGTTGTATTATTAGGCCGATGAGCGACAGAACAAAAGCCAGTAATAATGGCCGGGATTACGCTTCCTTTGAACCGAACTATGAACCGGTGAGGAACTACGACCCAACCGGTAAATCTGTTCCGATGAAGCCAACACACCGCAAAAATGTGACTTTGCAAGCGCTTCAAATCGTGATTGGATCTGCCATCATTGTGGCTACTTTATTTACCCTTTGGATGCCTGGCGGCTCAGCTGCTACATCGGCAACCGGAAAAATGATTGATGCCATCAGTTCAAGTTCCATGGGCAATAACCTGAACGGCGATACCCAAATGCCGGCTAACTTCCCTCTTTCACGGGTAGGCATCGTGGTAGGTCATCGGGGCAACGGAGATGATCCCGGTGCAGTGTGTTCAGACGGACTGACAGAACTACAGGTTAACTCCACCATCGCGACCTACGTACAACAGAAGTTGGAAGACTTGGGTTACGAAACAGTCCTGCTGGATGAATTTGACTCGCGTCTCGAAGACTTCCGGGCGGGTTTACTGCTCTCAATTCATAATGATTCTTGCGATTACATTAACAATTCTGCAACGGGT
>WOYI010067937.1_pt3 | contig 10886 bp, 8 predicted proteins | sample 6423411 | NCBI WGS metagenome assembly WOYI01 (sample SAMN13441803, study PRJNA592873) | oil field metagenome | biome: oil field; feature: oil-well bore; material: oil-contaminated soil; isolation source: oil-contaminated soil from oil-well borehole | place: Germany: Wietze | collected 2016-10-18 ... | reverse complement strand
AACTTGTTTTTTCCTATTTGGGTTAAATATGTCATTTTATGTTTTTCAGCGTCCTGCCTGGGGTTGCAGACAGGGAGTTTATTTTAGTTTCAGGCTTCAAGCTAAAAAATAATTTCCAAAAATAAAAATATTTTTCACCCCCCCCCCCACTTTAGAAATCGCCATAAAATACTGATTATTCACAATATAGCCACTATTGCCTTGTGCCGTGTTATAAAACATAAGAAAAAAGCGAGGTAAAATGGGTTACCTTAAAAAGGTATCGGTCCAGACTTTTAACAGTCGTCCAATTCACAGAAATTTATTCAGGTTTTGAAAATTTTTGGTTTAATAATTTGTAGTCGGTATTATATATCGATTGGCTTGAAAGATATTTAATCCGTTTCAGCCCCGAAATGTAGAGGTAAACCACAAAGCCCACAAAAACGATGGTGAGCCAGGCAATACCTGTAAACAAAATAAAATCGTAAATGCCATGTAAAAGCATGGGGATAAACAGCGCTTTTAATTTCAGGGTATGTTGCTGGCGCGGATAAAAGCGGGCAAGCCCAAAATAAAACCCCATGGTAATCCCGAAAATAGCATGGGCAGGCACAGCAGTCAGCGCACGTGTTATTCAATATCGTTAAAATAAAATGCCTTCACTCCTTTTACCCCCGGACGAACCTTAAATACTCCTCCTGCATTTGGAAAACGTTTAAGGTCTTCATCGCTTGTCGATTCGCGGGCAGTGGTAATGTACAGGGTCCCGAGGTCGTCGTCGCCAAAGGCACACGAGGTAACATTTTTTGCAGGTACTTCTATTTTGCGGATCAGTTCGCCGGTTTTGGAACTAAAGTTGCCCACGGCTGAGCCGCCCCACAATGCTACCCACAAATTATCGTTTTCGTCGATGGTCATTCCATCGGGATAACCCATTCCATCGGGGATTTCAACCGCTACGGACGGATTACTGATGTCGCCGGTTTCGTTGTTATAATCATACGCCACTACTTTTCGCGTTGGCGTATCGATGTAATACATTTTTGTTTTATCGGCCGACCACACAATGCCGTTTGAAGTGCCCACATGCCCGATCATTTTGTGGATGGTACTGTCGCGATCGAGACGGTAAAGCGCTCCAGCTTCCTGTTTGCCAACCAAACTCATGGTCCCTGCCCAAAACCTCCCGGCCGGGTCGCATTTCCCGTCGTTAAACCGGTTATCGGGTATGTCGGCTTCGGGATCAACGATCAGCTTTTTACTCCCGGTTTCAGGATCAAAAGAATATATTCCGTTTTGCAAGGCCGCCAGCGCCTTCCCAGATTCTGTTGGAACGACTGTCCCAATCATTTGGCCGGTAAACATTTCCTTGTTAATTCCACTTACCGGGTTGTAAAAATTCAGGATTTCACCTTTAATATCAACCCAAATCAATTGGCCGTTTCGGTAATCCCAAAGCGAACCTTCACCAAGTTCCGATTTTGAATCGATGACCAACTCCACTTCACTACTTTTCTGAGAAGTACAATTTGTCAGAAAACCCAAAATAGAAAAAGCCCATATTATTCTTCTCATCGCAGTAAAATTAAATGTTGGTTATTACACTTTAACGAATGAATACTCAGATGCTTTTGATCAGTTCTTTCATGATCAGTGTCATCTTGGGTTCGGCTTTCATCGCCACTTCCTGCACTTCTTCGTGCGAAATTTCCACGATCTCGCCCGGAACGCCGCTGTCCGTCACAATCGAAATCCCAAACACTTTTAATCCCATGTGCACGGCCACGATCACTTCAGGAACAGTTGACATGCCAACCATGTCGCCACCCAAGATACGGAACATCCGGTATTCGGCAGGCGTTTCAAAAGTTGGCCCCGAAACCCCTACATAAATACCCTCTTTTATGTCGATATTGTGTTCTGCCGCAATCAATTTGGCACGGTTGCGAAGGCGTTTGTTGTAGCATTTACTCATGTCAGGAAAACGAGGCCCCAGTTCGTTTTCATTTTTGCCTCGCAGGGGATGTTCGGGAAAATAATTGATGTGATCGTTGATAATAACGATTTCTCCGACTTTCCAGCCGGGATTCAAGCCTCCGCTGGCATTCGAAACAAAAAGATGGGTGATCCCGATATATTTCAGTACCCGCACAGGGAATGTCACTTCTTTCATGTTGTACCCTTCGTAATAATGAAAGCGCCCCTGCATGGCCAGTACTTCGCGGTCGCCCAGTTTTCCATAAATCAAACGGCTGGCATGTCCATCAACGGTCGAAACCGGAAAATCAGGAATTTCATGGTACGGAATTGAATCAATTATCTCGATTTCCTTTACCAGTCCACCTAACCCGGTGCCCAAAATAATACCGATTTCAGGGCTTGCCTGAATTCTTTCTTTTATGAAGTTCGCGGTTGCTTTTATTTTCTCCAACATAGTTTAAAATGTTCTTGTTAAACGATCTTTTTTCTTCATCTAAAAACCGGATATTTACCGGCATATAATATAATGCTGCTTTTAGTTCTTCGCCCAGTCCCGGCGTATTTTTCAAGCGCATCGCATCTTTTTCGGTAGTTACAATTATCTTCTTCCCTGTTTTAAGGGCATCAAATTTAAGCTGAATATTCTGAATATCTTCCACGGTAAAGTTGTGATGATCGGGGAAACTTAAAATTTCCTGTTTGGCCGCCATCTTTTTTAAATGAGCGATTAAAAGAGCCGGATCAGCGATTCCGGTTACCACAAGCATGGCATGTTGTTTTTCTTCGTAAAATGTGTTGGCGAGCTGTTTGCCATGGAAAACTGGTTTTAACTTTCCGTATTCGAGTTTCGTGAAAAATAATTTTTGGTATGGGAGCAAACCCACATCGTTCTGAAAAATCCGGCGCATGATCGGGGTAATTTCATCGGGGCATTTAGTAAAAATAATGATGTTGGCCCGGCGTACCTGGCGAGCGCTTTCGCGAAGCCTCCCTACAGGTAAAAGATGATCGTCCTTGATTGGCCGATTGTAGTCAATCAGCAGGATATTGATTCCCGGGGTCACGCTACGGTGCTGAAAAGCGTCGTCGAGCAAAATTACATCGGGAACCAGATCGGAACCTTGTGCCAGTAAATGATCGATGCCAGCGCCGCGGTCTTCGCAAACCGAAACAGTTACTTCCGGAAACTTATTCTTGATTTGCAAAGGTTCGTCGCCCGATTCAGCAACGGTTGAATCAACATTTACAAGCCGGAAACCTTTTGTTTTACGTTTATAACCACGGCTCAGAGTAGCCACTTTGTATTTTTCTCTTAACAGATCGACGAGGTATTCCACATGCGGGGTTTTACCGGTTCCGCCTACTGTAATGTTCCCGATCGAGATAACCGGCGCTTCAAATTCGCGCGATTTTAATATATCCAGATCATACGCCTGGTTACGGAGCGAAACGCCCAGGCCATAAAGCCATGAAAAAGGATATAAGAGGAATTTGAACATGCGGCTTTTTATTTGAATTGCGAAGATAATAAAAATGAGGGTGTGTGAAAAGTTCAGGCCCCGCTGGCTAACGGCAATGTAAAAGTAACTGTTGTTCCTTTTCCGATTTTACTTTCTATTCGAATCGTCCCTCCGTTCTTTTCTATAAAATCTTTGACGAGGATCAAACCCAGGCCAGTGCTCATTTCATTTTCGGTTCCCGGTTTTCGATACTTATTGTCGATATCAAAAAGTGTCGACAGCGCATCTTTTTCGATTCCTATTCCGTTATCGGCAATAGTAACAATTGCATTTCCCTGGTTAGCATGAGTTCCAACACGCACCTTTCCTCCCCGTCTTGTAAATTTGATCGCATTGCTCAGAAGATTTCGAATTATGGTTTGAAGCATATTTGGATCGGCCCAAACAATTAGATCGCCATTCATCTCAAAAGAAAAATCTATTTCTTTTTCTTCTACCGATTGTTCCAGGCTTAAATATGAACTGGAAAATATCTCATTTAAAACTAATTTCTGAGGTACATATTTGATTTTATTGCTTTGTGACCTGGACCAAAACAGCAGGTTCTCGAGAAGTGAGTTGGCATTCCTGGATGACTTCTGCAAAACATGTAATAATTCCTTCAGCTTTGCTTTGCTTAACTGGTCGAAATCAGAATAAATATGATCGATAAAGGCAGCGATTGTACTGGTGGGGCCGCGCAAATCGTGCGCAATAATAGCGAAGAACTTGTCTTTGGCCGCATTTGCTTCATGAAGTTGTCGGTTTTTTTGCCGAATTCTCCGATAGAACCAAAACGCCATTAAGGCAGCGAAAGTTGCCATAAAAATACCCGTACCAAAAAATATATTTGAGATTCGGTGTTGACGAATTCGCAAGGCATTTATTTCGTTGATTTTCTCGAGGTCTGCAATCTGGGCATTTTTGGCATCGAGTTCGTAAATACTTTGTAACTGTTCCATTTTAATGGTAGCGCCCCCCGATAACAATTCGTCCTGAATCTCTATTATTTTATCCTGGTAGTATATCACTTTTTCCGGCCTGTCCAGGTCATGATAAACATCGGCCAATTCAGAATAGATGTCCATTTGATTCTTTTTCTGATTGGTGGATATGGCAATTTCCAAACCTTTTTCTATTGAATTCAAGCCTTCCTGAATTTTCCCGCTTTTGATTTTACTCAGCCCAAGATATTCATTGACTCTTGATTGATTAAGCAAATCATTCATTTCGATCTTCTTTTCGAGTGCTCTCTCGAGATATTTTTCTGCCACAGCATAATTCCCTGCTGCGTATTCGATCCGGCCTTGCGTTGCATCTGTGTTTGAAATCCCGTATGTGGAATTGTTCTCAAGGTAAATTTCCAGCGTCTTTTTATTACTCTCCCGAGCTTCTTCCAGTTTTCCCAGTTGAATATAAATCAGCGTTATTTGCTCGTAACAAATGGCCACACCATTTTTATTTTGATCGATGGCAGCTATTTCAATATAATTATCCAGGGCTTGCTGATAATAATCAAGCGCTTTTCTCCAGAGTTGCAAATCGGCATAAATTCGTCCAAGTAAATAGGCAGACCATGCATAGCCTTCAGTAAAACTTGCCTTTTCGTAATTCATCCTCGACTTTATAATATATTCGATGGCCCGGTCGTACAACCCGTGTTCCCTGAAAATTGTCCCCATCATGGAATAGGCCCCTCCAACCACCCTGAAATTGCCGGACATACGTCCAATCTGGATGGCAGAGTTAAATGTTTGCAGCGCGTCGAGATGTTTGCCCAGAATATGCTGGCCAATTCCTTTTTGCAAAAGAATGTCGCTTTTAAAACGGGTATCATCAATTTTATCGGACAGGAATAAGGCCGAATCATAGTAAGCCTGTGAAAGTATTGCGTTATCAGTTTGCTGGCTGATTTCTCCTAAAACAAAATATGCACGCATTTGTAAGGCCTGCTGGCCTGTTTTTGGAATCGCCTTTAAAGCCAGTTGAGCTAAATTCATCGCTTCCGAATTCTCTCTTTCGTAAAGCTGAAGCGCTAAGTCGAGTTGTGCTGAAATTTTTTCGATGCCGGTTTTGCTGTTAACAACCTGGCGCAAGCTATCGGTTTTTGATTGAAACTGTGTATTCCCGTTAGCCGAAAACTGTAAAACACTGATAATAAGCAGAAAGAAACAGAAGCGGATTGCTTTATTCATAATGGCCCAGTTTAAATCACATTTTCATGCAGATTGAATAGAAATATTTCAGTTTTCAGCATCAGTAATTCTAATAACCACGTTCTCAGAAACTTTTAAAGATACAATTCTGAAATTATATTCATGAATTTTAACCGCTGTTTTCAATGAGGTAAAAATATAAATGTAAAAAGGGTTCCATTTTAATGAGACCCTCCTTCTGTAAAATATCTTCCTGAACAAGGTAAGCCAGAAAATAAAGCTATTCTAGTTCACCGAAAAATCATAAGGCATCCGGGCATAAATTCCATTCATGTTTGTTGCCTTTTTAAAATATTCGTAGTATTTGTATTTATCACCCAGTTCGGCTTTCAGGATGCGTGCACGCACATTGTCGCCTGTAAGTTTGAACATTTCTTCCCAGGGGCTTGCCTGTGCAGGCAGCGATACAGTGCGGTAACTTTCGAGTCCTTCCATCGCGGCAGCCAGTTTAATTGCATCTTCCAAGCCTCCAAATTCATCGATCAAACCAATGTCTTTTGCCATTTCGCCACTCCAAACACGTCCCTGCCCAATTTCATCAACGGCGTCTTTGTCCATGTTCCGTCCATCGGCTACGTGAGTAATAAAAGCGTCGTATCCTTGTTCGATGCTTTGCTGCATCAGTTGTTTTTCGTAATCGGTCATTGAGCGGGTCAGCGTAAGCAGGTCCGAATTTTTATTGGTTTTCACCACATCGGTCGAAATGTCGAGTTTATCATGCAGCAGTTCACCGGCGTTCGGAACCATCCCGAAAATGCCTATCGAACCGGTAATCGTATTTGGATTACAAACAATTTTATCTGCCGGGCACGAAATGTAATAACCGCCCGAAGCAGCAACATCTCCAAACGAAACCACCATGGTTTTTTCTTCGGCTGCCAGCTTCACTTCCCGCCAGATAGTCTCAGAATCGAAAACCGAGCCACCCGGAGAATTAACCCTTAAAACAATGGCTTTGTACGAGCTGTCCTGACGAACTTTCCGAATTTCTCTTCCCAGTTTATCCCCTTCAATCATTTCGCCTCCGGAAAGCGACATGCCAATTTCTCCGCTGGCATAAATCACCGCAATTTTATTTCGGCTGAATTTGCTGGTTTTGCCTTTTACCATTGCATTCACATAATCTTTAACACCTATTACCGGAACCCCTTTTGTTCCTTCGATACCGGTAATTTCGCGCAAGTCGTCCAGCACTTCGTCCTTATATTTAGCGGCGTCCACCAAACCACTTTCCACAGCTACAGTTCCTTTTCTGAAAGTTTGTACCTCATCAGCCAACTGATTCAATTTTTCTACAGGGATTCCGCGTTCTTTCGATATTCCGCCAAGCATATGATTCCACAGGCTGTTCATATAACTCAGGGTTTGCAGGCGGTTTTCTTCACTCATTTTGTCGAGCAAATAAGGTTCCACGGCAGCTTTGAATTTCCCGTGACGAACGATTTCGACCTCTACCCCAATCTTTTTCAGAGCGTTTTTGTAGAACATCATTTCGCCTCCCAAACCCCTAAAATCAACCGATACTTCGGGATGGACCACAATTTTGTCGGCCACGGTTGCCAGGTAATATGCTTTTTGACCGAGCATATTCTGATCGGAACAGGCATAAACGGGTTTGTCGCAACTGTCTTTAAAAGCGACCAGCGCATTCCTGATCTCTTCTACCGAAGCCATTCCACCATTGATTACCGACAGATCGAGGTAAACTCCTTTGATGCGGTCGTCGTCAACAGCTTTCTTTAGCGATCCAGTAATTTGGTCCAGTCCGATTGTTTTAATTGAACTGAACATGCCCGGCAGTTCGATATCCCCGAAAGGATCAATCGTAGCCCGGTCAACCAGTTGGCGGTTCAGATCGATCACCAGCAGCGAATTGTTTTCAACAGTTACTTGTTTTTCGGTGGATGCAACAATGGCACCCAACACCATGAACATCAGAAAAATACCGATCAATGAAACCGCTATAATCCCAACGATGGTAGCCAGCACGTACTTAAAAAATTCCTTCATTTTAATTGAATTGTCTAGTTGTTAATTTTAGAAAGCCAAACCTGATATAAACTAGTTCAGGCAATATTAATATTCTTGGCCGAAACCATTTTTTGTTGCTCTCGTTTGATACTTTTGCAAACCGAAAAGAAATACTTTCTCAATAAGTAAAAAATTAAACGATTCATTACAAAGATATAATTCTATGCATAAGGTCTTTATTGGGGTAGGAGGAAATATCGGAGATAAACAAAAAAACTTTGCACGTGTGCGTTTGCTGATTACCGAACGCCTGGGAAAAATTTTGAACGAATCGTCGATTTATGAAACGCCTCCCTGGGGTTTTCATTCCGAGTATCTTTTCTGGAACCAGGCAATGATCATCGAAACCATTCTGGAAGCCGAGGAACTACTTTGGAGAATAAAGGAGATTGAAGCGATGTTTGGCCGAACTGACGATGAAAATGCGCGTTATGCTAACCGCGAAATGGATATCGACATTTTGTATTTCGACGAAGATTTTTTTGAAACCAAAGCATTGATCATACCTCATCCCAAAATTCATGAGCGAAAATTTGTATTGATCCCGCTGGTGGAGATTGCTCCCGATTTTAAACATCCGTTGCTTCGAATGACGCATGATACTTTACTGGAAAATTGCCGCGACAAATCAATCATCCGAAAAGTTGTGCTTCCAAATAGCTGAGCGTATTTATATTCCCTGCATTTTACTGATCGCCCGCAAAAATTCGTTGTTGTTTTCACGAAAAAAATCGGTGAGGCTGAGGTTCAGTATTTCGAGGTTTGCGTCCTGGTAACGCTGAATGTTTTTTTCGAGCAGGATTTTAAACGCCGGTGATATAATGTATTTCTCATCTTCTATTTCTTCCAGAAAAACATACCAGTCGTGATCGTCTCCCAGGCGGTCGGTAATGCCGTGGAGTTTCTCCGAGAGTGTTCCGGGAACCTCAGCCTGGCCTGGGTGCATAAATTCGAACTGGTACCAAAGCGCTTTCATCTTTTTTCGCAGTTCATGGTACTCCACCGGGTGATATTCAGATGCCGATGTAAGGAATAAATTGCGCGACTTTTCAAACGACTGTGCAAGTTCAGCAGAGATATCGATCAGGAAATCAACCTCAACAAAATTAGCTAAAAAACCATGTCTCCCTTCTTTCATCAAATTACCGATAACCTTAAATACCGGTTCACCTTCGAGAAGCGCTTGCAAACTTGACCGGTTCTCGCGTTCGAGCTGTTCTTCCAAATCCCTGGCACCAGGTAACATAAAACACTCGTTTTCGGCACACATGGTTCTTAAAAACTGAAGGTTGACGGTGGTTTCACGAGCTACCGTGAGTTTCCTCGCCAGCGCTTTCACGGGCTGCAGGAATGCTTTCACCTCTTCATCAAGTGTGGCAGGAAAAAGACGGAGCAAAGCATTAATACGTTTAAATGATTTCCTGATTTCGTGCACCTTAATTTCAGTAGAAAGCTCCAACGATCCGCACAGATCTTCCACCCTGTACATCTGTTCTTCCAAAACTGAAATTAGCCTGTGTTTTTGTTCCTTATCCATAAATACTGTTTGCTATGCCAAACGAGTTGTATAGGTACAAAAAAAGCTGTCATTTCCCGACAGCTTTCCGGTAAAATATTGTAAAAAGACATACCCTGAATATGATCAAAGTATACCAAATATTTCCTTTAAATCATTTCAAAACCGGTATAAGGAACCAGGACTTTAGGAATTCTGATCCCTTCAGAAGCCTGGTTATTTTCCAATAAAGCAGCAACAATTCGTGGCAGCGCCAGCGCACTTCCGTTAAGTGTGTGTGCAATTTGTGGTTTTTTACTCCCATCCTCGCGGAAACGCAATTTCAAACGGTTGGCCTGGAAAGCTTCAAAATTGGAAACCGAGCTTACTTCGAGCCATTTTCCCTGGGCAGCCGAATATACTTCAAAATCGTAGGTAAGCGCCGATGTGAAACTCATATCGCCGCCACACAAACGCAGGATGCGGTAAGGCAGTTCAAGTTTCTGTACCAATCCTTCGACATGGGCCACCATTTGCTCCAATATTTCATATGATTTGTCGGGATGTGCAACCTGAACAATCTCCACTTTATCGAACTGGTGCAAACGGTTTAATCCGCGCACATCTTTCCCGTACGAACCGGCTTCGCGGCGGAAGCAGGCGCTGTAAGCTGTATTTTTATACGGAAGGTCTTTCGCTTCGAGGATTACATCGCGGTAAATGTTGGTTACCGGTACTTCGGCAGTGGGGATCAGGTATAAATTATCGATTCCAACGTGGTACATCTGTCCTTCCTTGTCGGGCAACTGGCCGGTGCCAAAACCCGAAGCTTCGTTTACCATCAGCGGCGGCTGAACTTCTTCGTAACCCGCTTTTGTTGCTTCGGCTAAGAAGAAATTGATGAGCGCACGCTGTAATCGGGCACCTTTCCCACGGTAAACCGGGAACCCGGCGCCGGTGAGTTTTACGCCCAGTTCAAAATCAATCAGGTTGTATTTTGCAGCCAGCTCCCAGTGTGGCAAAGCGGTGGCTTCCATTTGCGGCATTTCTCCACCCGATTTTACCACTTCGTTATCGTCGGCGCCTTTGCCTGCGGGTACCGATTCGTGGGGCAGGTTGGGCAACAACACCAGCAACTCATTCACTTTCCCTTCAATCTCCGAAAACTGCTGATCGTACTGTTTGATATTTTCTTTTAGTTCCGATGTGCGTGTTTTGGCGGCGTCGGCTTCTGCTCTTTTTCCCCCGCGGAACAAAATCCCGATTTCTTTCGAAATTTTGTTCATTTCCGCTTTGGCCTGATCGGCCTGTGTTTGTAAATTATTTTTTTTTCGGTAGAGTTCAGTAATACTTTCAACAATGGCCGTTGCATCGAAATTTTTCTTTTTTAATTTTTCGATAACCACGTCCGGGTTGTCTTGAATGAATTTCAGGTTGAGCATTTCTTTTTACATTAAATAAGTTGCAAATTTAATAAATGTTGCGGCACTGCATCATAATCTGATTTGTAAATTAGTTTTAAGGGGAAGTTGAAATAAAATTCATCGAGAGTTCCATCGAATACAAATGAAGTAAACAATTTTGATGAGCTGAAACAAACATGAATTTTAAACAGATGAATTGAATCTTCACTTTTCCATGTCAATATTTGATAAAAGCACAACTATTTAATAGTGAATTTGT
>WOYI011324259.1_pt1 | contig 10887 bp, 13 predicted proteins | sample 6423411 | NCBI WGS metagenome assembly WOYI01 (sample SAMN13441803, study PRJNA592873) | oil field metagenome | biome: oil field; feature: oil-well bore; material: oil-contaminated soil; isolation source: oil-contaminated soil from oil-well borehole | place: Germany: Wietze | collected 2016-10-18 ... | reverse complement strand
AATAAAGTAACAATAGTGTTATAATAAAAACATTCTGTTATGCTATAGACAACATTGTGCCATTTCTGGTAGTCTACTTTCATGTTGGAGGCATCATGAAAGTAGCAATAGTCGGATACGGAAAGATGGGAAAGCTCATACGCAAGCAAGCTCTTGGCCTAGGCTATGAAGTGGTTGCTGTGATCGACCCTGTGGCACAAGATCCTGAAGTCAGCGATACTCACCTTGATGCTTCTACGCTCAATGGATGTACCGTGGCCATTGATTTTACCCACCCTTCTGTGGTAGTGGACGATATAGTCCTCTATGCCCGTCTGGGCATCCCTGCAGTGATTGGGACCACCGGTTGGTATGATCAGATTCCTCAGGTCAGGGATGCCATTGATGAGAAGCAGTGCTCCATCATCTACAGTGGCAACTTTTCCTTAGGAGTCGCCCTTTTCTTCCAGGTGGTCAAATATGCATCCCTTCTCTTTGGAAAAAGTGGTCTATACGACCCCTTTATCCAAGAGACACATCATGCCCAGAAGGCAGACAGCCCCTCAGGAACGGCAGGGATGCTCGCCCAGATGGTGTTGGACAATACCCCAGACAAGAGCTCCATTTACTCGGATACCTTGCACCGAAGGCGCGAGGATACTGAAATCCATGTCGCTTCAGTGAGGGGGGGATCAGTTCCTGGAACCCATACAGTAAGTTTTGACAGTCAGGATGACACCATAGAGCTGACCCATCGGGCACGGTCCCGAGAGGGTTTTGCGACCGGTGCCCTCAAGGCTGCCTCGTGGATAGCCGATGGCAGGAAAGGGTTTTTTACCCTGGATGCCATGCTCGAAGACGTATTTTTACAACAGGAGAGAGTACAGTGAGAAAAGATATCAGTTTCAAGGGAGTATTTACCGCGTTGGTTACCCCTTTCACCAAGAGGGACTTGTTGGATGAGGATATGCTTCAGCAGATTATCGAGACGCAGATTGAATCTGGAGTTTCTGGCCTGGTTCCCTGTGGAACTACCGGAGAAAGCCCAACCCTCAGCCATGACGAGCATGACAGGGTCATCGCCCTCACTGTGAAGTATGCCGCCGGCAGGGTCCCTGTCATTGCCGGAACAGGATCGAACGCCACCAGCGAGGCGGTGAGGCTCTCCCGCCATGCCCAAGAAGCAGGAGCCGATGCGGTCCTCTTGGTCAACCCCTACTACAACAAACCTACCCAGAAGGGACTGTTCCTGCATTTCCAGGAAATAGCTGACAATGTGGATATTCCTTGCATCCTCTACAATATCCAGGGGCGTACAGGGGTGAATGTCGAGACCTCCACGATGCAGGCCCTCAGCAAGGCCTGTCCCAATATTGTCGGGGTGAAGGAAGCAAGTGGAAACCTCTCTCAGATGAAGGCCGTCATAGAAGCCACCCATGGTGCCTTCCATGTCCTCAGTGGTGATGACAACCTCTGTCTTGACCTGATCGAAATGGGTGGTGATGGCGTCATCAGTGTAGGGTCGAACATGTGTCCTGCATACATCTCAAAGATGGTGGCTCTTGCCCTTTCTGGAGATATGCCTGGGGCAAGGGCAATGGAGGCAAACATGTCTGGCTTCTTCAAGGCCTGCTTCCTTGAGACCAACCCCATTCCCATCAAGACTGCCATGGCACGCTATGGTTGGTGCCAGGAATCCTTCCGACTTCCGATGTGTACCTTTGAGAATGAAAAGAACCGCGCAATGCTCTATGCTGAGTTGGATAAATTGGACACACTTGGTGCCTTGACGAGGAGAATCTAGAGATGGCTACGATAAACAATAACTTTGAGAAACTGGCAAGTGGATATCTGTTCCCTGAGATTGCCAGAAGGACTGCCGTTTGGCAGAAGGGCAATCCAGGTATAGAGATTATGCGCCTCGGTATTGGCAATACTACCGAAGCGCTTCCCCGGGCTGTATGCACTGCCATGCACGAAAAGATTGAAGCTCTGTCAGACCGCGCCACTTACAGTGGCTATGGCGATGAGCAAGGCGATACCTACCTCAGAGAAGCTCTGGTAGCGTACTACGGGCGTTATGGAGTCGAACTTGACCCAACGGAGTTCTTTGTCAGTGACGGAGCAAAAAGTGATGCCGCAAACCTGCAGGATATCTTTGGTAGGGACAATGTCGTAGCGATACAGGACCCTGCATACCCGGTCTATGTCGACAGCAACGTCGTCGGTGGAAGGACCGGTCTCTTTGACAAAGAGAAGGGAAGGTACAACGGCTTTGTCTATCTGGAGAGCAATGAGGAAAATGGTTTCATCCCCTCCCCCCCAGAAGGGAAGGTCGACCTCATATACCTGTGCAGTCCCAACAACCCTACAGGCTCAGTTGCAACAAAAGAGCAGCTCAAGGCCTTCGTCGACTATGCGATCAGGAACAAGAGTGTCATCATCTTCGATAGCGCCTATAGCGAATACATCACTGAGGAGGGATACCCTCGCTCAATTTATGAAGTGGAGGGGGCAAAGCAGTGTGCCATCGAGATAAACAGCTTCTCCAAGTTCTCCGGCTTCACCGGGGTAAGACTGGGATGGACCATCGTTCCCAAGGCACTGGTGTGTGAGGATGCCAAAGCCGGCTTGCTCAATGCTCTTTGGAACAGGCGCCAGTGCACCTTCTTCAACGGGGCAAGCAACATAGCCCAGGCAGGGGGCTTTGCAGCCCTCAGTGGCGATGGATATGCACAGAGTAGGGCCTTGGTCGACTACTATATGGAGAATGCCCGTATCATAGGAGAAGGTTTGAAAAAGGTGGGCCTTACGGTCTACGGAGGAGTCAACAGTCCCTACATCTGGGCGAAGACCCCCAACAATATGCCTAGCTGGGCCTTCTTTGACCTGTTGCTGGACACATGCCATGTGGTGGTTACCCCAGGCTCTGGCTTCGGTCCTGCAGGGGAGGGCTTTGTGCGGGTCTCATCCTACGGACATCGTGAGAATGTGATAAAGGCAATGGCTTCAATTGAGGAGAACCTGGCAATATGAATGAGAAAAACCTTCCTTTGACCTCTGAACAGCTACAGGTCCTATCTGAGAAAATTCCAACACCCTTTTATCTGTATGATGAGAAGGCGATAGTGGAGAATGCACGTAAATTTACCAGCCTATTCTCATGGGCCCCTGGCTTTCGTAACTACTATGCGGTCAAGGCATGTCCCAACCCGAGTATTCTCTCCATCCTGAAGAAGGAAGGCTTTGGCAGTGACTGCTCTTCCTTGCCTGAGATACTGCTCAGTGAAGCGAGCGGCATCACAGGTGAGAACATCATGTTCACCAGCAACAATACCCCTCCTGAAGAGTTCGTGGCCGCCTACAAGGCAGGGGCCATCATCAACCTTGATGATATAACCCATATTGATACCATGGTCGAAACCTTGGGAGAAGTTCCCTCCCTGATATGCTTTCGGTACAACCCCGGTCCGAAGCGAACCGGTAATGCTATCATCGGCAACCCGGTCGAGGCCAAATACGGGCTTACCTCAGCTCAGATCGTCGATGCCTATAGGATCATGAAAAAGAAGGGATCCAAGCGTTTTGGCCTGCATACCATGGTTGCTTCCAACGAGCTTGACGGCACCTATATTGTGGAGACTGCACGGATGCTCTTCGAGCTCTGTGTGAAGATTCAGGAAGAGGCTGGTGTCCGCCTTGAATTCATAGATATGGGCGGTGGTATCGGCATCCCCTACAAGCCTGAACAATCTGCTATGGACCTTGAGGCTGTGAGTAAGGGCATGCATGAGCTGTATAAGCAAATTATAGTACCATCAGGACTCGACCCCCTCAATATTGTCTTTGAGTGCGGAAGGGTCATTACAGGCCCTTACGGCTACTTGGTGAGTAGGGTCCGACATGTGAGCAGCAAGTATAAGGAGTATGTTGGCCTTGATGCTTCCATGAGCGACCTCATGAGGCCGGCTCTCTATGGTGCATATCACCACATCACTGTTCTTGGCAAGGAAGGGCAGATCCATGATCATATCTATGATGTGACAGGTTCCCTGTGTGAGAACAATGACAAGTTTGCCATCGATAGGGCCTTGCCTGAGATTGAAAATGGAGACCTATTGGTAATCCACGATGTGGGTGCCCATGGCCATGCAATGGGGTTCAACTACAACGCAAAGCTGCGCCCTGCTGAGTACCTTTTGCGATTGGATGGTTCTACTGTCATGATCCGTAGGGCTCAGACCTATGACGACTATGTCGCAACACTTCGTTTTGAAGGCGCTGAGGTGGCGCTCTGATGCATCGTTTTACCCTACGTGTCTATTATAGCGATACCGACTGTGGTGGCATTGTCTACCACGCCAGGTATCTGGATTTTGCCGAGCATGCACGCTCTGAGCTGCTCAGGGATATCGGCATCGCTACAAGGCAGACCGGATCACATCGGGCTCTCATGGAGCAGGAGATGGCTCTGGTAGTGAAGTCGGCAAACATCGATTACCAGAGCCCTGCCTATCTTGATGACCTTCTGACTGTCGAGACAGAGATAGAGACCTCAAAGCGCTTCTCCATCGTATTCCGTCAGACAGTCAAGCGGGAAGGGGAGACGCTGTGTGTCATCCTAGTCAAGGTCGCTGCCATAGACACCACCACCATGCGTCCCAAGCCAATGCCTGAATGGTTTGTCCCCGCCTTCAGTGAACTGTAGGCACATAGGCCCTTCTCCCTACTGCGTTGGATAGTGAGTGTCGATGCACCCTTTCATCCTATAGGGACGTCGGTCACACCCTGCTTGTCTGGTAGGGTGCTTTTTCATATAGGCAGGAAGGCCTGTGAAGCACTTCTACATGATTGGCATATTTACCAGGATGGTGGTGCTACCCAGGCTTCCCAGTTTTGCATGGCTGACAATGACATCATAGCGGTGTGAGCCGGCCTTGGGAACCGAAGTGTAGGAGAAGCCATCCCCGACTACACTCTCCCCTTCACAGAACCAGGAGGCGGTAAGCTGTCCTTCCTCTACCCCCTGCAGGTTGCTAGGGGTGAAGCTGAGGGTGACGTTTGCCCCTACAGTTGGAAATGTTGGGGTGCATGTCACCGTCCCCCCTATGGGCATCATGGTGTCGTTGATGACTGTCATGGTAAAGATGGAGGAGCGGTCTCCCATCCTCATCTCCAGATCTCCTGTTGTGGTGGTGCCTGCTATGATGCGTACAGCCTCAGTGCAGCCGCTGACTGGCACATTCTGGCTATAAAGTCTGGAGCTGAGCATGTACGAACCCGCTGGGAGGCCTGTCGCTAAGGTAGCTGTACCCGTTTGTGTATCAAGGGTAGGCTCGGGCAGGGAAACGCTCTCTCCCTGTTGGTTTGTAAGGCTCAGTTCCAGACGCACATCACTGGCTACCTGCTCAAGGCTCCAGGAGTAGGCGACAGAGAGGCTTCCATCGCCCACCAGCTCCGTTAGGTTGATAGTTGCAGAGCTGGTTGCAGATGAGAGCATTGTAGTAAGGTTTCCTTGGGCAAGGACAGAGCCTGTATTGTTCAGGGCTTGGGCGGTGAGGACCCATTTGCCCATGAGTAGCTGTCCTAGTGTCACGGTCGCTGATGAGCCTGTCACATCAACTGTCTCGCTGTTGGGACCGTTGCCAAAGATCCTATACTCTTCGATGGTCATGGATTCTGGGGTCGGAAGCAGGCTTCTTTCTTGCGTTGTAAACTTTTCACAGGCAAATCGGACCACCATGTCGGTATGGGTTGCCTTGCTGTCATCACAGCTGGTAAGCAGCAAGAGAGCGACAAGAGGGATGAGAAAAAATCTTTTCATGGGAATCTCCTAAGAATATGTTTGACCCTTAAGGAGAAGAATGGTCTTGTTCACTTCAACTGGGTATTGGAGAAAACTGTTGCTTTGTCTATACTGGGACACATTGGAGAGCTGATATGGAAGAAACAATGGTGGTCAGAGTAGCAGGGGGGGATATTGACCGTGCCCTTCCCCTTCCCTTGCAAGCCTGCTGGGGTGGAGCAAAAGATGTGGAGGCCTCGGTAAGGCTGGCCCATGAGGGAAGATTCCTGCACCTCAGGTTCTCCATTCAGGAACCACAGCTCAGGCGCATGTGCACCGAGCATAACCAAAATGTCTGCACCGACAGCTGTATGGAGATTTTTCTCCAACGCGAAGGGGAGAGCGAATATGTCAACTTTGAGTTCAGCGCCAGTACCAAGGCCCTTGTAGGGCGTGGGAAACAGCGTGGTGGGCGTTTGCTCTATCCCTTTCCTGTCATTGACCAGATTCCCATAACGCTTACTCTGCTAGAGAATAATGCCAACCAAAGCCGTTACCGACTTGATGTTTCGATTGACCTTGTCCTGTTTGGCCTAATGAAGGAAGAGGAGACAACCTCGTTCATCAGGCTGAGGGGAAACATATACAAGTGTGGTGACAATCTTAAAGATCCGCATTATCTTTGCTATGCACCTATAGGAACACTGAAGGCTGACTTTCATACCCCTTCCTATTTTGTTCCCTTCAGGTTTCTCTGAGAGAGAAACGTCTTATCATCACGGTATAGGACCTAAAGCCCTTCGGGGGCTCTGGGCCAGGCCTGTGCCCTGTGTCCACTCATCCTGATGGGAGGTACAGTAAAGCGCGTCATATGGTTCTTTTTCACCTGTCAAATGGCGATGTGCATCAAACATATGGTATCCTAAAACCTTCAGTAGCCGTTGGTCAAGTTAGAGTACCAAAGCAATATAGGTTACCAGTATGCTGGTCAGGATGGGGAATATCATGCCACCTTTGGTATATGCTATGAGAAACGATGCACCAATGCCGGCGAGCCCTGCGTACCACTGGGGTGAGAAGTCCAGGATGACACCAGGAAATACCAGAGGCCCAAGGGCGGCTATGGGCAACAGGCGCATGCACCTCCCTACAAAAGGGGGTAGCTTGTTCAGGAATTTCGCATAGTAGGGCAGGACACGTACACTAAAGGTTGCCAGTGCGGTAGCAAGGATATAGACAACTATGGGGAGGTTCTCTTTCATGGCAAAGCCTCCCCTTCAGTGATGACCAAGGCTCCGAATATGGAGGCTGTGAGCATGGAGAGGACAAAGGCCCAACCGCTGCCCACATTGAGGCAAAGAATGAGGATGGAGTTCATAATCGCCGAAAATCCGGCGATAACGAGCACCATTATCCCTTTCTGGCGAAGCTCCTGGGCAAAGAGAGAGATGAACATAGCATAGAGGGTCACCCCCACAGCCATCTGTAGTTCTGAAGAGAGTACCATCCCTATGAGGAAACCTAGGGCTGTACCTCCCACCCATCCGATATAGGCGATTCCCTCCAGCCCTATCATATAGGGCCAGGAGAGTCTTTGGTTGTGCAACACCGCTATGGAGAACACTTCGTCGGTGGTGCCATGGGCTACCAAGAGGCGTTTGGGTCCATGGATTCCATCTTCCAGCTTATTGTTAAGGGCAGCTCCCATAAACAGGTAGCGCATGTTGATCAGCAGGACCCCAATGAAGATTTCCAAAATAAGAGACCCTGATGCGAGAAGGTTAATGGCCAAGAACTGCCCGCTACCGGCAAAGTTGGTTACGGAGAACAGCACGGCCTCCCAGATCTTCAGCCCCACATCCCTACAGACAAGCCCGAAGGCCATCGCTGTAGGAAAGTAGCCCACACAGATGGGGAAGCCTTCTCTGACACCTCTTCTGAAGGTGAGACTCTCTTGCTTGTCACTGAATTCCATAGGAAGGATAGTATTGCTTTGGCCCTTTCTCCGCAAGGGGTGATTATGGTACACTTTTTCATATGGGGGATGCACATGGGCATATATCTTGCAAACACAGGACTTGAACTCCTGATCAAAGGCACTTCACTTGACGAGGAGCAGTTGCTCACCTGGTTTCGGGAGGCGAAAAGGATTCCTGCAGTGCAGGGAGCCTACTACAGCAAGCTGTTCGACAGTGGCCTCGAACTGGTCTATAGGAGTGTGAAACAAGATGATGACCTCCAGATAGCAGGCATCGATATGCATATGAGCGGCTCATGCCTGTGGATGGCGAAGCCACTCTCTCGCGTAGGGGAGGGAGAAGCCCTTGCTGTCTCGCTGCTGATGACCAACTCCGATGAGACATCTGCCTTTATCGCAGACCTTATCCATGCTGCAACCCTAAAGAGGATAGACGAGGATTCCTCGCTCTCCCTACAGGTATGTGCCTTTCCCCAGTCCATGGATGTCTACGACAGCCGGGCTTCCTATGAAGAGGCTACCGAAAAGATTTCGCGCCTTGATGACCGCAAGCTCTTGCCCTTTAACTACCTCATGGCCCGTGATGAGAGCCTTGATCAAAAGAGTCGTGACAAATATGCCGAGCATGAGAAGCTTATGGTCTTCGCAGCCCCTGTCCTCATGGTTGAAAGGCGCGAACATGGCTACAAGGGGACCTCCTGCATGGTGGCGACCGTTGCTACCGAGATGGGGAGCCTTGACCTTGTCTTTGCCCGGGATCAGCTTTCAACAGTTCTAAAGAAGGGCTCGTATGTGGTATGCAGCTGCATCATCAGTGCTGACGTCCTGACCTCATAGGCTTACTTGCACTACTTCCGATGCTCTGTACCAGAAAAAGATCTCCCACTGGATAACATCCAATGGGGGATCCTTTTGGTGAGAAGCACATGCAAAGAATAGCCAGCCTAGAATCGTTTCGTCCAAGCATGGCAGTAAGGTTGGCTTCCCTTACGGACATAGTAGTCTTGGTGGTAGCCTTCCGCCTCCCAGAACTTTGCTGCAGGGCGCAGTGTCGTATCTATCTTCATGCCCTTATCCTCCAGGATGGTAATTAGTTTTACTGAGGTGTCGAACTCATACCGGCTCTGGTAGAATACTGCCGAAAGGTACTGGTTGCCGATATCAGGACCCTGACCATTTGTCTGGGTAGGGTCGTGGATCTCAAAGAAGTACTTTGCGAGCTCCTCATAGGAAATGATCTTGGGATTGTAGAGCACCTCAACGGCCTCCAGGTGTCCGCTTTTCTTGGATAGCACATCCTCATAGGTCGGGTTCTCAACCGTGCCTCCGGTGTAGCCGGAGGTTGCCTCGTATACTCCCTCGACACTTTCAAAGAGGTGCTCGACACCCCAGAAGCATCCGCCTGCAAAGACAGCACGTGCCTGGGGAGACCCTTCCTTGAAGACCATGGAGATGGAGTTGACACAATGGCGTGTGTCCTTTTCGGTGAAGCCTTCACCTAGGAACACATGCCCGAGATGGCCGTTGCAGGTTGCACAGACTATCTCAGTCCTCGAACCGTCGGCATCGCTTTGCCTGTCAACGGCGAAGGGGAGTTCCTCATCAAAAGAAGGCCATCCACAATTGGAATTGAACTTGTCATCCGATGCATAGAGGGGCGAGCCGCATTGCCTACAGTAATAGGTGCCTTCCTTCTTGTTGTCTGTATATTCGCCTGTATAGGCTCGCTCAGTCCCCTTGTTGATGATGACCTGCCTCTCTTGGGCGTTAAGTTCCTTCAGCAAGGACTGGTCTATGGGCTTGAACTGGAATCGAACACTAGTCTGTTGTGGTATGTTCATAGGTGGTACCTCCGACTCCTGTTGTTTCGAGGCGACGCGCATTGCCGGCAGGGCAACTGCTAAAAGAACCGCAAAGATGGCTATAATAATAAAGACTCTTGTTAGGTTCATTATATCTCCTTACACTAAATCCTAACATGAAACCCCCTTGTATTTCTACTACCAGAACTTGAATATGAGAGCAGAAGCCTGTTCTTTGTACTGTTGGTATGTTTCATACTTCTGCTCTGTGATGCTCTCGGTAAAGATGGTGGAGCCGATAAACAGCAGGGTGAGGGCCAAGGGCCCTACCACACTCCAGTTGAGAAAGTCCCCGATCGCCAGTGAGACAAAGATATAGATACAAAACCAAACCCCCAGTTCCCCCAGGTAGTTGGGGTGGCGGCTTCGTGCAAAGAGGCCGCTGGAGCAAAAGCCCCTCTGGTACTGCTCTTCCCACTGTGGGCGTCTGGGAAGCAGGTTGTTCTTGGACTGCTGGAAGGTGTACTGTTGTTGGTCTGCAATAGTCTCGATGGCCAAAAAAACCAGTAATAAGAACGAAACCAGCCAAAGCGATAGTGTCATGTCCATCCTTAGCCCATGCATACTTAGCAGGTACAGTGGACTGGTGAAGGCGATGAAGAGAATCTGCTGGTAGAAAGCGATAAACCCTAGGTTGAACAGCTGCCATACTACAGGATTTGTAACCCTCCTATGGAGAATTTGCCATCGGTAGTCCTCTGCCGTGGTATAGCCACCCCTTCTGGCGAAGTTGAAGGTCAACCTTGCTCCCCATAGCGTGACCAAGCAGGATGCGACCAGGATTGGAAGGGCAAACCTACCATAAAAAGCATAGATCCAGGCAAACACTACAGGCATCGTACTCCACAGGCGGTCGGTCCAGGAGTAGTCGCCTGTTATCAAGCCAAAGAGGAAACTCAGGGAGACTGTAATGCCGGTGATACAGAGAATGCTCGTAAGGGGATTACTTGTCTTCACTGGGTTTACCCAGAGGACTAGGATGATTCCAAGCACAATCAGGGTAAAAAAGAGGGGGGTGGGTTTTTTCTTGGTTTTCATGCTGCCACTATAGCAAAAGGTGTACGAACCTGCAATAAATCACCATGCAAATATCTACAGGCTCCATAGTAGGGAAGAGAAGGGAGAGCGGCTAGTTCCCTCTTCTTCTTTGAGCCTTCCGCTTTCTACAAGGTAATCTGGTAGGAGGACAAATAAAAATCCTGCAAGGAATGAATCCTTGCAGGATATATCGGGCTGGGCGGATTTGAACCGCCGACCCCGTGTCCCCCAGACACGTACGCTAA
>WOYI010460821.1_pt1 | contig 10888 bp, 12 predicted proteins | sample 6423411 | NCBI WGS metagenome assembly WOYI01 (sample SAMN13441803, study PRJNA592873) | oil field metagenome | biome: oil field; feature: oil-well bore; material: oil-contaminated soil; isolation source: oil-contaminated soil from oil-well borehole | place: Germany: Wietze | collected 2016-10-18 ... | reverse complement strand
TTCGCGGCTGCGGGGCAGTATGGTCGCTCTCGTGCAGAACATGACGGTCGAACTCCGGAGCGCAGCGCTTCGTCGAGTCCGTCGTGCGCTCCGACTCGGGGCGACGCCGCGCCGCTGACTCGTTCAGCCTTCCCGCGTGACGTCGCCGCTCCGACCACGTCCCGCCGACCCTAAGGTTGAACCATGTCGCTGTCCGTCGCCGTCGCAGGCGCGAGCGGATACGCCGGGGGCGAGCTGCTGCGGCTGCTCTCCCAGCATCCGGATGTCGAGATCACCACGGTCACCGCGTTCCAGAACGCTGGCCGGCCGCTCATCGCCGCTCAGCCCCAGTTGCGCTCGCTCGCCCACCTCACGCTGCAGGAGACCACCGCCCAGGCGCTGTCCGGCGCCGACATCGTCTTCCTCGCCCTGCCGCACGGCAGCTCGGGCGGGATCGCCGCCCAGCTCCCGGATGATGTGCTCGTCATCGACTGCGGCGCCGACCACCGGCTCACCGACCCGGCCGCGTGGGCGCAGTTCTACGGCGGCGAGTACTTCGGCGCGTGGAACTACGGGCTGCCAGAGCTGATCCTCGGCACCCGCGGCGAGAAGCAGCGCGACAACCTGGTCGGCGAGACCCGGATCGCGGTCCCCGGCTGCAATGCCACCGCGATCACGCTGGGGCTGGCGCCCGGCATCGCGGCGGGGATCATCGAGCCGCACGACCTGGTCAGCGTGCTGGCCGTCGGCACCTCGGGTGCCGGTAAGGGTCCGAAGACCGAGCTGCTGGCGAGCGAGATCGCGGGTTCCGCATCCGCGTATCAGGTCGGCGGTGTTCACCGCCACAATCCGGAGATCGTGCAGAACCTGACCGCCGCCGGGGGAGTCGGGGTGAGCATCTCGTTCACGCCGGTGCTGGTGCCGATGTCGCGCGGGATCCTCGCCACGTCGACCGCGAAGCTCGCGCCGGGCGTGACCGAGCACGATGTGCGCGAAGCCTGGGAGGCCGCATACGCCGGCGAGGCCTTCGTGCAGCTGCTGCCGGCGGGGGAGTTCCCGAGATCCGGGGACACCACGGGAGCCAACACCGTGCTCATCGGACTCGCGGTGGACCGGCGGGCCGGCAGACTCGTCGCGATCAGCGCGCTCGACAACCTGGTCAAGGGCACGGCGGGCGCCGCCATCCAGTCCGCCAATATCGCACTCGGGCTGCCCGAGGCGACCGGCCTCCCCCTGAACGGAGTCGCCCCGTGAGCGTGACCGCAGCATCCGGGTTCGACGCCGCTGGCGTGCGCGCCGGACTCAAGGCGAATGGGAACCCCGACCTGGCTCTCGTCGTCAACAGCGGCCCGCTGAGCAGCGCCGCGGCCGTCTTCACCAGCAATCGCGCCCAGGCGAACCCGATCATCTGGTCGAAGCAGGTGATCGCCGATGGGAGGGTCAGCGCGATCGTGCTCAACTCGGGCGGCGCCAACTGCTTCACCGGCGCGCAGGGATTCCAGACCACGCACGCGACGGCGGAGGCGGTCGGCGCCCAGCTGAACGTCTCGCCCGGTGATGTGCTGGTCTGCTCCACCGGGCTGATCGGCGAGCAGTTGCCGCTCGACAAGCTGCTTGCTGGCGTCGCGGCGGCCGCCGCCGCCCTGAGCCCCGACGGCGGGATGGATGCCGCCACCGCCATCATCACCACGGACACCCGCGCCAAGACGTCGACTCGGTCGATGGACGGCTGGACCATCGGCGGCATGGCGAAGGGCGCAGGGATGCTGGCCCCCGGGCTCGCCACCATGCTCGTCGTGCTGACGACGGATGCGGTGCTCGAGTCCGCGCAGCTCGACGCGATGCTCCGCGAGGCCACCCGGGTGAGCTTCGACCGGCTCGACAGCGACGGCTGCATGTCGACGAACGACCAGGTGACGCTGCTGGCGAGCGGCGCATCCGGGATCGTGCCGGATGCGGCGGCGTTCCAGCGGGCGCTGACCGAGCTGTGCACAGACCTCGCGGTCCAGCTGCAGGAGGATGCGGAGGGCGCCAGCCACGACATCGCGATCCTCGTGACTCACGCGCAGACGGAGGACGATGCCGTCGAGGTCGGACGCTCCGTCGCGCGCAACAACCTCTTCAAAGCCGCCGTGTTCGGCAACGATCCCAACTGGGGCCGCGTCCTGGCGGCGATCGGGACCACGAAGGCGCCGTTCGACCCCTACGCGGTCGACGTCACCATGAACGGCGTGCGCGTGTGCTCGAACGGCGCGCCCGATCGGCCGCGGGAGGAGGTCGACCTCGCCCCGCGATCCATGTCGCTGATCATCGACCTGAAGAACGGCGGCGCCTCCGCGACCGTGTGGACCAACGACCTCACCCACGACTACGTGCACGAGAATTCGGCGTACGCGTCATGACTGGTCTCGGCAAGTCCGATCAGCCGCCGGTCGTGCGCGATCCGCGCCTCGCCGACGCCGAGTCCAAGGCCGGAGCGCTGATCGAGTCGCTCCCCTGGCTTCAGCGGTTCGCGGGGCAGATCATCGTGGTGAAGTTCGGCGGCAATGCGATGACCGATGAGGCGCTGCAGCGCGCCTTCGCCGAGGACATGGTGTACCTGCGCCACGTCGGCATCAAGCCCGTCGTGGTGCACGGCGGCGGCCCCCAGATCACCGCGATGCTGGAGCGGCTCGGCATCCCGAGCCGGTTCGTCGGCGGGTACCGGGTCACCACCCCGGAGACGATGGAGGTGGTGCGGATGGTGCTCACCGGCCAGGTCAGCCGTGAGCTGGTCAGCCTGATCAACGAGCACGGCCCGCTCGCCTCGGCGATCTCGGGAGAGGATGCCGGGCTGTTCCGCGGCGCCCGCCGCGGCGCGCTCGTGGACGGCGAGCTGGTCGACATCGGCCTGGTCGGCGACGTGGTCGAGGTGGACCCGGCAGCGGTGCTGGCCGAGGTCGATGCCGGCCGCATCCCCGTGGTCTCCTCGATCGCGCCCGACATCGAGGTGCCGGGCCAGTCGCTGAACGTGAACGCCGACTCGGCAGCGGCTGCGCTCTCCGTCGCGCTCGGCGCCGCCAAACTGGTGGTGCTCACGGATGTCGAGGGCCTCTACCGGGATTGGCCGAACCCCGACTCCCTGGTCTCGGTCATCGACACCGCGGAGCTGATCGGCATGCTGCCCCATCTGCAGAGCGGCATGATCCCCAAGATGACGGCATGCCTCGAGGCGGTCAGCGGGGGTGTGCCCAAAGCAGCGATCATCGACGGCCGGCGGCCGCACTCGATCCTGCTCGAGATCTTCACGGATGCCGGGATCGGCACGGAGGTGGTGCCGGCATGAGCACTCGGACCACAACCCAGAACGACGCGTGGGCCGAGCGGCTCGCCGCGGTCGGCATGAAGTCGATCCCGCGCCCGCTCGCGGTCCTGGCCCGTGGCGAGGGCGCCCGCGTGTGGGATGTCGACGGGAACGAGTACCTCGACTTCCTCGCCGGGATCGCGGTCAACTCGCTCGGGCACGCGCACCCGGTCTTCGTGGATGCGGTGGCGAAGCAGGCCGCGACCATCGCGCACGTCTCGAACTACTTCGCCACCCGGCCCGAGGTGGAGCTGGCCGAGCGGCTTCTGCGGCTCACCGGCGGGCAGCGGATCCTGTTCGGCAACTCCGGCGCCGAGGCGATCGAGGCCGCGATCAAGTTGTCGCGGCGCACCGGCCGCACGCGCATCCTGGTGCTGGAGGGCGCCTTCCACGGCCGCACGACGGGTGCAGCAGCGCTGACCGGCAAGGCGGCGATGCGCGAGCCCTTCCTGCCGCTGATCCCAGGGGTCGACCACATCGAGCCGACGGTCGAGGCACTGGAGGCGGCGATGGGCGACGACGTCGCCGCTGTCTTCGTCGAACCGATCCAGGGCGAGGCAGGCGTGATCGACCTGCCTCTCGGCTACCTGGCCGAGGCCAGGCGGCTGACGGCGCAGCACGGCGCCCTGCTGATCCTGGACGAGATCCAGACCGGCGCAGGGCGCACCGGCGACTGGTTCGCCTTCCAGCGCGATCTGCCCGCCGGATCATTCCCGGACGCCGTCGCGCTCGCAAAGGGCATCGGCGGCGGCTTCCCGATCGGGGCGCTGGTCGCGTTCGGGGCGGCTGCCGAACTGCTCCAGCCCGGGCAGCACGGAACCACCTTCGGCGGCAACCCGCTCGCCACCGCGACCGCCGACGCGGTGCTCGGTGAGATCGAGGGCGCCGGCCTGGTCGAGAACGCACGGCTGCGGGGGGAGCAGCTGCGCACGGCGATCCTCGGGATCGGCTCGCCGCTGGTGACCGGCATCCAGGGCAGGGGTCTGCTGCTGGGCGTCGGGCTCGCGGATCCCGTCGCCGGCACCGTCGCGGCACGGGCGCTGGCGCTCGGGCTGATCGTCAACGCGGCGAGCGACCGCCGCATCCGGATCGCCCCGCCGCTGATCATCGGCGATGCCGAGATCGCCGAGTTCACCCGGCTCTTCGCCGAAGCCATGAAGGGAGCATCCGCATGACCCGTCACTTCCTCCGTGACGACGACATCAGCCAGGGCGAGCAGGGCGACATCCTCGATCTCGCCGCGGCCGTCAAAGCGGATCGCTGGGCTCGAAAGCCGCTCGCCGGCCCCCGGACCGTCGCCGTCATCTTCGACAAGTCGTCGACCCGCACCCGCGTGAGCTTCGCCGTCGGCATCGCGGACCTCGGCGGCAGCCCGCTGATCATCTCGACCGCGAACAGCCAGCTCGGCGGCAAGGAGAGCCCATCCGACACGGCGCGCGTGCTGGAGCGCCAGGTGGCGGCGATCGTCTGGCGCACCTATGCGCAATCCGGGCTGGAGCAGATGGCGGCGGGCACGACGGTGCCGGTGGTCAACGCGCTCAGCGACGACTTCCATCCCTGCCAGCTGCTCGCCGATCTGCTGACCATCCGGGAGCACAAGGGGGCCCTGGCCGGACTCACGGTCGCCTTCCTGGGCGACGGCGCGAGCAACATGGCCCAGAGCTACCTGCTCGCCGGTGCGACCGCGGGCATGCACGTGCGGGTCGCGGCGCCGGAGGAGTTCAGCGCCGCGGACGGCGTCGTGGCGGATGCCGTCGCGCGCGCCGCCACGACCGGCGGTTCGATCTCGCTCTCCACCGACCCGGACGAAGCCGTGGCCGGCGCCGACATCGTCGTCACCGACACCTGGGTGTCGATGGGCAAGGAGGAGGAGAAGGCGCACCGCGTCGCGACTTTCGGCGGCTACCAGGTCACCACAGAGTTGATGGCGCTCGCGAAGCCGGACGCGCTCTTCCTGCACTGCCTCCCCGCCGACCGCGGCTACGAGGTCGCGGCCGAGGTCATCGACGGACCGCAGAGCGTCATCTGGGATGAGGCGGAGAACCGCCTGCACGCCCAGAAGGCGCTGCTGGTCTGGCTGCTGGAGCGAGCGGGCTAGGCGCCGTAGCGGGCCAGGAAGCTCGGATCCGAGGTGATCACCGAGAACACCGTGACCCAGAAGACGACCGCGGCGACCACCCCGATCACCAGCGGGATCCAGAACACCACGATCCTGCCGCGGATCAGCAACGGGATGGTGAGCCCCAGGGCCAGGAGGAACAGGACGATGTGGCTGATGGCGAGCACGGCGGGCGCGGAGCCGACGGACACCGAGAATCCGCTGTACCCCTGGCTCTGCATCGCCTGGTTGAACAGCTCCGGATTCGAGAAGATCGCCGCGTATCCGACGCCGGCCGCCATTCCGAACAGGGCGAGCACGAGCAGGATGCTGCTCAGCACGGCATCCCAGGTTCTGCGCTTCTTCCGCGGAGCGGCGTCCGCCGGGGCGTATCCGGGGCCGGGGGCCTGCGCACCGTATCCGGGAACCCCGTACGGATTCGACGCAGAGGGGGCCGATGCGTCCCCGGGGGGCAGGTACCCGGCGGGCGCATACTCGCCGTACTGGGGAACGGGCGGCCGATCGGGCGCGCTCGGCGCCGGGGGCGCAGGGGGCGCTTCGGGCGGCGCAGGCGGAGCCGTCGGCGGCGTCGTCGGCGGAACGGGCGGATCGAAGGGACGGGAGGGCTCTGAGTTCTGCGCCGGCATGCCTCTCACCCTAGACCGCGGCTCGTCGTCCCCACGCTCGTGCCTCAGGCGGGCGCCAGGCGATGGGCGCGCACAAGCACCTCAATAGACTGAGCACCGACCATCTAGGAGACATCACTCATGACAGAACGCGTCGTCCTCGCCTACTCCGGCGGACTCGACACCTCGGTCGGCATCGGCTGGCTGCACGATGCGACCGGCAAGGACGTGGTGGCACTCGCCGTCGACGTCGGCCAGGGCGGGGAGGACATGGAGGACATCCGTCAGCGCGCCCTCGACTGCGGCGCGGTGGACGCGATCGTCGTCGACGCGAAGGACGAGTTCGCGAACGACTTCCTGATGCCCGCGCTCAAGGCCAATGCGCTCTACCAGAAGCGCTACCCGCTGGTCTCGGCGCTCAGCCGGCCTGTGATCGCCCGTCACCTGGCGCGCGTCGCCCGTGAGATGGGTGCCGACTCCGTCGCCCACGGCTGCACCGGCAAGGGCAACGACCAGGTGCGCTTCGAGGCCGCGGTGGCGGCGCTCGCTCCTGAGCTGGTCAGCATCGCACCGATCCGCGACCTGGCGCTCACCCGCGACAAGGCGATCGTCTACGCCGAGGAGCACGGCCTGCCGATCAAGCAGTCCAAGAAGAACCCGTACTCGATCGACAAGAACGTCTGGGGCCGCGCCGTCGAGACCGGCTTCCTCGAGGATCCGTGGAACGCGCCCATCGAGGACCTCTACGAGTACACCGCCGACCCCGATCACGACGGCCCCGCCGACGAGGTGACCATCACCTTCACCGCGGGCATCCCGACGGCGATAGACGGCGTCGCGGTCACCCCGCTGCAGGCGGTCCAGCAGCTGAACGCCCTTGCCGGCCGGCACGGCATCGGCCGGATCGACATCGTCGAGGATCGCCTGGTGGGCATCAAGAGCCGCGAGGTCTACGAGGCCCCGGCGGCGCTCGCGCTGATCGCCGCCCACGAGGAGCTCGAGAACCTCACCCTCGAGCGCGACGTGAACCGCTTCAAGCGCGGCGTCGAGTCCGAGTGGGCGACGCTGGTCTACGAGGGCCTCTGGTATTCGGGGCTGAAGCGCAGCCTCGACGTGTTCATCGACGACACCCAGAAGATGGTGAGCGGGGAGATCCGGATGAGCCTGCAGGGCGGCCGCGCGACGGTCACCGGTCGCAGGAGCCCGAAGAGCCTGTACGACTTCGATCTGGCCACATACGACACCGGCGACACCTTCGACCAGTCGCAGGCCAAGGGCTTCATCGAGATCTGGTCGCTGCCCTCGAAGATCTCGGCGCAGCGCGACCTCGCGAACTGAGGTGGTCGTGCATGTCGGGACCATCGGCTGAGCAGGGTTCTGGTGATCGGGGTGCGGGCTCCCTCTGGGGCGGCCGTTTCGCCGACGGCCCCGCGCCCGAACTCGTCGCGCTGAGCCGTTCGACGCACTTCGACTGGCGGCTCGCGCTCTACGACCTTGCGGGATCCCGGGCGCATGCCCGCGCGCTGGCCGTCGCGGGATACCTCGACGGCGACGAGCTGGTGCGCATGATCGCCGGCCTCGACTCGATCGAGGCGGGCGTGCGCGACGGCTCGATCGTCCCGCTCGCATCGGATGAGGACGTGCACTCCGCCCTCGAGCGCGAACTACTCTCCGCCGTCGGCCCGGACCTCGGCGGCAGGCTGCGCGCCGGCCGCAGCCGCAACGACCAGATCGCGACCCTGATCCGGCTGTACCTGCTCGATCACGCGGCCACCATCGCCGGGCAGACGGTCGCGCTGATCGACGCGATCGCCGGCCAGGCGGACGCGCATCCGGATGCCGTCATGCCGGGCCGCACGCATCTGCAGCACGCGCAACCGATCCTGCTGTCGCACCACCTGCTCGCGCACGCCTGGCCGCTCGTGCGCGATCTGGAGCGGATCCGCGACTGGCGCGTCCGGGCGACGGCGTCGCCATACGGTGCGGGCGCCCTGGCCGGCGGCTCGCTCGGGCTCGACGCGGATGCCGTGGCATCCGAGCTCGGACTCGGCGCTCCGATGCCGAACTCGATCGACGCGACGGCGAGCCGCGATGTCGTGGCGGAGTTCGCCTACCTCGCCGCCCAGCTCGGCGTCGACCTCTCGCGCTTCGCCGAGGACCTGATCATCTGGAACAGTCGCGAGTTCGGCTTCGTCACCCTGGCCGATGCCTACTCGACCGGCTCGTCGATCATGCCCCAGAAGAAGAACCCGGACATCGCGGAGCTGGCGCGTGGCAAGGCGGGTCGGCTGATCGGCGATCTGACCGGACTTCTCGCGACGCTCAAGGGCCTCCCGCTCGCCTACAACCGCGACCTGCAGGAGGATAAGGAACCGGTCTTCGATGCGGTGGCCACCCTCGAACTGCTCCTCCCGGCCTTCGCCGGGATGGTCGCCACCTTGACCTTCGACGTGGACCGGATGGCGGAGCTCGCGCCGCAGGGCTTCTCGCTCGCCACGGATGTCGCCGACTGGCTGGTGCGGCAGCGCGTCCCCTTCCGCGATGCCCACGAGATCACCGGCAAGCTCGTGCGGTTCTGCGAGGCGAACGGCCTCGAACTCGACCAGCCGAGCGATGCCGACTACGCTGCGATCGACCCCCGCCTCAGCGGCGAGGTGCGTTCGGTGCTCACGGTCGCCGGCTCGATCGCCGGCCGCAGCGGCACCGGCGGCACGGCACCCGCTGCGGTGCGCAGGCAGCTCACCGCACTGACCGCCGCCGTGCGCGCGGCGCTCGCCTGAACCGACTCGAGGAGACTCCCATGACCCTGTCCGGAAACAGCCGCCGTGAGCACGGCAAGGCGCTCAAGCAGGACCGCCTCGACCGGCAGGACCGGCAGAACGCGCGATTCCCCTGGCTGATGCCGGCCGTCGTGATCCTGGCGATCGCGATCGTCGTCGCAGGGCTGGTCATCGCCGCATCGCTCGGGCACCTGTTCTGAGGCCGCTGCTCCCCTTCCTCGAGGGTTCATCGCTCGACGTGGCGCCGGCTTTGCTCGGCGCATGGGTGCACGGCCGCGGTGTGACCGTCCGGCTCACCGAGGTGGAGGCCTACCGCGGACAGACCGATCCCGGCTCGCACGCCTTCCGCGGCCCGACGCGGCGCACGCGCGTCATGTTCGGCCACCCCGGCACCCTCTACGTCTACTTCTCCTACGGGATGCACGTCTGCGCGAACATCGTGACGTCGCCGTCGGGCGAGGCCTCCGCCGTGCTGCTGCGTGCGGGAGAGGTCGTCGATGGCCGTGAGCTCGCCCGTTCGCGGCGTCCGACGAGCAAGTCGGACATCGACCTGGCGCGCGGCCCCGGCCGCCTGTGCGCCGCGCTCGGCATCACCCTGGACGACGACGGGGACGATCTGCGGAGCGGCCCGATCCGACTCGAGGTGCCGGATGCCGACTCCCCGCCCGTGGCGTATGCCCAGGGCCCGCGCACCGGCGTCTCCGGCCCTGGCGGCTCCGAGGAGTATCCGTGGCGCTTCTGGATCGCGGGCGAACCCACCGTCTCCCCGTACAGGAAGAGCCCGCCGCGCGGCGGCGACGAGCGCCGGCGCTAGCCCAGCGCGCCGCCCGGCAGGATGATGATCGCGGCACAGGCCGCGGCCCAGATCATGCTGGTGAGCGTGCCGATGATGAATCGCTCGCGCGCCTCGGGGCTGTCGAGCTCCGAGAAGCGGCCGAGGCCCTTGACCGCGATGACGGCGCCGATCGCCTCCGGATGCCCGACCACGATGGCAGCGACGATCGCGAGGCGCTCGAGGTAGCCGATCGCGGCACCCCCGCGCAGCACCTCGCGCGCGGAGCGCTCACCTTTCTCCTTGACCAGGATTCCTCCGAACCGGCCATCCTGGGCCTCTCCGCGCGTCGCGCGCTGCAGCACGAGCGAGGTGAGGGGGCTGCCCGCCGCGATGCCGAGACCGGCGAAGCCGAGCGCGAGCAGCACGTTGAGCGCGTGCAACGGCGAAGGGACGTGCAGTTGGAACGCGATGACGATGACGGCGGCGATCACCGGGAGCAGCGCGACGAGCGCCAGCAGAGGCTGCCGGATCCTCCGAGCGAGGACGGTGATCGCGATCGTCCCGAGCACGAGCACGACATCGGTGACCCAGACGCCGATGCTGAGGATGCCCGCGAAGATCATGCCCGGATCCTCTCATCCGCATCCGTCAGCAAGGTGGTCAGCGCCCGATGCGCCGCGAACTCGGTGCGCAGCTGCGCGGCCTGGGCGCGCAGGCTGACGGCCTGCGGGGTGATGCCGAGACGGGATGCGGCCTCCGACTGGGTGAGTCCCTGGTCGAGCAGTTCGAAGAGCTCCCAGCCCTCCGGCGTGCGGCGGGCCCGCAGTTGGAGCAGCAGGTCGATCAGGGGCTGCAGGGTTGCGGCATCCGGATGCCGGCCCGCCTCGACTGCGATCGCGAAGCGGGTGGGGCGCTTCTTGGCCGCCTCGACCGCCTCGCGGGCGAGCTCGAAGGCGGAGCCGGCGAGTGCCCGCGTCACCTCGGGGAGCGGGCGGCGCACCTCGCCGATGGCGAGGCCGACGCTCCACTGGGCCAGTCCATGGGCCGATCCCGCCGGCCCGGGGCGGGTCAGGTGGAGCAGGAGCTGCAGCGCGGTCCCCGGGTCTGGGCTGGCGAGCTGCAGCTCGTCGCCGGCCGAGCGGTCGGGGGGCAGCAGGAGCTTCTCGCCGCCGATCCGGGCGAGCTCTCCGAGTGCCCCGTCGACGAGATCTTCGCGGTGCCGGCTGTCGACCTGGTCGGCCGTGATCGCGAACACTCAGGCTCCTCTGCTTGATCCGTGAATAATCA
>WOYI010614913.1_pt1 | contig 10889 bp, 10 predicted proteins | sample 6423411 | NCBI WGS metagenome assembly WOYI01 (sample SAMN13441803, study PRJNA592873) | oil field metagenome | biome: oil field; feature: oil-well bore; material: oil-contaminated soil; isolation source: oil-contaminated soil from oil-well borehole | place: Germany: Wietze | collected 2016-10-18 ... | reverse complement strand
CTCATCATACTATTTTGTGTGCGGGCGTCTAATTCTTCTATTGATGCATTTATCTTTTCTTTAATAGCATTAGTTTTTTCGGTTGGCGATTTTCTGAGTCGGCCCAATAAATCTTTAGACCAATTCCAATCAACTTCCATAAATCCGGCGGGATTTCTTATTAGCTTGGGTTCGACCATCTGCGCTTTTAAAACGGCGGCCACTAACAACGCACTCACATGCCTGGCAGCTTTTACCATGTTTATTGTATGTTCAGACAAAATAGGCGCAATTGAATCTTCAGCATATATAATTGGCATTTTTGCATCATACCAACACCTTGCTTTTGCTTGCCCACCGACAATGTCATACCCAAAAGCCCATAATTGACCGTCTTCATGAACCATTGTACGGAATTGTGACACAACTGTCGCGGGAATACGTTGGATATTGCCCGCCGTTACGTTTTCTATAAATCCAAGCCAATAGCGATAAGCAATCCGACCATGCTGATGAACAGATGAAGGTATGCCATCCTCACCTTGCGTGTAAGGTGAGGATGGATGAAGAGGATTGATCCACGATGGCTTTTTAGTACTGCCTTGCTTGTGCTGATAATTTAAACCACCTGTCAAATCAAAAAAGCCATGACATAAAAAATCCTTTTTCTCGCCACATATTGAACATGATTCTTCGGGTTTACAAACAGAAAAATTAAGTTGTATCCTACGTGGCATCCCCCAAAATACATGTTCTGGATTCATTTCTTGAGAATGAATTGTTTTTACGGGTGTTTGTTCGTTAATGAACGCTACTATCTTCAACCACGGAAAAGTTTTTTCCTCACATTCACGCCGTGCGAAAACACTACTCACTATGACATTCAGCCAAACAGTTCCCCAAAGATCATCGCCAATGAGAATCGTTGACAAAGGGCCACCGCCGCGAAGGCTGGTAGATTTGCCATCCCCGCCACCGCCACCACCTGGCGCAAAAGTTTGAAGTGTGTATAAAGCAGTTGCCGCACAGTCCTTACACATAAACTCTTTTACTTTTGCACGCTTCTGAAAATGATCTGTATTCGTCTTCTGTGCATTATCCGTTGATGCTTCGATAAGCAAATATGAAACAGGATGTGACTTTGCACGATTGTTTCCATCAAGCAACTCCTGCATAAACAATTTTCTATCTGTTTCTGAGTCGGTAGCTGTTTTGTTTTTATAAAGGTTAAAGGCCTTTTCATATGGTTCAAAGCATACTTTTAAAGCATTCGGCAATGGTGGCTTCTCCCGCCAGTCCCACCATGCATCTTCGGTTTCAGGTGTACACGCTGTTTGCAGAAGTCCAATCAAAAACTGAGTAAGCGCACCATCAAAATCAGGACGCGGTGAGGCTACAGCGACTATCTTTCTTTTGCCATCATGAATATCCATTGTAATTTCCCACGGTGCAATTTTGCTTGTTGAGCCATCAGCGCGGCGTATGGGAATCCATTGATCATTGATCAAATTCATCATCTTCCTCCTTTGCTATGTATAGGCCTACTATAGGTGAATAAAAAATCTGTATTTCTTCATTTTTCATATTTTTTGCAAAACCCCGCCATCGGTTTGGCTTCGTTTCTTCAAGAGGGATAATGACGACATACTTTCCTTCATCTTTCATGGTTTGTCTTGATGCTCCAATTTCAACCTGCCAGTGACTGCTTTCATCTTTAATTAGTCGATAAGGCACGGTTAATTCAGACAGCGCCCATTCCATGCCGGTTTTTGTTTCAGCCCAGGGCTTCAAACCTTCTTCTGTCACTTTTGCCAGCCTTACTCGCACGGTTTTCTCACCTAAACGGGTAGGCGCATTGTCGTCGTCTTTCCAGTTAATACCTGTTGGGTCATAGCCTGCATCAAAGTACAATGAATTAAAATTTGCCATAGCTTGCCCACCAAGACGTTCACCCTCTGCGTTCTGTACAGCCTTGGCAAGACCTTCCGGCGCTTTAAATTCCGTCATCCCGGCATAAACAGTTTCAATCATGCAACGGGCCTGTTCCGGCATTTGAAAAGCGCCATTTCTTTTCAGCCAGTCCGCAGTAAGCCAAAGCTTTCCATGATCGGGGTATACTTTTTTTGCTTTAGGCAAAAGTTGCGAATACCAGTTTACTTTAGCCTCCTGTATTGGTTCAGGCATAAGCACTGTAAGGCAGGCACCGCCGCGTTGATCTTTGCCCTTAATTCGATTACCTGAAGCATCGCGCGCATGACGCTGTAATCGACCTGCACGCTGTATAATAAGATCAATTGGAACAAGGTCTGTAATCATATCGTCAAAATCAACGTCAAGAGACTGCTCAACAACTTGGGTGGCAAACACAACCTTGCCTTGTCTTGCATCCTTTCCGCTTTCGTTGCCAAAATCATGTTCAAGAGCTTTCCCGATATGCAGACGATCTACCAATGCAAACCGGGCATGAAAAAGGGTTGCCTTACTCTCAGGGAAATCCTTCTGCCATTTTTGCCAGGCTGCTTTGGCATCAAAAACGGTATTGCGAATCCAAACAACGCACCGGCCCCGGTTTACTGCATCTTTGATATGTTCGTATGCCTTTGCCTCGTCGGATATAGGTTTAACCATTACAGGCCGTGATACTTCACTGCGGGCTTGAATAGGTTGCTCTATTAATCCATTAGCTGAAAAATGACTTGCCAGAGGATACGTATTTTCATCTGGACTTTGTGAATAGCAGTCCATTCCTGAGGCAAATGCGGAAATGTAACCTGCGCGCTGGCTTTGCGGTAACGTTGCAGATAGTAATACCGCCGAACCACCCATTGCGGCATGGAAACGTAAAAGTGTTTTTAATAAATCCCCCATATAGGCATCGCAGGCGTGAACTTCATCAACAACAAGCACTTTGGAAGAAAGACCAAGAAGACGCATTGACTGATGCTTTGCGGATAAAATTGCAAGAAGCGCCTGATCAATCGTGCCAACTCCAAAATCAGCAAGTAATGCCTTTTTACGGTTGTCCGATAGCCATGCGGTGCATTGTCGCGATGCCGTTTCTGTTTCGCTGGCCCCATAGGCAGAATCTCGTAGGTTTGCCTCCTCAAGCGCAAGTTTTAAACGCGCTGCCGAATGAGCAAGCACAAGAGAAACATTGGTATCAGTAAAAAGCTTCTTGTATCGTTGCTTTGTTCTGAGCCTGTCGAACATTCCATCAGCTGTAGCCATAGTGGGAAGGGCGATATATACGCCACGACCTTGACCGGCCGACATGAGACGTGACGCCAAAACAATCGCCGCTTCAGTTTTGCCGCTGCCGGTTAGTTCCTCAAGTATAAAAAGCTGAGGCCCATCAGCAAGAAGGACATTCTCTGCCCATGATTGCAGGTGTGTCGGCTGGTCAACGTAGTCGAATAGATCAGAGATTCCGTGGAAGGGTGCTGGATGTGAGCCCTCTAACCCGCTTTCCGCGACAGCTTTTTGTGCTTGCGGCAAAGCAATATTCTGCCAGTAGTCTGCAAGATTCATTTGCGTTACAACAAAAGGAACCCACCGCGTATTAGAGCCAAGCCAATCAGAAGCCACAGCCAAACCTGCTACAAGCCATGAAACTTGTTTATACTTTTCAGCAAGACCTTGCCCACTTTGCGGTATAGGACAACCATCTGGAAGTAACAGGTTTGCTGTTGCAACAAGAAATTTTTTGGCATCTTCCAACACCAGTGCGGGAAAATTGTCACGAAGTAATAATGCGCTATTTGCATCATTTCGCGGCGGGCGTCCATGATGACCAGCCACTGCGGCAATCCATAATCTAATGCGCGAACCTCCCCGTTGCGCCAAATCATTGCGTGCCAGCCAATCAGGTAAGTGTTTCATTAAAAGTTCATAACCAACGGTATCGTGCCGAACTGTTTGACTAGCTGGTGTGGTCCTGTTTTGTAGCAGTTTTTGTAGTTCTGGTTGTTGCCCCTGGAAACCATCTCCAAATTTGCCGACATCATGAATTGCATACAAAAAGGTGAGCCAGTTGATAATCTGACTTTCGGAAAATTCAGAGAGGCGTGTCAGCTTTTCTATTAAATCCGATCGCTTCGAAAGCAAAGTCTGGGCACAAGCCGCCACATCAAGGCAGTGGTAAACTAAAGGATGGTAAGCAGACCCATCCTTACTCATTTTTCCCCAGTATCGATAATAAGAAGGTATTGAATCAGTCATTTCCCTTCCATTGCCATCCAGATTGCCGCGACCATGCGCGCGTCGTCCAGTGCGCGGTGTTGTTGCAACTTCCGAAAACACGTTTCATTTTTCCGGGGACATGATGCGCTCCCTTTGGGCTTCCGCATCACGTCCCCGCTCCGAAACATGTCCTCGGCCATTCCAACAAGATGCTGGTAAACCGTGCTCAATTTATAATTCGGCAGGCGCGGGTATCGCCTGCGGCTCATTTCCAGTGTGCAAATGTTTGGGTTTTGAAGGCGGAGATTTAATCTGCTAAATTCCGACCGCAGAAAGCCTACATCAAACTTGGCGTTATGCGCAATCAGTAAACTGTCTGAAATGAAATGTTTAAATTCCGGATAGATTTGTTCCGGCATCGGCTGGCCTGCCAGTATATCATTGGTAATGCCGTGGATTTTAGAGACATGCCGGGGGATGGGGCAACTGACTTGCACAAGGCTTTGGAATTCGCTGATTGTCTGGTTGTTTTCCATGGCTATTGCCCCGATTTCTATAATCCTGTGTCCCCTGGCCAGCTCAAGCCCGGTTGTTTCTACATCAATAAAAACAACTCGCTCCTTGTTCAACGTCCTGCTTCCTTCTTCACAAAATTCTGACTCAGGCCAACCTTTGTGTAGTTGCCAACCCCGACGTTGGATTGTCAAGCGAGGCCGCTAAAATCTTTGCCGCATTTTTCATGTTGTTTTCCTGGATGGGTCGGTAGTAATTGTTGTCTGATTTCATACACCTATCCGTGTGGTTATTCAAGGTTTCATTTTTTTGATTTTTTGTTGCTGCCTTCTTGTTCGCATTCTCAGGCCATGACGCTACGCCTTTCCGTATTTTCATTCAACGGCACAACGACAACCGTAGGTCGCATTCAAAAGAAGGTCTCGGTTGCGGAAAGCCGATGGAGATTGTCATCGATGAACGAAAGAACGATCTGGTAAGAGGCCGCATCATCATCAAAGGCAAGGACTACCCGTTGTCGGGCGTCATCAACGCGGATAAGATGATCGATTATACCGACGCGTTAAATTCCATCTGTGTCCTGAGATTAAAGGCGGGCAAAACCCTGCAGATGAAGGCGGTCAATCGCTGCGTGGCCGACAATGCCGTGTGCGCCCACAGCGGCACGTTCAAGAGAAAAAAGTAATCACGGTTTTCCCGGATCATGATCTTTAAGGACGGATGAATAATGCTTCTTGATTCATCTGTTGGCCTCTCACTCCTTTTGCTTGCAAAATATTTCAAAGTATATATAATTAACATAAAGGATAATTATATATGCTTAGTAAAAATATTGCCGGGCTGCAGGAATTAAGCCGAAAGCCCTTCTTTACTCTTGGCGATGCGGCGCAGAATTTTAGTCTTCAGCCGGCCTCCGCCCGCGTATTGTGCAGCCGTTATGTCCGGCAGGGGTTGCTGGTCCGATTCAAAAATAATATTTATACAACCGCCTGGAAATGGGAAGGTCTGACGCGCCGGGATTTGTTTGAAATCGCTAATGTATTGCAGGTTCCATCCTATATTTCCCTGATGACGGCTCTGGCGTATTATGACGTGACCACACAGGCACAGCGTAATTATCAGGAAAGCGTCTGCCTGAAACGTTCGGTTGCTTACCATGTCCGGGAGGCTGTTTTCAGCTATGTCAAATTACAGAGCCGATACTATGGCGATTTCATTAAAAAGGACGGCATATTTATCGCCACCAAAGAAAAAGCCTTTCTGGACGCGGCCTATCTTTTCTCATTCGGTAAATATAAGTTCGACATTGACTCGCTGGACATGAAGAAGCTGGAATTGAAAAAGCTGCAGAGTCTGTTGAACGTTTATCCGAACAAAACAAAAGAAACGGTGAAAAGACTATGCGGGATTTAATTCAACATGAGCAGTTTGAGTTGGAAGTCCTGGACAGGCTGAACAGCGGACGATTTCTGACCAACCTGATTTTCGGGGGCGGCACCATGCTGCGCTTGTGCCACGGACTGGATCGTTATTCGGTGGATTTGGATTTCTGGGTGGTGAAGGATTTGGACTGGGAAAAGTTTTACCGGAAAATGGAAAAATATTTTCAGCAATTTTATACGCTTGCCGATTCCGCCAACAAACACTTTACAATTCTATTCGAATTGAAATCGCCGCAATTTCCAAGATCGCTGAAAATCGAAATCCGCAAAGAAGCAAAAATCATCAAAACGGAAACCTGCATTGCTTACAGTGCCAACTCCAATATTCAGGTTCTGATACAAACGGTTGCGCTGGAGGAAATGATGACGTCAAAAATTGAGGCCTTTCTCAGCCGCAAGGAAATCCGCGACGCATACGACATCGAGTTTTTGTTAAAAAAAGGCATACCCCTTTTTGCTGAAAATGAAATCCCGGGCAAATTGCTTGCCGGATTGGAAAAGCTCGGTAAAAAAGACTTTTCCGTGAAGCTGGGAAGTTTGATTAATGCCGCCGAGCGAAAATATTATCTGGAAAACAGGTTTCGCATTCTGGAGGCGAACCTGCGGGATAAAATGAAAGCCAATCAAACATCGCCGGGCGTATGACGAGAGAGCAGGAGGAACAGTTCTTTCTTGTCGATTCATCTGTTGGCCTTCGTCGATCATGAATTTGCGATTGACATCGGGTGACAATCGTGTACATAATAGTGTAACAATTGGGAGGCCATGTTATGAAATTTTTAAGCGTTCGGGATTTGCGCGGGAAATCGGCCCAGGTTTGGCAGGAACTTCCCCGGGAGAAGGAATTTGTTATTACCAATAATGGTCGGCCCGTGGCCATTCTGTCTTCGGTGAATGAAGCCAGTCTGGAGGATTCCTTAACGGCGTTTCGCCGGACACGCGCCGCCAACGCCCTCAACGCCCTTCAGAGCGGATCTCTGGAACAGGGCAAAAATGAAATGTCTTTGGCTGAAATCAACGCCGAGATATCAGAGGCAAGAAAGAAGCGCAAAAAATGAAAATTGTGCTGGACACCAATGTTCTTGTTTCCGGACTGATTTCGCCTTTCGGACCACCCGCCCGGATTCTCCGGCTGCTTGCCGCCGGCGATTTGCTCATTTGCTACGATGCCCGCATCATCGCTGAATATCATGATGCATTGAACAGACCAAAATTTGGCTTCAATAGGGATTCTGTCGAGCGGCTTCTGGATTATTTTGTTCAGAACGGGCAGGCCGTAGCCGCTGTTCCTCTTGCCAAACCTTTGCCTGACGCAGATGATGAAGCTTTTCTGGAAGTGGCTTTCTCCGGACAGGCCGATGCTTTGGTAACGGGCAACTTGTCCCATTTCCCGAAACGGCTCTGCAGCAAAATCAACGTTTTATCGCCTGCCGATTTCCTGGCATTTTATCAGAAGTAAAAATTGACGTTCTATTTGCTTAATATCATTCGTCTTTTTTATAATATCGGGCCCATTTGGCATCGATGGAATTCTGGATGTCGGCGATCTGCTCCTCCGTCAGAATTTTGAAGCGCGACTGGGCGCGAAAGTATTCCCGCACCGGAACCAGTTTGCGCTTTTCAATCAGCTTTTCGGATGCCGCCGTCAGCTTGAATTCACCGTTCACAATTTCGTAAAGATCGTAGTAGCCGGTTTCCACGGCCAGCCGGCCGATCTTGATGCCATATCGCGGATCGTAACCCCAGCCCGGCGGGCAGGGAATATGGATGTGAATATATTTGGTGCCCGGCAGGCCCATGCAGTTTTTAATTTTGTCGTAGAGATCCAGCGGATAAGCGGCCGAACAGGTGGCAACATAGCTTAAGTTGTGCGCCGCCATAATCGCCGGGACGTCCTTTTTCTGCTGCTGCTTGCCTTTGAACGGCGTGTTGGCGGTTACGGCGCCGATCGGCGTGGTACCGGAACGCTGCGCGCCCGTGTTCATGTATCCTTCATTATCGTAGCAGAAATAGATAAAGTTGTCGCCGCGTTCCGCTGCGCCCGACAACGCCTGCAGGCCGATGTCGCTTGTTCCGCCGTCGCCCGCCCAGCCGGCAACGACCGTGTGTTCATTTCCCTGCGCTTTGAGGGTGGCCAGAATGCCCGTGGCGGCTGCGGCCGTTGAAGCAAAGGTCACGTTCAGGCAGGGCAGCTTGGTCGAGGCCACCGGGAAAAGCCCCTGAAGCACGGTGAGGCAACTGGGCGGCACAACCAGGATGGTGTCCCGGCCCAGAGCTTTCAGCCCTACCCGATAGGCGATGGACAGGCCGCAGCCGGTGCAGGCGCGGGTCCCCGGATGAACAAATTCTTCCGTCGGTAAACTTAAAATGGTTGATTTAGCCTGCATGGCATTCTCCTATAACTTAAGCCCGATCCACACGGGCTCTTTGGAAACTCTGCTTTGTGTTGCGGCGCGAAGGGTTTGCGTCAAATCGTCTGTTTTGATTTCACGGCCGCCGATTCCCGCAATAAAATTCTGAACGGAAGGCAGCAAGCCGGTTCCGGCCAGGTGCTCATAAAGCGCCGATTTTAAATCGGACATCAGAGCGCCTTCATAACCGTAGCTTATGGCCTTTTCGAAAACGATAACGCCTTTTTTCCCTTTTAAGGCGGAGGCTACGGCCTCATCCGGGAAGGGCCGGTAAAATCGAACGCCCATGACGCCTACTTTGAGGCCTTCTTTTCGCAACGCATCAACGGAAACGCGCATCTGATAGGTCATGGATCCCAGACCCACGGCCACATACTCCGCATCGTCGCAGCGGTAGGGCTCGACATACGGATCGCCTCCCCGGCCGAATACTTCGGTAAATCGTTTTTCCGCGTCCGCCGCCACGGCGATCGTTTTACGCAGGTCTTCCTGTAGCAGATAACGGATTTCCATGTATCCGTGCGCCAGTTCGCCTTTGACATCCAACCGCACATCCGGCAGGGTCACGGTATTCAGATTGGCCGGCTCCATGGGATTCAGGGCGTAATCCGGATTAAACGGCGGCAGAAACGCATCAACCTTTTCCTGGTCCGGCAGATCGAACGGCATGAACGTGTGCGATAAAATATAGCCGTCGTAGCAGACCATAATGGGAATGCTGACCTTTTCGGCAATCCAGTAGGCTTTGATGACGGCATCGATAATCTGCTGGTGATCGGAACAGTAAATCTGTATCCAGCCCGTGTCGCGCTGGGAAATAGAGTCCTGCTGGTCGTTCCAGACATTCCAGGGGGCGCCCACCGCCCGGTTGACCACGCACATGACAATAGGCAGCCGCGCGCCTGCCGCCCACTGAACCTGTTCATGCATGTAAAGCAGCCCGTTGGCGCTGGTGGCGGTAAAGGCCCGGGCGCCCGCCGATGACGCGGCAATGCAGACCGCCAGGGCGGAATGCTCGCTTTCGACGGGGATGTATTGGGCTTTCATGTCTCCTGATTCAACATACTCGGAGAGTTTTTCCGTCAAAGGGGTTTGCGGGGTGATGGGATAGGCCGCAATCACGCCGGCGCGGCAAAGCTTGACGCCCAAAGCTGCTGCGGCATTTCCGTCTTCAATAATATGCATGGCGGCTACTCCTTGTCTTCTTCTGCAAATTTCGCTTCATCCACCATGGTGATGGCCTTGGTGGGGCACTCCTCGGCGCAGATGCCGCAGCCCTTGCAGTATTCCAGGTTGATCGTGGGCGGAATGGTCCGCGAGATGACGATGTCCGGGCAGAACAGCCAGCAGATGAAGCAGGCTTCCTTGCCTCTTTTACAGGGGATGCAGAGGTTCCGGTCGATGACCGGCCGCTCCACTCTCCATGATCCGGTTCTTCCGCCGTCGCCCGGCCCGTTTTCACTGTGCGATGTTTTTCTTCTGTAGTTGCGGGTTCCCATTTTCAACCTCCCACCAGGGTTCGTTCGTAGGCCATTTTTGCAGCCAGCGAATTCTTCTGGGGCTTCCGGGTCTGAAATTCCTCTTCGATGCCTTTGATCAGGATGTCGATTCCCAAAAGATTTGTGGCTTTTTCCAGCGATCCGATAATTCCGGTATTGACCATGCCGTGCGGCAGACCCGCTTCAACGGACAGCGCCGTAATGTCCGCCGTGGCCAGTTTATAGTTTTTAAAGGCATAGGACTCCAGCGCCATGGGCGTGTTTAAAACAATGATCCCGCCGGGTTTGAGGCCGTGGGTGACATCCGCCTCTTTGAGCAGCAGATGATCCAGGACGACAACGATGTCCGGGGTTTCAATGGGTGACAGATCATAAATTTTCGTCTTCGAGATCTTCAGAGACGTCATGACCGGCGCGCCCCGGCGTTCGGTGCCGAAGGTCGGCGCCATGACCACACCCGCGTAGCCCGAGACAAATGCGGCGCCGGCAACGATCTTTGCCGCGGTGATCGCGCCCTGGCCGCCCCGTCCGTGCCAGCGGATTTCAATAAATTCTTTGTTCATGTTAAAACACCCTGGGGGATTTAGGCTGAAGACTGGAGGCTGAAGGGGAAAATCAATCTTTTTAAAAGATTTGATCAAGCCGTTCAGCACTTTTTCAGTTTCAGTAACTTTTGGTTCAATACTTAATGCTTCGTTTTTCAGGAAGCCCTGCCGCTTTGATAAATTTAACTGACAACGAGGTTATCCGCCAGTTCAAATGCTTTCAGTTTTGTATGATCCCGCACTCTTACTTCCTTCAGCCTTCAACCTTTCGCCTTCGACCTTTTATTACCATAACCGCAATAACAATCAACAATAAAACTA
>WOYI010297182.1_pt1 | contig 10893 bp, 13 predicted proteins | sample 6423411 | NCBI WGS metagenome assembly WOYI01 (sample SAMN13441803, study PRJNA592873) | oil field metagenome | biome: oil field; feature: oil-well bore; material: oil-contaminated soil; isolation source: oil-contaminated soil from oil-well borehole | place: Germany: Wietze | collected 2016-10-18 ... | reverse complement strand
TATTGGGAAGTTATGGAAAATCATAAAGTAACATTTTTATTTGAGGCAACGATACAGTAAAGTAAGGTTTTATTTTGAGGCATTACGCGGGAATTGTCTGTCAAGTTACTGTCACGGCAAGAGGAAATGTCCTGTAGGGCAGCAACGTGGAAATGACCTAATTGAAGGCATGAATGGATTCTTCATTGGTTGATTATATCCTGGCTACCTCGGTTGGCGTTAACAAATTGATAAAGCTTCTTGGAGGCTGCAAGTCCCTGTCAATAGTAAAATATTGAAATATTATCAACCTATATTAACCAAATTGTCTTGTTTTGAATTTGAATAACCATGGACCGAAGGCGGAAAGCGAAATCAGAGAATAACACAAATCCTCGCCTGTGCAAGGCTTTCTCAGGGCGATGCCGATCGCGCTGGGGTATATCCCGGTGGGGTTTGCCTATGGCGTGCTGGCGCAGAAGGCCGGTTTATCCGCGTTCAACACCGTTCTCATGTCGATCATCGGCTATGCCGGGTCGGCTCAGCTGATCGTGGTGGGCCTGATCGCCGCCGGCATCAGCCCGCTATCCATTATCGTTACGACGGTCATCGTCAACCTGCGGCATATGTTGATGTCGGCCGCGCTCTCGCCGATGGCTTCAGCGACCTTCGCCGGATTGCCAGAATAGCAGTCGTACAGCACCAACTTTAAAAAAGCGCCCAAAAGGGCGCCCGGCCTGTACGTATATTTAGTTTCAATCCAGTCCCTGCCGGCCTGCCAGAGCACGCAGGAGCGTGTTCTGGTCGGCATATTCCAGGTCACCGCCCACGGGCAGGCCTCGGGCAAGGCGGGTGACGCGGACGCCAAGCGGGGCGATCCGCTCATTCAGATACATCGCGGTGGCGTCGCCTTCCATGCTGGGGTTGGTGGCGAGGATGACTTCCTGAAAGCTGCCCGCTTTCAACCGTTCATAGAGTTCCCTGATCTTGAGGTCTTCCGCGCCGATCCCTTCGATGGGGGAGAGCACGCCGTGCAGGACGTGATAGAGGCCGTTATAGCCGGCTGTTTTTTCGATCGCCAAGACGTCCAGAGGCTCTTCGACCACACAAAGCAGGCTGCGGTCGCGCTGGTCGCTGGCACAGACCTCGCAGACCGGCATATCTTTGCGGGTGATATTAAAGCAGACTTCGCATAACCCGGTTTGCTGTTTGATGCCGATCAGCGCTTCGGACAGGCTCACGGATATTTCTTCCGGCGCACGCAGCAAGTAAAAGGTCAGGCGTGAGGCCGTCTTGGGGCCGATGCCGGGCAGGCGGGCCAGCGCATCAACCAGGTTCTGGACGGGTTCGGGTAGGGTGCGCATTTTGGCGGGTTACATCCCCAACCCGAGGCCGCCGAGCATCTCGGTGAAGGGCCCCATTTTATCGGATGCAAGCTGCCGGGATTGATCCAGTGCGGCGTTGATGCCGGTGGTGATCAGGTCCTGCAGCATTTCCACGTCGGCGTCTTCCAGCAGCTCAGGGGCGATCTCGACTGATTTGCAGATTTGGTCGCCTGTCATGGTCACGCTGATCACACCGCCGCCCACGGTGGCGGTGACGGTCTCTTCGGCCAGTTCGGCCTGAGCCTGGGCCATTTGCTGCTGCATCTGCTGGATTTGCGCCATCATGCCCCTGCCTTTTTTCGTTGGCGGGCGATTATAACCTTTGGCCATCGTGCTGTCCTTTCAACTGTAAATGATTAATCCGCTTCCTTGGCATCGGTGATCTCGCCGCCCAGGTCTCGGGTGGCCGTGCCGACCATACCGTCCTTTTCGATCACGACGTTGTCGGGCAGGCCGCCGCTCTGGTGGGAAGAGACGATGCATTTGACCGCCATAGGACGCCCGAAGACTTCTTCGAGGATGTCCGCGGTCAAGTTGATGTTACCTTCTTTTTCCATCATCTGCTGGAGCGTCTCGGATGAGAACCCCAGGATGAGCGTGTTGCCTTTGAGCCCGGTGAGTTTGGAGGTGTTCAAAAGGCCCTCGGTCCGGGGGTTGTGCTTGCCGACCATGGCCTTGATCCTGCGCCAGGACTTGTGGATCGCATCAAGGGTGAGTTCTTCTTTTGCATCTGTTTTCACTGGCTGCGGATCGGCCTGTCCCGATGCCTCGACCGGTTCCCTGGTTTCCGTTGACGCGGCGGCTTTCTCTCCCGGTTCGGGGGGGCGCTCTTCCTGCACGGGCGCTGGCTGCTCCTGCCTGGCAGCAGGGGGCGATTTCGGGGTCGGTTCGGGTCTGGACTGGGGGGTGGGGGATGCCGCCGCCGGCCTGGCCACCTCACTCGGGCTGACCGCTTCAGCAGTTGAAACTGTTTTGATTTCCGGTTCAACCAGGAACTCTGTGAACGCCAGCTCCAGACCCAGGCCCGGGTGCCAGCTGGCCTGCTCGTCAGCCGTGGCCTGGTTGAACGCTTCAATCGCGCTCAGCAGCGCAGCCATACTCAGGCTGTTAGCGTGTTCGTGGACCTTTGGCCGGATGTCCTCGGCGATCTCGTCCTGCGCAAGATTGCCCATCTTATGCAGCAGGACGGAGCGCAAATAGGTCACGATCTGCCGTGCCAGCTGCCGGGGATCGGTGCCGGTGTCCAGCGCCTGGTTGATTTGATTCAAGCCCCTGGCGGGGTCTTTGGCGACCAGCGCGTCGACGATCTCGATCACGCGCAGGCTGGTCGCAGTGCCCAGCACATTTTGGGCGACGGCCAGGGTGACTCTTTCTTCCGTTGAGGTGAGCTGATCCAAAAGCGAGATGGCATCCCGCAGGCTGCCGGTCGCCTGGCGGGCGACCTCGGTGAAGACGGCTTCTTCCACCTGGAGGCCTTCCTCTTTGCTCTTGGCTTTCAGGAGATTGACGATGATTTCAACGGGGATCCGGCGGAATTCATGGCGCTGGCAACGCGAGAGCACGGTCGCGGGGATTTTGTGGATTTCGGTCGTAGCCAGGACGAAAATGGCGTGCGGCGGTGGCTCTTCGAGTGTTTTGAGCAGCGCGTTGAAGGCTGCCGTGGAGAGCATATGGACTTCGTCGATGATATAGACTTTATAGCGGCCTTGTGAAGGCGCGAAGTTGATCTTCTCGCGCAGGTCGCGGATATCATCCACGCTCGTGTTGGAAGCGGCGTCAATCTCGATCAGATCCATGAAACGGCCGGCAGTCACGGCCCGGCAATATTCGCATTCGTTGCAGGGCCGTTTCTTGAGGTCGGGCTCCAGGCAGTTGACGGACTTGGCCAAAAGGCGGGCGGAGGTGGTCTTGCCGGTGCCGCGGGGGCCGGCGAAGAGATAGGCGTGCGCCACACGGTCGAGCATCACCGCGTTGCGCAGCGTCTGGATCACGTGCTCCTGGCCGGCGACTTCATCCCAATCCTGGGGGCGCCATTTTCGATAGAGTGCTTTTGTCATAATCTAAAAATCTCGGGTTAGGGTATTGAATAGGTGGCCTGGATCTCTCCATCCGCATTGCGTAAGGTAACGGTGTCACCGGCGGCCCAAAGGGGTGCGTCAGCCTGCCAAAATAATTCTATCACTGTATTCTGGCCCGTTTTGCTGTGGATTTCAACTGCTCCGTCCTGATTGAGGATCAGCGCTGGAAAATCAAACTGCCGGCCATCGGGGTTGATTAGCTGCCAGCCGGTCAGGTCCACAGCCCCCTCGCTTTGGTTGACGATCTCGACATATTCCATCTCGAGATTGCCCGCGCCGACCACCGTTCGGATGGCAACCTGGATATCGTCCCGGACCAGGGCCAGCGTGGGCACCGGTGTCTCCTCGGGCTCATTGTCACCGGTGGTCCGGTCGGCGGGTTGGGCGGCAACGCCTTCCGCGGGTCCGGGCTGGGGATGGGCGGCCTGCCAGACCAGCAGCACGATCAGCGTGGTGGCTGCGGAAACCAGAATATTCAAAATGAGATATAAAATTAGTTTTGGTTTGTTTTTCATGGGTGAGCCTTCCCTTATCACTCAATGATAGCACAGGAACCTTTACGGGACAAAAAAAGGACATCGCCTTGTCCATTTGAGTTTAGAAGCATTGATTAACAATCTGATAACAATTCATTGAGCTGTTATTAATCGTGGCATGCTATCCTATATCCAGTTTCAGAAACTTGATTTCTCTCCTTTCAGGTTTCTTGTAAGAACTAAAGTTGTGGTAGTGACCCCCAACTGAGAAAAAGGTGAGGTTAACGAAGCAAAGCAGGCGTTTGGTGAGGCGCCTGCTTTGTGATTCATCCGGGCGGTGATCCACTCTCGCCAAATACCCGTTGTTTGATGTGTTCGATATGATTACGCTGGTGCCAGAGGGTGCGGCGGACGATCTTGCGATAGGACCAGAATTCGCCTTCGCTGCCGCTGACTTTGACGACTCCCTCAAAGGTCGGGAAGATACGGTCCATTTGTACAGTAAGCTGGTTCAGGCGTTCCTCCGGGCCTTTGGACAGATCGGCATGGGACAGGGCGGTCAGCTCCAGACGGGAGAGATACCATAATTCCGCGTTGGCCACATGTTTGGCAATGCCGTTGATGTTCCAGCGCTCGCCGGGGTAGTGTTGTTCCCGGACGTCCTCAGACAGGGTGGATAAACCTGCAAGGAGTTCCTCCCGCTGCCAGTGGAAGACCTGCAAAGCGTGGTCAATCTCCTCAGCCGTCACCGGCCGCCAGTCATCCAGGAACCAGGCATTGACCTGATAGCCCTGACCGGCCGGCACGAGGTGATAATTCTCGTTGATATTAAAGGTCGTGAACCGCTCTTCCACCCGAAGATCCATGTCCGTGAACAGGAGCCAGGAATCGGATGTGTGGTCCCGGATCCATTTATCGTATTCCAGCAGGGCCTTGGGCAGCCGGATCAAAGCTTCGGCTTCGTCTTCGCCATAGGCAAATGCACCGGGATAGTCCAGGGCCCAGGCGAGAAAGCGGCCCTCTTCCGTATTGTTTTCCAAACCGATCCTGATCTGCATTTTGTCCTCCAAAACTTCTTTTCTTTCTCACTCTATGATAACAAAAACCACCGGTGTTTCCGGTGGTTTTTAAGCTCATAGTAACAGTTTTTCCCCAACGGGTTGTTATCCATCAACGCTTTTGGGGCGTTTCTCTGTGCGATGGCTGTTTTCTTCTTCACTTTGATTTAGTCCGGCGAAGCTGATTATCGCGAAAATGACGCTAAATAAACCAACCACAAAATAAACTGCAGCGCTCATGGACTTCCTCCTTTCAGTAGTATATAAATGCTTTGTTTAAAATCTTTCTCGATATTAAGACGGCGTTCTTTTCGGAAAAGTTCCTTTTTACGGGTTTACTTAATTAACACCGCGGGCCGGATTTCGTCACGTTTCCCTGTTAAGTTGAAAAGGAGAGTGTTTAGGAGGGTTTAAGGCCGGTTTACGCGCGCCAACCGGCCAGGTTTGTCCTGGCCGGTTGAAAATTGACAATTCGATTTGAAGCGAGACCCGTTATGATGCCTCTCCGCATTTGTCAGTCTGAAAAGACGGGCAAATGGCCGAGGGAGATGATATCCGACCATTTGGCGCGTTCGCCTTCGGTCAGGATGGCGGCTTCGGCTGCAATTTCCCCGCCAGCCTTTTCCAGGATCAGGCGCATGCCTTGCAGGGTGGAGCCGGTGCTGATCACATCATCCACGATCACAACCCGCTTGCCATTGATCAGGTCGCGATCTTTTTCATCAAGGTAGAGGGTCTGCGGTTTGCCGGTGGTGATGGAGAGGGTTTCGGATTGCAAAGCCTCACCCATATAGGGCTTGTAGGCTTTGCGTAAAATGACATATGGCTTGCCGGTCTCAACGGCGAGGGCATGGGCGACGGGAATGCTCTTGGCCTCCGCGGTTACCAGGACGTCGTAATCCGTATCCGCCAGTTTTTCCGCCAGGGCCTTGGCGCAGGCCTGCACCAGTTCCACATCGCCGAGGATGTTCAGGATGGCGATCTTTAAACCCGGTTTGATCTCGAATAGTTCCAACTCGCGGTGGATCCCCGCAATATCTATGCCGTAGGTTTCACGTTTTTCTGCCATGTGTATATGCTCCAGTCGTTCGAAGTGGATGAGTCGCTTCCATTATAATTCATCCGGTGACGGCATTACGATAATATGGGGAAATTTTTGCTGTCGAGAGCAGGACATGTGCGCGGCATCATCAAAACGAGGTCGTACCCCCGTTCATGAATGGAGGATTACGACTGATTAAATTTGTAAGATACTGAGGTTGTTTAAATTGTTGAGTGCCGGGGACGCCGACCCCGGCACTCATTTTAAGGAGGAGAAGAAGAGAAGTCGCCCTTACTTGGTTAAATCTTACAGGATCGGAGGGAAGACTGCTTGACGTTTACCCTACGATTGCCCTACGTTCATTATCCAACTTCGTTCAACTGCGATGGTTAAAGCTGTGGAGCGACCTTTCTGCATGGAAGTTTTAAGGTAAGATTGACATAGGTTCAATTTCCATGAAGAGGTGAAGTTTGGCAAGGACATTTGGTACGTTGGAAGAGACCCCGGTTGGCCCGGTCAGCCTGATCGCCGGTGACGGTGGGTTGGAGCGGATCGCCTTTGCATCCCTCCAGGCTTTGAAAGCCGGCCAGCCGGAAGCAGACGAGCTGCCCTCCCTCAAAGGACTGGAGATGATCTCCAGTATGTTGGCTGAATTGAGCGAGTATTTCTTTGGCATTCGAAAAGTCTTTGAGGTTGAGATTGACTGGGACCAAATTACCGGCTTCCAGTGGGAGGTCCTTCAGCTTACTTATACGATCCCCTTTGGAGAGATCCGCACTTATGGGTCGCTGGCCGACGAGTTGGGGAAGCCCAATGCAGCCCGGGCGGTCGGCGCGGCCCTGGCGAGCAACCCGCTCCCGATTGTGATCCCCTGCCACCGTGTGGTGGGAAAGGACCGGCGGCTGCACGGCTTCGCTGCACCCGATGGCATCAAGACCAAAGCCTTCCTGCTCGCTCTCGAAGGCAACACCATCAATAATCTTAAGGTCGCTCTGCCGGAAGGACCATTGTTCAGTGGAGGAACGGTATGAGTGAAAAGGTGGAAATGGAGTTCGGCGGTTATAAGTCCGGATTTGTCACCCTGGCGGGGAAGCCCAATGTGGGCAAATCAACTTTACTGAACGCCTATATCGGCCAGAAGATTGCGGCCGTTTCGCCCAAACCGCAGACAACCCGCAAACGCCAGCTGGGAATCCTAACACTGGAGCAGGCCCAGATCGTTTTTGTGGATACCCCCGGGATGCACGCTGGAGGTTATAAACTCAGCCAGTTCATCAATGAGGAAGCGCAGTTGGCCTTGATGGATGCAGACCTGCTGCTATTTGTTGTGGATGCCAGCCAGCCGCCGGATGGAGAGGACCGGCAACTGGCGGCTGAGATCCAGGAGAAGGCCCCGGATACCCCGGTTCTGCTGGTCCTGAATAAGGTGGACCGGGTCCCACCCGGCCAGCTTGAAACGCGGGAAGCACAGTATCGTGACTTAATGGATTTTGAGGATGGGATCGCCATCTCGGCCATCACCGTAGCCGGCAGGGAGCAGCTGCTGGAAAAGGTCATCTCACTGCTGCCGGAAGGGCCGAGGTTTTATCCTGAAGGCCAGATCACCGACGTTTATGAGCGGGAAATCGCTGAGGACCTGATCCGTGCGGCTGCGCTGGAACATCTGCACGAGGAAGTTCCCTACGGCATCTTCGTCAGGGTGGATGAGTATAAGCCGCGGGACGACGGCACGATCTACATCCACGCGACAATCATCGTTGAGCGCGATTCGCATAAGGGCATTGTGATCGGCAGGGGTGGCAAGATGATCAAACAAATCGGCACCTTCGCGCGCCAGCAGATTGAGGAGATGAGCGGGGAGAAGGTTTTCCTCGAGCTAAAGGTGAAGGTTGAAAAGAACTGGCGTAATAACCCGGATTTCCTGAGACGGTATGGATTGACTCATGATTGAGATGGAGGGAGCAGCAATGGCGGGGATAGGGGCTGTTTTTGCAGGGTTTCTGTTGCATTGGCTGGCGATCATTTTGAAATGGGAGCGGATCAAACCCTATACCAAAGCTTTGGGGTTGATCCTCCTGATCGTCTGGACGCTTTGCGTTGTCGATTTCCAATCACCCGGGCTGGCGATTCTATTGATCACTGCACTGGCGTTGGGCCTCGCGGGCGACGTTTTCCTGGCGCTTTCAGATCGGTGGTTCATAATGGGGCTGGGGGCATTCCTGCTGGGCCATCTGGCTTATCTCGGACTGATGGCCGCGGCACTGGCACGCGCCCATCGTGAAGCAATCGTCACGTCCATCCCGGCCTGGTCGGCCTTGCCGCTGGCGGCAGCCCTCCTGGCCGCCCTGTGGATATTCAGCCGCATGATCGTCGTTCCGATGCGGAAAAGAAATCCGGATAAGCTTTTTATAACGGCTCTATACATTTATGCGTTCTGCCTGACCAGCGTGATGGTCTTTTCGGGCTTCACGGCCTTCCTGCTTCAAAGCCTGGGTTGGCAGATCTGGGCGCTGCCCCTGGGCGGGGCTCTGTTCTTCGTGTCGGATTTCGTTTTGGCCTATGACCGGTTCGTGCGGCGGGTGAGGCTGGGGCAGTTATGGGTGATGATCGCCTATCACCTGGCACAGTTCTTCCTTGCTTTTGGTTTCACTTCGTTAATCGCAGCGCTCTGATGCCGTCCCTTGCCCTGAGTATGGAGACGGGGTGGTCCGCTTGCCAGATCTCCGCTCAGCTTGGGGGGAGATTTGGTGTCTTAAAGGTTTTGGATTGTTATTGAATTTGGAACGGGGTAAGGGGGACGGATCATGTTTGATATTTTATTCTCGGATTTGTATAATTTAAGCCATAGGATATTTATTAGGTCTTACTTCATGCGCCTGAGCAGCTCGAATATTAAATTTGTGGTTGTAACTTGTGGTAAGCCTTACCCCGAAAACATGTCGCCGGTTTTCTTATGCTAGAAAAGATCGAAAAAATAAATAAAATAAACGAAAGGGCACGTCAATGAAATTAACAAAGCATTTGTTCATGTTCAGCCTGGTATTGATCCTTGGTTTATCGGGATGCAACCTCCCCGGGAACACTCAGGATATACCGATTGATGACCTCGTCGCGACCTATCAGAAACAAACCGAAGATGCGCTGGGCTCAGATTCTCCTTTGGAAGGTGAGACGAGTGAACCGTCCGCCGAAACGCCGCAGCCCTCCCTGACCCCGTCAGCAACCGTCACCCCCACGGCCACCCAGGGAAAGCCAACGGTGAGCGTCAGCGTGGACACCAACTGCCGGACCGGCCCCGGCAAGGTCTACGACTGGATTGGCGGGCTGCTGGTGGGCGAAAAAGCTGAGGTCGTCGGGAGGTCTACCGATGGGCAATACTGGGTCATTAAAAACCCCGACCAGAGCGGCGAATGCTGGTTGTGGGGCAATTACGCCACTGTGACCGGCTCGACAACCGATCTGCCGAGATACACTCCGCCGCCCACCCCAACCCCCGCATTCGGCTGGGAAGGCAATTGGACCACCTATAATACGGACACGAGTGACCACTTGGAAGAAACTTGGCCGATGTCCATTACTGTGGATGGCAAGGTCTTCAAGGGGATCGCCGACGTGGGTGGCGGAGAGATAATAACTGCCACCGGAACCGTCAGCGATGACTATCTCTCGGTGAGCGGAAGTTGGGTCGGCCCTGGCGGGTATTCGGGCACCTTTGAGTTCTTTGCGGCGGGGGTGAACCAGTTCCACGGAAACATCGATAACGGCATAGAGGTTTACGGTTGGTGCGGCGGCCGAGCCGGGGCCGGGCAGCCTGTGCCGTGTTATGTCCCCTGACCTGACCGTTTGGGATGAGGATGACAAGAGAGGTTCGCTGAGAATCGCTCTTGTCTAATGGGCTTTGCATGCCTGTTTTGATGGGATATTGGTTCAAAACGATGTTCCTCTGGAGGGGCTGCATCCCATCAATGGGACACCCATCAATGGGACGCTTGGCATAAAAATTGTATCGCAGTAAGTATCCCAGGGGGTCGTGATATCGGTTAGTTTACTGGTTTGAAGGCTGTCTCTGAAAAAGGGACAGCCTTTTTGCTGTGAGGGTGGGATATTGCGGCTTGACAAAATAGAACAAAAGTTCTATTATATAGATATCCACCACCCTTTAGTACGGAGGTCCTTATGAACGTCAGCAAAACCCTCAAACGGTCCTTTTCAAAATCAGCCCTGAACCTGAAACAGCGCAGGGGGTTGATATATCTTCTGATTATTGCCCTGGCGTTGATCGCGTTTGAGGCGTTCAACTTCAGCACCACGGATTTTGCCCTGTCAGATCTGCTGGGCGACCTGCGCTTTATGGGCGTCCGCTGGGCCACGCTGCTGGCGCTGGCCTTCTGCGGGATCGATTTTGCCGGAATCGCCCAGCTGTTCACGCCCGAAACCGAGCCGGAAGAACCGCGTTCAACCTGGTTCATGTTCGGCGCCTGGATTTTGGCGGCGACCATGAATGCGATCCTGACCTGGTGGGGCGTGGTGATGGCGATGCAGACTCACTCCGTCTTGAGTGCAAGCATCATGGAATCGTCTTCTCTTGGGAAGGTTGTCCCCATCTTCATTGCGCTTATCGTTTGGGTGATCCGAATCCTGTTGATCGGCGCGCTTTCCAAACAGGGCGATCGGCTTTTGCAAGGCGGGCAAGAACAGGCGCCGGCGGGCCTGTCCCAGCGGGAATTCCGCCAGGCCCAGAGCCGGGCCGCGCATCCGAGCACTTCCAGAAGTTCCGTTCCGGCCGGCCTGACTCGGGCCGTCGGCGCCAAATCGAAGGCCAAGAAAGACGGCCGTCGGCCTGAGCCGAGCTATGTTCCGCTGCAGGATGCAGGC
>WOYI010032627.1_pt1 | contig 10894 bp, 6 predicted proteins | sample 6423411 | NCBI WGS metagenome assembly WOYI01 (sample SAMN13441803, study PRJNA592873) | oil field metagenome | biome: oil field; feature: oil-well bore; material: oil-contaminated soil; isolation source: oil-contaminated soil from oil-well borehole | place: Germany: Wietze | collected 2016-10-18 ... | reverse complement strand
CCCCCCAGGGGTGATTTGCCACGTATTCCATCACCCATTTCCAGACAGCAACTCGACCCATGGCGGAGGCCTCACTGTCGTCGTTAATGCTGGACATGCGATCAAGCCAACCGGTGTCAATGAAGGGATATACCAAACCGGCCAAGAGCAAGACCAACACCACGCTCAAAAAACGCCGCCTTCCATAATAAATAAAGCTTGCCGCGAGCACCGCCAGACACACCAATGCCGTTCGCGCATAGGTTCCGATGGCTGTCAACAATAGCAACACAATAAATGATCCCAACATCCATTTCGCCAGACGATGTTGAGGCAAAAGTGTCTGGTGAAGATACAGATAGATGGCCATGGGAATCAGGCTGACCGAAAACATGGCCAACGTGCTGCCTTCGCTGTAGCCGCTGTTTCCAGCTACCAAACCCAAAGGCATGCCATATCCGCCACCCGACAAAACGACCTTAGCCCCGAAGGGAATGCAATGCGCCATGCCAGCCACCAGAATAGTCCAGATAAAGGCTTCAAAGTCCTGCCGATCCCGAATGAAGTGCGGGATAATGACCGTGAAGGCAATGCTCTTGATTGCCCAATCCCATTTAAAGTAGGCTCCCTCAGGGGCAACCGCCCACAAAAGGGTCAATGTCATCCAGGTGGCCAATAGCCCGATGATGATCGACTGCGCTCGCCAACGAATGTAGTCGACCTTCTTGAGCGTAAGCAGTGCGCCAAAGGCAAGCACAGCAAAAATGAGTGATATCGGAATCGACTTGATGACTGAGTAGGCGACGTGCTGCGGAGTAAAGATGCTTGCCCAGACGTAAGCCAACACAAATAAAAATGGCGTGCGAAAGCCCCACAGAAGCAGAAGCAGAATGACGCCTAGAAGAAAAATACCGCGCATGTATAGATATTCAAATAAAAAAACCGAAATTGCATACTCGCACCACCGATTCGCGCAGTATCTGAGGTCTCATTGCGCAGAAATGGACCGATTAATGATCCTCAATTCGATCTCTCCGCTTTGCCGGCGGGGCGCCACCGCCCCCTTGTTCCGGTAGATCACCAGTTCGGTCTCGTGCGCCTTGTGATTGGCCGGGGTAGCGATGCGCACCACTTCTTCAAACTGGTCGCTGGCCATCACCCGTTCAAAGCGCTGCATGGCCTCCAGGTCGGTCCAGAAGCCGGGCTGCATCACAACGTAGTGAACACCGTTGGCACTGATGGCCTCGGCAATTTCGGCCTCGGTCAGGCCCTTTTGCTCGACGCCCAGTTCCCGTCGCACGGCCACGCCCAGCAGCAGTTTGTCAGCCCTCATCACTTTCAGGTCGCGGCGGTCCTCCCTTGCGCGCATGTTGAACACAAATGAACCGTCGCGATAACCCGAGAACATGACCGTGCTGTCACGCGGTGCAAGCCGGGCCACCTCGGCTGCCGCCTCGGCGTAGCCCTGCACGTAAAACACCGGGCGCGTCCACGCGGTCAAACCCACGGTGGCAAGCACCAACACGGCCAGCGCGGCATGCGCCCAGCGGCCCAGGCGGGGTGGCACCACGGCGTGCACAAAAAGGACGGCAAAAAAGACCACCGAGGGCAGCAAGAATATGCTGTGGCGGGCCTCCTTCAAGTCGATGGACGAGAAGAACAGATAGCCCACCGCAAAGCCCAGCCACCACAAGCCCAGACCGGGTATGCGCCGCCATGCGGCCATGATGGCACCAGCCAGGCCCAGCAGAGTCAGCGGCCACCCTACCTGCCCGGGGATCCGCTGCAGATACCACACCCAGCCTTGCCAGCTTGCACGCGAGGCCACGGCATCGGCCACGCCAGTGACCGACTGCATGTTGGCCTGGCCGAACTTGAGGGTGAGCACGGCCAGGGGCAGCAAGCCCACCACAGACAGGGCAGCTACCCACCAGTGGTGGCGGTTGCGCAGTGCCGCCCAGCCATCGCGTTGCGCGATCAAGACCGCATAGACCACCCCCATGTAGGCCACGCTGATCTTGGTGTACATGCCCAGCACCAGCAGCGCAGCGCCCAGGTACAGCCACCTGGATGGCCCGCCGCGCAGGTAGGCCATCACGGCCACCACGCTCCACACCAGGAAGGCAAAGGCGGGCACCTCGAGCATCACCTGTCGCCCCCAGAAGGCCACCTCAGGCAGCCAGAGCACGAGCGCGGCAAACGCAAGCGACGGGGCGGCTGGCAGCCAATACCGCGCCAGGCGCCAGCAGCCCAGGCCCAGCGCCAGGTAGTGCAGTGCCACCACCAGCAGCGCCGTTTCGTGCGACACCCCGAGCACCGCGTAGAACGGCGCACTGATGGCATAGAACAGCGGAGGGTAGAACAAGATCGTGAGCGCCGGGTACTGGGCGTAGTAGCGATAGGCATAGCCAGTCGGATCGTCGATGGGCATGGCCTTGATCATGTCCATGACAAACACACCATTGAGAGCATGGCGCGGCGAGTCGCTCCAGTAAAAGGCACCGCCATGGGGTGCCTGTGCAAACAGCAAAGCCACACATACCAGTACCAGCGCCCAAGCCAGCAGGCGCTCTGAAGAATGGAGGGAAAGCGTGTCAGGCCGTGGCATCGACAACCCTCTGGAAGAGCTGCAGTTGCCCCTGCGTCGTCGCTTGCCAAGAGAAGGTCTGCGCGTGGGCGCGGGTTTCTTCTCGCGTTGGCAACTGGGTGTGCAGTCGCACCCAGGCCGCTGCCAGTGCCGGAGCGTCACGGCGCGCCATCAGCACGCCGGCCGCAGGGTTACTCACCACCTCGGGCGTTCCCCAGATGTCAGTGGCTATCACCGGCGTGCCGCAGGCCATGGCCTCCAGCAGCACATTGGCCCAGCCCTCGCGACTGCTGCACAAGGCCAGTACGTTGGCCGCGCTATACCACCACTTCAGTTCAGTTTGGGGCACCACGCCGGCCCAGCGCAAGCGGTCGGCCACGCCCAGGCGCCTGGCCAGATCTTTCAGGGCTGCCTCCTCTGGGCCGGCACCAGCGATGAGCAAGGTCACCCCAGGCAAATGCGGCAGGGCTTCGATGGCAATATGGTGCCCCTTGCGCTCGATTAGGTGCCCCACCGACAGCAGGTAGCGCCCCTCGACCGGCAGGCCCAGGCGCCGGCGGGCGTCGGCGCGGTCTTCAGGCACGAAGCGCTCCAGGTCCACGCCGTTGCGCAGGGTGAGGAGTTTGGCACGGTCGGCGCCCAGTTCGCCCAGCTTGTCCATGAGCGCCTGGCACACGCCAATGGATGCGCGGGCCTGTGCGGCAGTTTTCAAGATTAGTTTGCGCGGAAAGGGGTACTGCGCAATGAGATTCAGGTCGGTGCCGCGCCCCGTCACGACAAAGGGTTTGTCAATCCACTTGGCCAGCAGCGCTGCGGCAGCACCATCGGGATAGTAATAGTGTGCATCGATGAGATCGAAGTCGAAACCCTGGCGCTGCAAGCGGCGGATGGTGGGCAAGGCCCCCAGTGCCATGGCATAGGGGGCGAGATTCATACCCACCTTGGGCGGGAGCAGGTAGCGCGGGTGGTGCACTTCGACGCCGTTGCGCTGCTCCACGAGCGGGGTGGCTGCGAACTGCGCATACTCGCCGAAGCGCTGGTCCTTGAAGGGAAACCATGGCACCGGCGCCACCACCTTGGCGTGCACCTCGCCGGTCTTGAGCAGTTCACGCAGGCGTGTCTCCACGAAGATGCCGTGGATGGGGCGCACTGCGCTGGGGTACAGCGTGGAGAACAACAAAACCTTCATGCGCCAGCCTTCACTAGGGCGGTCACCCGCCGCGCGTTGCCGACCCAGGTCAGCTCCAGCCGGTCGATGGTGTCCGCAGCACCTTGGGCCAGGCGTTGCCGCAGCGATGTGTCGGTGCACAGGCGTGTGAGTGTGCCTTCCAGTGCGCCCGGCTTGGCTTGCTCGAACATCAGTGCATTGACGTTGTCGGTCAGCACTTCCTGCAGATTGGGCGTGGCCGGGGCTACCACCGCCTTGCCCAGCACCAGGTATTCCATCAGCTTCAATGGGGATGCATAAGGCGTGACGGCCGGCTGCAGGGCCACATCGAAGGCGGCTACATGGGCTGGCACCTGTTCGCGGTGGACCACGCCGGTGAATGTCACGCGCTCGGCCAGGCCCAGCCGCTGCGCCTGCGCTTCCAGCGCAGCGCGCACCGGGCCATCGCCCACCACCAGCAGGTGCGTGTCTTGTGGCGCCTGGGGTGAGGCCATCCAGTCGATGACGCGGTCCACGCCGTGCCAGTCGCGCACAAAACCGGTGAAGCCCAGCACCACCCTGCCCTGCAGGCCCAGGCGCCTCTTGGCCTCGTCGGGCCTGGGCGCCTCGGCAAAGTGGGCGCGGTTGATGCCGTTGGGCACAACGTGGATGCGTTCTGTCGGCACACCATACGCACGCACATGGCCGGCCAGCACCTGCGTGACGGGCAATACGGCATCCGCACCGCGCCATGCCGCTCCCTCTGCCCAGCGCGCAAGTCGCTGCAGAGCCAGCCCCCCACTGTGCTGCGAGCGCTCCAGCACCAGCGGCGAGTTCACCTCCAGCAACAGCGGAATACCCAGGTGCTTTTTGACCATGAGGCCGGCCAGCAGGAACAGGTTGTACCGCTCGTAAATCACCTGCGGCTGAAATTCGCGCGCGGCGGCCATCAGTTGGCGATAGGCGACCAGGTTGTAGGCCAGCTCCATCAGCTCGTAAGCGGCCTTGGGCAGCAAGGCCTTGAGGCGATGCACCCAGCCCATGTCGCCGCCCATACGGCCACCGCCTTGAGCCGCCGTATCCAGATTGGACTCAGGCGCCCCAGGTGCCACCACGCGCACTTCGTGCCCCTCGCTGCGCAGGGCTTCGATCATTTCTTCGATGTGGACGGCTTGGCCATCTTTCGAAGCGGTGCGGTGGTGGTAGAGGATTTTCATGGCTGTCCGGAATAACCTGGAGCGCCGTGTACCGGCTCACCCAACTGCTGACCGGAAAACAGTCGTTCGTAGGACTGCACCATCGCATCCACGCCAAACTTTTTCAACGCCTGCCGACGCGCAGACTGGGAAAAAAGACGGGCTCTGGCCGAATCGGTGTAAAAGCTCCACAAAGCTTGTGCCATCGCGTTGGCGTCGTCAGAAGGAATAAGCAGCCCTGTGATGCCGTCTTCCACCACTTCGGGTGTGCCACCCACCGCCGTGGCGACCACCGGCAAGCCGCTGGCCATGGCTTCCTGCAGGGTGCAGGACGTGCCTTCTGCCTGGGATGGCAACACAAAACAACTCAGCATGCGCAAGATGTCGGCCACGTCATCTCGTGCACCGGCCAGCCACGCCAGATGCTGCACATGGGCCCGCGCGAGCGTAGCCTTTACCTCAGCCCGCAATGGCCCAGCCCCCACCACGACCAGACGCAGGTGGGATGCCGCCTCGGGGTGGGTTTCCATCAATCTCACGAAAGCGCGGGCCAGCAAGGGCTGGTTCTTGACCGTTTGCAATCGGCCCACGGTGCCGATCATCCAGTGCTCGCCCGGCACAAAGGGGCAACCGGGCACGGCGTGCGCAACCCCTTGGGGCAGCGGTGCAAAGGTGTGGGTGTCCACCCCGTTGGCAATGAGCGAACGGCGGCGGGCGGGCACGCAGATGGCATGCGCCAGATAATCGTCGATGTCTTTCGACACGGCCACGTAGTGACTGACAAAAGGTTTGTAGAACTTGCGCAGGCGCCGATAGCGTGGGTTCTGGCCCTTCGGGTCGTGGGCGTCCCAGCCGTGCTCGGCATGAATGCGCAGTGGCACGCGTGCCAGCCACGCCAGCGGCGTGATCTCTAGCGCGGCCAAGTTGCAGCTGTGCACCACATCGGGCTTGAGTTCACGCAGCAGCTTATAGATGCGCGGATAAAGCCGCACGGCGTGGCCCGGTGGCTTGTGCAGCTCGATGAAGCGCACGCCGGGCTGGGTGATGCGGTGCTTGAAATCACTGATGGTGGTGAGCGACAGCACCACATGTTCAAACCGATCAGCAGGCAAGCGGTTGATCAGTTGCACGATGACGTTTTCCAGCCCTCCGACAGCAAAGCTGTAGACGACATGAACGATGCGCCGGCGGCGCTGTGTGCTACTCATGCAGGGGCCACCTCGGTTGTGGCTGTGGAGACAACCGCCCGGACGGGCTCCTGCGCTTGGCGCAAAAACGCATCAAACATGATGAGCATCCACAAGGCAGTCGAATGGTCGTGATGCCCGCCCAGGTGCTGGTTGACGAGGGTTTGCAGCGTGCCCGCATTGAAGTAGCCCGATGCCAGCATGCGCGGGCTCAGCACCGACTCCTGCATGCGTTGCGCCAGCGGTCCGCGCAGCCAGCTGGCCAGCGGCACCGAGAACCCCATCTTGGGCCGGTACAGCACGTCGTGCGGCAGCAAGGGCTCGAATGCTTTCTTGAGCACATATTTGCCCTCTCCGTCCCGGATCTTCAGGTCACTGGGCAGCGTGGCGAGCCACTCGACGAGTGGGTGGTCCATCAGCGGCTCGCGCACTTCGAGCGAATGCGCCATGCTGGCGCGATCGACCTTGGTGTTGATGTCGCCGACCAGCCAGGTCTTGTAGTCCAGGTACTGGATCAGGGCCAGCGGGTCGTCGGTCTGGGCCTGCCGGGCATGGTGGCGAAAAACGTCGAGCGCACTGTAGCCGCCCAGGCTGCGCTGGAATGCGGACGAAAACAGCGCCTGGCGCTGATCGGCCCGCAGGTGGGACATGCTGTGGTGGTAGGCCTGCACGCTGTCCATGCCCAAAGCCTGCAAGGTGGTCTTGGCGCGCAAGGGGCGCGGTGCCCAGTCTGCCTTGGGGTACATCTGCCCCAGCGCGCCAAACAGCGGGCGGCGCAGGCCCTGCGGCAGGCAATTGCGCACGGTCTCTTCGCCCTGGTGCATGCGGTAGCGTCGGTAACCCCCCAGGCTCTCGTCGCCACCGTCGCCAGACAGCGCCACGGTGACATGCTTGCGCGCCATCTGACAGACGCGGTAGGTGGGCATGGCCGAGCTGTCGGCAAAGGGTTCGTCGTAAAGCCTGGCCAGCGTGTCGATGAGGTCGAAGTCGTCGCTGCTGACGACTTCGAGTTGGTGGTCGGTGTGGTAACGGTCTGCCACCTGCTGGGCAAAGGCGGATTCGTTGAAACGCGGGTCGTCAAAGCCGATGGCGCAGGTGTGAACGGGCTTGTCTGACAGACCGGCCATGGTGGCCACCACGGCGCTGGAGTCCACCCCGCCGGAGAGAAAGGCACCCAGGGGCACGTCGGCGATCATGCGCAGCCGCACCGATTCCTTCACCCGCTCGCGCAGCTCGGCTTGTGCATCGGCCAGGCTGATGGGGTTGTCATTGCTGAAATGCACGTCCCAATACGGTACTGGCTGGGCCTGGGCAGCGTCGCCCCGGCGCAGGGTGAGGCAGTGGGCCGCTGGCAGCTTGTGGGCGTGGCGGTAGATGCAGCGCGGATCGGGAATGTAGCCGAACGAGAAATAGTCTTCCACCGCCAGCGGGTCGATGTCGCGCACAAAGCCCGGGTGTGCGGTGAGCACTTTGAGTTCAGAGCCAAAAATAAAACTGCCATCAGGCAACCACGCGTAGTGCATGGGCTTGACCCCCATGCGGTCGCGCGCAAGGAACAGGGTTTGCTGGTTGCGGTCCCACAGGGCAAAAGCGAACATGCCCCGCAGCCGGTGCAGGCAGGCCTCGCCCCAGGCTTGCCAGGCGTGCACGATGACTTCAGTGTCGCTGCGCGTCCTGAAGTGATGGCCCAAGGCCTTGAGTTCGGGCACCAGCTCGCGGTAGTTGTAAATCTCGCCATTGAAGACAATGCCCACGGTGCCGTTTTCATTGAACAAGGGCTGCTTGCCGGTGGCCAGGTCGATGACGGACAGGCGCCGATGGCCCAGGGCCAGACCGGGCTCCAGGTGAACGTCGTCCTCGTCGGGCCCACGGTGGGCCTGGACATTGTTGATACGTGAAATCAATTCGCGCGAGAAGGCGCGCGCTCCCTGTGTATCGAAAAGGCCGGATATGCCACACATGGTCAGTCGCGCCCCCGCGTTTGCAAGAGCGCCGCTGCCAGCGCATCGCCCTGGCTGTCCAGATAGGACTGCAGACGCGCCGAAGCGTCCACATCGGACTCCTTGGCGTTCGACAAGGGCGTGTAGATCACGATATGGGCCCCGTCATCGCCCCAGCCGCTGATGCGCCCCAGTGCACCCTGTATCTTGCCCGCGTAGTCGCTGGCGGTGAAGCCGCCGCGGACCCAGTAGAAGCGCCAGACCAACAGGCGCTGGCCCACGTTGCCCATGCCGGGCAGGTGCTGGCGCAGCACGGCGCTGTCCACACGCAGGGGCCGGCCCTGAAGCCGCGCATCGGCGGAACCACCAGCCGCCCGCGCCCATATCGGGTCCTGACTCTTGACCAGCACGTTCTCTGAACTGACCAGCTTGCGCTGGTAGTTTTGCTGGCGGTAGTAGCTGACATGCAACCCCAGCGGCTGGCTCTGATCGTCGACCAGACCGGCGTCCAGCGTGTCCGAGGCATGTTCAAAAGCCGGCCGCCAGGTGCTCGGTGGCGTGGCCGTGGCACGCCAGGGGGCCGCAACCGTTGGCTCGGCCAGTTGCACAGGCCGTGTCTGCGTGCCCAGGTCCATGACCGCCAACGCGCCATGCGGCGCCAGCACCACGCAAAAGACGAGCGCCAGCGCAAGCCAATGCGCTCGGGCCGGGGCGCGTGCTGCGGCCAGGCCGCCAAGAGCCACCGCCTTGGGCGGTGGCGGCAGGGGGTCTACCCAGCGCGCACCGATGAGGAACATCACGCCGATGACGAGCCCAAAAAACAACCACCCGTACACGAGGTGATCCACACCCGTGGCGATGGTGTTGCCGGAATAATGCCCCAGCATGACGATCATGTAAGCGCGCAACCAATTGGCCACCAGCGGCACCAGGATGGCCACGACAATGAACACCAGGCGCTTGCGCATGCTTTGGTAGCTGAGGTACGCGAACAGGCAGCCCACTGTCACGGAAGCGATGAGGTAGCGAATTCCGCTGCATGCCTCTACGACCGACCATGCGCCCGAAGGGATGATGAATTGCAGGCCTTCACGGTACACCGGGATGCCACTCGCACGCAGCGCCATTACGGTGAAATCGGCCGTCCATTCCATCAGGCCCGGCAGTAGAAAATCGCCGATCGGTACCGCAAAGAACAGAAAAGCCAAAGGAAAGGCCAGCGCCCCGGCTACGCGCCATCCGAGCACGGCAGGCACAGACAACACGATCAACGTGATCAGCGCAAGCTGCGTGGCAGCGTTCACGGCCACCAGATCACCAGCCAGCCAGAGTGCCGCGGCGCCCGCCATGAGCAGCCAGGCCAGGCGCCCAGGGCGGGGAACCATGGGCGCCAGAACCGCACGCTGGCGCCAAACCAGCCACAGTGAGATAAGGGGCACGACAAAGCCATGCGCATAGGTGTCGGAGCGCGCCCAGATCATCGCCATGCCCCAGGCCGAATGCCAGTACGCAACCAAAATGACTGCGAGCAGCAACACCAGCACCAACAGGGGCCGACGCCAATGAACGGGGAGGGACTGGAGTTTGCTTGTCATGTGGGCACTTTCATACACCGACAGCCTGGGGCTGTTTGGCAGGCGCTCTGCCAAACAGCCCCAGGCAACTATCGATACCGCTCAGATGCGCCTGCCAGCTGCATTCCTGCTCCACGTAGCGGCGGGCCTGCTGGCCCAGCGCGGCGGCGTTGTAGGGTGACCCGAGCAGCGGCTGCAGGGCATCAACAAATTCCTGCGGCGTGTCGGCACGCAGCAGCCCCTGCCCCGCCGTGGCGCCGATGGCGTCGGCGCAACTGCTGACCGTGACCACGGGCTGCTGCATGGCCATGGCTTCCAGAATCTTGTTTTGAATACCGCGCGCCACGCGCAAGGGCGCCACCACCGCGCTGGCGTATTGCAGATAGGGCCGCACGTCAGGCACGGTGCCAGTGACCACCACATGCCCACTGGCCAGCGCCTGCACCTGGGGCGAAGGGCTGCGGCCCACGATGTAAAACCGCGCCATCGGCCAGCGGGCGCGCAAAAGCGGCAGCACGTCGGCCACGAACCAGCTTGCGCCGTCGATATTGGGCCAGTAGTCCATGGCGCCGGTGAACACCACGGCCTGCTCGCCAGCCTCAAAGGGGCTGGGCCGCCGGGGGTCTGCCATGAAAAAGTCGGCATCCACCCCGTTGCCCATGGATTGCACGCGCCCCTCGCATTCCGGCGCCTGCGACAAAAACAAGGCGGTTTCATTGGGCGTGACGAAGTACGAGCGACGCGCCAACAAGGCCATTGCGCGTTCATAAGCGAGCAGGCGCCTGCCTTCACGGCGGTAAAGCATGGACAGGGGCCAGCGGTGCGCGGGGGCGTACTGGGTCCATTTGGCAGAATCCACATCGACAAAGTCCACCAGCATGGGCACCTTGGGCAGCAGCGGCTGCGCGTATTGCGCCATGGCCGAGGAGAAAACCACGCAGGCCTGCAGGCTGTGCTCAGCGGTCGTCTGCTCCACCCAGCGCCGCATGCCGGCGTTGCGGTAGTAAGACAGGGTGAGCGCCTCGCCCGTCAGGAGACCGCTGAGACTCCTGACCTTGGCACTGGGTGCATGGATGCGCTCCACATGCAGGTCGGGGCACATGGCCTGGAGCGTGGGCAGGTGTTGCGCATCGTCCGGGTCGTCGATGAAGGTGCCCAGAAACACGCGATGGCGCTGCTGCAAGTGGCGCAGCAGGTGGTATGAACGCACCTTGTCGCCCTTGTTGGGGGGGTACGGCAGTCTGTGCACCAGATAGAGAATGTTGCCCATGGCGGTCATGCGTT
>WOYI010388304.1_pt1 | contig 10895 bp, 7 predicted proteins | sample 6423411 | NCBI WGS metagenome assembly WOYI01 (sample SAMN13441803, study PRJNA592873) | oil field metagenome | biome: oil field; feature: oil-well bore; material: oil-contaminated soil; isolation source: oil-contaminated soil from oil-well borehole | place: Germany: Wietze | collected 2016-10-18 ... | reverse complement strand
ATGCCGAAGTTCCCTCCGGAGTTGTGCTGGTGAAGCCGCAAGGTTGTAGTTGGCATCGGGATGCCGCGTTATAGGCAAACGAGTGGGCCGGAATTTTGGCCAACGAGGGTGGTACCGCGGTAACTTAACCCGTCCCTTGCATTAAGGGCGGGTTTTTTTCTTGCCCGTTGAAGAAAAGAGGAAGCATGTTGGAAATTGAGAGAAGACTTGAAGCAGAGCGCCTTGCAGCGCTTGAAAATCTGGAGAAGGTGCAGGATCAGGCTCAGCTGGACCAGTGGAAGCAAAATCACCTGGGCAAAACTTCCGTAACCATGTCTGCTTTCGGGCAGGTGGTAACGGTGCCCAACGAAGAACGCCCTGCTTTTGGAAAAGCTGTCAATGCTGCCAAGGTCGTTTTGGAAACAGCACTTGCTGGCAAACTGGCTCTCATCAAACAAAAAGAACTGGAAGCGCGGATGAGCCAGGGAACCATTGATGTGACCCTGCCAGGCCGAGGTTTACGCCGGGGACGTATCCATCCGCTCAATCTTACCGCCCAGGAAATCTACCGGGTAGTCGGCCAAATGGGCTTCCAAATTTACCAGAGCCCCGAGGTTGAAACAGATGATTTCAATTTCACTTTCCTTAATATTCCGCCCCATCATCCCGCCCGGGACATGTGGGATACTTTCTACACTGACAAAGACAATATCGTTTTGCGCACGCACACATCGCCAGGCCAGATCCACGCTATGCGGGAATATTGCCCACAGCCCATCCGCGTGATCCTACCGGGAGCCTGTTTCCGCTATGAGCAACAGGATCAAAGCCACGAAATTGAATTCATGCAGGTTGAACTTTTAGCAGTTGACAAGGGTATCACCTTTGCTGACCTGAAGGGAACGCTGCAGGATTTTGCCCGCCGCATGTTCGGCGAGCAAACCCAAATCCGCTTGCGGCCCTCCTACTTCCCATTCACGGAACCGAGCGCCGAACTGGACGTAGAGTGCTTTGTCTGCGGCGGCAAGGGCTGCGGTGTCTGTCATGGCGGCGGATGGCTGGAATGGGGCGGCTGCGGCATGGTGCACCCCCGGGTGTTGGAATATGGCGGCTACGACCCCGAAATATTTACCGGCTTTGCTGCCGGTATGGGCGTAGACCGTGCCACATTGCTGCGCTACCAGGTGGACGACATCCGCTATTTTCGCAATAACGACATTCGCTTTCTCGAACAGTTCTAAGAGGAGAGACAAACATGAAAGCAGTACTTTCCTGGATTAAAGAATACGTTGATCTCGAAGGCATAAGCCTCGAAGAGATTGCTTACAAATTAACCATGCTCGGCCTTGAAGTTGAAGGCATCAAAGTTGTTGGTTTATCAAAACCGCTTGAAGGAGGCAAACAGCAATTTCGCTTTGAAGGCCTGGCTTGGGACCCGGAAAAGATTGTGGTTGCCCAGGTGAATGAGGTTGCCATCCACCCCAACGCGGATAAACTGACCCTCTGCCAGGTGGATGACGGCAACGGTGTGCATACTGTACTGACTGGTGCGCCTAATTTAATGCCCTACAAAGGTCAGGGACCACTTGCGCAGCCGCTGAAAGTGGCCTACGCCAGGGAAGGCTCCATCATTTATGACGGTCACCAGCCTGGGCAGGTGCTCAGCAAACTCAAGAAAGCTGTGATCCGCGGCGTAGAATCTTCTTCCATGATCTGCAGCGAGAAAGAGTTGGGGATTTCCGACGAGCACAACGGGGTCATTATTCTTGACGCGGATGCTCCAACCGGTATGCCGTTGGCGGACTACATGGGCGATGCCGTCTTCGAGGTCTCCACACTTCCAAATATGGTGCGCAACACAGCCATGATGGGCATTGCCCGGGAATTGGCAGCCGGCTTCAAACGCGAGCTTCACCTGCCAAAGGGTTTGGACCTTAAACCGGGTACTGAGATTGAGACTAAAGTCGGGCTGGAAATTCGCAATCCCGACCTAAACCCGCGCTTTATGCTCGGCATGGTAGAAGGTACCCAGGCAAAACCCAGCCCCTACTGGGTGCAACGCCGCCTGGCTTTGGCTGGTATGCGCCCAATTGACGCGCTGGTGGATGCCACCAATTACACCATGTTGGACACGGGCGAACCTCTGCATGCTTTTGACTACGACACCTTAATGGACCGCAGTAGCGGGGCAAAGCCTAAAATTATCACCCGTACGGCAAATCCTGATGAAAAACTGCAATTATTGGATGGAACCCAGCTGTCACTTGACCCCCAGATGGTTGTAGTTTCAGATACCCAAGGGGCTCTTTCACTTGCCGGAGTGATGGGCGGCGTGCAAAGCGGTATTCTGCCGCAAACCAGCAAGGTTCTGCTTGAAGCAGCCAGCTGGAACCTCATCAATATCCGCAAGACCTGCAGCAAAACCCGCATCAGCAGCGAAGCTTCTTACCGCTTCTCGCGCGGTGTGCACCCAGGTCTGGCTGCCCAGGCATTAAGCCTTTGCCTTCGCAGACTGCTTGAATGGGGCGGCGGCCGCGTAGTTGAGGGTATCATCGACCAGTACCCAATGCCGCCAGAAGTAGCTGTGGTAAGCCTTTCTGATCAGCGCATTGAGCGTTTTCTTGGCATAGCTATCCCGCTAGCAGAAGCAGAGGATATCCTGACACGCCTGGGCTTTGAGTGCCGGATTGAAGGCAGCCAAATCACGGCCAAATCACCCGCCATACGCCTGGATATTGAACCCGGGCTCATTGGCCAGGCTAACCTATTGGAAGAGATCAGCCGGGTCTATGGTTATGACAAGATTCCGGCTACACGGATGGCACATGAGCTGCCGGTCCAACGCGGCAATCTGGACGTTGATATGAGTGACCGCATACGTGAAATCCTGGCTCAGGCTGGCCTACAGGATACCTTTACCTACCGGCAAACCTCCCCAGAGCGCGAAGCCGCCATCTTTCCCAATCGCGATAGCAATCCGGAAGAAAAATACGTGCGTATCAAAAATCCTATTACGCCTGAACGAACCGTAATGCGCCGCAGGACTCTTCCAACCATGCTGGAATTATTGGAATACAACACAAAATTTAGGGATAGCCTGGCGCTGTTCGAGATCGGCCCAGTATTCTTACCTATCCAGGATCAATCCTTACCGAGGGAAAGCAATCATCTGACCATCGGCATGACCGGTACGCGCGACCTTTCAACCTGGTTGGATAATGACCCCCGCCAGGTTGACTTCTATGACCTGAAAGCTGTGCTCGAAGTGCTATTCAGCGCTTTGCACCTGCCAAAAGTGACCTTTAAGTCGGCCAGCGACCCTAGTTTTCATCCGGGGAAATGTGCCCAAATCTTCATTGGGGAAGAATGCTTGGGGTTAATGGGTGAAATCCACCCGATGGTCAAGACGAATTACAACTTCAAGGATGTACCCATCTATGCAGCTGAACTGGATGCAGATCTATTGATCCAAAAGGCGCAGGGAAATTTCAAGTTCCAGTCACTTTCAAATTTCCCAACCATGAGCGAGGATATCGCCGTCATTGTGGATGAAAGTCTGCCGGCTGCTGAACTGGAAGATGCCATTCGTCAGTCTGGCGGCAAGCTTCTCGTCGAGGTGAGGCTCTTTGATATCTACCGTGACCCTAAACTGGGTGAAGGCAAGAAATCCATGGCTTATCAACTGACCTACCAGGCGACTGATAGAACTTTGGGAGTGAAGGATGCCGAAACCATCCGCAATCGGATTGTGCGATACCTTAACCATCAATACAACGCTGTTCTTAGGAGCGCGTGATACCCACTGACAAAAAGGCGGGTAAAGCCGTCGCCATGGCTATTGCGGCGGCATTACTTTTTGGCCTTAATGCGCCTTTTTCCAAACTTCTGCTGAATCTTGTTGCGCCGGAGTTAATGGCTTCCTTGTTGTATATTGGCACTGGCTTGGGTATGTCGCTGCTTTATCTGGCCACCTCAAAAAAGGAACAGCAAAGCCAGGAAAAAGACCTGGACTGGAAAGACATGCCCTGGCTGGCTGGCATGGTTGTGCTGGATATTGCTGCTCCGATCCTGCTGATGTTGGGTTTGACGAGAATTTCAGCGGAAACCGCTTCCCTATTGGTAAATTTTGAGATCGTGGCCACAACTGTCGTAGCTCTGGCAATCTTCAAAGAGAAAGTGAGCGGGCGGCTCTGGTTGGCCATTTTTTTGGTTGTGATAGCCAGCTTGCTCCTTTCAGTTCAGGGTAACCTCAGCACCTTAACGCTTTCTCCCGGGGCCTTGCTGGTTCTCGGTGCTACCATGTGTTGGGGGTTTGAGAACAATATAACCCGTCGGCTCTCCGGTAAAAACCCTATCCAAATTGTGGTGGTTAAGGGCTTCGGCTCTGGCTTGGGGGCCTTGCTGGTAGCGCTCATCAGCCGGCAGACGCAGGGTACTGGGTTGGGCATTATTCTGGCGATGCTGCTCGGCTTTGTGGCTTACGGCTTGAGTATTTACTTCTATATTAAGGCTCAAAGAGACCTTGGAGCGGCAAAAACCAGCGCTTTTTATTCAACAGCCCCATTTTTCGGAGTTTTGATCTCATTAATCCTATACCGCGACTTGCCTTCCGCTCAGTTTTGGGTAGCATTAGGGATAATGGTTTTAGCCACTATTCTGACGGTTAAAGACTCCCTGACGCACACTTAATCGCATATATATTTGAAAGGAAACTGAACATGGATAAATCAAGCGTTTTACTCTTCACTCGCAACGGTTTGGGCGAGGCACCAAATGAGCTGCAGACCTTTGTGGCAGTGAAATTCCTCAGTTTCCTTTACCAATCCAATCAGTACCCAGGCAAAATACTTTTTTATACTGATGGGGTTCGATTAGTTTGTGAAGGTTCCCTGGTACTTGAATGGCTCAGGCAGCTTGAGGCCAAAGGTGTGGAACTGATTTCGTGCTCGACTTGTCTGGAAAGTTTTGGCTTGATGGATAAAGTGAAGGTCGGTCGGGTTGGCAACATGCCGGATATCCTGGCAGCCATGCAGTCCGCCTCCCAGGTTATCAGCCTTTAGCGCAGGCGGATGAAGTTTGGAAATTATTATTATCGGAAATCTAGATCGACAATAAATTTCTGTCCGCAGTAATTACTGATTAAATACAGGGGAACTAATCAGGTTTGAGTCGTTATGAATCTAGTCCTCTATTTTCTGCAATAGATAGACCTCGTCATCTGACGCAATTAATTCGTATTCTGGAAGCGATGAAAAACGGTAAGTAATCAGATATTTTGCCTTTAGAGTAGATTTCACATCGTTTAACCTTAAGGATTCGAAATCCCCGCCAACAGGTAACATCACGGCAATGCCAGGATCGTAATGATTAAAGTCCATCCATACATAGTTAAACACATCCAGATAAACCGTATTCTGCCATCGGTCGGCTGCTTGCTGGTCATAACGGACATATTTAAACAGGTCAATTGTCCGTTTGTCATCAAAATATGGATCAATAAACTCAGATTTTAGGGACTTAATATGAATCATATTCAGCAAGGTAGTTAGCATCAGAAAACCGATGATAAAGGCTACCAAGTACTTTTTCCAGAAGCGTTCGAAAGATGAAAATATAGTTGTTGCGAATGAAAAGAATAAAATAGGCGATAACACTCTTAAATCTCGAAGTTCACCAACGTCATAAAAACACAGATGCAGTAGTAAAACCGAAATTAAGACCATAAGCTGAATGAGAGAAAAGAAATTAAAGGTTCGGTTTTTAGTTTTGAACCCTGAATAGATCAGGTTTGCTCCTAAACAAAGCATCCAAAGAAGATAACCAAGGCGGAACACAACTTCAATCAACCTGGCTTGATCAAACCTAAAGAATAATCTTATGTTTTCCATAAAATGGGAGGTAAATAGCAACAATTTACTTTCAGAAGAAAATAATACAGTTATAAATCCCCATGGATATGGAGCGGTGAAGAGGAGAGAAACAAAGACAAGTATAAAGCTAATCAATCCATACTTAAGCAGTACCCACCACCACTTGTTATTTAAGTAATGGATTTCCCAAAAAATTAGAGGGAGCAGAAATACTATATTGCTTAGTCGAAACAGGCTCCAGGCAATACCCAGACCTAGGAACCATCGGAACGCGACCTTATTGGTTCCATTCTCTCTAAATAATTCAGGGAGTAATACCGCGAACATCATTGAACCCGCGAACATCAAGGCTTCCAGCATGCCGCTTACAAAATACAAGCTGAATGCTGTGAAAAGGAAGAGGTTGAAAATATTCGCAATTATTTTCAATGTTGAACGACTCATAAAGTAAGAGAAAACTATTGAGACGGAAATTAATGCTGCATTTACCAGCATCATCGAGGATTGTTGCCAAGACGTGAACGAGCCAAGGAGAATGAAGGGAAAGATGCTGAAAAGTCCATGACCGCCATAATTTAATAGCCTGGCATGTGTCTGCCAGCTGTAACCAAAGAAACCTGTATTTTGGTTCAGTAGTCCACGCTTCATGATTGTGGCGCTCTCAATCCAATAATCCATTTCATCGCTTCCCATCAAGTGGTACTCGGAAGGGGAACGTCTGAGGAATAAGAACAGCAGGGCAAGGAGTAGAAAAGGAAACAAGGCCATGAGAACTACAGCGATGTATTCCTTCAGAACTTGTTTACTCTTTGAATTACTTTTCTGCCCCACCATTTAATTGTCTTCCTTGATACTGAGTGAGAGATTGGAATATTTAGCGAGAAAGTCATAACCAATAATTTGGCCTTCCTTACTGCTGATAATGTACTTAGCTTTTAGAGGAAGCCTTGGATTTGCAGATTCGAGGCTCTCCGCCTCTTCCGGACTGAGCACCATCAAGCCGATGCCTGGGTCATAGTTTTGCCAATCCAATTCTCCATACGCATCCAGGTCCACATAGACCGTGTTTTCCCATCGGGTTTTGGCATCGGGGTCATAGCGCACATCTTTTAGGATGGCCGGGGCATTGGTTACCTCATAGCGGTCTGCGATAAATAAATCCCACGCCAGGTTGCGGTCTTTGAAAACCACGTAGTTTGAAGCCAGCAGAAAAATCACCGCCAGCCCTAAAACCCACTTTTCAGCATGTTTTCCTTGGCCGGAAAGGAAGAATGCGATCATGGAAAAAACCAGGATGGGCGAGAAGACGCGTAAATCGCGGAAGGAACCAATATCGTACAGGGTGAGATTTAGCAGCAGTAAGGCAAGCAATGACAATATTTGAGAGACCAAGAAATTGTTGAACCCTCTGTTATTGCGATTCTTTTCCACGAGGAGGTAGATGCACAAAAAGACCAACCAGAAGAGAAAGAGAAACCTTGGCAAAATTTCAAGTGCATATCCGGCTTTAAGATCAAAAAAAAGCTTGATGTTCGAAGCTGTGTGACCAAGAATCAGAGTCAGTATGTTAGCGGATTTACCTAACTCGGAAAGGAATCCCCAGGGGTAGGTGGTAGCAGGGAGAATTGAGAGCAACGCTACCAAAACGGCCGCTGCCCCATATTTTATTAAGGTCACAAAGAATTTCTGCTTCTTAAGGTTAATTTCAAGAAAAAAGGCCGGGATGATCAGGACAAAATTACTCAGGCGAAATAGGCTGAAAATAATGACCAACCAGAAGTAAAGCTTCAAAAAATACCACTGCCTTGGGCTTTTTGCGAAGCACTTAACACAGAGGATGGCAAGGAAGATCGAACCTGCATAACAAAGCGTCTCTATCATTCCGGTTTGGTAATAGAGATAAAAGGGATAGAAGCCAAAAAGCAGCAAGGTAATGGCCAGAATTTTACGAAAAGAGCCCAAGAGGTAATAAGAAGTTGAAAGGCTGATTCCCATGAACAGGGCATTGAGCAGCAACACAGTGAGGTGGGTGCGCGGGGCAAAAAAACCGAAGAGAGCATATGGAATCAGGTTGAAGAACCCATGAGCCCCAAAATACAAAAAGCGGGCATGGTTGCTGAAGCTGTACCCAAAGTAGCCGGCGTTGGGGCTAAACAAGCCGCGTTCCATGAGGGAGGCGGTTTCTGCCCAATAATCCAACTCATCGCTGAACACCAAACGAAAGTCCATGGGATTTTTGCGGATGATTAGGAAGAGAATCAAAAGCAATATGAATGGCAGGAAGAAAAAGAAAATATATGCAACCTGTTTGCGTGCTCCCGTTTCTTCCTTCAGGTTAGTCACTATCTGCATATCCATAGTTTTATGGGGTCACTTTTTGGTAGAGGCTGATATCCATGTCGGTGCCCACTATTTCATAACCTGGGAAAGCAGTATCCGCAGAACTGATAAGGTACTTGGCTTTTAATGTTTCAGGAGAAGAGGCGGCCAGGAAATCATCCAGCTCATCCACGCGAAATACCATCATACCCATTCCAGGAGTGAAGTAGGCGTAATCCATATCCGGATAGATGAATAGATCCACATAGATGGTATTCTCCCAGCGATCCTGCGGATTTTGATTGTATTCAGCCCAATTAAAAACTTGCGACTTGTGGACAGGTTCCAGGCGTCTGAGTATGGTTTCTGTATAAAGCATCCGGCGTTGGGGGAAGGCGACCGCAAGGAAAACCAGCCAGGTTACCAGAATTGAAAGCCGGGCAAGGTTTTTCGGCAATTTTTTGGGGACCCACAGCAAACATGAGGCCATCGAAAAGAAAAGGATGGGCGAAAGCATCCTGAAACCCCGGATTTCATCAAAGTCATATAAGAAGAGTACAAAGACCAGATGGGCAAGCAAAACAGCCAAATGGCCGAGAACGAATAACCGCTCAGACTCAGACATCTTTTCTCGAGACTTAAGTGATAGCAAGGCCAGGACCCCGGTCCAAATCAGGTATATGTAGCGAAGAACAACTTCCATGGGTTCGCCAAAACCTGGTTGCAGAAACTTGAATGCCATTGAAAAGCCGTGCCTGAAAAAGAAACTGAATTTTTGGCTTGAGCGCAGCCACTGCCCGATAAAGGACCAGGGGAACGATGCTGAGAGTAGCCACAGCACTGCCGTGATGCCCAGGACAATAAGGGCATACTTGATCAGTGTGGGGAGCGCTTTTTTCTTCAGGATGCCGATTTCATCAAGAAAAGCGGGTAAAAGAAAGAAAATATGCGTGATGCGGAAGAGACTCCAGAGAAGAACCAGCAGGATATAGGCAAGCAGGACAGGAGATTGTTCTTTTTTTTCAAACAATTTCTCATAAAGTGGCAGAAGCAGGATCAAACCTACATAAATGAGCACTTCGATCATGCCTGTAAAGAAGTAAAGCATGAAAGGCAGGAAGCTGAAAAGCAGTAACACCAGGACAGCCAGATCCTTCAGCGACCTGCGGAGCAGGAAAAAGACAAACAAAGAAATGCAAAGCAAAACCAGGTTAGCCAATAAGGCACTGGACTGGTAGTTATTAGTAAATTCGGCAGCGAGAGCGATTGGCAGGAGATTGAAGGGGGCATGAGCACCATAATTGAGTAATTTGGCATGCAGGTTCAAACTGTAGCCAAAGTAGCCGCTTTCATCGTTGATGAGACCATTGCGGGCGATGGAAATGGACTCTGCAAAGTAATCAAACTCATCGCTGTTAATCAGATGGAAATCAGAGAGCTGACTGTTGTTTACCCTAAAAATTCCCCACAATATCACAATTGGAAGAATGCAGATCAGGAGAGCCGCTAAACATTGCGGCAAGCTGAAGCGTGGTTTTTCTCTTTTTGTGGCTTCAGAAAGTGGCTTGTCCTGCATCTTTTTATCTTAACATGCTTGGTACAAAAAAGGACCCGAAAAATCGGGCCCTTAGTATTTAATGTTTTTACCAGACCCGCACGAGGTCGGCATTGTCGGTTGCTTTCCGGCCGACTTTGGAAAGGTCAACCCAGGTACCATCAATTTTCACCCGCACTACGTCAGCGGTGAAGTCTGTATTGGTACGATCGTGATTATCGAAGAAGTATGACCCTACGGCGTAGGTATCTACCGGGATGCCAAGACGCTCAAACTTTGCAATACGCTCAGGTGTGAAGCCACCGGAGACGACGATCTTCACAGAGTAGCAAAACTTGCGGGCTTCCTCGCGCCATTCGGCGGGAATATCCCAGGTTTCCCAGGCCGAGTCCAAACCCTTGCGCACATTGCTCACCAGGCGGGCATTGACTCCAAAATCCAAAGATGGCTCGCCGAGAGCCTCAACAGAAACGTCTCGCATGGAGCCGCTGGTATCCAAACGCACACCATCCAGGCGATATTTGTGGGCCTCCTCTTTCCTTCCGGATACCAGGCAGTCAATGTACTGTCTGAACATCACTTCAGCCACCTCAACTGAAGTGCGCACACAGTCGTTATCAAAATCGACCAACATGATGCGGGGGGTATTGACATCCATAATACGTGAGAATTGCAGCATGGCCTCCGGGGAATCCCCCAGGAAGCTGCAAATGGTTGAATGGGAAACTGTGCCGCCTCCGGACCCGCCCCACCAGTCGGCTTGGGCGTCAGTGGAAACGAATGGTCCTATCGTAGAGCCATAATCGTGGTTATAGCGGTTGATGGCGATAAGGTAGGCGTACCCATCTGCTGCCTGAACTTCGTGCAGGTCGAAGCGCGCAGGGAAGAAAAGCATCGGTTTACCCCTGGCGGCGATCAAGGTTTCATAAACGTTGGTGGCAATGCGCGTGGAACGGGCAAGTATGCCCAGGGTGGGGGTCTCAAGTAGGGCAAAATCGCGGTAGCGCCCACGGACGCGGATAACAGGCTTCACTTCTAAGGGATTACCGCTGTATGCAGTCGTATTACCGTCTTGGATGGCCCAGACCTCCAGTTTTTCTGCTGTGTTGATAAATTTATCCCCTTCAAAGTACCCGGTACATTCTTTGAGCATTGTGAGGGCTTTATCAACC
>WOYI011012839.1_pt1 | contig 10898 bp, 11 predicted proteins | sample 6423411 | NCBI WGS metagenome assembly WOYI01 (sample SAMN13441803, study PRJNA592873) | oil field metagenome | biome: oil field; feature: oil-well bore; material: oil-contaminated soil; isolation source: oil-contaminated soil from oil-well borehole | place: Germany: Wietze | collected 2016-10-18 ... | reverse complement strand
TGACACCCCAGGACATCGGTCGCATCGCCAATCTGGCACGGCTGGAATTGAACCCCTCCGAAAGTGAGCGCATGCTGACTCAACTGAACGGCTTCTTTGGCATTGTAGAAAAGATGCGGGCAGTGGACACCTCGGGCCTCACGCCTGTGGCGCACCCCGTGGCCACCGTCCAGGACGTGGCGCTGCGGCTGCGCGAGGACGTGGCCAGCGAGCCCAACCAGCGCGAAGCCAACCAGAAGAGCGCGCCCGCTGTCGAGCGCGGACTGTTCCTCGTGCCCAAAGTGATCGAGTGAGTGAAACCCGCATGACCACCACGACCACCACGACCACCAAAGCCCTGCACGACCTGGGCGTTGCCGAACTGGCCGCTGGCCTGCGCGGCAGGCAATTTTCTGCCGTCGATGCTGCCCGGCATTTCCTGGCCCGCGCCAGGGCGCACCAGAACCTGGGCGCCTATGTGGCCCTGAACGAAGACGCCACCCTGGCCCAGGCCAGGGCGGCTGACGCGCGCATTGCCGCAGGCACCGCGGGCGCGCTGGAAGGCGTGCCCATTGCCCACAAGGACATCTTCGTCACGCGCGACTTCCCCAGCACCGCCGGCTCCAGGATGCTGGCGGGCTACCAGTCGCCGTTCGACGCCACCATGGTCACCAGGCTGGCCGAGGCCGGCGCCGTGACGCTGGGCAAGCTCAACTGCGACGAGTTCGCCATGGGCTCGTCCAACGAAAAATCGGCCGTGGCCCCCGTGGGCTTCGATGCCCCGGCCCCCGTGCGCAACCCCTGGGACACCAGCCGCATCCCCGGCGGCTCCTCGGGCGGCAGCGCCGTGGCCGTGGCCGCGCGCCTGGCCCCGGCCGTGACCGGCACCGACACCGGCGGCTCCATCCGCCAGCCTGCATCGTTTTGCGGCATCACCGGCATCAAGCCCACCTATGGCCGCGCCAGCCGCTACGGCATGATCGCCTTTGCCTCCAGCCTCGATCAGGCCGGGCCCATGGCACACAGTGCCGAAGACTGCGCGCTGCTGCTGTCGGCCATGTGCGGCCCCGACCCGGACCGCGACTCCACCTCGCTGGACATGCCTGCCGAAGACTTCAGCCGCTCGCTGAACGACTCGCTGGAAGGTTTGCGCATCGGCATACCGGCCGAGTTCTTCGGCGAGGGCCTGGCGCCCGGCGTGCGCGCCGCCGTCGATGCCGCGCTGAAAGAATACGAAAAGCTCGGCGCCCGGCTGGTGCCCATCCGCCTGCCGCGCACCGAGCTGTCGATTCCGGTGTACTACATCATCGCCCCGGCCGAGGCGTCGTCCAACCTGAGCCGCTTTGACGGCGTGAAATTCGGCCACCGCGCCAGGAACTACACCGACCTGGTGGACATGTACAAGAAGACCCGCGCCGAAGGCTTTGGTGACGAGGTCAAGCGCCGCATCATGATTGGCACCTACGTGCTCAGCCACGGCTACTACGACGCCTATTACCTGCAGGCGCAAAAAATCCGCCGCATGATCGCGGGCGACTTCCAGAACGCGTTCAAGGAATGCGACCTGATCGCCGGCCCCGTGGCCCCCACCGTGGCCTGGAAGCTGGGCGAGCATGGCAACGACCCGCTGGCCGATTACCTGGCCGACATCTTCACGCTGCCCGCGTCGCTGGCCGGCCTGCCCGGCATGAGCGTACCCGCGGGCTTTGGCGAAGCGGGAATGCCCGTGGGCCTGCAACTCATCGGCAACTATTTCCAGGAAGCCCGCCTGCTCAACGCCGCCCACCGCCTGCAGCAAGCCACAGATTTCCATCTGCGCAGCCCGCTCTGAAAACCATAGCTGGTAGCGCTTGCTGTTAAATGACTTTGGCATCAAAAGATGCTGAAGTCTTTATTGGTCAAGCGCTAGCAGCTCCTTTTTTGATAGCCAAGGACAGAACCCATGTCTGAAAAACTGATTCAGGGTTACGAAGTCGTCATCGGCTTTGAGACACATACCCAGCTCGCCACGCAGAGCAAGATATTCAGCCGCGCACCCACCGCCTTCGGCGCGGAGCCCAATACCCAGGCCTGCGCCGTGGACCTGGCCCTGCCCGGCACATTGCCCGTGATGAACCGCGAGGCCGTGGCCTGCGCCATTCGCCTTGGGCTGGCGCTGGGCTCGCACATTGCGCCCGTGAGCATTTTTGCGCGCAAGAATTATTTCTACCCCGACCTGCCCAAGGGCTACCAGATCAGCCAGTTCGAGATCCCTGTCGTGCAGGGCGGCGAGGTCGAGTTCTTCCTGGGCGATGAGAAGAAAACCGTGCGGCTGGTGCGCGCCCACCTCGAAGAAGATGCGGGCAAGTCGCTGCACGAGGAATTCCACGGCATGAGCGGCATCGACCTGAACCGCGCGGGCATGCCGCTGCTTGAGATAGTGACCGAGCCCGACATGCGTTCATCCGACGAGGCCGTGGCCTACGCCAGGGAGCTGCACAAGATCGTCACCTGGATCGGCATCTGCGACGGCAACATGCAGGAGGGCAGCTTCCGCTGCGACGCCAACGTGTCGGTGCGCAAGCCCGGGGCTCCCTTGGGCACGCGCCGCGAGATCAAGAACCTCAACAGCTTCAAGTTCATGCAGCAGGCCATCGACTACGAAATCCGCTGGCAGATCGAGCAGATCGAGGACGGCCAGGCCATCCACCAGGCCACCGTGCTGTTTGACCCGGACAGGGGCGAAACCCGCGCGATGCGCAGCAAGGAGGATGCGGCAGACTACCGCTATTTCCCCGACCCGGACCTGCCACCGCTGCACATTTCAGAGCAATGGGTGCAGGATGAGCGTGCGCAAATGGCCGAATTGCCCCGCACCATGGCCACGCGCTTCGTGGCGGAATATGGCCTGCCCGAATACGACGCCACCACGGTCACGCAAAGCAAGGCCATGGCTGCCTACTTTGAGGCCGTGGCCAAGGCCTGCGGTGCGCCGAAGCTGGCCAGCAACTGGATCATGGGCGAGGTGTCGCGCCGCCTGAACGCAGGCGAGATCGGCATCGAGCAGGCGCCGGTCAGTGCAGCCCGGCTGGCTGCACTGATTACACGCATCGCCGACGGCACGATTTCCAACAACGCCGCCAGGCAGGTGTTCGACGCCCTGTGGGCCGGTGATTCAAAGGATGTGGACGCCATCATCGAATCCAGGGGCCTCAAGCAGATGAACGACTCCGGCGCGCTGGAGAAGATCATCGACGAGGTGATTGCCGCCAATGCCGACAACGTGGCCCAGTTCAAGGCAGGCAAGGACAAGGCATTCAACGCACTGGTCGGCCAGATCATGAAGGCCAGCAAGGGCAAGGCCAATCCTCAACAGGTCAATGATTTGCTGCGGGCACGGCTCGCAGCTGAGGGTTGAACTGAAGGCACGGCGCGGCGCGTTTGCGCCAGCCGGTGCCGGCCGTCAGCGCGACATGGCAGGCAGCAACGGGGTGGAGGTGGCCGCTGCGGGCGCCAGCTGTGTGGCCCACAGCCTGCGCAGTTGCGCCAGTTCGGCGTCAAAACGCTGGTGGATGCGGCGTTTTTCCAGAGCCTGATTGGCCACGAAGCGCTGCTGCTGCTCCATGTCTTCATCGTTTTCGGCGATCTTGCGGCGCAGCGCCATCGGCGCTTTGGCGGGGTCCCGCTGGTAGAACTCCATCTCCGTGTCCAATGCCTTGCGCTGCTGCTGCAGCTCCACCACGCGTTTTTCAGCGATGACGGTGACATCGTCCAGCAGCGCAATGGCTGCGGCACGTTCCACGTCATGGGCCGCCTTGTCGGGATAGCGGGCGGTAAGAGCCCGATCGCGGCGGCGCTCTTCCTGCTGGCGGGCGCGCTCTTCGGCCTCCTTGCGGCGCTTCACTTCCAGGGCTGCATGCTCTTGTTCGGAGAGCGAAGGGCCAATCTGGCGGCGCATGGTGCCCGAGGGGCCCAGCTCACGCTGTTCGCGGTCCAGGCATTCGACAATGGGGCGGTCTGCCGTCAGACGGCGGCCCTGGCGGTCGACACAGGTGTAGATGCTGCCGGCGCTGGTCTGCTGCGCCCACGCGCATTGCACCACCACGCCAGCCATCACACCCATTCCCATGATCCACGTCCATTTGCTCAACTGAATTACCCTTGATTGACTCCGTACCGCTGGCGATAGGCCAGCACCCGCTCGTGGTGCGCGATCATTTCCGCCCCCTCTTTTTGGGAGAGATACAGCAATAAGTCTGCCAGCGTTGCAATGGCACATACCTGCATGCCCAGTTGCTGCCGCACATACTGCACGGCGCTGTGTTCGACGTCCCGCCCATTCTCGGTGGCTTTTTCCTGGCGGTCCAGTGCGATGGCAACCGCGCAGGGCGTGGCGCCGGCCGCGCGGATGAGGGCGATGGACTCGCGCGCGGCGGTGCCCGCCGACATCACGTCGTCAATGATCAGCACCCGCCCCTGGAGCGGCGCGCCCACCAGCGTGCCGCCCTCGCCATGGTCCTTGGCCTCCTTGCGGTTGTAGGCGAAAGGCACATTGCGCCCCTGCCGCGCCAGTTCCACGGCCACCGTGGCAGCCAGGGGAATGCCCTTGTAGGCCGGACCGAACACCATGTCGAATTCGATCCCGCTGGCCAGCAGGGCTTTTGCATAAAATTCTGCAAGGCGGCCGAGCTTGTTCCCATCGTCAAAAAGGCCTGCGTTGAAGAAATAGGGACTCAAACGCCCCGCCTTGGTCTTGAACTCCCCGAAACGCAGCACACCCGCCTCGACGGCAAAACGCACAAAATCCTGCGCCAGGCGGACCTGCTCGGGGGTGCGCGCGCCAACATTCACCATGGGAATTCCTTGTTCAAGTTAACCAGCCTCAATCTCAACGGCATCCGATCGGCCACCAGCAAGGGCGTGGAGCGCTGGATCGAAGCCACGCGGCCGGATTGTATTTGCGTGCAGGAAGTGAAGGCCCAGGCGGCCGATGTCGCCACGCGGTTCGAACAGCTTGCCGGCATGCAGGGGCATTTTCATTTCGCCCAGAAAAAGGGCTATTCGGGCGTGGGCATCTACACCCGCCACGAGCCCAGCGACACCATCGCCGGCTATGGTTCGCCCGAGTTCGATGCCGAGGGCCGATATATCGAACTGCGTTTCGACACGCCCGCGCGCAAGCTGTCCATCATCAGCGCCTATTTCCCCAGCGGCTCGTCGGGCGAGGAACGCCAGCTGGCCAAATTCCGCTTCCTCGAAGCCTTCCACCCGCACCTCATGGCCACCAAGGGCGAACGGGAGTTCATCCTGTGCGGCGACATCAACATCGCCCACCAGCAGATCGACCTGAAGAACTGGCGCAGCAACCAGAAAAACAGCGGCTTCCTGCCCGAAGAACGCGCCTGGATGACAAAGTTGTTGCACACAACTGCCCCCGGCGGCGGGCTGGTGGACGTTTACCGTCAGTTACAACCAACAGCCACCGACACCGCCTACACCTGGTGGAGCAACCGCGGCCAGGCCTATGCCAACAACGTGGGGTGGCGCCTGGACTACCACCTGGCCACACCCGCGCTGGCGGCCCTTGCACGCACCGAGCATATCTACAAGGACGAAAAGTTCTCGGACCACGCGCCCATCACTGTAGATTACGACTTCACGCTCTGACAACGTGAACAAGTTCTGACAACCGCCTTCACCGCCATTCCATGCAGATCGCCCCATGCCAGAAACTTCAGAGACGCTTGCCCCCGCACCGCCCCAGTGCTTTACCCCTTCGGACGCGGACGCTCTGTGGAAACTGGTCACCACCCCCCACCTGGTGGTGGGAAAGGCGCGCCATCTGGGCGAAGCCCTTTTGCAGGCCGGCATCATCAGCGAACGCACGCTGCTGGAAGGCCCGCAGGCCCAAAAAGCCGAGCAACGCTGCCCTGGCGGCCGGCATGCTCACCCTGCGCCAGGATGGCATCGAAAAAATGCTGCAGGGCCTGACCGATATGGCGGAAGTGATGGCAGCCACCAACCTGTGAGGTGGTTTATGCCAAATACGCCGCCAGCGCTTATCCCGTAAGCGCAAGCAGCTATTAAAAATATAGCATTTTTATCCTTCATCGAACCTGGTCAGCGCCCCAATTCCTTGGCGCTGACGCCGGCAATGCCCCAGTTTTCCCTGGGCACGTCGTGGATCCACACGCGCACGTTCTCCTTGGGCGCACCCACGGCCTCGTGCAGCGCCTGCGTGACCTTTTCAATCACGGCTTTCTTCTGGTCTTCGGTGCGGCCTTCAATCATGTAAATCTGGGCAAATGGCATGGCGGTTTCCTTGGGTTTGGGGGATGGGTCAATCGAGCTGGATGCCCAGCTTCTGGATCAGCCTGCCCCAGCGTGCGTTTTCAGCGCGGATGAACTCGGCAAACTGCTGCGGCGTGCTGACCTTGATGTCGGCGCCGATGCCCTCGAAGGTCGTCAGGGCGGGCGCAGTTGCCGCGCCTGTCTTCCAGGCATCGGCCAGCTTGTTGATGATGCCGCGCGGCGTGGATGACGGCGCAATCAGGCCGAACCAGGTCACCAATTCGAAGCCGGCAAAGCCCTGCTCGGCCAGCCAGATCCTTGTCCACGGAAAACGGCAGCCTGGTGGGGTAGAGCGTGGGCGCAATCGCCAGGCTGCTGATCGCCGACAGGGTGGCGCCCAAGCCGGTGGCGATGAACCAGGCCGGTGGCAGTGAATCGTCTCCGTTGCATATTTTGTTTCTCTCTTTTTTACACAAATCGAACCGACACGCTGCCCAGGTTCTGGATGCGCAGCGTCACGTTGTCACCCGCCTGCACCGCCACGGCCTCGGTGATGCCGCCCGAGAGCACCAGCGAGCCCGCCGGCAGCGACTGACCGCGCCGCCCCAGGTGGTTGACCAGCATGGCCACGGCGGCCGCCGGATGCCCCAGCACCGCAGCGCCGGCCCCCATGGCCACGGGCTGGCCGTTCTTCTCGAGCACCACACCCAGGGTGCACAAATCCACATCGCGGGCCGAGGCAATGCGCCCGCCGACCACGAAGCGCGCGGCCGAGGTGTTGTCGGCCACCACGCTCTTGAGGTCGAACTTGAAATCGCGGTAGCGGCTGTCAATCACCTCGATGCCGGGCAGCACCACATCGCTGGCGGCCAGCACGGCGCCGATATGGCAGCCAGGGCCCTTGAGTTCGGTGCGCGTGATAAAGCAGATCTCGGGCTCGACCTTGGGATGGATCAGGTCGCTGACCTGGATCTCTGCGCCTTCGGGCACGACGAACTCATCCACCAGGAAGCCGAAGACCGGTTCGGTCACGCCCATTTGCTTCATCTTGGCGTGCGAGGTCAGGCCCGCCTTGTAGCCAACCACGCGGGCGCCGCGCGCCAGCTTGCGTGCCAGGATGCGGTCTTGAATGGCGTAGGCGTCGTCCCAGTCCATGCCGGGGTGGGACTCGGTGATCTTGAGCGTGTCTTGCGCCTTGAGCTGGCAGTTTTCCAGATGCTCGGCGAGCTGGTCGAGGGTGCTTGCGTTCAATGCCATGTTTTTTCCTTCATACAGTCCTCAGGGGTTCAGGGAAGTCGGCTCAGCGTCGCTGGCCTCGGCCAAAAAGTCACGCACCAAGCGGGCAAAGCGGGCAAAGCGGGCCGGAGGCTCAATTTGCGTCCAATGGCCGCACTGGCCATACACATGCAGTTGCGAGCGCGCAATCCACTGCGGCAGCGTCAGCAAGGTGGACAGCGAGGTGGACAGCGAAATCACCTGGTCTTCGCGGCCATGCACCACCAGCGCCTGGTGCTGCAGGGCGCGGTTTTCGGCCTCGGCGCTGCACATGGCATCGACCCAGCGCTGGCGCGGCGCCAAACGAGTTGCCCACCAAATCGGTTTTTTCGATGCCCAGCGCATCGAGCACGCCCACGGCCTGCTCAACCCAGGCGTCGATGGGGTACTGCTGGCCCGCCGGGCGATCGGTAAAGCCCAAGCCCACCATGTCCGGCGCAATGACGCGCGCTTGCTGTGCCAGTTCGGGCATCACCAGGCGCCAATTGGCCCAGGCAGACAGACCAGGACCCGAGCCGTGAATCAGCAACACCGGATGGCCGCTGCCCATATCGTGCACATTGGTGCGGATGCCGCCAGGCATGACCGATCGGGCGATTTCAGGATTGTTCATGGTCGGGTCTTCAAAGCTTGATGCAGACGTTCTTGAGCTCGGTGTAGAACTCAAGCGAATGCACGCCGCCCTCGCGGCCAATGCCCGATTGCCTGGAACCACCAAACGGCGTGCGCAAATCGCGCAGGAACCAGCTGTTGACCCACGACAGGCCAACCTTCATCTTTTGCGCCACGCGGTGGGCGCGCGAAACATCGCGTGTCCAGATGGCCGTCGCCAGGCCATAAACGTTGTCGTTGGCCTTGGCCAGCACTTCTTCTTCGGTGTCGAAGGGCGCAATGTGGCAGCAGGGGCCGAAGATTTCTTCCTTGATGACGCGGGCGCTCTCGGGCAGGCCCGTCCAGATGGTGGGCTGCACCCAGGCGCCCTCGGCAAGCGCCGCACCCATGTCGGGCACGCCGCCACCCGTGACCACGGTGGCACCCTCTTGCACCGCCAGCTGGTAATACGACAGCACCTTGGCCTGGTGTTCTTTGCTGATGAGCGGGCCGAGCCTGGTGTCGGCATCGTCGGGCAGACCGATCTTCCAGCCCTCGACCTGCTTCTTCAGCGCGGCAACGAACCGGTCAAAAATGGGGCGCTCGACATACACGCGCTCGGTGCCCAGACAGACTTGGCCGCTGTTGACGAAAGCCGAGCGCAGCGTGCCCTCGATGGCCGCATCAAAGTCGGCATCGGCGAACACGATGGCGGCATTCTTGCCGCCCATTTCCAGACTGACAGGGCGCGCGCCCTTGGCGGCGGCCTTCATGATGACTTCGCCGGTGCGGGTTTCGCCGGTGAAGGTGATGGCATCCACGCCTGGGTGACTGGTGACGAACTCGCCGGCCGAATCGGGGCCGAAGCCGTGCACCACGTTGTAAACGCCTGGCGGAATGCCCGCTTCATTCATGACCTCGCCCAGCAATGCCGCGGTCTGGGGTGTTTCCTCGGAGGGCTTGACCACCACGGTGTTGCCGCAGGCCAGCGCCGGGCCGACTTTCCAGGTCATCAAGAGCAGCGGCAGGTTCCAGGGGCAGATCACGCCGACCACGCCCACGGGCGAGCGGTACCCGTAGTTGATGGCGCCACGGCCATCGGGCGTGGCCATCTCGAAGAACTCGGTGGGCACGTTCTTCACCACGTCGGCAAAGATCTTGAAGTTGGCCGCGCCGCGCGGAATGTCGATGTGGCTGGCCAGGCTGCGCGGCTTGCCGGTGTCGGCACATTCGGCAGCCAGAAACTCCTCAAAGCGCCTGTTGATGCCGTCGGCCACAGCGTAGAGCTTTTCCACACGCTCGGCCACCGCCATGCGGCCCCAGGGGCCATCAAGGGCTGCGCGGGCGGCGGCCACGGCGGCATCCACCTCGGCACGCCCCGCCTCATGCACCTGGGCGATCACCCCGCCGTGGAGCGGCGAGCGCTTTTCAAAGCTGCGCCCGGTGGCCTGGTATTGGCCGTTGATGAAATTCAGAATTTGTTTCATGGTGATTTTCTTATCTCGCAAGCACTGATTTGCGCCAACGATAGGGATTGAGATTCATACTGTCCAATACCAAATTTTGCCAATCTGATACCTTCAAAGTATTGAGAACATGTTCACGATCCAAGAAAACGATCCAAGAAAAGGAGGGGCGCGGTGGATTTGCGGCAGATGAGATATTTTCTTGCGCTGGCCCAGGAACTGCATTTCGGGCGGGCGGCGGCGCGGCTGCACATGGCGCAGCCGCCCCTGACGCGCCAGATTCGCGGCCTCGAAGACGAGCTGGGCACCATGCTATTCGTGCGCACCGCCAAGGGGGTGGAGCTCACGGCCGCCGGCCAGGCGCTGCTGGACGAGGTGCCCAACATCCTCTCGCTGACGCAGCGCGCGCGCGAGCGCACGCAGCAGGCAGGACAAGGGCTGATCGGCCAGATCGACGTGGGCATCTTCGGCTCGGGCGTGCTGGACGTGATCCCCCGGCTGCTGGCCGCCTTCCACCGCGCGCGCCCCGAAGTGCGCATCGAGTTGCACAACCTGACCAAGGGCGAACAGCTGCAGGCGCTGCGCGAGCGCCGCATCACCATCGGTTTCAACCGGCTGGTGCCCCCCGAGCCCGGCCTGGGGGTGCTGGCCGTGTTGCAGGAGCAACTGGTGGTCGGCCTGCCGCAAGCCCATCCCCTGAGCGCGCGCCATGAGATCGCGCTGCGCGACCTGGACGGCGAACCCATGATCGTCTATCCCAACACCCCCTTGCCAGGGTTGGCACAAGAGGTGGCCAGCGCCTTTCACCGCGAGGGCATGCGCCTGAACGTGGTGCAGGCGGTAGAGGATGTGCTGACCTGCGTGGCCCTGGTGGCGGGCGGTTTTGGCGCCTGCATCACCACCCAGTCGGCCACCAGCCTGCGCCTGCCGGGGTTGGTTTACCGGCCGCTGCGCTCGCGCCACCTGCGCGACATCGAGCTCAGCTGCCTGTACCGCACCGACGACGCTTCGCCGCTGCTGGCGGCCTTTCTGGACGTGGTGCGCGCGTTTGCCAAGGCGCAGCACATCGGCAAAACGGCGAGCGCGGCCAGCTGAACCACCGCATATCCTGGGAAAAGGCCCCACCCCCATCTGCACTGGCCTCTGGAACGTGGAGTTCTTGCTTGAAAACACCGCAAAACACCGCCAAACACCGCCACAGGGAAATCAAGGGCCACCAAGGGCCATCAAGGGCCACCAGACAAGCAGGTGCTACGCTTGTAAAAAAGCCACCCCGCTCAACGGGTCATGACTTACCATGACTGACGCAAAACAGGC
>WOYI010153340.1_pt1 | contig 10905 bp, 9 predicted proteins | sample 6423411 | NCBI WGS metagenome assembly WOYI01 (sample SAMN13441803, study PRJNA592873) | oil field metagenome | biome: oil field; feature: oil-well bore; material: oil-contaminated soil; isolation source: oil-contaminated soil from oil-well borehole | place: Germany: Wietze | collected 2016-10-18 ... | reverse complement strand
CGTATGAAATATCTCATCACCGGAGGAGCGGGTTACATCGGCAGCACCATCTGCTCAGCCCTCGAGGACGCCGGGCACACCCCCATCATCCTGGATTCGCTAATCACCGGGCGGGAGGAGTTCACCCGCGGACGCATTTTCTACAAGGGCGATATCGACGATGAAGAACTGGTCACCCAACTCCTGCGCGATCACCCGGATATCCAGGCGACCGTGCATTGTGCCGCGCTGATCGTGGTTCCCGATTCCGTCAACAGCCCTTACGAGTACTACCAGGACAACGTTTCCAAATCCATCGAGTTCTTCCATTACCTGAATAAGATGGGGTACGGGCGAGTGGTGTTCAGTTCCTCTGCCGCGCTGTACGACGTGGTGCCCGGTTTCATGGTCACCGAAGAGGCACCGCTCAACGCCAACAGCCCTTATTCGCGCACCAAGCTGATGATGGAAATGGTGCTCGGAGATTATTGCGCCGCCTACCGAATGAGGGGCATTGCACTGCGCTACTTCAATCCCATCGGCGCGGACCCGAAAATGCGCAGCGGTATCCACGTGCAGCACCCCACCCACGTGCTCGGCAAGCTTGTCGACACCGCGCAGGGCCGCCTGCCCGAGTTCCAGATCACGGGCACGCACTACCCCACCCGCGATGGCACGGGCATCCGCGATTACATCCACGTGTGGGACCTGGCGCGCGCACATGTCAACGCCGTCACCGATTTCGACAAAGTCTTTGAACGTGCCGGCAACCCGCGCGACAATTACCTGGTCATCAACCTGGGCACCGGGCGCGGCGTCACCGTACGGGAGCTGGTCACCGCCTTTGAGAAGGTGTACGGGCAGACCATCAACAAGCGCGAGACCGGTCCCCGCCCCGGCGATGTGGCAGGTTCCTACACCAACGCCGACAAAGCCTACCGGCTTCTGCACTGGAAAGCCGAGCTATCGATTGAACAGGGCATCGCAGACGCCCTCAAATGGGGAGAGATACGCGAGCAATTGCTCAAATACTAAAGCACAGCGGCTGGATGTTCTCCAGCCGCTTTTTTTTAATCATTCGATCCTCGTTATAGAGCCCGCAGGTACTGCGGCGGGATCGGGGCGGGTTGCCCCAGCTCTTTCGCTGCGTGGATCGCCCAGTAGGGATTGCGCAGCATCTCGCGCCCCAGCAGCACCAGGTCGGCCAGACCGCCGCGGATGATGTCATCCGCCATCCTGGCCTGGGTGATGAGCCCGACCGCTGCTGTGGGGATGCCGGCGCCCTTGCGCACCGCCTCAGCAATGAACACCTGGTAACCGGGGTCAGTCGGCACGTGAGCTTTGTGCAGGTTGCCGCCTGAGGAACAATCCACCAGGTCTACGCCCTCCGCTTTGAGCAAGCGCCCCAGTTCAACAGATTCAGCGATCGTCCAGCCGTCCTCCACCCACTCGTAACCTGAGATGCGCACGGTCAACGGCAGTCTTTCCGGCCAGACAGCGCGCACTGCCTGCACCACCTCCAACAGGAAGCGCACGCGGTTCTCGAACGACCCGCCGTAGCGGTCAGTGCGCAGGTCGGATTTGGGTGAGCAGTAGGATTGCAGCAGGTAGCCGTGCGCGCCGTGGATCTCCATCCACTCGAAGCCCGCCTCCAGGCTACGTTGCGCCGATTTTGCAAAGCAGTCGCGGATCTCACCAATGCCTTCAACCGTGAGTTCCACCGGCACCTGGTGTTCCGGCGAAAAAGGCAGCGGGCTGGCTCCTACCGCCTGCCACCAGTCGGGGTCTTCCGGTTGAACGGGTCTGCCGCCGGTCCACGGCTGGCCGGTGCAGGCTTTTCGTCCGGCGTGCGCAATTTGGATACCCGCCACCGCACCATTCTCTTTAATCACGCGGGTCACCAGTTGCAACGGCCCGATGTGCTCGTCAGACCAGATGCCCACATCGAAGGGGGTGATACGCCCGCGCGGTTCCACCGCGGTGGCCTCGGCGATGATCAACCCTGCACCGCCCGCCGCGCGCGTCCCCAGATGCACCACCTGCCAGTCGTTGGAAAAGCCGTCGCGGTAGCTGTACTGGCACATGGGTGAAACTCCCACGCGGTTGCGCAGGGTGATGTCCTTGAGCGTGAATGGTTCAAACAGGTGAGTCATCCTAATCCTCTTTTGTAAAAATTTGAATAATTATTGGCTTGCAGGATAAACAGGTCAAGATTGGCAGCGAGATCGGCCTGGGAGGTCTTGGCCTGCAGGTCAATTTCGAGCAGGCGGTGATACAGTCTTTCAAGCTTTTCCGGTCCGTAGCGGCGGGTGGCGTTGACGTAATCCCCCACCTTCCTTGGCAGGATGCCAAGTTTTCGGGCTGAATCTGCCGGTTCCTCGCCGTACTCCAACGTTTCGCTGACAAGCAGAAGCTGCCTGAAGCGATGAATGACCGCACCGAGAATTATTTCAGGTTGCGAGTCGTCCAGCAGCCTGCGCATCATCGCCTGTGCCTCTTTGGTCTGTCCGGTCATCAGCCTATTGAGCATGTCAAACACATCCGTGCTGCCTTCAGCGGAGACAAGCTCGAGCACATCCTCGCGGGTGATGGTGCGTTTGAAATCTACATACATCAGCAGCTTGGCAATTTCCTGGCTGGCGATACTGGTGTCATTATCCGTATGCTGGCTCAACTCGCTGGCAGCGGCGGGATCAATCTTTCCGCCCTGGCGTTTGGCTTCTGCAACGATCCAAGCCGGCATGTTCCGGGCGTCCGGTAGACCGGCGTCAAGGATTTCCGCCAAAGGGTTGCCGGTGAACCATTTCACCAACCAGTGCGCGTCATTAAGCGTCTCCCACACTTGCTTCCACCCCCCCTGGTCGCGCCGCCACTTCTGATGGTCTTCAACAGCCAGCACCAGGTGCGTGGTTGGCGGAACAGAATCAAGCATGGCGGTGAAGGGTTCCTGGCGGCTCTTCTCACCTTTGCCTAAGGGTTGCTCGATGATGACCAGGCGGCTGCTACCGAAGAATGGCAGCGTGGAGACCGCTGTGTGCATCTCCTCAATTGATACGCTGTGCCCGTCCAGGCGGGAGAGGTTCATCGCCGCGTCAAAGTCCGTACCGAGGGAGGTTTGAATCTGCTGGATGTGCAATTTGACGCTGTACTGATCATCTCCGCGCAGGAGATGGCGGTTTGCCTGCCCCAATGTCAACTCTCCACAGCTTCGGCAATTGTGGTGACCGGTTCAGGTGTGACATCCGCTGTGATGATGCGGTGCAGGGCGGGTCCCTGGCGCTCGTAGCGCACGATCTGCCTGACCTTCAGGTTGCCCGGTTCGCCGGAGGTGGAAATCTTCGCCTGCACCTTGGGCCCAAGTGGTTGGGCAGCAATGAGCGATCCGGTGACAATGGTCACCAGCAGCGGCCAGCGATCGAGTTTTTTCTTGAAAGTATTGCCACCAACCAGCGTTGCCAGCCAGGCAATCGTACCCGCGATCACCCCGGCAGTTACGTAATTGGTGCCGCAGTTGGCGTGTACAGCCAGCAGTTTCTCACCGGCATTCATTCGCCTGAGGGCTTCCTGAACTGTCTCGAGCAATTTATCGGTGGAAACATCACCGATGATCCAGAACCCTTTGTGGTCAGAGTTCCCGGCGAAGACGCGTGTTGGTAACTCCTTCGCCAGCAGGTTCAATGTAGCGTGCTCCAATCCGTGGTTACGCCTGACCAGTGAGACAGGACCCCAATCGAGTAACTTGTTTTCAGCCATGTTTTTCCTCCAGGTATTTCCAATTTATCATTTATCTGACATAAGCGCGAGACTGAGCGCTTCTCTAAGCGAACGGGCTTCCTTGATTTCGATGCCTGACGGCAGTGTTTCGCCCTGGCGCACCCGTCGCGGGATGATGGCGGTCTTAAAACCAAGCTTGGCCGCTTCGCGCAGGCGGGCATTCATTTGTCCCACCCAGCGCAGCTCGCCCGATAGCCCCACCTCGCCGATCAGCACCGTGTCAGCCTTCAGCGGCACATCCTTGATGGATGAAGCAATGGCGGCGGCGATGGAAAGGTCGGCAGCCGGTTCGCTCACCTGCAGCCCGCCGATGACGTTCACAAATACATCCTGCTCCGCCAGGCGCATCCCCAGGCGGCGTGTGAGCACCGCGGTGAGGAGCAGCAGGCGGTTGAAGTCCACCCCGTTGGGGGTGCGGCGCGGGTTGCCCAGGTTGCTGGGGCTGGTGAGCCCCTGCATCTCCACCAGCAACGGGCGCGTGCCTTCCATTGTGACTGCGATGGCTGAGCCGGGGGAGTTCACCATCCGTTCCGCCAGGAAAGCCTCGGAGGGATTGAGCACCTCCACCATGCCACGATCGCGCATCTCGAAGACCCCCACCTCATCGGTGGCGCCGAAGCGGTTCTTCACCGAGCGCAGCAGGCGGTAGGACTGGAAGCGGTCGCCCTCCAGGTAGAGCACGGTATCGACGATATGCTCCAGCACGCGTGGACCGGCGATGATGCCTTCCTTGGTCACGTGCCCCACCAGGAATACCGCCATGCCGCTGGTTTTGGCAACTTCACGCAGGCGGTTGGCGCATTCGCGCACCTGGCTCACCGAGCCTGCGGTCGAGCTCAGGTCCGGCAGGTACACCGTCTGGATGGAGTCCACGATCAGCAGATCGGGTTTGACCGCCTGCACATGCTCCATCACGATGTCCAGGTTGGTTTCAGTGAGCAGCAGCAGGTCGTCGCTGAAGGTGTGCTCGTTGTTCTCCGCGGCCAAACGGGTTAGCCTGAGCGCACGCATCTTGATCTGGCGCTCGGATTCCTCGCCGGAGACATACAAGACTTTTTGTTCGGCTTTGCCCGGAGTTCCTGCCATCTCCAACGCCATCTGCAGCAGCAGGGTCGATTTGCCGATGCCCGGGTCGCCGCCTACCAGCACGATCGAGCCGGGCACCACGCCGCCGCCGAGCACGCGTGCGAACTCGCTGATTGGGAGTGGGATGCGCTCCTCGGCGTCTCCGGCTATCTCACTCATTCGCCGCGGCTCTGAACGAGCGTTCATTCCGCGTAAATGAGTCTTGGCAGGTTCGCTGTGGGTCTGAATGACTTCTTCGACGAAGGTATCCCACCCGCCGCACTGGGGGCACTTCCCCAACTGGCGCGGGACCACCTTGCCGCACTGCTGACATACAAATTGACTGATCGTTTTAGGCATGGTCTTATTATACCTATAAGCGGCACATGACTTAGGAACAAACATCAGCGTTGGAAGGACGACGCTTGTGATAATTTTGAAAAGATCCACCGTAAGCGCAAAGCGAACGGACCTATTAACCCATCACGCACGAGCCGCTCCCACGGGAGTAAGCGAAAGGACGAGTTTAAGTGCGCGAACTGTGGAGCGATGGTGAGCCTGAACCGCGAGGTTTCCGGGGTGAACAACCGCAACCACTGCCCGTACTGCCTGTGGTCGCGCCACCTGGACCAACGCAAAGCGGGTGACCGCCTGTCCACCTGCCGTGGACACATGGAACCAGTTGGGCTGACCGTGAAACACACGCTCAAGCGCTACCAGGCGGAGAAACAGGGTGAATTGATGTTGATCCACCGCTGTGCCGCGTGCGGAAAGCTTTCGATCAACCGCATCGCGGGCGACGACAACACGCTCCTGCTCAACGACCTGTTCCTGGGCTCGCAGCGCATGCCGCCGCAATCGGCGGAGCGACTGGCAGCGCAGGGCATCCTGCCACTCGGAGCGCGCGATGTCACACTGGTGCAGTCGCAGCTCTTCGGCTGGCAGTCGATCCTGGCAGAATTCGAGGGCGGGGTGGAAGTAATAACCACCCACGCCGCGCAATTCGTATCACAGGAAGAATAACAACTAAAAAACCCGCGCCGTCACTGGGCTCAGTGGAGGTGCGGGTGTGGTTTGTATTACATGGAAACTTAAGGTTTGTGAGCGGTGATCTTGGCGCTAAAGACCGCAGCTTGAAGCTTTTCGGGTGGGATGCCAGCTAAATCCTTCAACGCGATGTGACTTTCAGCTTCCCGCATCATTTCCGGTCCAAAATACACCGGTTTGACCACCACGTCCTGCAGTCCGGCTTTTTCGATTGCGTGCGTGTACATGTCAACATCGACAGCGCCTGCCACACAGCCCGCCCACGCCGCCAGATCGTTTTTTATCTTTTCGGGCAATTCTCCATTCGTAACAATGTCACTGACCGCCATTTTCCCGCCCGGTTTGAGTACCCGGTATATCTCGCGAAAAACCTGGTGCTTGTCTGTGCTCAGGTTGATGACGCAGTTGGAGATTACCACATCAACCGAGCTATCCGCGACGGGCAGGTGTTCGATCTCGCCCAGGCGGAATTCTACGTTGTCTGCACCGATCTTCGCTTTGTTACTGCGCGCCCGCTCAAGCATCTGGGGGGTCATGTCCACGCCGATCACGCGCCCTTCAGCCCCAACCTTCTCCGCCGCGAGGAAGCAATCAATCCCGCCGCCAGAACCCAGATCCAGCACGGTCTGTCCGGGCAGCAGCGCTGCCAAAGTGACGGGGTCACCGCAGCCAAGAGACAGGTCGGTTACTTCAATCGGTAGTTCGCTGAGCATTTCCTCATCGTAGAGCAGCGAAGTTTCTCCACAGCATGGTTCTGTTTCCTCGCCGCCGCTGCAGCATCCGCAGGAGGACTTGCTCGATCGTTCATTGGCTGCCGCGGCGTAAAATTCGCGCACTTTCTGGCGGATTTCTTCTGGTTCGTGTTCGGTGTTGGTCATTTTGGCTCCTCGTTTAACATATTGATATTGTTCGATGTGTTGGCTTAAAAAAATTAAGCTTTCGAGTTAATTTTCAGGTCGATATCGGGTGCAAATTCACCTGCCACCCGGCAGCATCCTTGCGCCAGGTTCTGCTGAATGAGGGAGTAATAGATCTCCTTGCCCCGCCGTTCCGCCCTCACCAGCCCGGCATCGCGCAGGATCTTTAGGTGATGGGAAACCGTTGGCTGGGTGACACACATCTGGGCGACAATTTCAGACACGCTAAGCTGTCTGCAGCAGCACAGCGACATGATCTTCTGGCGGGTTTCATCCCCGATGGCTTTGGCAAAATCGACTGAGTTCATGGATTACCTTTAAATTATTATATAGACAATCATCTATATGTCAAGGGAAGGGCAAAATCAGGTTAGGGTGTTTATTGTCAGGAGATATGCTTGATATAACAGCGGCGGCGTTTATGCTGGCGGGTTTCGAAATGCTTCCATTGGCCCTGCACCCGGTGGTTATCTTCCAGCTCGGGGTTAGACTCCACTTTCCTGATGCCGTGCTGGATGAAGACTTTGTTGATGTGGTCGATTACAACAGCATTCACGCCCTTGCCCTGGTACTCGGGTTTCACCGCGATCAAGTAAAGGTCAGCGCGGTCGTTCTTTTTGAGGGCACGCAGCAAATGGATGAACCCGAATGGGAACAACCTGCCACCCGCCTTCTGCATGGCTTTAGTCAGCGAGGGCATGGTGATGCCAAATGCCACGATGTCATCGGCTTCGTTTACCACCGCCATCACGAACTCAGGCCGGATGAAGCCGAAATATTGCTGAGTGTAATACTCAACCTGATGATCATTGAGCGGGATGAATCCGTATAGATCGCGGTAGCTCTCGTTGAACAGCGCGAAGATCTTTTTCGCGTAAACCAGGATCTTATCTTTGCTTGTGAAGCTCACCAGGCGCAGGTTCTCTCTTCGCAGGATGATGCCGGCGAGTTTACTGATTTTCGGGTCGAGCGCGGCGGGCACGGTGATCTCATACTCGACCCAATCCGTATCCTTCACATAGCCAAGTTGTTCCAGGTACTTCGGGTAATAGGCGTGGTTGTAGATAGTGGCCATCGTGCCCGGCTCATCAAACCCCTGCACTAGCATGCCGGCCTGGTCCATGTCGGTAAAGCCCAGTGGTCCGTGAATCGCGCTGCAGCGGTTCTCGCGCGCCCACCCCTCCACTTTGCCGAGCAAGGCTGCGCAAACCGCGGGGTCCTCCACGAAATCAAGCCAGCCGAAGCGCATGTACGCCTGGTTCCAGCGCTGGCGGTGCCCCTCGCTGAGGATCGCCGCCACCCTTCCCACCACCTTCCCGTCCCGCAACGCCAGCCACTGGCGCGAGCGGCTGTACTCGAAGGCGGAGTTCTTTTCTGGTGAGAAGGTGTTCAGCACGTTTTGATACATCGGTGGAACCCAGTACGGGTTGCCCTTGTACAGCGCGCGGGGAAAATAGACAAAGGTTTTCAGATCCCCGCGTGTTGTCACCTCGCGAATTTCAATCTCCGGCATGTTTTTCATCTTTTGCGCTTATGTAACCTGAGTGAGTCGCTTGATGTAACTGCGGTGGCGTTTGTGCTGGCGGTTATCAAGGTACTTCCACATGGCGAGGATATCAAGGTTGGTTTCCAACGTCAGGTTCGATTCCACGTACTTGATCCCGCGGTTCAGGAAGGTTTGCAGGATCTGGTTGGCCAAAAGGGCGGTGATCCCGGTACGACGGTACTCCTCCCGCACTCCCACCAGGTAAAGGTCTGCCCGGTCATTCTTTTTCACGGCCCGGAGCAAACGGATGAATCCAAACGGGAACAGGTATCCCCGCGACTTTTGCAGTGCCCTGGAAAAAGACGGGAAGGTGATACCGAACGCAACGACGCGGTCGTTCTGATCGAGCACGATGGGGAGATAATCGAGATCGACCAGGCTGAAATACGAATCGATGTATGCCTGCACCTGCTTCTTAGAAAGCGGGACGGTGCCGTATAACTCACTGTAGGCTTCTTCGATCACTTCGAATATCTGTGGAGCGAGCTTGAGCATGTCCTTCTTGGTTCCTTTGAACAAGCGCAACCCCGTGTGCTTGCCGACCAGCTCGGCGGCTTTTTTGATCTTCTCTTCCGAGCGGTTGGTGACCGTGAATTCGTGGTCCAGCCAGTCGACATCCTTCACATAGCCCAGCGCTTCGAGATGTTTTGGGTAATATGGGTAATTGTAGATGGTAGCGAGCGTGGTCATCTCGTTGAAGCCCTCCACCAGCATCCCCTCACGGTCGAGGTCAGTAAAGCCCAGCGGACCATGGACGCCATCCTTGCCTTCCTCCTTCGCCCACTTTTCAACCGTGTCCATCAGCGCGCTGATCACTTCGGCATCGTCGATAAAATCGATCCAGCCGAAACGCATGAGATTCTGTCCCCATTTCCGCTCGTGTTTCGGAATGATCATGGCGGCAATGCGCCCCACCACCCGTCCATCGCGATAGGCGAGCCAGTAACGCGCCCGGGCGTCCTCGAAGGCCGGGTTGCGGTCCCAGCGCAGGGTGTTCAGTTCATCGTTGTAGAGCGCGGGGACGTAGTAAGGGTTGTTCTTGTAAAGGGCAAGGGGAAACCGGATGAAGGTTTTTAACTGGCGAACTGTGGTAACTTCACGTATTTCAACGGACATGGGACCACCTTCTTAATTGATTAGAAGCTTAAATACTGCTTCTATCTTCTTAACAAGTGTTGACAGTAAATAGTTGCGCAGGTTACATGAATAGATTTAACTAATGATACACGCATTTTAAGCAAAGAGTAACTATGATCAAAAGTTCGCGGTCCTACTCATCAACCTCATGGTGTTTGCCCGAAGTAAAGGTCCTTGCCATCAGAGATAATGATTATTTCAACCTGCTGTTCCAGGGACATCCACCCCTCAGCCGGCGAGACTGCGGGGCTATTCCACAGCACCGCCAGCGGCGAGAGCGCTTGCCACACACGAGGTGGAATGTAGCTGATGTCCTCTTCCCGCAGAACAAGGATGGACAAATCGTCCAGGACGGTGGGTTCCTTTTCCCTAATCAGGGCGTAATCCACACCGTTGGGGATGAGAATTTTTAGCTCCTTGTATGTAACGAGAATGGCGGCGCTGTCGAGACTCTCAGCCACAACACGGATCATCACCTCTCCACCCAGCTCAACCCCTTCTCCGGGTTGTAACTTATTCGGAGACAGCTCCGACGGGATGGTGACCGGTTTTGACTCGGCGCCGGCGCGGTAGACCACGGGAGGGAGTATTACCGACCGCACCGGGATGCGTTCGTCGAGTTCAGCCAGGTATCGCGCAGACGTTGAGTTGCTTAACCAGACCTGGTCGAGCTGGTAACGCCATGGAGAAAGCCGGCGGCTCACCGCCGCGCTGATCTCGTTTATCTCCTTGCCGGGATCAAACAGCACAACCTGCCCGGAGGGGGTGTAGAGCATGAGCGTGGTTTCTTCCCCGGCGCGCAGAAGGTTGATATGCATCTTTCCATCCGGGCGGTGGAGTATTATCGACCCGACTGATACTGCTCCAATAAGCAGGAAAAAGAGTATCCAATAAAATTTTCCTCTAAACACCCTGGTGAGAAAGCTGCGAAAAATAAAAAGCAGCACAAATAGAATCACAAAAACGAAGACAAACAGGGTAATTTGTGTGTTAACCACAACACTTCCCAAGTTCAAACGGGAGAATTGCCCGGCAATAAAATTGGAATATGCGGCGAGTGGCCACACGAAGAGGGACAGCACCTTCCCGAGGAGTGGACTCATTCCCCCGACGATTGTGCTGATTCCTCCCATGATCAACAATGGAGGCTGAACGGGCAGGATCAATGGATTGGCCAGCAGGGAAACGGTCGAGATGCGGCCGAAATGGTAAGCGATGACGGGCAGGGTGAGCAATTGGGCGGCAAGCGTGAAGAGAAGGTAGTTGCTCAATGGCGACGAAATTTTCCTCACCGAGCGCTCGGGTAACAGGCTGCCAAGGCGCGCTTCTGACCATTTCGAGAGCGGATCCGCGAACAGCACCAGTCCGAGTGTGGCGGCGAAGGAAAGCTGGAAGCTCACATCCCCTAACATCAACGGATTAACCAGGCACATCAGCGCG
>WOYI010380053.1_pt1 | contig 10906 bp, 13 predicted proteins | sample 6423411 | NCBI WGS metagenome assembly WOYI01 (sample SAMN13441803, study PRJNA592873) | oil field metagenome | biome: oil field; feature: oil-well bore; material: oil-contaminated soil; isolation source: oil-contaminated soil from oil-well borehole | place: Germany: Wietze | collected 2016-10-18 ... | reverse complement strand
CTGTTACGAGGATCGCTCTCGTTTTGCGCCCCTCCGTAGCATCGATAAGCCTGCCCTGTGTCCTGGCCTCATCCTTCAGGCGCTTGATGGGAGCGGAAGCGGGGTGAATAATTGCAACGATCCTTTCGCTGACGACCATGTTCCCGAAGCCGACGTGCAACAAATTGTATCCCATTTTCTCACTCCACGTTCTGGATCTGTTCTCGAATTGATTCCAGAGAACTTTTTGCCTCCACCGATATCCACCTGATACCGGCATCCTGAACTTTCGAAGCTATAGTGTTAATCTCCCTGTTCATCTCCTGAACCAAAAAATCAAGAGTTTTACCCGAAAGCACATCATTATGAACGATGCCGCGGAATTTATCCACGTGACTTGCAAGCCTCGCCATCTCTTCGGTAATATCCCACTTGTCGTTCAACATCACTATCTCCTGCGCGATCCGTCCCTCGTCGCATTCGAAACCGCCGCTTTCAAGCAGGAGTCTTATTTTATCCTTTAGCAAATTGGCCGCTGTCTCTTTCGCGACCGGCCATTTATCCCCTATGTCCTGAATAAGGCCCCAGAAACATTCAAGATGATCGACGATTACCTGTTGAAGGTGGCTCCCCTCAAGCGCTCTCATTGAATCCCATTTGGAAATGCCGGCAGCGAGGAGATCCGAAATGGCTTCACCCAGCTCATTTTCAATATTCCCGTCATTATCCAGGGGCAAAACCATCACTCCAGGAAGAGTCAGCAACTGCTCTATAGCGACATCTCTCTGAAATCCAAAATCCGTGCTTATCCTGGTGATCTCCGCTGCATAGCCCTTAAGCACTTCGTGATCGATTCTGGCTGCCCTCAAAACCGGGTCCCAGGATATCTCCAGACGGATCTGGATCTTCCCTCTCCTGGAAGCGGTCCTTACCTCCTGCTGAACCACTCTTTCGAAGAGTGAAAGCTCCCTCGGCGTTTTGACGGTTATCTCCTGGTTCCGGTGATTCACGCTCGATATCTCCAGGAAGATCGACCCCATCCGTGTATCTATCCTATTCCTGCTGAATCCCGTCATACTTTTCAACAAAATAACATCATCCCCCTTCCGGGCTTCAAATCAAAAAACGCTCGATAGCAAGAAGTAGCGAATTCATGTTATCGCCCCGGGCTGCACTGACCGGGATCACCATGTCGCCCGCTCTTCCGGCAGCGGAGATCCTTCTTCCCATATCACCGGCATCCGTAATGTCGACCTTGTTCATCACAATGATCTTTGGGATCTTTTCCGCCCCTATCGAGGAAAGTGTATCCTCTACAACAGATATGTCCTCCATAAAGCTGTTCGAGGATGCATCCACAACAAGCAGTATCAAATCTGCGGTCGATATTTCCTCGAGGGTTGCCCTGAATGCTGTGATAAGACCCGGAGGGAGATTCCTTATGAAACCGACCGTGTCGGTCATCAGTGTAAAACCTCCGCCCGGAAGTCGGATCCTCCTTACAAACGGATCAAGCGTGGAGAACAGCTTATCCGCTACAACAAGAGTCCGGTCGCCCGAAAGGCACCGCAGAAGAGTCGATTTTCCGCTGTTCGTGTAACCTGCAAGTGCTATAGATCTCAATCCGGCCTTGACCCTCTGTTTCCTCTGCCCGGTCCTTCTCTTCCTGACGGTCTCGATCTTTTTCCTGATCTCCCTTATTCGTCTCTCAAGCTTTCTCCGGTGTCTCTCGAATTCGGTCTCTCCAGGCCCGCGGGTGCCAAGCCCTCCACCGGGACGTGACATCTGAAGGCCCAAACCCTTCAGGAACGGGACCTCATATTTGCATCGTGCCAGCTCGATTTGAAGTTTGGCCTCTCCTGTCTGAGCTCTCTCTTCAAATATCTTCATGATGACAAGCGGACGGTCCCAGACAGGAAGAGCGGTCATCCGGCCAAGGTTCGCTGCCTGTCCGGGGGATATTCTTCCGTCTATCACAATTTTTGTTGCTCCAAGATCTTTTGCCTCAACCGCAACTTCTTCGGCTTTCCCGGAGCCGATGTAAGATCCAGGATCAGGATCATCCCTCTTCTGGACGCATCTGCCAACGGTAATAACCCCAAGGTTCAGCAGGAGAATGGAAAGCTCTTTGAGGCTGGACTCTACATCAACCGATCCAGCCCCGTCTATTGCGACAATATAGGCTGCCTCCCCGACAGAATTACGCGTATCATGCAATAACAAATTCCTCCTCCAGTTTTACCAGGGCGGATTCCAGTTTTGCAGTTACTGCCTGCCGGAGCTCTTTGGACGATAGCCCTTGGCCAAGATCTTCCACAAGTATAGGATCTCCGAAAACAAGAGTTATCCTGTCTGGTCTATAGCCTGTGGATCCACGGGGGAGAGCTTTGAAAGTCCCGTTAATGTAGGCCGGAACCACTGGTACGCCAGTTTTGGCCGCAAGGAGACCCACACCCCCCTCAAGGGGATTCAATCTTCCGTCCGTTGATCTCTGCCCTTCCGGAAAAAGAAGCACGCTCTCGCCTTTCTGTATTCTTTCAAGAAGAAACTTTAGGGCTCCGGCCGCACTCTGCATGTCTTCCCTCTTTGCGGGAACGGCTCCAAGCGCCCGGATGGCAAAACCAAAAGGAGCAAAACTGAACAACTCGGACTTGGCCAGGTATCTGAGCCTTCTGGGGAAAGCCGCCCCGATAACGATCGGATCGAGGTTGCTGCAGTGGTTCGCGGCAATAATGACAGGAGGAGTGACTGAGAGTGGCTTGTCGAGACCCCTTACTGAGAGCCGGTTGTAGATTTTAAGCATTACCCAGAAAAATTTTGCCACTAACCAGTAAAAAATGACCGTCAACTTCACTCCTCCCTCTTCATCGAAGTTCAGCTTTAATGATGCCCAGGATCTCTTCCACGACCGATTCAATGGTCATGTCGGAAGTCTCCACTACCCTGGCACCTTCCGGGACGAGCAGGGGCGATATCTCCCTTTCGCTGTCGCGTCGATCTCTCTCCCGGATCTCATTCCTTAGCTTTTCGAAAGGAACTTCTTCCCCTCTTGAGAGAAGTTCCTTCCAGCGTCTTCTTGCCCTTACCTCGAGATCAGCATCCAGATAGATCTTGACAGCGGCTTCCGGGAAAACGACGGTGCCCATATCTCTTCCATCCGCTACGATGCTGCCCTTTCCAGCCTGTTCTCTCTGGATCCTCATCAGAAACCGGCGTACCGTGGGAAGTGCCGAATACGCAGAAACCATTCTGTCAACTTCCTGCGACCGTATCTTTTCTGATACATCCTCCCCGGCCAGAAGAACTTTCCCTTCGCACAGGACTATCCGGCACTCCTTCAGCGCGGAGGCAAGTTTCACGCTCTCGACCGGAGGTATCGCCAACCTTGAAAGAAAAAGGGAAGTGGCCCTGTAGATGGCTCCTGTATCGAGATACTCGTAACCGATCCTTTTAGCCACTAACCCGGCAATAGTGCTTTTTCCTGCCCCGGCTGGTCCGTCGATAGTAATGATCATTTTTTGTAGCTCCTTCTTTCATCCACTGCACCGGATATTTCCCTGACCGATCATATGACGCACCCGTAAAAGATCATTTCGAGCAGTCTCTCGCCCTTAACCTGGATAAACCCCCCGGACGGGAGGTCTCTCAACTCGAGAGAACCGATCTTTCTCCTCACAAGCCTGATAACCTTCAGTCCTCTTGACTCAGCCATAAGCCTGACCTCTCTTTTAATGCCTTCCGCTATTGTTATCGACAGCCATTGCCCTTCGGGATCCCCTGAAATGATCCTGGCTTCGACAGGTCGTACGACCCTGGAACCAAATTGAGTACCCTGCATAAGGGAACCCAGTTCCCCGGAAGAAACGTTTCTCTGTACAAGAATCTCGTATGTTTTAAGTATCATGCTGCCGGGATGGGTGATCTTATGGGACATGGTTCCGTCGTTGGTAAGAATAAGAAGGCCTTCGCTGTCCTTATCAAGTCGTCCTGCGGGGAATACGCCCTCTTCTGAGATATTCCGGGGCAGGATATCCATCACAGTCCCCGAAAATCTGTCCGAAACCGCACATACCAGCCCTTTCGGCTTGTTCATAATGATGTACTGCTTTTTCTTAATAGCGAGGACGGCTCCGTCAAGCCTTACTATGTCCTCTCCGGAGTTTACCTGGAAAGAGAGATCCCTGACCGTGGACCCGTTCACTTCAACCCTTCCAGACCTTATCAAGGAGTCGGCGCCCCTTCTTGAACCCCCTCCGCACATTGCTATAAAACGGTTAAGACGGAACCTGGTCTCCGGCTTGTCAGGGCTCATCATCGTCGCCGCCGGTGCTCTCATCTATTGATAGGAGTATCTCCTGCATTTCCTCAAGGGTAGGAAGATCAGAGATGGCTCCGAGCCCGAATATCGAGAGGAATGAATCAGTGGTTCTATAGAGGAGAGGCGTTCCGGAGCCCTTTCTGCGCCCCGCAACCCTTACAAGCCCGTGACGGAGAAGAGTCTCAAGTACCCTCTCGCAGCGTACTCCCCTTATCTCCTCGATCTCCGAACGGGTTACTGGTTGAGCGTATGCAACTACAGCGAGTGATTCAAGAGCAGCCTTGCTCAGACGGATCCTTTGCGTTAAGGCTACGTCCCTGAAGTTAGATACAACTTCCTCCTGTTCCGGCGAGGTCGCCATCACCCACCCTCCAGCAATATTCATAAGGCAAAGTCCGTGGCAGTTGCGGTACCGCACGGTTATCTCTTCCAGTGCTCTTGAGATCTGCTCTTCGGCCACACCGGTTACGGATGAGATCTCTCGCAGGCCAACAGGCTGGGTTGCAACAAAGAGTACGGCCTCAACAGACCGGGCTATCGGTGAGAGAGGTCTGTCAATTCCTGATCCGGACATCACCGAACGGTTCCTCCTGTGAAATATGAATCATTCCAAGCCTCGTCATTTCGAGGATAGCAAGAAAAGTGACAACAAAAATCTGTCGTGTCCCTGATGAACCGATCATTTCGCTCAAAAGGATGGATCCTCTTCTGGATATCAGGCAGCTCAACTCCTCCATGCGGCTTTCCACCTGCTCTTCGTCAGGAGTGGCAACTGGTATCCCGTTCCACTCCTTTTCTACGTCCTCAAGGACCGCTCCGGGCGTCTTGTCCTTATGGCGGGCCATCATCTCCCACCATACCATCGAAAGGGAATACAGGTCGCCGAGATCGTACCATGGCGGTCCTTCTTCAAGGGTGTTCCTGCAAAAAGAGCGCTCTCTGGACTTCATGAGTTCCGAAAGGTGAGAGGCGGCCGTCCTGTAGGGCCTGTAACGATTAAGCACCTTCATTACAAGCTCCTGATCTGAAGCATCTTCTCCTTGAATTTGCTCAAAACCTGGGAGGGAAGGCAGGAGCGCCTTGAGTTTTCCAAGCAACAGTCTGGCGGTAAGCAAAAAAAAGACCGCCTTTTCGTTAATTCCTGCTCGCTCGTTCCTCCGATTAAAATCGGAATAGACGCGGATCAATTTACTTACACTGATCCTGGAAGCCTGGATCTCCCCGGTTTCCACCAGATGACAGAGAAGGTCCAGAGGTCCGGAAAACCCCTCGAGTTCAACATCGATAGACATTTGTGCTCCCCCAATACAAGGGAGATAAGGATCAGCGGTCGACAAATCCCATGGAGTCGACTACCTGGGACATTGTTTCGCCGGCGACCGTTCCCGCTCTTTTAGCGCCCTTTCGGAGAACTTCCAGAATTCCGTCCTCTCTGGATTCAAAGGCTCTTCTTCTCTCCTGGATAGGCCTCAAAAGATCCATCAAATGGCCGAAAAGGGCCTTTTTACAATCGATACAGCCTATACCAGCGTTTTTGCATCCGTCCCAAAGATGATCGCGCTCTTCAGGATCCAGGTTAAAAACCTTGTGTATGTCCCAGACAGGACACTTATCAGGGTCTCCAGGATCCTTCCGTCGTTCCCGGGCCGGATCAGTCATCATAGTCCTGAGTTTTCCCCAGATATCATCATGCGTATCCGCGATGTTGATAGCGTTCCCGTAGGATTTGCTCATCTTCCTGCCGTCTGTACCGGGAACCTTCGGGGTTCTGGTCAGCAAGGTTTCGGGTTCCGGGAAAATATCCCTATACAGGTGGTTGAAACGTCGTGCTATCTCACGTGAAAGTTCAAGGTGAGCTGACTGATCTTCACCTACGGGAACCAGGTCCCCCTTATAAAGAAGAATATCCGCAGCCTGAAGAACAGGATATCCCAGGAAAGCGTAGGTGCTGAGATCCTTGTTCTGGATGTTTATGATCTGCTCCTTGTATGTAGGGTTCCTCTCAAGCCAACCCAGCGGTGAGATCATCGAAAGCGCGAGATGAAGTTCAGCATGCTGAGGTACATGAGACTGGAGGAATATCGTGCTCCTATCGGGGTCAAGGCCCACCCCGAGCCAGTCCAGGAGGACTTCGCGGCAATTACTCCTTATTGAACCTGTTTCTGCATATTCGGACATCATGGCATGCCAGTCGACAATGCAGTAAAAACAGTCATAATCGTCCTGCAGCCGCACCCAGTTTGAAAGGGCTCCCGCAAGATGACCTAGATGCAGCCTTCCGGTCGGCCTCATTCCGCTGAAAACCCTTTTTCTCATTCCATTTCACCTCGTCGTCATTTTAATATCATTATATTTCCCGGATCGAAACCTTTTTCATCAACAAGAACGACTTCAAGCGGGATATTCTTCGAAAGAAGTTCTTTAAGTACAGGGACAGAGTTCCGCTCGATCTCGCCGTGGTCAGCCAGAACAACCCCGATCCCGCTTTCAACTGCTTCCATTATCTGATGATACTTCATATCGGCTGTGACAAACACATCCGCTCCATCATCAAGGGCAAGGGGCCATAAGTCTCCACCTGAACCTCCGACCATCGCCACCCGGGAGACCATTCCAGGGAGAGCATAATCCCGGATCCAGGACAGTCCTAAATTGCCTTTCAGTCTATTTCTGAATCCTTCAGTGGATAAAACCTCCGGGAAAAAGCCGGCAACTCCAATTCCCCAGGCCCCTTCGGCACCGACCTCGAGTGGCGATAGCTCAAGAAGTCCCAGGCGTTCGCCGAGGATCACATTAACCCCTGCGGGGCTCACATCCCAGTTGGTATGTACGGAAACGACAGCCAGATGGTTTGCCAAAGCCCTGAGCAGTTTGCCTCCTGTTGGCGTCTGCGTCTGGATGCTTCTCAAGGGATCGAATAACAGGGGATGATGAACTAAAAGGCAGGAACAACTCTTCCTGATCGCTTCATCAATTGCTTTTTCCGTAGCATCCAGCGCGACCCCGATCCGGGTGACTTCCCATTCCGGCGATCCCGCCTGCAATCCGGAATTATCCCAATCGAACGACCAGGAGAACGGAGCGAAAGAATCAATTGCATGGATGACATCCTTTATTCGGATCATCCGTTCATTCACCTCTTCCTAAAAAAAAAGCCACCCCCGGGCGGCTTCATTCTTTTCTCGTGGTGGGCCCACCTGGACTCGAACCAGGAACCTTCCGGTTATGAGCCGGTGGCTCTGCCAATTGAGCTATGGGCCCAGATATCAGCTAATTATTTTTCAGAGGAACAGGAGAGAGACCAAGTAAGCATTACTCCTCTACAGAGATACATCCGACAGGGCAGCTGTCTGCGGCCTCCCGGGCACATTCAGAACCTTCCGGCCTTATGACCTTTGCTTTGCCGGCATCTTCGTCAAGTTCAAAAACACTGGGACATATCTGTGCGCAGACTCCGCATCCTATACATTCATCCCGATCAACCTTAACACTCATGGAGATAAGCCACCTCCTCCCAAAGGGAGATTCTAACCCACACTGCTATTGGCGTCAAACAGCAAAAGAGCCTGAATCCGAAAATCTGGGATCATTGATCAAAAATTCCGAGAAGAACGGTCCCAGGAGCATTAGGCAACAGCCTCATTTGGCTCAATGGAAGTGTCTCGGCAAAGTAAATTTGGAAGGTTGAATGATCCGTGTCTAAAGTATTAATTTCGACTCGAGATTACCCGTATTTACTGCTGCACCTTGACAATGGGAACACCGTCAGCCCCTCTTTCAAGCCTTAGAAGAGCGCGATATTCCGAGACTGCTTTTTTAGCCGGTTCGGAAGCGGCAATAAATATTCCTGTACCGATAACCTCGGCACCCAATTCCTTTGCTACGAGCAGCATCCCTGCCGCAGTGCTTCCCCCCCTCATGAAATCATCTATCACAAGTACTTTTTTCCCTGCCGAAAGGAATCGCGTTCCCATGAACATCGTCCTTACCTCTCCACTCCCCGAGGGGTAATGGACGGCCACCGCGGGGCCATCGCCGGGGCGGTTCCGGAAACGGCACACCGCCATGGGGATGCCCAGTGCATGGGCGGTGAAAATAGCCAGTGGGATACCCTTGACTTCAGATGTCATCACGACATCGGGGTTCCTTCCACTGAAATCAGAGGCAAGAGCGTATCCCAGAGGACCCGCGTATCCAGGGTTGAAGAGGATGTCTGAATAGTGGATAAGCATCCCTGGAAGAATTCTGTCTCCAGTCGAAAGTATACCTGCGATGGATTCGAGAAAGGATTTTCTGCATGCTTCAGAAAGGTCCGGCCTTAACGAAGCCCCACCGCTCCGGCCGCGGTCAACGTGGATCCCTCCCAGCCCCTCTTCTCTGAAAGCCTGGTCAATAATGGTCACATCATCGCTTATCACCGTCTTGGAGACTTGGAACTTACCGGACATTTCTGTCAGTGAGAGTTGTCTTGATGGTGATATCAGAAAACGAGTGGTCATTCTGATAAGCCTTTCGGTCCGTGGGCTCTTCATCGGTTTCACTCCAACTCCATAATTTTTAGTATCATGCCGGTTTTATAGAAGAGACTGACGGCCCCCCCGGGGATGAGCCCTCCCCGGAAAAGGCAGAAGAAGGAACTTCCGCTGCCCCCAATTCCCCAGGCAAAAGCACCTGATGCTTCTGCGATCCTGAAGAACTCCGCATATTCAGGGTGGACATTGAGCAACACCTTGAGAAAATCATTGGGGAGGAGACCGATATTTTCTCCGTTTTCCATTGAATGAGCTATCCTGTGGCCTTCTTCGAATGCCTCTTCATCCGAACATGGCCAACCGCTGTCATTAAAGACCTCATCTGCGAGACGATAGGCTTCACAGGTAACGGAGGTCCATCGCGGAATGACAACAAGTGCGGCCGGTCTCCGTGAAGGCTCACTAAAATCAGAGACAGGATCAGCCCCTGTTCCTGAGCGGAAAGAAAGGGAAGCCCCTTCGAAAAGGAATGGAACATCCGATCCCAACTCCGATATTTCTCTCCGGGTAAACTTCACTCCGGCCTCACGGGAGAGCCACTTCACAAGCGCCGCAGCGTTCCCGCTTCCGCTTCCCAGTCCGCTTCCAGGGGGAACCTCTTTCCAGAGGTCCATCTCAAGGGCCGGAAGTTCTGGATCTATCATCCTTGCGGATTCGAGAACTGATTCAAGAATGTTTTTGCCTGTAAGAACCTGCCCATGAACTCTCAGGATATCTTTACTTGCATTATGCGTTTCAGTATATCTAAAAGTCAACTTCTCAACTGACGGGAGCCTGTAGAACAGGGATCCGATATTATGCTTTCCGTCTTCCCTGGTTCCGGTTATCCTCAGAGTCAGGTTGATCTTGGATGGGCACTGCAGAACATACTCCAAAAGGACCACCTCGCTAAAAAAAGCCCCGGTGCAACTGCACCGGGGCGCGACGACCAGACCAGATTCAAAACTGGATCAATTTCCTGTTGCCGGGGAGAATTTCAACTTCAACTTCACGTGTCAAAAGCTCCGCGTAGCTGAATGAAACGGTGCTCCGTTGAGATTCTACGTACATTGTGAATAGATGCGGGTATGTTTCGACTATTACACCCAAACGAACCTCAGTCTTGCGGCGGCCTTTTAAAGCCTTGTAGCGCACCTTGGAGCCCTTGTGTTCATTCACCCGATCGCGGATCGTGGCAAGGTTAGGACTCATATGTGTCACTCCTGTATTTAGTTTTGTTAGCATTTTACCACACAATTTCGGATATTTCAATAGACGGGCACTGAAGGTTAAAAAAACCTCCTTTTTTTATTTTTTCCTGATTATGCGTTTTTCCTGGACTCTTCTGGTGATACCCATAGAATCCAGCATCTCAAGCATTGGGAGTACAAATTTCCTGCTGCTTCCTGTAGCGTCGCGTACCGAAGCAACTGTAATATCATCTTTTATCTCCCCCAGAAGGACAAGGAAGCTGTCAAGGACATCATTTGAGACCAGGAACTCCCCCCCTGCGAGGAATATTTTCCCCTGTGCCCTGAGAGCTTCTACCGATCTTGCGGTTTCCTCTCCGGAAAGCCCGGTTCCGCTCGATATTTCGCCAATGACCGGCAGATTAAAGAGCCGGCCATTACAGAACGAGATTACTTTACTTCCGGAAGCTCTCAACTCGGAAGCATCCAGGGGAGCAAAGCCTGCAAGCCTTACTCTCTGGTCTTCGATCACGATGAGACCTTTTTCAGACCATCTTTCAAGTACCTTTTTAGCGTTTCTCGTGCTGATCTCGGGAAAGATCATTCTGCACAGGACGTCTGCCTGCATTCCAGGGTTTTCGGGTTCATCCTGATGAAGAATTTCGAGTAACCGGGATGTCTCATCAATTTTTTTATTCACGAGTTCGGATGCGACGACCATGCCATCCCCCGAATCTATAAAAACAACCGAGCCTGAGGAATCCAGATCAGCAGCCAATGATCTGGCAGTTTCCGGAATTTCCTGAAGAAGCCTGGCGGCCTCCTTGAGCGGGACAACGGATAGATGCATTGAAAGGGCCAAAAAACGATCCCTTGAGCTTTGAGCCTTTAAGATGTCATTCAGAAAG
>WOYI010820638.1_pt1 | contig 10915 bp, 10 predicted proteins | sample 6423411 | NCBI WGS metagenome assembly WOYI01 (sample SAMN13441803, study PRJNA592873) | oil field metagenome | biome: oil field; feature: oil-well bore; material: oil-contaminated soil; isolation source: oil-contaminated soil from oil-well borehole | place: Germany: Wietze | collected 2016-10-18 ... | reverse complement strand
AACCAGCGGCAGGACGGATCCTTTAATGACGCCGAACATGGCATCCCCGACCATCGCAATTTCATTTTCAATGATGATGCTTGTTGATCCGGGTGAATGGCCCGGGGTGTGAATTATATAACCATTAAAACCAAAAAGGCTTAAATCATACCGGTCTTCAACCAGAATATCACCGTCAACAGGCTGATATCTGCAGAAGCGTGTAAGATACTTACGGGATAATCTTTCGGTTATAAATTTGCTGAAAAAAGTTATTCCATGGATGACGGGATTTTCGCCCTGCCTCAGATAATCCGCTTCCCGCTTATGAATGATGATCCTCGTGTTGTATTTTTTCTTTATGTTTGCGGCATTTTCAACATGATCATAATGGCTGTGCGTTAAGATCAAACCCGACAATGAGCCGCCGGTTACGCCCAGACCATCAAGCTCCCGGGTCAGTTTCTTCCAGCTGTTTTTCCTGCCGGTATCCACCAGGAGATGCCTGTTTCGGTATGAAATCAGAAAGCAGTTATACATGCCATTTGAAATTCTATGGATGGCCTGCCCACTTTTTGTTGTCCAATGCTTCACAAAGGCTCCCTTGGATTACTTTTTTTCAAGGCTGGATCATAAACGGATTTGCAGGCTTTTGCAAATGGATTAACGAACCTTCAGCACGATCTTGCCGATATGCGCGGCGGATTCCATCAGTTCATGGGCTTTGGCGGCATCGGCAAGCGCAAACACGGCGGAGATCAGAACGTGCAGCTTTTTCGCGGCAAACAGAGGCCAGACATTTTTAATCAGCGCCGCGGCAATGGCGGCCTTCTCTTCGGATGAGCGGGGCCGGAGCATCGAGCCGGTGAAGGTCAGATTTTTAGTCAGGATCGGCAGGCAGTCCAGCTCCATTTTGGCACCCTGCATGAAGGCGATTTGCACCAGCCGGCCGTTGCGGGCCAGGAGATTCAGGTTCTTCTGAATGTAGGAGCCGCCCACAAAATCCAGAATGCAGTCCACGCCCCGCTTTCCGACAAGACCGGAAATTTCCCGCGCCCAGTCCTGTGTTGCATAATCCAGCACGACATCCGCTCCGAGTCTTTTTGCGGCTTCCATTTGATCCGCGCCGGTCACGGTTGTAAAGACTTTCGCTCCAAAAGCTTTGGCCAGTTGAATGGCGGTATAGCCGATGCCGCCCGCTCCGCCATGCGCCAGAAAATTCTCTCCTGCGCGCAGACGGCCCGAGCCAAAGACGTTCGACCAGACGGTGAAATAGTTTTCGGGGAGCGCCGCCGCTTCGGCAAGCGAAAGCCCCTCCGGAATCGGCAGGCAATGGGCCGCAGGCGCAACACAGTATTCCGCATAACCGCCGCCCGGCGTCAAAGCGCAAACCTCATCTCCCATGTTCCAGCCTTTGACGTCGTCTGCGGCGGCTGCGATTTTCCCCGCCACTTCCAGACCCAGGACGGGCGAGGCGCCGGGCGGCGGCGGATAGGCTCCCATGCGCTGAAATACATCGGGCCGGTTGACGCCGGCATAGGCAACTTCAATCAGCACGTCTCCGGTTTTCAACTGCGGCACGGGCGCTTCTGCGATTTGCAGGCAGGAGGCCCCGCCGCCTTTCCCGTGCTCGATATACTGCATGGATGTTTTCATGTCAGCCCTCCAGAATTGCTTCGATCAAATAAGGACCGGGTTCCTGCAATGCCGTTCGAAAGGCGCAGGCGAACGCCTCCGCCGTGTTGACGGATGCGGCGGGAACGCCCATGCCGCGGCTTAAGCTGATCCAATCCAGTGGAGGATTATCCAGGCTTACAAGGGATTTGGACGCAGCCCCCGGCTTGTTGTGGCCGGCTCGCAGATATTCAAGTTCAATGATGAAGTATTTGCGGTTGGAGCAGACAACCGTGATGACCTTTGCCTTTTCACGCGCCTGCGACCAGAGCGCCTGCAAGGTGTACATGGCGCTGCCGTCGGCCTGGAGGTCGATGACCTGACGATCCGGCGCGGCCAGCGAAGCGCCCAGCGCAAGCGGCATGCCCATGCCGATGGCGCCGCCGGTGAGCGTCAGGTGGCTGTAAGGTTTTAAATACGGGGCATGGGTGTAATAAGACGCGCCCGAGGACACGCCTTCTTCAACCACAATGCAGCCTTCCGGTTGAAGGGCGGCAACCGCCCGGCACATTTTCTGCGCCGTGAGGGGGCCTTCAGGCAAGGATGGAATGTCCAGCTGTGCCAGAACGGGGCCAAGCTCTCTCGGGCCGGCATCCGGTCCCAGCAGGGATGAAAGTTCTTCCAGCATCAGGCCGGCATCCTGCTTTTCGTTATCCAGGCGGACGCTTTGCGCTTTGTCCGGCAGCAGGAAGGTCACGCCGTCCGCATAACCGAAGAAGGCCACCGGTTCGTTCGCGCCCACCAAAACAAACGCGTCATATTTGCCAAGAAGCTTTTGCGCCTTTTTGGGGAAATACGGAATGCGCTGCAAGACGGGCCGTCCCGCGCCCGCCTCAAAATAAGCGGGGAAGGTGGTCATCAAAAGATCGCAGCCGGTTTTCGCCCGGATCTGCGCCGCCGCGGCCAGTCCCGGTTGACGAAGCGCCCTGCCGTTCAGAATGAGGGCGGGCCTTTTGGCTTCCTTGATCATTGAAGCGGCGTAAAGAACCATCTCTTCATCGACGGCGGCGAAGGAAAATTGCGGACGCGCGGGCGCATCCGTTTGACAGGCATCGGATTGGAGATCGACGGGAACGATGAGCGTCGCAACCTGACCATACAAGGAGGCGGCAATAGCTTGGGACGTGTCTTCGGACAACTGGCCGGCCGAAGCGCTTTCCTTTACAAAGCCCGGCACGGTTCGCGCAAGCGCCGCGATGTCCATATTCAGCGGCGGATCAAAAGGCCGAATCCAGGTGGTGTGCTCACCGATGATGTTGAACACCGGCGTTCGCGCCCGCCTCGCGTTGTGCAGATTGGCGATGCCGTTGGCCAGCCCCGGTCCCAGATGCAGAAGCGTCAGGGCGGGTTTTTGTTTGATCCGGCCATAGCCGTCGGCCGCGCCCGTGCAGACGCCCTCAAAGAGCCCCAGCACCGGCCGTATGGCTTTGACGGTGTCCAGAGCCGCCACCAGCGGCAGTTCCGTGGTTCCCGGATTGGCGAAACAAATGTCCACGCCCGCCGCCGCCGCCGTCTTTAATATGACTTCCGCACCGGTCAAGATCATCCCCCATGTCAAATGTTTTGCATGATCATAGCATAGCGTTGAAAAAAAATCACGGCGTCTTCTTCCTGACGATTCAAACTAAATATCATTCGCGTTTTTCATAATTTCCGGGTTGCTTAGAAAATATTTTGTTTGCCACCGTCAAATTTTCCGTCAAATTTTCTTGACACGCATCCCGCGTTTCTATATGCTCTGCTTCCAGTTTACGTCAATAGAAGCAGATGTATCTAACTCCTAATGAACAGTAGTAGCGTGGTGATCCTATGGATATGAAGCGCGATTACTATGAGGACATCGAGCTTTTCAAAAGCGGGACGGTTCTCGTCTGGACAATCGTGTTGCTGCTTTTTCTTTTTACCCTTCCCCTCTATTTGCCCTCTTACAACATTTACCTGATGAATATTATCCTGGTGAACGTCATTCTGGCGGTGGGCCTTAATATTCTTGTGGGTTACACCGGCCAGATATCCCTGGGGCATGCCGGTTTTTTTGCCGTGGGCGCTTACGGCACATCCCTGATAATGATGCATCTTCATTTTCCATTCCTGGCCGCCATCATCATTGCCGCGCTGATCGCGGCTTTTCTGGGGTTTATTATCGGTCTTCCGGCGCTGCGGCTGGAAGGGCCGTATCTGGCGATTGCCACCCTGGGCTTCGGCCTTACCATCATGCATATCATCGGCCGCTGGGAAATTTTCGGCGGCAGAATGGGTATTACCGCACCGCCCCTGGATTTGGGAATTCCGAATTCCTCTTTAAGTTTTGTGATTAAGGGGGATGTGCAAATCTACTATCTCATTTTAATCATTGCGATCCTGCTGGTCATCGGGGCGCGCAATCTTATGAAGACACGGGTAGGCCGCGCCTTCATGTCCATCCGCGACGACGATATCGCCGCCGAGGTCATGGGCGTGAATCTGACGATCTTTAAAACCATGTCTTTCGCCGTCAGCGCTTTTTACGCCGGTATCGCGGGCGGCCTTTACGGGTTTGTCGTTACTTTCTTCGACCCCTTTTCCTTTAATCTGATTCTTTCCATCATTTTTCTGGTGATGGTGGTTGTCGGCGGTCTGGGTTCCGTGCTGGGGGCGATCATGGGCGCCGTCCTGATTACGTATCTCCAGTATGACCTTTTGAAAAACGTGGAAAACCTGCCCTATCTCGGCGGGGTTTTGGTGGCCATCTCCAAGCAGTGGTTTACCGTGATTGGACTGGCCAACTTCGCCGGCATCGCTTTGGGACTCATCATGATTGCCATTGTGATTTTTGAGCCGCTGGGAATGTTCGGCATCTGGATCCGGATCAAAAAATATTGGAAGACCTGGCCGTTTTAAAAGGCCAAAAGGGAGTCTTTGCATGTTTGAGATGCTGTTGATTGAAGGTCTGGCCATCGGAGCCTGCTACGGTCTTTTCGGCGTCGCCGTCGCCATTATCTACAAGACGTCGGATGTGGTAAACTTTGCCCAGGGCGAAATGGGCATGCTGGCCACGTTTGTTGCCTACCATATCATGACGGCCTATGGATGGCCTTTCTATATCGCTTTTCCCGTGACGCTCATCTTTGCCATTTTGCTGGGCATGGCCATCGAAATCTGCATTTTACGCCCGGCCAAGGAACCGACCGTCCTGGGCCTGCTGATTTTGACCCTGGGCGCGGAAATGCTGCTGATAGGACTGGCCGGCTGGAAATGGGGCGCCGAACAAAAGAACTTTCCGTTTCTCCTTTCCGTTTCCGATACGGTGCAGATTTTTCCTGGTTTCGCCTTAAACTCATGGACCATTGGCGTCTTCGTACTGACAGCCGTCATCATGGTTTTACTTTTTCTGTTTTTCCGCTATTCCAAACTGGGCATTGCCATGCGGGCGACGCAGCAAAATGAAAACGCCGCCAAGATCATGGGCATCAAAGTCGAGCGGGTTTTTTCGATCACCTGGGGTATGAGTTCGCTTATCGGCGCGCTGGCGGCCATGTTTTTTGCGGCCCGCTCGGTGCTGGATCCCAACTTCATGATGGAACCCTTCATGCGCGCCTTTGCGGCGGCCGTGCTGGGAGGCCTGACCAGCATTCCGGGTGTGGTCATCGGCGGATTGATCCTGGGGATCATCGAAAACTTTTTCGGTTATATGTGGCCGGAATGGAAACCGATCGTGGCCTTTGTGGTCATTATCCTTATTATTACCGTCAGGCCCAGCGGGTTATTCTCCAAACATTATGTGAAAAAAGTTTAGGGCTTTTAACCGCTGTCCACTTCGGTATGGACGGCTTGATGCATGCGGGAGATTTTTCATGAGCGGGAAGAAAATCACCATCATCTTTTGCGCCGTCGCGGCATTGCTTGCCGCGGGCTTTCTGATCTGGGATGTTCCCCGCGGCAAGGTGGAAATCCTGCTGGAAAAAAGCGCCATTGAAAAAGCGGCCCTGACTTATTTGAAGGCTGAAAAAGAAGGCGATCTCCTGCAGGCTTACGCCCTTTTGGCCCCCTCCTCCACCTATAAGAAAACGCATTCCTATGAGGCGTTTCTGAAGGATGTTGCCGGCTATCCTTCCGTGAAGATCAATACCTATCGGATTGTTGACATCTATCGCCTGCGGGATAACGACAATCGGGGCGCCTATCCCGATGTCGATAAATTTGTTCAGGTGGAAGTGGATGTGACCTTTGCCAACTCAGGTGAAAACAGCGTCTTCAACTACAGCTTCACTTTTCTGAAGGAAAAAGGAAGCTGGTACAAGGGATAGTCTTAAGCAGAGGTTTAGGGAAACAGGTACCGTTAAACGATTCACAAACTGTAAGGAGGGGTTATGAGAAAAGTATTGATCGCAGTCATGATGGTATGTACGGTTTTTATGATTTCAAGCATAGCCGGCGCAGCCAAGCCGGGATTTGACGACAAAGAAATCCGGATTGCCCAGTGGGGGCCTCAGACCGGGCCTGCCGCGCCCTGGGGATCGGTTGCCAGGGGGACGGATATCCTGGTCAAACTTGTCAACGATGCAGGCGGTATTCACGGTCGCAAAATCAAATATTTTATCCGTGACGATCAGTATAATCCCGCCCAAACCAAGGCAGTGGTCAAGGAACTGGTGGAACGTGAGGGAATATTTGCCTTTGTCGGTGGCGTGAGCGCTGCAGCCGGCATGGCGGTGAAAGGTTATCTGGCCGAGAACAAGGTTATCTGGGTTGGTCCCGCAACGGCCATTAATGAATATGTTTTCCCGGTACAGCCCTATCTTTTCGGTGTTTATCCCCTGTATGACGACGAAGCCAGCATTCTGACCAAATATGCCGTGGAAAAACTGAAAGCCAAAAAAATTGCTTTCTTTTATCAAAATGACGCCTACGGCAAAAGCGGCTTGGAAGGCTGTGAAGACAGAATGAAAGCCCTCAAGATGAAGCTTGTCGAGAAGAGCTCCGTGGAACCGGGCGAAAAAGACCTTTCCTCCCAGATGCTGCGCCTGAAAAATTCCGGCGCAGACGTGGTCATCATGTGGGTCAATCCGACCTCGGCCGTCATTGCGTTGAAAACATCCGCGACCATTGGATTTAAACCGACATGGATTTCCTCCAATACGCTGTCCGACTATCCGCTCATGAACAAGATTACCGGCGGTTTATGGGAAGGCGTGATTACCGGCGCGTTTGCTCTGGCGCCCGATTCCAACACGCCCCTTTTGAAAAAATACCGGGAAGCCGCCAAAAAGTACGCTCCGGAAGAACGTTGGGGAACATTCTACATGGCGGGTATTCTTTTTGCCGAACCGCTGATCGAAGCCCTCAAAAAGACCGGACCCAAGCTCAGCACGGATGCCGTGTTAAAACAGCTTAACTCAATGAAAAATTTTCAGGGCATCGGTCCTCCGATTACCTGGACGCCTGATGTTCATCAGGGAACGGACGCCATTATGGTCCAGAAGTGCGGTCCTAATGCCACCTACATCACGCTGCAGGACTGGACGATCAATGAATTGGCAACCTGGAAGAAGAAGTAGATTCGGCAAAACAGGAGGCGGGGCCTTCACCCCGCCTCTCTTTGTGACGACAACCGGTTTTACAGTCACGGGTAAAAAAGCTTATGGCGCATTTTAAAGTGGAACACTTGAGCATCGCTTTCGGAGGCATCAAAGCAGTCAGTGATGTCAGCTTTGAAGTCGAGCACAACAAGATCTTCTCGATCATCGGGCCGAACGGCAGCGGAAAGACCACGATCTTCAACATGATCAGCGGTATTTATAAACCCAACGAGGGAGAGGTGATTCTGGAAAAAGAGAATCTGGTTGGTCTGCGTCCGGACACCATCGCCCGCAAAGGTGTGGCGCGGACGTTCCAGAACATCCAGCTTTTCGGCAACGCCACCGTCATGGACAATCTGATGCTGGGACGGCACATCCACATGAAAACAGGCATTCTCGACGGCGCCTTCATGTGGGGAAAGCATTCCCGGTCGGCGAAGGAAGAAATCAGACATCGGGAAATCATTGAGCATATCATTGATTTTCTGGATCTCCAGTCTCTGCGCGATCAGTTTGTTTCGAATCTTCCTTACGGCAAGCGCAAACTTGTCGAACTGGGGCGGGCGCTGGCCCTCGAGCCCAAAGTGCTCCTCCTGGATGAACCTTCCGCCGGTATGAACACCGAGGAAAAGGACGACCTGCGCATCTGGATCAAGGACATTCAGGAAGACTATCAAGTGACGATTCTGCTCATTGAGCATGATATGAATATGGTGATGGGTATTTCGGACAGCATCCTGGCCATCAGCCAGGGCGTAAAAATCATCGAAGGCACGCCGCAGGAAGTACAGAAGCATCCGGATGTGATCGCCGCCTATCTGGGAGAGGAGGACTGATGCTCGCCGTCAAAAACATCGAAACCTGGTATGATCTGATTCGGGCGCTGCACGGCATCTCCCTTGAAATCAAGCAGGGGGATATTGTCGCGCTTTTGGGAAGCAACGGCGCGGGGAAAACCACCACGCTGAAAACCATCATGCGTCTTCTGGAGGACGATCAACCGGAAAAAGGCACGATTGAATTCATGGGAAAAAGAATCGACCGCATGGATACGGAAGAAATTGTCCGCCTCGGCATCAGCTATGTGCCGGAAGGCCGGGAGGTTTTCCCGGAACTCACGGTGATGGAAAATATTCAGATGGGCGCTTATACGCGCAGGGACAGGCAGGGCATTAAGGAAGACATCGACGGGATTCTCAGGCAATTTCCCATTTTGAGCGAACGCAGAAATCAGCAGGCCGGGCATTTAAGCGGCGGCGAACAGCAGATGCTGGCCATCGGCCGGGCGCTGATGAGCCGCCCCAAGCTGCTGATGCTCGATGAACCGTCGCTGGGCCTGTCGCCGCTGTTGACCAAGGAAATCTTCAACATCATCCGGCGCATCAACCAGCAGGGTATGACCATCCTGCTGGTGGAGCAAAACGTCAACATGGCGCTCAAATATTCCCACTACGCCTTTCTCATGGAAAACGGGCGCATCGTCCGGGCCGACAAACCGGAGGTTTTGCGTGAAGACAACGACGTGAAGGAATTCTATTTGGGCATCGCCACGGAACAGTCCGTCAAGGGCTACAAGCGCTACAGGAGAAAAGTCCGCTTTCGTTAGCGTCGCGTGTTTACAGCCTGAGGATATTTCTACAAGCCGCTTCTCGGAGAGTTTAAGGAGGAGAGAATGGCAATCAAGACATTGCCTAAAGCATTACTGAACATCGTAGAAAAACAACCGAACCATATTGCCATGAGGAGAAAGGATTACGGCATCTGGCACGATATTACCTGGACCGATTATCTGGAAAACGTCAAACATGTCACCCTTGGCCTCCATGCCCTCGGCGTGCAGTATAAAGAGCATGTGGCGATCATTGGGGAAAACAGGCCGGAGTGGCTTTACTCGGCCCTGGGCATCGTCTGTGCCGGAGGGGCTTGGGTTGGGGTTTACACGACAAACCCGGTGGCGGAATGCGAGTATGTGGTGGGTCATTCCGATGCCGTCGTCTATATCTGTGAAGATGAGGAGCAACTGGACAAAGCGCTGGCTTTCCGGGACAGAACGCCCAAATTACGGAAGCTCATTGTCTGGGAAATGGAGGGTCTCAAGCATTACGAAGATCCCATGCTCATGAGTTTCGATCAGCTCCTGGAACTGGGCAAAGAAGAAGACCGCAAGAATCCGGGTCTCTTCATGCAGCTGACCGAACTGGCGAAGCCTGAAGATATTGCCGGTATCATCTATACCTCCGGGACAACGGGGCCGCCGAAGGGGGCCTTGCTCGCTCATGAGGGCTATTTGTGGGTTGGTCAAGCGGCGCAGGCCATCATGCCCGCAACCAATGAAGACGAGACGATTTCTTTTCTACCCCTTAACCACGTCTATGAACAAATTTTCGATATGATGTTTCATTTGACTGTCGGGCATATCGTCAACTTTACGGAAAATACGGACACGGTCATGGCGGACATGCAGGAAATATCACCGACGATTTTTCATGCCGTCCCCAGAATATGGGAAAAGTATTACTCCGGGATTGTTCTGAAAATGGCTGATGCGACATGGCTCAAACGAACGCTTTACAAGATCGCACTCATGATCGGGACCCGATACAATAACAGAGCGCTGACCAAAAAGAAGGTGCCCCTTCATCTGGCTTTGGCCTATCATCTGGCCTACTTTACGGTTTTTTGGAAGCTCAAAGAGCGCCTCGGTTTTGATCGGGTGCGCATAGGTGTTTCCGGCGCCGCCCCCATTTCACATGAGATCTTAAAGTTTTTCCAGAGCATCGGGATCCCTATTCGCGAAGGATACGGCATGACCGAAACAACGGGCATTTCCCACATGTCGAGCGAAGTGGACTATAAGGTGGGAACGGTTGGCAAAGCGCTGCCGGAAACGCAGGTTAAAATTGCTGAAGACGGCGAGATCCTGGTGAAGCATGCCGGTATTTTCAAAGGGTACTACAAGGATGAGGAGCAGACCAAAGAAGTCCTGGTGGACGGGTGGATGCATACCGGCGATGTGGGTATGATTGACGAAGAAGGATACCTCAAGCTGACGGACCGGAAAAAGGACCTGATCATCACGGCGGGCGGTAAAAACATCGCCCCCCAGTACCTTGAAAATCTTCTGAAATTTTCGCCTTATATTAACGACTCCGTGGTCATCGGCGATCGTAGAAAATACTTGTCGGCGCTCATCGTCATTGACGAGGAGAATGTCACCAAATATGCACAGGACAACAAGGTTCAATTTACAACTTTTGCCAGTATGACCCGCGCACCGGAAGTGATCAGCCTGATTCAGGAAGAAATCAACAAGGTGAACAAGCAGGTTGCCCGGGTTGAAAACATTCGGAAATTCAGGATCATTGACAAGAAACTTTATACCGAAGATGGTGAAGTAACCCCGACCATGAAGGTTAAGCGAAAATCGATCAACGCCCAGTTCGGCGACCTGATCGAGTCCATGTACAAGGACTAAACACGCGCTCCACCATACAGAATAATACGACGGCCAGACCGGTTGATGAGTGCCGGAATGGTTCTCGCGCCGTATGTGGAGAGTTTATGCCAGTTCCGTCTCTGTTCCTCATTATTAACGGCGATGGTCTTGTCATCTCCATAATTTAAAGGAAAAGAGGCGGATATTCTTGATATCTAATATTTAAAGGAGGTTCGCATCATGCCCAGAGTTGAGCTCAACATCCAGG
>WOYI010283424.1_pt1 | contig 10916 bp, 8 predicted proteins | sample 6423411 | NCBI WGS metagenome assembly WOYI01 (sample SAMN13441803, study PRJNA592873) | oil field metagenome | biome: oil field; feature: oil-well bore; material: oil-contaminated soil; isolation source: oil-contaminated soil from oil-well borehole | place: Germany: Wietze | collected 2016-10-18 ... | reverse complement strand
TGATGGTGATGTTCTGGCTGCGGCCGGTGGCCTTGTCCTGGGCGGTCACTTCCAGAATGCCGTTGGCATTGATATCGAAGGTCACTTCGATCTGGGGGACGCCGCGCGGCGCTGGGGGAATCCCATCGAGCACGAACTTGCCGAGGCTCTTGTTGTTGGCCGCCATCGGACGTTCGCCCTGCAGGACATGGATCTCAACCTGGGTCTGGCTGTCGCTGGCGGTGGAAAAGACCTGGCTTTCGCGGGTGGGGATGGTGGTGTTGCGCTTGATCAGCGGGGTTGCCACGCCGCCGAGGGTCTCGACGGAAAGGGTCAGCGGGGTCACATCCAGCAGGAGGATATCCTTGACTTCGCCGCCCAGCACGCCGGCCTGAATGGCGGCGCCCACGGCCACAACCTCATCCGGGTTGACGCCTTTGTGGGGTTCCTTTTTGAACATTTTTTCCACTTCGGATTGGATCTTGGGCATGCGGGTCATCCCGCCGACCATCACGATCTCATTGATATCGTCGGTGGACAGGTTCGCATCGCCCAGGGCCTGTTTCACGGGGCTGAGGCTGCGCTGCACCAGGTCTTCGGTCAGCTGTTCGAGCTTGGCCCGAGTCAGGGTCATGACCAGGTGCTTGGGGCCGGAGGCATCGGCTGTGATGTAGGGCAGGTTGATCTCCGCCTGCATGGTGGAGGAAAGTTCGATCTTGGCCTTTTCGGCAGCTTCCTTCAGACGCTGGAGCGCCTGGCGGTCGCCGCGCAGGTCAATGCCGTTCTCGGATTTGAATTCGTCCGCGATGTAGTCAATGATGCGCTGATCGAAGTCGTCGCCGCCGAGGAAGGTGTCGCCGCTGGTGGAGCGGACCTGGAAAACACCTTCGCCGACATCGAGGATCGAGATATCGAAAGTGCCGCCGCCGAGGTCATAGACCGCGATCACTTCGTTTTTCTTCTTATCGAGGCCGTAGGCCAGGGAGGAAGCCGTGGGTTCGTTGATGATCCGCAGGACTTCCAGCCCCGCGATCTTGCCGGCATCCTTGGTGGCGTTGCGCTGGGCATCGTTGAAGTAGGCCGGGACGGTGATCACCGCCTGGGTGACCGGCTCGCCCAGATAGGCTTCGGCATCGCGTTTGATCTTGGAAAGGATCATGGCTGAGATCTCGGGTGGGGAATAGTCCTTGCCGCCGAGCCGCACGCGCACATCGCCATTGGGGGCTTTGGAGACCTCGTAGGGCACCAGTTTGAGGGCGCGCTGAACTTCCGGGTCATCGTATTTACGGCCCATGAAGCGTTTGATCGAGAAGACTGTGTTTTCGGGGTTGGTGATGGCCTGGTTGCGGGCCACGCGGCCCACCAGCCGTTCGCCGTTTTTGTTGACGGCCACCACAGAGGGGACCAGCCGTTCACCTTCTGCGGAAGGGATGACGACCGGTTCACCGCCCACCATGACGGCGCCGACAGAGTTGGTTGTACCGAGATCGATACCGATGATTTTTCCCATTTTATTATTTCTCCTGTAATTTATTTGGCGACTCGCACCATGGCGGGGCGAATGACGCGATCTGCGATTTTATAGCCGGGCTGGACGACCTCAATGATCTGCCCCTCGGCATAGTCTGGATTTTCTTCCTGGGTGATGGCTTCGTGGAAGTTCGGGTTAAATTTATCCCCAGGTTTGATTTCCATCTGCTCGACACCCTTTTGTTTCATCTGATTCACCAGCTTTTGCTGGATCAGTTCGATGCCATCCACCCAACCCTCCACGCCTTCAACTTCCGGGCGGTGGTTGAGGGCGCGCTCCAGGTCGTCGCTGGCGCCGAGGAAGATCTTGATGACATTGGCCAGAGCGTCCTGATAGGAGCGTTCAGCATCCCGCTGGACGCGCTTCTTGTAATTGTCAAAATCCGCCCGGCTGCGGAGCCAGGAGTCTTTGGCCTCTTCGACTTCCTTTTGCAGCCCTTCGATCTGCTTTTCAAGCGCGTCATATTCATTGAAGGTCAGCGCGACCATCGCCTGTTCAGGGTTTTCACCCTCAGGTTGGTTGTTCTTCTCTTTCTCTTTTGGTTCTTCAGTCATAACACTCCAATATGCAATTATTTTTTAGATAATGCCTTCGTTCAAACGGCCAGGGTTTCTGAAACCAGGTCGCTCAGGACATTGGCGACAAAGCGCACGGTGGAAATGGTGCGGTCATAGGGCATGCGGATGGGGCCCAGCACGCCAACCGAGCCGGTCAGGGTGTTTGGGTCGCCATAGCGGGAGAGCACCATGGAGCACTGCCGCAGTTCATTCCAGGTGCCCTCACCGCCGATCAGGACCTGGATGCCGCCGACATCGGTGTTCATCACGGTGCTAGCGAGCAGGTTTTCGAGCAGCGAGCGCTCTTCGAGGACGTGCAGGGCCTGGCGGGCCTCCTCCGACTCGGCGAATTCCGGTTCGGAGAGCACATTGGTCATCCCGTCCAGATAGATCTCGCCGGTGGCGGATTCCTCGGTGAGGGCCATTTCTGCCAGCAGCACGTTGAGGATATCCTCGCCCAGGGCGTCCAGCTGGGGCCGAATGCGCGCCATCTGATCGGCATCACAGCGCACGCAAAGGGTGGAGATCTCCGCGGCGATGGCTGAGAGCTGCTCCTGCGAAACCGGTTCCGCCAGGCTGATGAACTGTTGGCGGATTTCGCCGCCCATCAACACCAGCACCATCAGCACCTGCCGCCCCCGGGTGGCGATCAGTTCCAGATGTTTGAAGATCGTCTTTTCGGAGTGCGGCGCGGTCACCAGCGAGGCCGCCTGGGACTGGTTGGCCAGTACGCTGGCGGCCAGCCTGAGCCACTGTTCCACATCCTGGCGGGATTGGTAGAACTGGTGCGCGATCGTGCGGCGGGTCGTGGTGGGAAGGCCGGACTTTTGGACGAGATTGCCCACGAAGAAGCGGTAGCCTTCCTCGGTCGGGACCCGGCCCGCGCTGGTATGCGGCTGGCGGAGCAGGCCGTATTCCGTCAGGGCGGCCATCTCGTTGCGCACTGTGGCGGAACTCATCGACAGGTCATATTGCTCCACGATCGTGCGTGATCCGACGGGTTGAGCCGTGCGGATGTGCTCGTGGATGATGAGAGTCAGGATGAGTTTTTGGCGGTCAGTCAGTTCCATATAAAGCCTTTGTGTTAATATTTAGCACTCTCAGATTGAGAGTGCTAAAACAGCACGAAATTAATGTTACCATGATGAAAAATGGCCGTCAAGAATGGGGAAGGCGTCCAGGCGTAAGAGTTTTGTTAGAAATTCGGGATGGAGAATGGTGGATGGGGGAGTAGTGAAAAGAGAATAAAGGATCAGGTATTGGGTAATAGGTAACCAGGTATCAGGTACCGGGAGGGATGAGGGGACTGGAATGAGGTGATAAGGGTTGGTGCGGTTTCTTGGGGGTCGGAGCCAATAAGAGGATGTCATGGCCAGGGTTAATGGCGGGCCTTGTCCCGTTGCTGTTTACCTGACTATTTAATACCTAGTCCCCAATACCTGATCCTTTATTCTCTTTTCACCATTCACCAATCACCCATCACCCTTCACTTTTACAATCACTCGCTCCACGAAGCGATCCACGCCGCCGAATTTATACTTGTAATCCTCGTCGCCGCGCATGAAATCGAACTCGCTGATGCCGTGCTCGGTGGCCCAGCGGATCAGGTTCGCCAGCAGCAGCCAGCCGGGGGAATAGGCGCGGAATTCCCAGTCCCAGCCGGAATTGTACAGCCAAATCCGGTTCTCCCAGAGGAAGGAAAAGTTGGCGGCAGCTTTTTTGCCGTTGAGCGTGTAGAAGGCCAGGTGCAGCCAGCTCTTTTCCAGCGCGATGCGGGCAGTGTTGTGGATGTGCTGCCGCATGGGGCCGGTCAGGAAGTCTTTTTTCTCGGGGTCTTGCGCCATCATGTCAATGAAAGCGTCCACCTCGGCATCCAGCGCGGCGGGGTCTTCCACGACATACAAGCCCGGCTCGACCGGGTCGGCTTCGGCGTTGCGCAGCTTGCGGCGGATCTCGTGGCGCTGTTTTTTATCCAGCCCGGCCAGGTAAGTCTCAAAATCGCCGGCCAGGTGGATCACCGGTGAAGGCTGGAGGCGGGTCTGCTCATGGGGCCAGCCGCGCCGTTCGGCCTCGGCCTGCAAGGCGGGCAGAGTGGGGGAGCTATCCAAGAGGTTGGAGAGGTCGAGCACCTCCCATTGGGGCAGGCCCGGCGCATTTAAAAGGAAGTCCAGCAAACCAGAGAGGAACGCGGGCAGGTTCGCGGGCGTGACGATGAAATCGAGGAAGTCGGAGACCTCGATGGCCCCGACGAACATCAGAGCGGGCTGTTCAGCGCGGTTTTTTGCGGCGAAGAGCGGCGCAACGCCCACCAGACGATCGCCCTCAAAGGCGGCGACCAGCACCAGCTTGCTATCGGCGGGCCATTCACCGCCGCCCCGGGTCTCCCACCAGGCTGCCAGGTATTCCGGCGTTAAAAAAGGAACCGGGCTGACGCTTTCCCTGAGCAGTTGGTTCCAATCGTCAAAATAATCTGTCAGTGCGTTGAAGTGGTCATAGATTTTAAATTCCATGGCAGGGATTATACCTTAGCGGAGGAGTGTGTATAATGAATATATTAACCTCTTGAGTTTAACGGTCAGGTGCCCATGTATGATCTCAACATCTTACCTATTCACCTCCGGCAGGGGCGCAGCCTGCCGGATGCCAGCGGAATCCAGGCCTTTTCACCGCCACGCCGCGCCGCCCGCGGCCGGGAAGAGGATGTGCTGATCCTATCCCTGCATTTCTCTGATCCGGCGGCGATTTCAGCCGACCTTGTCCAGACCTGGACGGAACACCTCTCCCACACTTTCTTTAAAACCGGCGGGACGGTCACGGCTGCGCTGCGGTCGCTGATCGAGACCCTCAACCTGACCCTGCTGGAGCGCAACCTCAGGACTGCCTCGGAAGGTCTTTCGGTGACCTGCGCGGTGAACCTGGCGGTGATCCACCGCCACAGCCTCTACATCGCCCAATCGGGCCAGACTCATGCCTTTGTGTTGAGCCATCAGGGGCTGGAGCATCACGCCGACCACAGCGGATCCGACCGCGGGCTGGGCGTTAGCAGCACGCCGGCCATCCGCTATTACCAGGATGACCTCGGCACGGGGGCTTATTACTTCACCACGCCCACGCCGCAGGATGCCTGGCAGGACTCCCTGCTGGTTTCCGGGAATTATCCCAGCATGGACCAGCTGCGCCGGCGGCTTTTGAACCAGGCGCCTTCCGAATTTGACCTCGGATTGGTGCAGCTGCTGCCCGGCGAAGGCAAGATCAATCTGATCCGCCCGGTGGCTCGGGGGACGGAGCCGACCCAACCCGAGGCCCCAAAGCAGGGCGAACCCCGGCATGAGGCCCAGTCTGCACCGGAGGAGAAAAAAGTGGCTGTTCCGATCCCTGTGGAAGCGGAGGAACCGCTGATTCAGGAGGAACAAGCGCCGCAGGAATCGGAAGATGACCGGCCTGAACCGGCTGGGGAAGCGCCCTGCCATGCGATTCGCCGGGAAACTAACCGGCCCGCAGGGGAGGGGTCCACCTCCCAAGGGCCGAGCCGTGAACCCCGGCCTGCTCCGGCCGCATCGCACTCGCCGCTTTCCCATCTGCGGTCTGAGCCTGAGGTGGAATCTGTCCAACCCCAAGCCCGCGCTGCGCGCAGCCGGGAGGCGGGGGCGGCCGCCCGGGAAACGCTCAACCAGCGCCAGGGTGATTTTGAGGAAAAGGGTCTGAAAGGGATTTCAGCCGCCCTGAAATGGCTGCGGAATGCCAAAGCCAGCGTCAACGCCTTCTTCCGCGACCTGATCGCCCATTGGTCGCCGGAGGGCAGTGAGGGCGCGCCGGCTCTCTCCCGCAGTTCGATGATCTTGATCGCCATCGTCGTGCCCTTGGTGGTGGTTGCGGTTTCGGTTGGCGTCTATCTGGGGCGGGGACGCAGCCAGCAGTATGAGTATTATTATCAGCAGGCGGAGCAGTTCGCCCAGGCCGCTGCCGTGATGGAGGACCCGGCCGCCGCCCGGGAAACCTGGGCCCAGGCGCTGACGATGGTCAGCCAGGCCGAATCCTACCGCGCCACCGATGAGACCGTCTTGCTGCGGGACCAGGTGCAGGACGCCCTGGACTTGCTGGATGGCGCCGTCCGCCTGGATTACCGCCCGGCCCTGACGAGCACGCTCTACGAAGGGATCGAAATCACCCGGATCGTCTCGGTGGGGGCGGACCTTTACCTGATGGATGAGGCGGGTGGGCGGGTGATCCATGCCGAGAGCCGCAGCCAGGGCTTTGAAGTGGATGCCGATTTCGTCTGTGCGGCCGGCAATTTTGAGAGCGGCAGCATCGGAAATTTGGTGGATATGGTGGCTTTGCCGATCAACAATCCCTATCTGGCGCATGTGCTGGCCGTGGATGTGCAGGGCAACGCGGCCTACTGTGGGGCGGGGATGACGCCGATTGTGGTGCGGCTGCCGCAGACGGCGAACGGCGAGGGCGAGATCAAGGCCATCACTTACGCCGGCGGCCTGCTCTATGCACTGAACCCAGCAGCCAGCAGCGTCCGTGTGTACTATGTGAGCAATGGCCAGTTCACCGAAGCTCCGGCTGACTTCTTCGCCGGTGTGGACTATCAGGACATCCCTGACCTCAGCCGGGTTGCTGACCTGGCGGTGAACGGCGATATGCTGTATTTGCTGAATACCGATGGCTCCTTGGTCGCCTGTGAGGCGAACGCCCTGGGGAGCAGCCCGGTAGCCTGTGAAAATCCGGTCGCTTATGTGGATGGCCGGGTGGGGATGGAGGATCAGCCGGTGACCATGCCGGCGGCCACCTTCAGTGAGGCAATTTTCACCTCACCGCCCGACCAGACGATCAGTATCCTGGATTCGGATAACGGCGATATTTACCAATTCTCCGTTGCCTTCCGCCTGCACCAAAGGCTGCGCCCTTCGCTGGGCAATTATGAGGTTGAAGGTTCAAGGGCAACAGCCTTTTCAATCGGCATTGACCGGGTGGCCTTTTTGGCTTTTGGACATCAGCTGTTCTATGCCTATCTCGGGCAATAGACGTTGGGAAATGATTTGAATGCAAGCAGAGATCGCCGGGGGAAGATCTCTGCTTTTTTGATTGGCAAAGATGGAAACCCTGCAAGCCCTAACCTGACACTCGGCACTTGTGGGAAGGGCCAAAGGTTGATAATGTTATAATTGCTTTTTTGAAGAGAACCCAGAGATCTTTAAGGAGAAATATGGCAAACGTAGATCCCCGAATTGAAGAGCTGCGCCAAATGCGGGCGAAGGCTCAACAAGGCGGTGGGCAGGACCGGATTGACCGCCAACACGCCAAAGGGAAGCTGACCGCTCGTGAGCGCTTGGCGATCCTGCTGGATGAAGGCAGTTTTACCGAGTTGGAAGCCTTCACCGTTCAACAGAATGATCCCACTGGCGACCCCGCCCTGGGCGATGGCGTCGTCACCGGCTACGGCACGGTGGACGGGCGGACGGTTTATGTCTATGCTCAGGACTTCACCGTTCAGGGGGGCGCGCTGGGTGAGATGCACAGCCGCAAGATTTGCCGGGTGATGGACCTGGCCGCCGCGAATGGCAGCCCGATCATCGGCCTGATCGATTCGGGCGGCGCCCGGATCCAGGAAGGCGTCAAGAGCCTGGGCGGCTATGCGGAAATTTTCAAGCGCAATGCGCAGTATTCCGGCGTGGTCCCGCAGATCAGTCTGATCCTTGGCCCCTGCGCCGGCGGCGCGGCCTATTCCCCCGCGATGACTGATATGATCATCATGGTTGATAAGCAGTCCTTCATGTTCCTCACCGGCCCGCAGGTCATCAAGACCGTCACGGGCGAAGAGACGGACTTTGAATCGCTCGGCGGCGCGCAGGTGCACCTGAACCAGAGCGGCACCGCCCACCTGGTGACCAAGGACGAAGAGGATGCTCTCCAGATGGCCCGCTACCTCCTGGGTTATCTGCCTTCCAACAATGTCGAAAACGCGCCTTACGTGGAAACGGACGACGCCCCAGACCGGCTTGCTCCCGCTCTGAACGAGCTGGTGCCGCTGGACCCCGGGACGCCCTACAACATGCACACCGCAATCGAGGCCGTGGTGGACCAAGGCACTTTCCTGGAGACCCAATCCGGCTTTGCCCGCAATGCGATCGTCGGTTTTGCCCGCTTTGAGGGTTATGCCGTCGGGATCGTCGCCCAGGAGCCGAGTGTGATGGCAGGCGTGGTAGATATTGACGCAGCCGATAAGATCTCCCGCTTCGTGCGCTTCTGCGATGCCTTCAATCTGCCGATCGTGACCTTCATCGATTCGCCCGGCTTCCTGCCCGGCGTGAGCCAGGAACATGGCGGCATCATCCGGCATGGGGCGAAGGTGCTCTATGCTTATTCTGAAGCGAATGTGCCCAAGATCAGCGTGGTGACCCGCAAAGCCTACGGCGGGGCGTATGTGGTGATGAGCAGCAAATCCCTCGGCACGGATATGTACTTTGCCTGGCCGAGCGCTGAGATCGCCGTGATGGGCGCTGAAGGGGCGACCAACATCCTCCATCGCCAGGAACTGGCCGATGCGGATGACCCTCAGGCCGAGAAAGAGCGCCTGGAGGCGGAATATCGCCAGCGCTACCTCAACCCCTATGCCGCGGCCAGCGCTGGTTATGTGGATGATGTGATCGAGCCGGCTGAAACCCGCTGGATGGTGATCAAGGCTTTGCGGGCGATTGGCAATAAAACCGAGACGCATCCTGCCCGCAAGCACGGCAATATGCCGGTCTGAGCGAGGAACCAATGACACCGATTGAACAAGGACTAATGATCACAGGGATTGGCATGGGGCTGGTGTTCGCGGTCATCCTCTTCCTTTGGGGCTTGATGGCCCTGATGATGCGCCTGACCTCCGGCAAGAAAAAAGCGGCTGCCGCGGAACCCCTCCCTGCCCAGACCGTTGAACCCCTTGTGCCGGAACTGGAAAGCGCTGAGAGCCAGCGCCGGGCTGCCGCGGCAGCCGTGGCTGTTTCAATGGCCCTCGCGATGTCCGGCGGTGGGAAACGGACCGCCGCTGCCGCCCAAAGCGACCCCGGCAGGATAAGCCCCTGGCAAGCCGTTCACCGTGCCCGCCAATTGAAAGAGAAGTAAGCAGAGGATAGAGCCATGATGATTAAAGTCGTGATTGATGGTCAAACGTATCAGGTTGATGTCGAAGATATCCACGCCCGGCCGGTGGTCGCGGTGATTGAGGGCGAGCGGTATGAGGTTTGGCCGGAAGCGGAAGCTTCGGCCCCCGCCCTGGCCTCAGCCGCCCCCGAGCAGGTCGTTGCCCGTGCGGCTGCCCCCGCCCAGCCGCAAAGCGCCGCTGGCGGCGGCAAAACGCTGACCGCCCCCTTGCCAGGGGTGATCGTGGCGATCGCCGCGAAACCCGGTGACGCCGTCACCAAGGGGCAGGAACTTTGCACCCTGGAAGCAATGAAGATGAAGAATGCCATTCGCAGCGGCCGGGATGGTGTGATCGCCTCAATTGAGGTGGCGGTGGGCGACCAGGTGAGCCACGGGCAGGTCTTGATGACCTTTGGCGATTAAGGGAGCGAGTCAATGGATTTTACTTACTTAATTGATGAACTCACCCGGGGATTCACCAACTTCACCTGGGGCAACGGGATCATGATCCTGGTGGGGCTGGTGCTGATCACCCTGGCGGTGGTCAAGGAATATGAACCGGTCCTGCTCTTGCCGATTGGCTTTGGCTGCATCATGGCCAATATCGGCATGTCCACGGATGTGGGCTTTATGAAGGTGATCTACGACGCCGGGATCGCCACAGAACTTTTCCCTTTATTGATCTTTGTCGGCGTCGGCGCGATGATCGATTTCAGCCCCCTTTTGGCCCAGCCGAAAATGGTGCTGTTGGGCGCGGCCGGTCAGTTCGGCATTTATGGCACGCTGCTCCTGGCCCTGCTGCTGGGTTTTGATCTGCCGCAGGCAGCCTCGATCGGCGTGATTGGCGCGATTGACGGCCCGACGGCGATCTTCGTGGGCAGCAAGCTGGCGCCGGAGCTTCTGGCCCCCATTGCGGTGGCGGCTTATTCTTATATGAGCCTGATTCCGATCATCCAGCCGCCGGTGATGAAGCTGCTGACCACCCGCAAAGAACGTCTGATCCGGATGGAATATGCCCCCCGGCCGGTCTCCCGGCTGACCTTGGTAGTCTTTCCGATCCTCGTGACCCTGGTGGTGAGCCTGGTGGCGCCGGATGCGGCCCCGTTGATCGCTTCTCTGATGCTGGGCAACCTGCTGCGGGAAAGCCTGGTGGTGGACCGCTTGAGCAAGGCGGCCCAGAATGAGATTATCAATATCTCCACCCTGTTTTTAGGCCTGGCGATCGGCGCGACCATGAAGGCTGAATCCTTCCTGAACCTGCAAACCCTGATGATCCTGGGTTTGGGTCTGCTCGCTTTCATTCTGGATACGGTGATGGGCTTGCTTTTCGGCAAACTGATGAGCGTTCTTTCCGGCGGAAAGGTCAACCCCCTGATCGGCGCCTGCGGGATCAGCGCCTTCCCAATGGCCGGCCGGCTTTCAGCCAAGATGGCCCAGGAGGAGGATTTTGAGAACTTCATCCTGATGCACGCGATGGGCGCCAACACGGCCGGGCAGCTGGGCAGCGTGATTGCCGGCGGTCTGCTGCTGGCTTTGGTGAATGGGATGATGTAGACCCCAAATTGGAATATTACGGAATTAAAAAAGAGGCGTAGTAGTTGGATGACAACGCCCCTTTTTGGTCCGCACTGGCTGGGTGGGCGGGGCGGGTCTGAAGTGAAAAAAGGGGCTGTCTAAAAAGGCAGCTCCTTTTTGATTAAAACATGGCCAATAAG
>WOYI010737216.1_pt1 | contig 10918 bp, 11 predicted proteins | sample 6423411 | NCBI WGS metagenome assembly WOYI01 (sample SAMN13441803, study PRJNA592873) | oil field metagenome | biome: oil field; feature: oil-well bore; material: oil-contaminated soil; isolation source: oil-contaminated soil from oil-well borehole | place: Germany: Wietze | collected 2016-10-18 ... | reverse complement strand
AAGAATGTAGCATTTGACCTCGATGGTCGATAAAGATAAAATCATAAATTGAAAGGGAAATCGCAGTTGTTTCTAAAGAAAACCGCTAATATCTGGCTTCCTATATTGATTATTCTTGCACTGGTAGGCGCGACGGCTATCAATCTCCGTTTAGCTTCCACTTTTCAGTTACAGGATGATTTCGCTCCAAGATGGGTGGCAGCCAGGGAATGGATGCGAACCGGAGCCTCTCCATATAGTGATTCCACGTACAAAGCTACCCTCGACTTGTTGAAGGTGAACGGAAATGAACCTAACAGTTTGAGTCAAGGTCGTTTTTATGACCCTGCCTGGTATGTGCTTTTTTATCTGCCCATCAGCTTTGTTCCCTACACGATCGCCAGGGCAATTTGGATGACTTTGGTCGAACTGAGTTTGGTGCTCAGTGTGTTTCTTTCGATCCGGTTGGCGGGGCTGAAATTAAGCATTCCAGAAGTCCTGATCATGTCATTATTGGTGTTGGTTTTCTACCCATTATTCAAGTCAATCCTGACGGTCAGCGTCAATGCGCCGTACGTCTTCCTCACACTCCTTGCTGTTTACTTGTCGCGAGAAAGAGAGGGCACTATGGCGGGTTTGCTCTTTGCAATCTGCCTTTGGATGGTCCCGCTCAGTCTTTTCCTGGTTATCCTGTTTATGATTTGGCTTGGTGCGCGCAGAGACGGATCCCTGGCGAAGATCTACTTCAGCTCTCTTGCCTTTTTGGTTGTTGTGTCCCTGATCCTATTTCCGGGTTGGACATCTGAGTGGTTCGCGACCTATTTGCGGTTGTTCCCTGATTTCTCGTGGGTTCGAACGCCTCTGATGGTGGTAGGAGAATTATTCCCGGGTGCGAGCGCACAAATTGCGATCGCTCTGAGCCTGGTGACTTTGATTATGATGCTCGTGGAGTGGTATGGCATCGGGGAGCGGGAAGGTCGCGGCTTTCATTGGAAGCTGATGTTGACTTTCAATTTGCTTTACTTATTTAATTTAACCTCAGAAGGCATCTATCTCATCTGGTTATTCGCTCCAATGTTCAGCGTTTATAAGTATTTGATAGAAAAATGGCACGTTTCTGGTAGAATCATCGCTTGGGTAACAACCCTTACCTTGATTTTTGTTCATTGGCGTCGGTTTCAAATCACTCAAAATTGGCTGCCTGAGGAATCCGCTCTGGTCATCCTCTTGCTGCCTTTGTTAACAATGGTAGGCTTGCAGTGGTTTAGGTGGTGGGCGACCGTCAGCCCTAAGGCACTGATTGACTCAATAAAAATTTAAGGAGAAGTAAGAAATGGCAAAGAAAAGAGTTGGCATATTGACTGGTGGTGGAGACGTCCCCGGTTTGAATATCGCCATAAAATCAGTTGTTCTAAATAGCCTTGATAGCGATTATGAGATCGTCGGTATTCGCCGGGGATGGCTTGGTTTGTTGAACTATAACATCGATGATGACGAAACCCACGAACTTTACATCAGGGATTTGAACCCTACGGTAGTTCGCCGAGTGGATCGCACTGGCGGTACTTTCCTGCATACATCCCGCGCTAATCCATCCAAAGTACGCGCCAAGGATACGCCTGAATTCCTGGTCAATAGCAAATGGGGCAAGGTCGTGGATGAACTGGAAGAAATCACAGATTACACGGACCACATCCTCAACGTAATCGATCATCTCAAACTCGATTCCCTGATCACCATCGGCGGCGATGACACTCTCAGTTATTCCAATCGCCTGGTAAAAGAAGGCGTTAAACTGAACGCTATTCCCAAAACAATGGATAACGATGTCCTGGGCACGGAATACTGCATCGGCTTCTCCACTGCTGTGACACAGGCAGTCAATCTCATTACTAATTTCCGCACCTCCGTTGGTTCGCACGAGCGTATCGGAGTTGTGGAGCTATTCGGGCGCAATTCTGGTGAAACTGCCCTGATCACTGGCTATCTGAGCTATGTAGACCGTACGATCATCTGCGAAGTTCCTTTCAACATGGAAGAAGTCGCCAATATGCTGGCAGCGGATAAGCTTAACAGCAAATCACATTACTCTTTGTGTGTCATTTCTGAAGGCGCGCATACTGATAGTGGTGAAATTGTTGAATCGGGTGCGCCAGATGCGTATGGTCACCGTAAACTCGGAGGTATCGGAGAGGTGCTTTCGGATCAGATCAAAATCCTGACCGGAAATAATACTATGTATCAGAAACTTGGTTACCTGGTTCGCAGTGGTCCTGCAGATATGCTTGATCGCATGGTTGCCATGAACTATGGCGCACTGGCTATGCAACTGACAATGAAAAATGATTTTGGTCATTTGGTCGGTATTTTAGATGGTAAATATTCCATGGTCCCAATTGAGACGGTTATTAGCGGTAAGCGTCAAGTGGACGTGGATTTGTATTATGACAAAGAGAACTATCGTCCCAAGATCAAGAACATTCTTGGTCTGCCTATGTTCCTTCATTAGGATTTAGTAAGAGCCTGCGGCTTGCCCGCAGGCTCTTTGGTGACATTATGAGTGCTGAATCGCAAGGTGTTTCCAATCAGCGCTATGCGTTGATCCCCAGAGTGTTGATATTTCCGGTCAGTGAGACAGGTCAGATTCTGCTGCTTGAAGGCGCGCAGGATAAAAAAATCTGGGCTGGTTATTGGAATGGTTTGGGCGGGCATGTGGAAAAGGGTGAGTCCGTCCTGACGGCAGCAAAACGTGAGCTGCTCGAAGAAAGTGGTTTGATTGCAGACAAATGGATCTTTTGCGGCCAGGTAGTGGTGGATACGGGTCAGGACCGTGGAATCATCTTTTTCATCTTCAAGGCAAAACAACTCCAAGGTGAATTGAGAGCTTCAGACGAGGGCAGGCTGGCGTGGTATTCGCTGCGCAGTGCTTTAAAACTAAAACTGGTTGAGGATCTCTACACCCTCTTGCCGCTCGTGATGCGTCAACGGGCTAATGGACGACCTTTTTGGGGGCATTATCATTATGACGAAAAAGGTCAGTTAGTAATGTCATTCACCAGTTGATTTTTCCAGAAAAACCAACAGGGTATCTCCGTATTTGCGTGAATCAAACACCCGCAAATTTGCATAGGTTTTTTCCACCCACTCCAATGGGTTGATCTGAACAATAACCTGTCCATTATCGCTAAGAATTCGGGGATTCTGATCGATTATGTCGATGGCTCTCTCCCACATTCCTTTGTACTGGGGCGGAGCAACGTAAACCAGGTCAAATTGTGGATCAGACTGGCTGGAGAGCCAACTGAACGCGTCTACCTGAAATACGCTCGCTTTCCCGTCAAAATGTGTTACTGCGAGGTTTTCTCGGATGGTTTTTACTGCCAGCCGACTAGTATCGAGAAAAGTCACTTCCCTTGCTCCCCGGCTGAGTGCTTCAATCCCAACCGCGCCTGTGCCCCCGAAAAGGTCCAGCATCCGCACATCAAGAATCTCACCCCCAAGAATGTTGAATAGCGCTTCTTTTACCTTGTCGGTGATTGGGCGGGTGGTATCCCCGGGCACATGTTTGAGCCTTAACCCCTTGGCAGAGCCCCCGATGACGCGCAGCGTACCCATCCGATGTTCAATCCAGCCTGGCTGGCAAACCAAGTTTGTGACGCATGTATTCGATCGTCTGGTTCAGTCCATCGCGCAGCTCCACCTTTGGCTCCCAGCCTAAAATGGTTTTGGCGCGAGTGATGTCCGGCTGCCGGCGTTGCGGATCATCCCCAAGTGTTTCGGCGTACTCTGTGATGATCCCGCTGGGATTGTGGCAGAGCTCGTTGATGATCAAGGCAAAGTCCTTGATCGACGTTTCTTCCGGATTGCCGATATTGACCGGCATGTGCTCATCGGTCATCATCAGGCGGTAAATGCCCTCGATCAGGTCACTGACGTAGCAAAAACTGCGGGTTTGCTCACCGGTTCCATAAATGGTCAATGGCTCTCCCCGCAGGGCTTGCTGGATGAAGTTTGGCACAACCCTGCCATCGTCCAACCGCATTCTGGGACCGAAGGTGTTAAAAATGCGAACAATGTGCGTTTTCACACCGTGCACGTTGTGGTATGCCATGGTTAAGGCTTCAGCAAAACGCTTGGCTTCGTCATACACAGATCTTGGTCCAATTGGATCGCAATTTCCCCAATATGCTTCACTTTGAGGGTGAACCGTGGGGTTGCCGTAAACTTCGCTGGTTGAAGCCAGCAAAAAGCGCGCTTTGTGGACTTTCGCTAAACCCAGGCTATTGTAAGTTCCAAGAGCCCCTGCCTTCAGTGTCTGGATTGGCAGATTGGGGTAACCCAGCGGCGATGCGGGGTTGGGGCTGGCGGGCGAAGCGAAGTGCAGGATGTAGTCGAGTGGTTCCTCAACCTGGATGAATCCAGATACGTCCTGCTGCATTAGTCGGAAGTTTGGGTTACCCTCAAGATGTTGAAGATTTGCCCGGTCGCCGGTGACAAAATTGTCGAGGCCGATCACCCGATGACCTTCAGCTAACAAACGGTCAGTCAGATGCGAGCCCAGAAAACCAGCAGCACCAGTAAGTAAGATGAGCATAAGTACCCTTTCAGTATATGCCAGGGTTTCGGGTATAATCATGACCCTGAACAAGTGAGAATTATAGCATGCCCGAACACGACCCAACCAATTCGCTAACTCCAACCACTAAGGCGCTCGAAGCCTTACTTTTTGCAGCACCCGGTTTGAGTTCTGTAGAGCAATTAAGCCAAGCATTGAATGTTTCAAAGTCTGCGGTTGAGCAATCGCTTGAGGCATTATCTGCTCATCTTACCTTGGAGCATGGTCTGCGCCTGCAAAAGATCAAGAATCAATACCAGCTCATCACGGCGCCGGAGCACGCTGAAATGATCGAAAGATTTCTCGGGCTGGAGGTCACTTCCCGCCTGACACAGGCTGCGTTGGAAGTGCTGGCAATCGTGGCGTACAAGCAGCCCACCACCCGGCCGGAAATTGACTCCATCCGCGGCGTTAATAGTGATGGCGTGGTGAAGAGTTTACTCGCCAGAGGTCTGATCGAGGAACTGGGACGTTCTGAAGCGATTGGACGTCCGATCTTATACGGTGTGACCAACGAGTTTTTCCAGCATTTCGGTCTTGAATCGCTTGATCAACTCCCAGCGGTGGATCTTGAAGGATTGTTTGCAGCCAAACCATCGCCCGAAACAGAAGAAACGAGGCTTTTGAAAGACTGATGGAAGAACGCGTTCAAAAGATCATGGCGTCTGCGGGGTTAGGCTCGCGCCGTGCTTGTGAAAAGTTAATTGAAGCGGGTCATGTCAAGGTAAATGGGAAAGTCATCCATCTTGGTGATAAGGCTGACCCTGCCAAAGATATGATCACTGTTGATGGCAAGTTAATCCGGGTTTCAAACGAACGGATTTATATCGCTTTAAATAAACCTAAAGGGTATCTGTCTGATATCGACGAAAACCACCCCAAACCCACAGTTAACGATCTGATTGGTATCTCTGAGCCGCTTTTCGCGGTGGGGCGGTTGGATCTCGACAGCGAAGGGCTGATCCTGATGACCAACGATGGCGAATTGGCAAACCGTCTGACCCATCCCCGCTATCACCACGAGAAAGAGTACGAAGTCTTCGTGATCAAAACTCCGGACCAGGAACAGCTTGAAATCTGGCGCCGTGGTGTCGTTTTGGAGGATGGCACCCGCACATTGCCCGCGCAGGTGGAGATCATGGGCAGCTATAGCAACGGAGCGTGGCTGCGGATCATCATGTTCGAGGGTAAAAAACGCCAGATCCGCAAAGTAGGTGCGCGCATCGGACTGCCAGTTTCGCAGATCAAGCGAGTGCGCATAGGCACACTCAGGCTGGGCAAACTAAAATCCGGCGAATGGCGCCACCTGACCCAACGCGAGGTCTACCAGCTCCGAAAATCAGCCGGGCTGATAAAAGACGAGCCAAAGTAATTCGTCCCGAGGAAAAAACAAAGAGACAGCGCGAGAACCGCGCTGTTTTTATTTGTCTATTGATATGCAGATACTCTCTAGTTCAGTCGGAACGCATTTCTCGACCAATTTCATTGGCCAATAACTGCAAGCAGAAACATGGCTTTAGGGGCACGTGGTTTTACTACTCCGCGCCTTCGGTAACGGCTACAGCAATTCCATTAGCCAAAGCGTCCTGCAGTTTTGCTGCCACTTCCGGGCTGATTGGGTCCGTGCATTCTTCACGATCCATACGGCGGATGTAGCGCTTCAGGTCTTCCAATTCCACTACCGGGTAGGGTGCTTGCGAGACGTCCCCAAGCTGGGTTTCTTTCAGGTAGACCACCATGATCGGTTTCAATTCAGGATGCATTTCAGGGGGGATACCTTTTTCGGTCAGGTATCTGGTCAGCGTTGCAGAAGCTTCAGCGACTTCTTTGTCTGGCTTGCCTACGGTGTCCTGCCCCATCAATTTCTGGATGCGATTCTTCGTCTTGTGAACCCATTTCCCGTTCTGGTAGCTGATATCTCCAGTAGCGCTGACTGGGATTGGCATCCACAGACGGCAGGGACCGAGCAAAAGCATTGGTACAGGCGAACTGTAAACATAATACGTGTACTCATGCCGCAATTTTTCAAAAGCAGAGCCCAGAATTTCGTCATACCTCGGGGATCGTCCATAGCGATTTACGAAATTCAAACCAATTTGTGTCAGAAGAAAGCCGATAATCAGGCAGACATAGGAATATAGAATTTGCGACATATCTTTTTGAAAAGCAAAATAGAGGCCTAGTCCCAATACAGCCAGGCTTGTGAAGGTCATAATATTGCCAATAAGTTTATTGCGTTTAATTTGTTTATCGTTTCTGACTAATTTCATTTTAACTCTCCGTTTTCCGAGATGGATTTTTTCAAACCTGGCAATAAGTCGGCATCAATCGCCTGCACTGCTTGGGCTATGGCGCTCACCATGGTTTTTGCGTCCGAGCGTCCGTGCCCCACAAACACCAGCTCATTTAACCCCAACAGCGGCGCTGAACCAATTTCTGCGGGGTCCATCAACTGCTGCACCTTGCTGAAAGCGGGCTTTGCCAGCAATGCGCCCACCTTGGTCCGTGTGCTGCTCATCAGTTCATCCTTGAGCGTGCTCATGATCAGTTTGGCAACCGCTTCAATTGACTTGAGCATCACATTCCCTGTGAAACCATCCGTTACCGCCACGTCGACGGATCCGCCAAACAGCTCCTTACCTTCGATATTACCAACAAAGCCAGGCACCTGTTCTTTCAGCAGTGGGTATGTCGCCTTGATAAGTTCATTGCCCTTGCCTTCTTCCTCACCGTTAGCAATTAAACCAATGCGAGGTTCGGTCACTCCGAGCATCAATCGCGCAAAGACTGCCCCCATTTGTGCAAATTGCACCAAAAATTCCGGTCTGCACTCCGCATTGGCGCCAACGTCCAGGAGAACGCTTCTGCCGCCTTTTACGGGTAATGTGGCACACAGACTTGGTCGGATCAGGCCCGGGATCAAGCCGAAGATCTTACTCCCAAAGTACATCGCCATGCCGGTATTCCCCGCGGTTACGAAAGCCTGGGCTTCGCCATCCTTTACCAACTCCATTCCGACAGCCATCGTATTTTGCTTCTTGGCGCGGGCTTCCTGGATATGGTCGCTCATCTCGAGCCACTCTGGTGCATGCACCACCCGCACTCCCTCAAGGTCCTGGTTCAATTTTTTTAGTTCAGAGGTAAGCTGAACCTCGTCGCCGACCAGGATGACGTTGATCCCCAATTTCTTGCTCGCAGTTACTGCCGCTTCCACTTCTGGAAAGGGGCGGTTATCACTGCCCATCGCGTCCAAAACAATTGTTTTCTTCAACCTAAACCTCAGATTCTGGTGCCGCGTTCTTGACAAAGACCGCGGAACCGGTATAATTTATTCTCACGTTTGCGCTGGTGCTGGAATTGGCAGACAGGCGTGGTTGAGGGCCACGTGCCGCAAGGCGTGAGGGTTCAACTCCCTCTCAGCGCATTCGAAAAGAGCAATTATTTGCTCTTTTTATTTTAAGGAAATTCCCGGCGCAGCCATGTCAAGGGATTGACAGGCGTGCCCTGGATATCCACTTCAAAGTGCAGGTGCGGACCAGTCGAGCGGCCGGTCGTACCAATAATTCCAATCAGTTGTCCAGACTCAACGATGTCGCCTTGTGCCACCAAAATCTGGCTGAGGTGCATGTAGGTCGTATAGACGCCCATACCGTGGTCGATCACGATGCTGTTTCCGCGCACCACCTGGTCCGGGAAAACTCCAACCACCGTTCCGCGGGCTGGCGCGTAGACGTCTGTGCCTTTGCAGTAGCCCAGATCGAGCCCGGTATGATAATAAAGGCCAGGGTTGTCATTATAGGTTCGCCGGCTGCCAAATTGCGAGATGATGCAGTCAGCGTCCTGGGCTGGTGAATACCACAGCCCGTCCCAATACTGCGCTGGGGTCACAGCCGCGATAACGCTCTTAAACTTGTCATTTTCAGCTTTTTCCGCTTCGGTTCCAATGGATTCCGGATCGACCTGCAGAGGTTTGTCGGTCACATAATTTGCTGAACTGATCATCACCAGTTGATCAAACCGGTACTCACTCCCATCAGGGTAAGTTACCGTCATTGTCAGAGGGTACACTCCGGGCTCGGTCAGCGCATTAATGCCGCCGTAAGCCATTTGCACCCCTCCCAGGTCCACAAAAGTAGGCTGAATGGATGCCAGGTCAGCATGGACCGTCACTGGCTGGTCGCTTTCAACTTTGATCAGGAACGTGTCGCCCTGGTAGAGCGGAAGGTTATCCAAAATGATGCTTTTGATGCCGGGCAGAGCCAGGTTGCTGCCATTCACCTCAGCGGAAGGCATGTAGTAAGTATCCATCGGCATGCCCATGATCGGGCTTGCCAGGCCGTTCATCTCTGCCAGCAGCCAGGTATTTTTGCCGCTCAAGACGCTGGCTTCCAAAAAGGACTGCCCGGGTTTGATGGCAGGCATGGTGGTCATGTAACTGCCATTTTCCTGGGTGGTCATGATGATCTCGCGCCCGATAAACAGCTCCGAAGGGCTCGTCAGGCGGTTGGCTTTTACCAAAACTGCCGTGTCGGTCTGACTGCGCCGGCTCAGGCTGGTCAGGCTTGCACCCAGGGTCACATACTCAGTCGTCAGCACTCCCTGCATCCCCTCAAGGCTCGGTATTTGCAGCCGGTCTCCCGGGCGCAGCATATCGTCGGGCTGGATGTTGTTGAGCGTCATCAACTGATCAAGGGTGGTATCAAAGCGCTGCGCGATCCACGAAAGCGTGTCGCCATATTCCACAATGTAAACCGGGTAGGTTGCCTGGGCTTGCGCAGGGCGCAGACTTATGCCAAAAAACAAGGGAATCAAAAGAAGCATAGCGAGCGAAAAACGTCTGGCTAAAAAACTCTTCCGGAGGTTGGTATAATCTGCCATAATCAAATCATTAGTTTACCATAGGCTTTGAAAAGGCGCGCAGAATGAGAATTACAACCTGGAATGTCAACGGAATACGAGCGGTCGTCAACAAGGATGGTTTCGCCTGGCTGGATGAAGTCAAGCCCGATATACTGTGTCTGCAGGAGATCAAGGCCAAGCCGGAACAGGTGCCCCAATTGCTCCTCGAACACCCGGAATATCAAAGCTTTTGGCACTCCGCCGAGCGCCCGGGTTATAGCGGGACGGCCGTCCTCTTTAAACAGGAACCGCTTTCGATTAAGACCGGACTGGACATGGAAGAATATGATGACGAAGGACGCACCATCCGCATGGAGTATCCGGATTTTTTCCTTTACAATATCTATTTCCCTAATGGCGGGCAGGAGAATAGGCGCGTTCCCTTCAAACTTGGCTTTTATGCCCGCCTGCTCGAACTGTGCGACCAGCATCATGCCAGGGGCGAGAAAGTCATTATCACCGGGGATTTCAACACCGCTCACAACGAGATCGACCTTGCCAACCCGAAGTCAAATCAGAAAAACACCGGCTTCTTGCCTGAGGAGCGCGCCTGGATTGATAAGTTCCTTGAGCATAATTTTGTCGATGCCTATCGCGCCCTCTACCCGGACAAAGTCGGCTACACCTGGTGGGATTACCGCACCAACGCCCGTCCGCGCAACGTCGGCTGGCGCCTGGACTACTTTTTGGTCAGCTCTGAGTTAATGCCGCGGGTGGAAGCTGTTGAAATTCACGACGAGATTATGGGTTCTGACCACTGCCCGGTGAGCCTGATCTTGAAGGATTAGGGTTAGGGGGAGAAGTTACTTTTCTCCCTAAAAACGGTCACCTCATCACAGATTTCCCGGGGAAATTGGTTGACTTTTTGACCTATTTCGGGTAATATCCTTGGGCATCGTGGCGAGGTAGCTCAACGGTGGAGCAGTGGACTCATAAGCCATTGGTTCTGGGTTCAAATCCCAGCCTCGCCATTTTTTGTTTTAATTAGCTATTTCGTTCAATGTTTCCTGCCAGGTTTCCGTTTTTCATTTTCTGCCTCGATTCTATGCTTGGTAATTTTCAGGGGTTATAATCAAACCAATCCCAGGCGGACTGGGATGAAAAATTTCATGAGGGATTCGTTATGCTGACCTGGACCGAGATCGAGACTCGTGCAATCGCCTTTCAAAAACGTTGGAAAGATTGCACCGGTGATGAACGGCAAGAAGCTCAAACCTTCGAAAAAGACTTCATGTACGTCTTTGGAGTGGACTGGCACGATGGTCTTCATGAACACCCAATCATCAGTATAGATGGCACCCAAAACTACATTGATTACCTTCTGCCCGGCAAAATCCTCATTGAAATGAAATCCCGGGGCAAGTCCTTGGACGCTGCTTTTACTCAAGCCATGCAGTATGTTCGGGCTCTCAAGCCTGAGGAGCA
>WOYI010985819.1_pt1 | contig 10925 bp, 10 predicted proteins | sample 6423411 | NCBI WGS metagenome assembly WOYI01 (sample SAMN13441803, study PRJNA592873) | oil field metagenome | biome: oil field; feature: oil-well bore; material: oil-contaminated soil; isolation source: oil-contaminated soil from oil-well borehole | place: Germany: Wietze | collected 2016-10-18 ... | reverse complement strand
GAACCCTATGAACCTATTCATTCCTGAAGGATTAACCAAACCGGCCTACCTTGACCTGACCGAATGCCTTTCTGAGATACAATCATCATAGGGGTGTTCAGATGGCCGTCCATCCCCCATCGACCAACAACAGCGTTCCTGTGACCATGTCAGCCCCATCACTGGCGAGATAGAGTACAGACGATGCAACATCCTCAATGGTGGCTACCCTCCCCCTTGGTATCTTGGACAATACGCCTGCAAGGAATTCGGGATTATCCAGCCTCTCAGCGGTACCCGGGGTACGGATAAACGTCGGCCCCACTGCGTTGACTGTGACGCCCCTACCTGACCACTCAACTGCAAGTGTCTTGGTAAGCATGTTCACCCCACCTTTGGAGGCACAGTAGACAGCCTCATGGGGTATGGCAACAACAGAGGCCTGGCTACTGATGTTGATGATCCTTCCCCTTCCCCGCTTGAGCATTCCAGCGCCTACAGCCTGGCAACAGAAGAAGGTACCCTTGAGGTTCAGGTCCATCATCCAGTCCCAATCCTGTTCGGTGATGTTCTCCGCAGGAATGGGGTTACCCATACCTGCATTGTTCACAAGGATTTCAATGCTTCCCATCTTCCTTTCCACCTCTTTCACACATGCCTTGATGGAAGGGACATCCCTGAGGTCAAGGGAAAAGACCTCACATATTCCGCCTCCCTCTCTGATCTCTTTTGCAAGGCTCTCCAGGTGTGCAACATCACGTGATGCGATTGCTACCTTTGCCCCTTCCTGGGCAAATATCTTTGCAAGCCCAAGGCCAAGGCCTTTGCTGGCTCCAGTGATAAGGGCGACCTTACCCTGGAGATCTGATCCGAACTTCTTCTGCATACGAGCCTCCTGTTGTAGGCCTACCCTACGGCAGAAGGCTCATGTAGTCAAGTTTCAGACCCTCTATCGTAGCTTGGTCAAGCATCCCAAGCTATTGTCAGTATTAGCTTTTCCTAATCGTTACACTCCTCCTTAAACGTCCCCAAACCCAGCATGCTCCGCCTGTAATACTCTGTCTTGTGATAGAGCTCATTAATGGCAGGGTCCACCATAGGACCTATTGAGGAGTGTTCGTCATAGCACTTTGCCGTAATCTGATCATTCTGTATCTGTACCCATGGCAAATTTCCCGTATGCACAAACCTGGTTAGGTCCCTTTGGATCTCCTGGGCTACGGCATAGATGGGATTCATGTCACGATTGAGGAGGAACATGGGTTGTATCAAATGGTTTTCCAGATTCCCAAATACATAGGGGAGGTCAGAGGCGTGCACAGCATGCATGCCCTGCATCTTCAAAGCCTTTGTCTCGAAATCAAAGCGGTACATCCACGTCGGACTATAGGCTGAACAGGCCTGGGCAAACCAGATGCTCGCTATCCGGAAGAGCAGGTCCGTGTACAAAAGGGAGCGTACCTGCTTCTCACCATACTTGGCCGTATAGGTATCCAGGAGCTCTTTTCTCAGATGCTCAGGTTCCAAGGCTATACCAACTTCAATCAAATCATTGAGCTTGAACAGATTGGCAAGGGGTTTTATGTTCATGAAGCCCATCTCTTCACCGGTAGTCCCTATCAGCAGGGGTTTGCCCTTTCCAGCCCCCGTAAGGGCAAGAGGTATGGGATACGCTTCAACCAGATTATGGTCACGGGTAAGGCGGTAGGTAGCGGCACCGAAACTATATTTTTTTGCAAAGGTATGTTGCAGGCCAACCAACTTTTGTGTAGAGAGGCTCTCCATCGTCTGTTTTGAGTCTATTTCAGCATATTCAAGGAATGCTTGCGAGGTTTCAAGACACTCCTCCTTGCTTTGCAGCTGTGTAGGTCCACCACTGAGAATGATGGCTTGGGCAAACAAGGGCTTAGCAGCCGCAATGGTGAAAAGGGTACAGACCATGGTTCCACCAGCCGACTGTCCCATGATGGTAACCCGAGAAGCATCCCCACCGAAATGGTGGATATGTGTTTTCACCCAAGTGAGCGCGAGCAAAACATCGGTGAGACCATTATTGCAGGTGTAGGAAGGGTCGAGGGAGGAAAAGTCACAAAAACCCCAAATGTTAAGTCGGTAGTTGATACTCACCACTACCATTTCCCCTTCTTTTGCAAGGTGCGATCCCTCATAGAAAGTTTCGCTTCCAGCCCCTTGCTTGAAGGAACCTCCATGGATGAAAAACAGGACAGGAAGAAGTTTCTTTTGCGTTATGGGTGTCCAGATATTCAGACAGAGGGAGTTATCCCCCATCTTCTTCCTTAACAAACCCTTTTGGGGGCAGATAGGACCATAGGAAGAGGCGTCGAACACACCTTGCCATTGTCCTATGGGCAAGGCAGGGGAAAAGCGAGTTGTAGGGGTGAGACTCTGTGCATAGGGTATTCCCTTGAAGCTGCAGACCTCACCTTTCTTAGTACCGCTGATAGTTCCTAGTGAAGTATGAACGATTGGAGTGGGTTCTGTCATGGCATGTTTCCTCTGCCTGCATGATACTCTGCTTGCCAGGAGAATACAAGTTTGGTTTTTTTTCTGGGTTTAGTAAGTTGCTTGTGTTTTGTCGGCACTTTGCCGATTTGACGAGGGCCAATTGACACATGCGCTAAAATGGGCCCATAGTCGTGAGAACAGATACCAAGTACTCGCAAGGACTGACTGCATGAACAAGCAAACACAAAGCATCTATCGTAAGGGACTGAAGATTCGTCCCTTCCTATCGTCCATACTCTTCGGCGGTCTCGCCTACGGCGTCTACCGTGGGGTTCAGGACAATTATCTGGCAGAAATCGTACAGATAACTAAGTTCGAACGTGGTATCGTGGAATTCTTTAGGGAAATCCCCGGCCTCCTGCTCATCTTTATCCTGGCGGCTATGTACCGTTTCAGTGAGACCAAGGTCTTCAAGATAGGAACCGCCATCATGCTTGCTGGAGTGGTCGGCATCTTGTTGCTGGGAACTTCCAAGGTCATGGTAATCCTTTGTATGGTCATCTTCAGCACAGGTGAGCATATCCTCATGCCGATGAAACACTCTATCGCCCTAAATCTGGCAAACAAAGGCAAGGGGGGTGCATCACTGGGTATCACCTCAAGCCTCAGCCATGGGGGAAATATCCTAGGCTTTTTGACTGTTACCGGCCTATTCCTGCTCTTTGGAGCCATGGGAATCCCAAAAGGTGCGATAACTGGCTTTAGGGTAGTATTCATCATAGCAGCAGTGCTGCTTCTGCTTGCTTCACTCATCGCCCTCACCATGAGAGACCAGGGTAAGAGTGTAAAGAGAAGCAGGATATACTTCAACAGGAAATTCTCAAAGTACTATATGTTGGAAGTCTTCTATGGTGCTAGGAAGCAGATATTTCTGACCTTTGCCCCCTATGTCCTTATCCTTTTTTATGGGGCAGATACCTCTGTAATAGCCTTTCTTCTGGCCATCTGCGCAGCCTTTGGCATGATACTCTCCCCTCTTATCGGTCGTCTCATTGACCGTCTTGGATACAAGACCATCATGATAGGGGACACCCTCATCCTCATAGTCGTCTGTTTCTTCTATGGGTTTGCCCATCGCATTTTCCCCATGCATATCGCCTTCATAGTCGTTTGCATTAACTTTGTCCTTGACTCGGTCATCTCACTGGCAAGCATGGCTAGCAATGTATATGTACAGGATCTTTCCTCAACGCCCGAGGAGATGACCTCCACCATCACCACAGGGATTTCAGTCAATCACCTTATCAGTGTGATCATAGCTCTTCTTGGCGGGCTCATCTGGGAGAACCTGGGTATTGAGGCACTTTTCACCCTATCCGCCATTCTAGGATTGGCAAATACCCTCTATGCAACTACCATCAAGAAGCCGGTCAACCAGATGGATTACTCCCAAACGTCATCTGAGCAGATGAGCGAGTAAGAGTCCTAGGGAAAAACAGAGGCTGAAGACAAGATAGACCCGAGTGATGGAGAGCATATTGCCTTGTTTGGTCTGGTTGGAAAATCCCCTCCGTACCATTGAGCTGAACTCTCTTGCGCCAAGAAAGATCCAGGGAACAAGGGCTAAGAGAAGGATTAAGGGATAGATTCCCAAGAAAAAGAGCAGTACAGACAAGGCTACGACTAGCAAAGCTTCAAGACCCAGCAAGAAGGTGGTACCCCACTTTCCCAGTATGATCGTAAGGGTCCTCCTCCCGGCTTTGGCATCGCTGATACGGTCACAGCTGTTGTTGACTGAAAGGATCATGCCCACCAACACCAAGAAGGGCAGCGATGCTAGCAGAGTTTCTTTCGTAAATGTTCCCGTCTGCACAAAATAGGAAATGAGGAAAAGTGTCGAACCCAAGAAAAAGCCTGCAAACAGCTCTCCTAAGGGAGTGCGGGAGATGGGATACGGGCCACCGGTGTAGGCAAAGCCTACCATCATGCATATACCCCCAACCACCAGGAGTTTCCAGCTCGTCATGTAGGCCAAGACAAGGCCTAGAGCCCCGGCCGCACCAAACAACAGCAGACTGACCAGCAGTGCATATGAGGGCTTTACACCCTGATAGACCAACACCTTATCGTCTTCACAATTGGTCTCTTGCCTGTCGGTTCCATTGCGATAATCGAAATAGCTGTTGAATCCGGTAGTCCCCATATCGACAAACAGCGTGGCGATTGCCATGAGCAACACGAGCCCAGGGCTTAGGGTACCTTGTGTGTAGAGGGCAAAGAGAGTACCTGATGCAAAGGTTCCCATGCTGATAACCTTGGTGCGAATCTCTACGATTCGTAAAAATTGGGTAAAATTCATAGCAGAGAGTAGCATTACTTTAGCTACTATATCCATACTAAAACCAGAAAAACCACAAAAGGTGGCAACAGACAACTCATTATATAGTGATGCAACCTATCATCTATACTCTCGTGAAAGAGAACGATTGCCTTCTGTTTGAGATATCCTCTGAAAACAGGGATTGAACAGATCTGTCTATCTTCCTTTCTCCAAAACATCTAGCACATAGGAGAAATTTCGTATTCGTACAAAGACAATCTTACTTGCCCTCGCAATTATCATAGCTATGCCCACCCCCTATGCAGGAGGGCAGGCAGAACCTTCAAAAATTAGTGATGGCCTCGATAGAAGCAAATATTTTAGGGAGGGGGTATCTGCAAATCGCCTGTTCGGTCAACAGAACCCAGTGTCCTTTTGAAGTAGTGCTGGTACAGACATCAACAAAACAGGTCATACGCGAGGCAAGGCAACAGGGGTCTGTTGCGAACAGGTAGTATCTTGATAAGTGTATATATGTGGTCAAACTTCCTGGCCACGATGCTTCTGGAAACATTGTCATGGCATCGAGTTACCCGCAAGGGATATCCGGTAGTGTCAGTACCATGAGGTTATAGGACAAACATTGCCCAACTCTTGCATGAACACGATGTACAAAATTGGTAAAGAGGGTACCCCATTTTACTCCATAAGAGGAAAGCAGTGCTACAAGAACCAAGAAAGGAACCAGAGTGAACCGGTTCCTTTCGTGTTTTTCCCTGTCTGAAGATCTGCTTGTTACTCCTTTGGAGGTGCTTTCTTGGCAGGAGCTTTCTTCGTGGAAGTGGTTGTTGTTTTAGCTTTGGGTTTTTTAGCTGGAGCCTTAGCTTTTGCTGCAGGTTTCTTAGCAGAAGTCTTAGGGTCAGGCTTTGCCTCAGCTTTTGGTGGTTCCTTAGCCGTAGGTTTTGCCCCAGGTTTCTCTTCAGCCTTGGTAGGTTCCTTTGACACAGGGGCAGGTTTCGTTTCAGCCTTAGGCGCCTCCTTCACTTCAGGAGCAGATGAGACCTTCTCCGTCGGAAAGGAAGAAGTTTCCTCTGTTCTAGCTGCATTGGCCTTTTTCCATTGCAGAAAAATAAGGGCTGAAAAAACTACAACAGTAACAATGAGTGCTACCGTTTTCAGAGCGGGGCTACGGACCCCAATGAGGACAATGACAAAGATGACAACCATGGCAATCAGATAACCAATGGTATATTTTTGTAGCTTTTCTTTTTGTTCTTGCGTATTCATCACAACTCCTTTTCACAAATTATTTTCATACAAATATCTACAATCCAAGGGAGAAAGCATCCCCTTTTCCTACTGTTAATGATACTCTATCCTAGAGTGTTTCACAATCATTTTGTTTTCATAAAAGAATATGTGCCACTGGCCTAGAGTCTTCTAGGAGAACAGGGGAAAAGCCCTTCCTAAGAATATCCTATGGTCGCACGAAGCCTTAACAGTAGCCTTGCCATTCTTGAAACACATCAGCATTGGATGTTGGACCATGATAGAGTATATTCAAGCAAAGGATTGATACCGTGAATACGCAACAGATACAAAAACGCAATTACACAGCATTCCTCGTGCATGCACTCTTCTTAGCCTTGACCATGAATTTCATAGACATCAACACTGTCGTACCGAACATGCTTGCAGAAAGCGGAGCGACATCGCTACATATGGGGATCCTTTCCTCCATCATGATCGGGGGAACAAGTTTCATGCAATTGCTCTTTGCTGGCATCATCTACCCACTTAGGAGGAAGAAGCCTGCTCTCCTTGCAGGTATATATCTGAGGGTCACAGCCCTCATAGTCTTGGGCATCTTCTTGCGTACGCTTTCAGGAGCTGCACTTTGGAAGGTCTGGACTATCCTTGGGCTGATGACCGTATTCTCCTTCAGTGGAGCCTTTGCCAACATTTCCTACACAGATATCCTAGGCAGGACTATAGAACCCGCCAGAAGGAAAAACCTTCTTACCCTCAAACAACTCATTTCAAGCATTGGCGTCATAGCCTCTGCCCTCCTGGTGAAGGTCATTTTATCAAATCTTACATACCCCAAGAACTACTCCACCCTATTCCTGCTTGCAGGAGGCCTGCTCGCCTTAGCTACCATCGGGTTCTGGATGATCAAGGAGGAGGATGCCCCCAAACAGGAAAAACTCTCTTTAGGCAAGAGATTTGTTGCATTTGGCCAGATTATCAAGAATGACAAGAACATGCGCCTCTATCTCATACTAATCAATACCAGCGGAATCATCCTTTCCACCATACCGTTTTTTATTCTCTTTGCCAGGACCAGGTTCTCGATTGACGGTAGCCTTACAGGAACCTTTCTCTTGATCCAGATGGCAGGATCTCTCTTGACTAACACCCTTCTGACTTTCTTTTCCAAAGGACAACACTATAGGAGACTGCTCTATCTCTTTGTGGGTCTGGGTGCAGCAATCCCCCTGATAGCCGTCCTTGCCTCCCCTTCACCTCTGACTTTCTCCCTAGTATTCCTGCTTACAGGAAGCAGCCTAGCCCTCTATCAAATACTGGCCCCTGGGATATTGCTGGAAATATCTACCGATGAAAACCGTCCGCTGTACTCAGGACTTGCAGGAGCTGGTTCGATCATGAATATCCTGTACCCAATCCTGGCAGGGGCTTTGGTTGCTTCCATAGGCTTTGTAGCTGTTTTTATTCTTACCAGTCTGTATATCCTGCTTGGATTCTATGCAGCAAAAAATATCCAATGTAAACGTATTCTTTAATATTCATTCATTACCATTTAGTTCATGCTAGTATAATCCTCCAATATAGTTGTACACAATACAATTTATTGGATAAACAGACTTTTTATACCATTATTCATAATCGCCCTCACTATAATACGCCTTCAGTGGCTCAATACTTGATACATCCCTGAGGATGGCTTATGACCTCCCTGATGGATTCTCGCTCTTTGGTGCACTTCGGTACTTCGGAGGGACCTCTGATGGTACCAGCGGGTCTTTGCTGGACTGGTATGTAAGACGGTTTCCTCTGGTAGCGTAGATTTTTTTTGTTTCCTCTGTTTTTTTGTTCTCTCTGTTTCTCTGTTTTTCTATTTCTCTCTTAGCCATTCACCTCTTATCGCCAGCAACATGCCTGAACTGAAAATATTCCTTCATCCACCTCAATCCATTTGCTCCAATACCGATAGTGCTTCGGCTCGGAGGTGGGACGCGGCTGCCATCCATTCCCTTCAAAGGGCCTACACCATCAGAGAGAAGGCTCTGAAGGCCTACTATGACACGCTACATAGAGAACTAGGGTTTCGTCATCAGAATACAGAGTGGCTCCTTCAGCACTGCCATGCATACGAGGGCCCAAGAGCAGTTCACCCACTTCAAGGGGACAGCAAAGCACTATGGCCCTACTCTCAAGGCATTCACCCCCATACTGGAGGTTGAGGTAGCTCATACCCATGAGACAAGGTACCTTAGAAAGGTAATTGTCAAAGCAATGGAGGCAAAGAGACCAAAGAAAGCCTATCGGGTGAAGAACGGTTTTCTCTTGTCCTAATTTTCCCTCTCTGGGGAAAGCTTTACCGATCTGGTATTCTTGGTGCTGGGGAAAGTTTCCCATAAAATCAGCCATAAGGAAAGGGATAAAGTAAGAGTCAGAACATCCCTTTCCTGCTTACTGAGAACATGGGGCTGAGAAGTCATTCACTTTCCTGGTTCTCTTTCGAATACTGCCACAAGGCCTTGTCCAGCGTTCTCATGTCAATATGGTTTTCTGTAGCCAAGGCCCTGCATATCACCGTATAGTTCCACCAGAATTCAAAGGAGTCCTTCTCTGAATCATCTAAAGAAAGAGACCATATAGCCCTTGAATCCAGAATTGGATACCGATCGCCATGATAAAAATGCAGGACGACAGAAGCTGTTGGCAAGCCTACCCCATCAAGAAGGGTGAGAGACTCTATTCTGAGCTGTTCATTGTCAGTCTGTAAAGCCATTGCCGTTACGGCTTGCACATACTCTTCACTGTTTTTGCTGATATGGCCAGCACTTCTTGGAGATTTCCATTTGGCAACTCTCTCTAGGTCAGTTTTTGTCAGAAAGCCCCTTGCCTGTATTTCGTGAGCATACTGGGCAAGGTCTACCTCACCCACAGAATACTCGTAGTTGCCAGCATATTCAGCGATCAGCTCTGGTTTGAACCTAAGGGTATAAAACATTCGTTTCCTCACTTATCTGACAAGAAATGCTAAGTACATTGTTTTATCACATACAAATAATCCAATTCCCCATGCACAGGCCAAAACCTGAGAAAAAGAAGACGGATGGTTCTTTCTTAATCCTAATAGTATCATAGCCAGTGAAAATAGCTACCATTAACAGAGCAGTGAATAGAAAATAGCAGTTCTCTTACACGTATATGATAACCCTTTGCTCTGCATACCGGCATGAGAGCTTCCCTTGCACTCAGGTCCATCCTACCGCCACTTCAGCCCTGTTGGCAGGAAAACCTGTTACCGTCCAAGGAATTCAACCACACTATCAGCACAATTCACGCCATCAAGGGCAGCACTGACGATGCCTCCTGCATACCCAGCACCCTCACCACAAGGAAACAGGCCAGCAAGTTCAATGTGCATGTTGGTCTCTTTGTCGCGAAGGATTCGAACAGGACTACTGGTCCTGGTCTCCCCTGCAATGAGCACTGCATCGTTGGTCAGGAAGGAATGGGCTTTCCTGCCGAAGACAGAAAAGGCTGACGCTAGCCGCTCGGAAATGAATGAAGGCAACACCCTGTGCAGGTCTGCATTGGTAAGACCGGGACCGTAGGAGGTGGCAGGAAGGTTTTGGGAGAGCCGGTGATTGACAAAATCCGTCATCCTTTGGGCAGGAGCTCTAAGAGTGCCACCTCCAGCCTTGAAACAACGTTCCTCCAAAGCCTGTTGGAAATGCATCATTCCAAGATTGCCCCCAAACTGCTCTTGGGGAAGGTCCTGTGGATGAAGCTCAACAACCATACCGCTATTGGCAAACTTTCCTTTTCGGGAAGAGGAGCTCATGCCGTTTACCACTAACTGGCCTTCTGCTGTCATCGCTGGGATGACAAAGCCACCAGGGCACATACAGAACGAATAGACCCCACGCCCGTCTACTTGGGTTACAAAGGAGTATTCGGCCGCTGGGAGAAACTCTCCCCTACCCTTGTCATTCTTGTATTGGATCTTGTCGATGAGTTGCTGCGGATGCTCGAGCCTTACACCTATTGCCAAGGACTTCGCCTCGAGGGCGATCTGGTCCTGCTGCAGATACTCATACACATCCCTTGCACTATGTCCGGTTGCCAGAATCACCGGACCTTCAAAGGTCTCACCTTTTTCGGTGACGACACCTCTGACTGTGTCCTCTCCCTTAAGGAAGCTCACGACCTTTGTGGAGAAGTGAACCTGCCCACCACTATCGAGGATAGTGTTACGAATCCGTTCAATTACCTGAGGCAGCTTGTCTGTGCCGAGATGGGGATGAGCGTCATAGAGGATATCAGCAGAAGCACCATGCTGGCAAAGCAGGGAGAGGATATTGAGCACATTCCCCCGCTTGGTGGCTCTGGTATAGAGCTTGCCATCGCTGAAGGCTCCTGCCCCACCTTCACCGAAGCAGTAGTTGCTCTCAGCATTCACGTTCCTTTGTGTCGAGAGGGCGGCAATATCCTTCTTGCGCTGGTGGACATTTACCCCACGTTCAAGCAAGATAGGCTTCAGTCCCTTTTCTATAAGACGCAACGAAGCAAAAAGACCCGCAGGTCCTGCACCCACCACGATGACCTGCTTCTTATCCCCTACAAAGGGGAATTTTGTAGTTTCGAACAGTTCTTCTGCAGTATCGCCAATTAAGAGGCGGACACTCATATCAATAACCGGAGGATAGCGCCTTGCATCAATACTGCGACGAAGGATGTGCATCCCTGTAACTTCTTCCCGTGGCACCTTTGCCTTTCTTGCGGCCAGCTCTTGCACAGCCTTGTCATCTGCAGCTGCCTCAGCTGACAGCCTGAGTAATACATCTTTAGTCATCCAGTCATTGTACTGACCCAGGAATGTACAGGTCAACTAAGAGGTAAGGAC
>WOYI010806958.1_pt1 | contig 10927 bp, 12 predicted proteins | sample 6423411 | NCBI WGS metagenome assembly WOYI01 (sample SAMN13441803, study PRJNA592873) | oil field metagenome | biome: oil field; feature: oil-well bore; material: oil-contaminated soil; isolation source: oil-contaminated soil from oil-well borehole | place: Germany: Wietze | collected 2016-10-18 ... | reverse complement strand
AGAAGCTGCGCGGATCGATCGCGTCCACGCCCCAGGCGTTCGACTCGTCGCCGAACGCGATCTGGGTGCCGACTCGCCGTATCGCCGTTGCGGCGTCGACACCCGCGGTGCTATCGATCTGCTCGACGTACTCGGCGGCATTCGCTATCACCGGGTCGTTCGCCGACGTGATGGTCAGGTCGCCGGTCAGCGTGGTGACCACTGAGCGATCGATCGCGACGATCGCCCCGCTGATCAGCGCGGGGAGGAACGACACGCTGATGAAGACCACGATCATCATCGCCACCGACAGCAGCGTCACGCCGAGGTTTCCGCGGCTGATCGAGCGCACGGCGAGGAATATCGCGACCCGCAGGCTCCTGAACGCGGTCATCCGACATGCTCCTGCGGGGCGCTTCGGGACCTGCCGGCCAGGACGCCGTCGCTCAGCTCGATGAGCAACCCGGCGTAGGCACTGTCGTCGGGGTCGTGCGAGACGAAGACCACGGTGACACCGAGCTCCCGATTCAGCCTCGCCAACGTCTGCATCACCGTGCGCCCGGAGACGCTATCGAGGTTGGCGGTCGGCTCGTCCGCGTAGACGATGGCCGGGTTGTTGACCAGCGCCCGGGCGATGGCGACCCGCTGCTGCTCACCGCCCGAGAGTTCCTTGGGCCGGTGGTGCAGGCGCTCGCCCATGCCGACCTGCTCCAGCAGCGCGGCTGCGCGGGCGCGATACTCTCTCGGCCGCGCGCCGAGCATCATCGCCGGTAGCGAGACGTTCTCCTGCGCGGTCAGCTCAGGGATGAGCGCATACTCCTGGAACACGTAGCCCAGCCGCGCCAGGCGCATGGCCGATCGCTTGCCCTCGGAGAGGGCGAGGACATCCCGCCCTTCGAGAGTGATGCGTCCGCTCGTGGGGCGGTCGATCAGGCTCAGCTGGCGCAGCAGAGTGCTCTTGCCCGAACCGCTCTTGCCCATGATGCAGAGCATCTCCCCGCCGTCGATGGTGAGGGTGATGTCGCGCAACGCCTGGACGGTCACCGTCCCGAGCGCGTACGACTTCGTGACGCCCTCGATCTCGATCACCGGCCGCCGGGCGGCAATGACGATGGACTGGGACACCTCAGCCTCTCCAATCCGCGAGCATGACAACCGACGTGCCACCGGTACCAGAACGCCGCATCTGACCTCATTCCGCCAAGCGGTGATCGTTATTCCTCCGGGCGGTGATCGCTTCTTTGAGCGTATCCGCGCTCGGACGAGCCGAATGTTCGGTGAATGTAAGGATTTGCGGGGCACACCGGAATGGCGACCCGTTGAACCCAGGAGAGCCGTTCATGCCTGGTCGAACCTTCGTGCGCCTGCCCGCTGCCGACCTGGGTTGGCCCGATGGTGCATCCTGTCGATGTGGGTCGCGATAACGGAGACAGCGGGTGATCTCGAGCCGAGGCGCGAGGCCAAGTTGCACGCTATGGGAAGCGCTCGCGTCGGCCGCCCGTGCGCAGAAGGGAACGGCCCGCTGACGAAGAGAGAGGCCGCTGCCAACTGCCAACGCGAATCAGCTTCGACCCGCCGACCGCCGATGGTCAGCCGCACCGGCGATGTCACTCTCGGCGAGACTCAGAATCTGCTTGATGAACGCCTGTCGGTCGCGAGTCGGCTCGAGGACCAGCATCCGAATCTCGGCCATGAGTTGCTGCTGGGTCTCGATGGGAAGCGCAGTCATCGACTCCGCGCACCACTCAAGGTCTTCGTCGATCGTGTACCCGGGTTCATCGAGGTGCTTGTCGGGATAGTAGGTGAAGGCGACGAGAGCGAGCCCCGCGATCCCAGTGTTTACAAGGGATCTCGGGGCTTCGACGCTGGCGGTGACGGTGGGATTTGAACCCAAAGAGGTTCGATCCTCCTCGATCCGTCTCGGTCGGACTCCCGCGGAATTCCGCCGTTGCGAGCCTTCTGGAATCTGTTCTCGATCCCGTTCAATCGGGCTCGATCGTGTTCGATTGTGGGCATTTCGTGGGCACGGATGCCAGGAGTGCCACTGGCCCGGACGAGGACGACTCGCCGGGCCAGTATAGAAACCCAATGGAGAGACCTGCCTCCGCTTTCAGGAACGAGCTTAGGCCAGGAGCGTCCTGGGCGACAGGCTCAAACCCGCCCACGAATCAGCCGCGGGCCACGAGGGCGCCCTGCCGCCTCCAAGTCGCGGACGGCCTGCACAGCCCAGCACGGTTCCTCGAGTTCATTCATCGGAGGTGGCCATGCTGCGAGCCCCGCGGATGCCCTCGGCGGCGAGCACCTCACGTGCACGACCCAGTTGCCGATCGGATGAGAAGAGGTCCCACTGCTCGGCGATGCCTTCGTCGTGAGCGAGGTCGCGGAATCGGCGGAAGGCACCCCCGCCCTCGATCGCCCGCTCCAGTCGCTCTCGCCGAGACTGGTCGGCTGCCGCTCGGCGAAGGCCGCCATGTCTGCCAGCCTTCTCGTGAACCTACCCCGGCGAGGTAGATCCAACGGTCGGGTTCCTTATCCACGTCGATCGCGGCATCCTCCCCGACCATCATCGGATCTGTTTCGTTGCCGCCGTACACCGCGCCCGTGCGCAGGTCGAGGTAAGCGCCTGTTGACAGCTCAGGAGCCCCTTCCAACAAGATGCTGAGCATCTCAAGATCGACCGGCAGCACCCGCCCCTGCAGCGGCACGCCGCGCAGAGTGGCCAGCAGGTCCTCGGCCAGGATCCGATCACCCGGCCCGCCGCGCCACGTGAGGCGGTTGATGACCGACAACGCGAGCGGCTCCGCATACTCGTGATTCTGTCGGAGCGTCAGCAGCATCCCGGATCCCACTTGCTGCAACGCGTCGTCGATGTCGCGTCCCGCGACCGCGGCGACGAGGCGAGCGGCATCCTTCGTGGCGAGAGCAGAGCGCAATTCCTTCAGGTCGAGAACCGGCACCGGCTCCAGCGCCGGCCACGCGTGCATCATCATCGGGTGGGATCGGGTCGGCCGCCTGGGCGCCGGACCGCTCCCATCGTCGTCCGCCCATCGCCGACCATACTGATCCGGGATGCTCCCCCAACCCCAGTACGACAGCGGAGCGGTAGGGCGGATACCCAACACCTCCAGCGGATCGACCTTCTCCTCCTCCACCACACAGCGGTGCGTCCAGCCGTCGCCGAGGTCGAAGGTGAACTGGAACTCAGCGCCCGGCTCTACGAGCCGAGCGACCTTCACTCTGGCCATGTCGATGGGCACCGTGAGCGGGCCCCCGATCGACGCCGCCAGCTCCGCGCCGGTCTCGTCGTCGGTGACCGTCCGCCCGTCGGCGAGGGTGAACATAGACACATGCGACCGATCCCACCGGGCGAACGCATCGTTGATCGCATCCGCGAACTGGAGGAAGGTGTGGGAGGGTCCAACGGCGAACACCCGGCCGGGGCCACGGCCACAATTCAGTGCCCGACCACCGAGCAGCTCAACCGTCACCGACAACCACGTTCGCGCCATACCTCGAGAATGGCACGGGCGATCGGGTCACCGCATCACTCACACATCGGGGACTCGGATGTCAATACCTTCGTATTTTGCTAAGGTATTGACATGCCTGTCGTGACCAAGTTGGAGATGCTCCGCGAGATAGCGTTGGATCAGCACGGCTTTGTGACGACTGCGCAGGCCCTCACGGAGGGCGTCTCGCATGCAGAGTTGTCGACGATGGTCGCCCGAGGCCGACTGGAGCACGTGGCGCACGGTGTCTACCGGGTGCCGCAAGTCGCGGCGACGGAGTTCGACCAGTACCACCTCGCCGCGCTGTGGACGGGGGCGCCGGAGGCCTGCCTGAGCCACGACACGGCCCTCGCCGCCTGGGACATCAGCGACATCAACCCGAACCGCATCCACCTGACCGTCAGCCGCCACCGCCGCCTCCGCAGAGCAGGTGGGGAGACTTACGTCATGCACTACGAGGACCTCGATCCGTCCCAGGTCACGTGGTGGGAAGGTATTCCGATCGTGACGGTCACGACCGCGATCGATCAGGGCATCGCCTCGGGGGTGCCGACCTACCTGCTGCGCCAAGCCATCGAGCGTGCCGGGCGCACGAGTCTGCTTCTCATAGCGGAGCGAGAACGGCTGACCCAGCGACTGCAGGATCGCGATGGCCGAGCCTGACCGGGCGAACCTCGCTCAGGCGATGAGCGACCTCGACCCGAAGGACAAAGCTCCCGCCTCGGCTCGAATACTCAACGCATGGATCACTCAGGCACAGTGCCAGCTCGGATCGGCCGGCCCGCGACTGGGGTGGCTGGTCGCAGCCACCGTCGTCTCCGCGGCGCTGCAGCGCGCCGTGGACGATTCCGGGGCGCCGCTGTTCCTGCTCAAGGGCGGCACCATGATGCAGTACCGACTCCCCGGAATGTCTCGCACGACCCAGGACATCGACGGCCTCATCCGCGGCGACATCGACGCGTTCCTCGCCGAGCTTGATGGTGCACTCAGCGAGCCGTGGGGGCCGCTCACATTCGTCCGTGACGACGTCGAGATCATCGACGTCCCCCACCTGGTCGTGAAGCCTCGCCGGTTCCACATCACTGTGCAATTGCGTGGGGTGACCTGGCGGCGCGTGCAGATCGAGATCGCGCCGGACGAGGGCGGCGCCGGATCCGCACCCGACACCTTCGCAGCGCCGTCGCTGGCGGGGTTCGGTCTGCCAACGCCGGAACGGATCGCGGGTCTGTCGATGAGTTATCAGATCGCGCAGAAGATCCATGCGTGCACCGACCCGCACAGTCCCCCCGTCTACATCAACGATCGCGCCCGCGATGTCGTCGACCTGCTGTTGCTGCGTGACCTCGTCCGCGCCACGGGCAATCCGTCGCCTGCGGAGATTCGCCGCGCCATCGAGGATGTCTTCGCCGCGCGCGCCGCCGAGGCGAAGATCGCTGGAGTCCAGCCACGGGCCTGGCCAGCGACAGTCACCGCCCACCCACACTGGGACACCAGCTTCGCGAGGGCCGCCGAGTCCGCCACGGTGGACCTCACACTCACCGACGCGGTCGGACAGCTCGCCCATTGGCTCGACGAGATCGCACGAGCCTGAATCCCATCACGCACGCATGCCGGATCCGCTGGCTGATGCCAGTCCGGAACCTCGGGAGTCCGTATGCTCAAGCCTGCGAGCGGCCGACCTACCGTGGGTAACCGCGCGACACGAACAAGTGTGGGCAAACCGTGGGCACGGTGCCTTGCGACGTTGTCCTCGATCGCCGTCGATCGGTCTCAGTCGTGCCCGAACGCTCTCAATCTTCCCCCGACGACCTTCCCTCGACGACGAGGGCACGAGGTTCACGAGAATCCCTGACCATGCCGTGCCCACATCTGAGACGGAACGAGACGGAACCAAAAGGAATGGGCCAGATCGAGACTGTCCGGGAAGGACGTCGATCTGGCCCAGAATGGCGGTGACGGTGGGATTTGAACCCTAGTGTATTGAGGTCACCGCGCCTGCACTCAATCTCAAACTCTGCGCTCGACTGCAATCACGCGGGTGCCGAGTTCCTAGATCCTGCACTCGCCTGCACTCGATCTCCTCATTTGTTCACGTCTTTGTTCACACCCCAAGGGGACTACGCGACCGTTTCCTCAAACGCGGTCCCTGCTAGTCCCGAGCGCCGGATGGCCACAGTGGTCATGGCGACCAGCCAGATCACGGGAAGCATGTATAGCACATAGACGAGCCAACCCTGCGGGGCCAGTGCTCCCTCCGGGCGAATGACCGAGAGTGCGAGTACGAGCGTGCCGACCGCTGTCACCGTCGAGAGCCAGCCCACCCATGCGGGAACAGCGGAGACTCGAAAAGCGAGCACTGCCACCGCCCGCCAGTAGCACGACGAGCGGAATGTTGGCGATGATGAGCATGGCAAATCCGAGTTCCTCAAGCAACATCGCAGATGATCCATCCGAGGCTGGGCCGGACATCAGGGTGAGCGTCAGTTGCGGTGATTGACCGACCAAGCCCGCCCCGACCCAGGTCACTCCGGACGCTATTGCGATGTTCGCCACGCGAGCAGACCCGCTCTCGGTGCGGGCAAGGAGATCCCGGACGCTGCCCATGAACCAGAGCAAGAAGTGATGTCGCTCACGGCGTCCTGCTCCTGCTCGTTGCCTGCGGTGACCATTCCACTCCGCACTGAATGTGGGCACAGGGCAGAAGGTCCCGCGGTAATGTCACTTGCGAACCCCTTGCGGGATTGCACTGCCGAAGGAACGTGCGCGCGTGGGTGTGGACTTTGCGCGCCTATGCGTCTGGACTCAGCGCGGGAGCCGATAGACCCGCCAGCTCCGCTCCCCAGCGTCGCGCCCGGTCGAGTTCGCCGTCCGCAACAGGCCCGGAGTAGCCGTGGACGCCGAACGTCTCTGGTTTGGCGAGCGGACGGAAGCCCAGGGCCACGAGCCGCTTCATCGCCTTCTTCGCTGCCGACCCGGGCAGCCTCGGCGTGACCATTCGTGTGTCAAACGTCGCCACGGGCACCGCGCGAGCCGGTGACGAAACCGCCTCTATCCACTCCCTAATGCCCCGGGTCGGGACCTGTGCGGCACCCTGTTGTTTGGCTGCCTCCCGCGTCGAGGAGGTTGACATGGAGAACGCATGTGTGGGTCCACCGACGACGAGCAGATCGACATCCGCCTCCAGAGCAACGGGCGCCGACGCCGCGTCGACCACCTCTGTGCGTTCTCCGCCCAGCCCCGCCGCCACTTCGCGGGCGAGCTGCTCTGTGTTTCCCCAAATTGATTCGAAGACCACTACAGCGTGCATGATGCCTCCTGGCTCGCACACAGATTAGCTCTCCGCCTCCACAGATGACACTGCCCCCGAGACTGAGGTGAGTGGGTGAGAACCTCCTGCGCCGCCCCGTGAGCGCTCCGCCGGCGAGCACGGGCAGGCATCACAATCTGCTTGACGACGGAGCCATCGACATAGTGAGGTGTGCGGCGGCTGACTGAGTGGTTCCGACAATGGCGGAAGCCGGGTCTCCATATCGCGCTGGATGAGGGCAGCGGGTCCCTGGTCGTTCTGGTGCACGGTATCGCTTCGTCCTATACGACCTTCGAGAAGGTCATTCCGCTGCTGCGTCGCGGTCACCGCGTGGTTGCGGTAAATCTTCTTGGGGCTGTCCTGTGTGCGCGGATCGGTTACACGGGCAGCGCCTTCAGCAACACGCCTGGGCGCCGAAGAACTCTGCCATCGACGAATCCGGACGGAGCACGGCGTTCAGTGCGACCCACAGGATGCCGATGTTTATGAGCACGCCGAGGAGATAGTAGGGGTGGAAGTAGAGGATCAGCGCTATCAGACCAAGGGTCGCCCCGGCGATCGCGAGCGGGATCCACCAGGCGAGGGGAATAAGGAATCCGAAGAAACCGAGCCCCGCGCCGAGCAGCAGCAGACCCGCGACCAACCAGATTAGACCGCCGCGCCATCCGATGCCGGGCAATATCCAGGACTGCCCTAGCTGGGACGGCCACCAGCGCAGCCAATTCGGATTCGGGATGTTTTGCTGCGGGGCGAACGACCCTGCAGAGATGGCAAGGGTGATCAGCGCGTGCACGATCAGCGCGATTCCGAAGACGATGTGCATCTGATGCAACTCCTTCTGAGAGGGGGTTCGCTCGCGATGTCCCGCTGGGTCGGCCCACGGGAGGGGCCAGTGGCCCGCAATCATCAGCCGATGTCGTTGGTGGACTCCGCCGGCATACTGCTGGGACGACTGCCGTGACTCTTCACGCGGTGGATGGTTGCTCTGACGACGTCGGCGAGGCTCTTGCCCAGGGGCTTGGTCACGAGGTAACCGAGCCCGAGCGCCATGATCGGATTGGGAAGGGTCCACACGCCGAGTGGCGTGATGAGCAGGAGAAACGCGATCGCTCCGACGAGTCCGACCGCGGCCCAGCGGCCCTTCGACAACATGAGCACACCTAAGACGATCTCGCCGACTCCCGCGAGTATCCCCACCGCCTGCGGGGCTCGCGCGACCACGTCAGTGAAGACCCATTCATAGAAGCTCAGAAGGGGGGCGTTTGCACCCAGACCCACGAAAAGGTCTGGTGCGGCCAACGACAACACCCAGTTCACCGCGATCGCCATCACGATGAAGAACAGGCCGATGAACATCCGAGCCGCCAGCGGCTTCCATATGCAGAACCCCACGAACAGAACGCAGAAGATGAGCCACGGCACCATCTGCTGCATCAGGCAACCCTCGGGATGCGCGTGAACAGTCCAAGCCGTACCATCACGAACCCGGCCTCGGCGACGCCGGATACGAAGTAGACAGCCTGCAGGAAGCTGAAGGGGATGAAGATCATCTGGATGAAGATCCAGATGAGGACGGCGAACGCCGCGACCGCAGAGGCCAGAACGGCCCACGGATGCTGGCGCAGGACAAGGACGAACGCGAGCGTGTGGGTGCCGGCGACAACGATACCGAGCAAGAGTCCGGGGAGCAGGTAGCTGGTGAACGGAGTGCCCGCCAGGTAGTCCTCGGGGGGACTGAACGCCGTGGCCATGCTTGGCGCCAGGGCTCCGAGTGTGAGGGCAAGACCGCCGAGGAACGCGGTCACGGCGACGAACGCCTGGACAACGAGCAGGGCGACCCCGGCGAGCCGGGGGATGCTCATGACTCCACCGCGGCGAGCCCCACCGTACGCCGAATCGGTCTTGTCAACGTTCCGGTGGTGCGGAACATGGGTCCAGAGATCACTCGCACGCGCATCCCCATTCCTTCCGATCGATTGCACTCGCAGTCTCGTCGCCACCCGCGCGGGCCGGCAGTGCCAAACGTCCTACGACGCCTCCCGCATCCGCAGGGCTGGCCACGCTCGCTGACGGTTCGCGTGACCTTTGGCCCTATAGAGTGCATCGGGGACCGGGGAGCATGGCGCCATGTCGTCCCACACCGGTCCTTTCGAGAGTTCGTCCTCGCCCGCCCTGCGTGGCTCAGTTAGGCGACGCGTGGGGTACGCCGTCGCCGTGGCCGTGAGCGGGGTGCTGCTCGTGCTGGTGAACGCCGTCCCCGGCTGGCGTGCCGTGCCTTTCGTCACCGCGGAAGCGGTCGATGTGATCTTTCTCGTGAATCTCTCACTCATCGTCGGCATCGTCGTCAACTCGCTCAACGCTGTGTTCGATCGGCGTTGGCTACGGGCTGCCGGGGAATTGGCGAGTTCGACTGTGGCGCTGGTCATGCTCGTTCAGCTCTGGCAGGTGTTTCCCTTCGAGTTCGCCGATCCCGCAGTCGATTGGGCTCTCATCCTGCGCGTTGTGATCGCGTTCGCGATCGGGGGGTGCGTCGCGAGCATGATCGTGCAGATGGTCATCCTGATTCGTATCGGAAGTAGACACCTCCCCGCGGCTCCTGGGCCCTCGAGCGCCTGACCTTCCCGGCACCGCCCACTGTTCCGGGGATGGGACGGCAGAGTCCCCGGTAATGTCTCCGTCTCGGCTGTGCCGCCGAGCCGACGGAATGACAGGTCGAGGGACCAAAGGCCCTTTATCTGCGGCCCGAGCAGGATGAGTGTAGAGACACCGGGAGCCAACTGGCCCCCGCGCCGGACACACCAACACGCTGATGGTCCGACTGATTGAGCGCGGAGGATGAGGCAACAAGATGATCGTGAACGCGCCAGATACCCGCATCCAGACCAACGAGCCAACGTGGCGCACGCTCTATTTCGTCGCCGGAATCGGCTCGATCGTCTTTGTGCTGCTGCTGATCACCGCGCTTGTCGTGGACTTCATCGCTCCGCCGCCGGTGGACGGAGGTGCGGAGACGCTCGAGTTCATCGCCGCCAACAAGGTGCCCTACATGCTGGAGCAGGTGCTGTGGATCCTCCCGAACGTGCTCGCTGTGCTGGTCTTTGTCGCCCTCTTCATCGCGCTGAGCCAGGTCAACAAGAGCCTTGCGCTGATCGGCGCGCTGTTGGGAGGGCTGTCATGGGCGATGTTCCTCGCGATCCCCGTTACCAGCCGCGGCTCGCTCACGCTGGTGTATCTCAGCGACCAGTACATGGCCGCAAGTGCTCCGGAGCGTGACCGGTTCGCCATCGCGGCGGAGGCCATCGTGGCCGAGAACAACACTCCCGCGATCGTCGCCGTCTTGTCCGCGGCGGGGATTCTCCTGATCTCTCTCGTGATGACAAGAGGTGTCGTTATGCCACGCGCACTGGGGTGGCTCGGGGTCGCGACCGGGGCGCTGGGCATGCTCAGCGAAGCACTCCGATACGCCGCGCCCTTCTTCTACTGGGGCTACGGCATCCTGCTCTGGGTCTGGTTCATCGCCGTCGGGATCTCATTCATCCTGCTCGCACGGCGCACACCACGCATGTCCACCCCCGACGCGTCGACGGTCCCGCCAAGGACGGCCTAGGGCACGAGCGCCTCTCTTCGTGATTCCCGAGCGAGGCGGGTGGGGTCGAGCTCGAACATCACCGGAGCCAGCGCCATGCGGTCCATGACGTCGCGCATCACCCGACGTTCCGCCGCCCGCTCTCGCAGCGTTGAACTCACGAACACCCGCAAACGCTGGTCGGGTGTTCGAATAACGCAGGCACGGTCCGCCATGGGGGCCAGTGTCATCCCATCCCCCGCGACGTGTTCATAACCTCCCAAACCGGTTGCGGGGTCTGTGTTGGCTTGACTCGGTCTTGAAGTAATCGGCGCGGATAGGATCCCTATTCGCACCGTGCGCGAAAGCCGCGCGACTGCGCGCAGTAATAGTTCGCCTGGGGGTCGTGGCCGGGCATGCAGCTCTACAATCGACCTCAAGCTGATAGCGCGGGTTCGATTCCCGTCATCCCCTCCAAAAAGCCCCCGGAATTCCGGGGGTTTTTCCTTTCCCGGCGTCACAGCACACCACGTGGCGTCACACGTATGTGTGCACCTATGTGTGCAC
>WOYI010195787.1_pt1 | contig 10930 bp, 11 predicted proteins | sample 6423411 | NCBI WGS metagenome assembly WOYI01 (sample SAMN13441803, study PRJNA592873) | oil field metagenome | biome: oil field; feature: oil-well bore; material: oil-contaminated soil; isolation source: oil-contaminated soil from oil-well borehole | place: Germany: Wietze | collected 2016-10-18 ... | reverse complement strand
GCGAGCTTCCCGACCTGCAGCACATCCTGGTGATCGGCGGCCAAAGCGACAACGACTTTGCGCAGGTGTTACTGGATCAGCCCTGGGAAACACGTGTGGACACGCGCGCATTGTTCGCCCAGCGTCGCCTGGGCGGTGACGATGTGGTGCAACTGCTCTACACCTCCGGCACCACCGGCAAACCCAAGGGCGTGATGTTGAGTCACCGCAACATGCTGAGCAACACGCACGCCGCACTGGGAACATTCGTGGTCTATGGTAGCGATCTGATGCTGTCTTTCCTGCCCTTGTCGCACACCTTCGAGCGCACCTGCGGCTATTACCTGCAAGTGATGACCGGCGCGACCGTTGCCTATGCGCGCTCTATTCCGCTGCTTTCCGAAGACCTGCAAATCATTCGCCCGACCATCCTCATCTCGGTGCCGCGTATCTACGAACGTATTTACTCGGCGATCTGCGCCAAACTGGAAGAGGGGGCGGCACTTGGAAAAAAGTTGTTCCAGTTGGCGGTTGACGTGGGCTGGGCACGCTTCGAGCACGAACAGGGACGCGGCTCATGGAAGCTATCCTTCCTGCTGTGGCCGCTGCTGGACAAGCTGGTGGCGAAGAAGCTGCTGGCGCGCATGGGCGGGCGTTTGCGCACGGCGGTCACCGGCGGGGCAGCGCTGGATGCCGACATCTCGCGCATGTTTGTCGGGCTTGGCCTGCCGGTGGTACAAGGCTATGGCATGACCGAGACCAGCCCCATCGTCACCGGCAACCATCTGGACAACAATTTTCCGGACAGCGTGGGACAGCCGCTGCGCGGGGTTCAGATCAAGCTGGGGCCGCAGAATGCGCTACTGGTGAAAGGCCCGAACGTGATGATGGGCTACTGGAACAATCCGGAAGCCACCCAAGCCATTATCGACGAAGACGGCTGGCTAAATTCGGGGGACATCGCACGTGTCTCCGAGACAGGGCATGTGTATATCACCGGTCGTTTGAAAGAGATCATCGTGCTGGCCAACGGCGAAAAATTGCCGCCGGCCGATATGGAGGCCGCGATCTTGCACGATCCATTGGTCGATCAGGTGATGATCATCGGCGAAGGCAGGCCCTACCTAGTTGCATTGGCAGTGCTCAATCCTGTGGTTTGGCCGGAGATCGCCGCCAAGGTCGGTGTGCCTGCCGACATGCCGGAGTCACTTGCCGACAGCAATGTGGAAGCCAAGGTGCTGCGCCGCATCGCGCGCAACATCCGCGCTTTTCCGGGTTACGCCAAGGTGCACCGCGTGCTGCTGCTGTCCGAGCCGTGGAGCATAGACAACGGCCTGCTCACGCCCAAGCTGAGCATGAAACGCGACAAGATCGCGGCGAAGTTCGCGCGCGAGATCGACGCACTTTATGAAGGACACTGACCATGAACACCCCCGTCACCTCGTTACCCGATCGTCAGCCGACCCTGCGCGTGGCGGCCATGCCCTCGGATGCCAACTACACCGGCGACATCTTCGGCGGCTGGCTGATGGGGCAGGTGGATGTCGCAGGCAGCATCCCGGCCGTGCATCGCGCCAAAGGTCGTGTGGCGACCATCGCGGTGAATTCGTTCGTGTTCAAGCAGCCGATCTTCGTCGGGGATGTGGTGAGTTTCTACACGGAGATCGTCAAGACCGGCACCACCTCCATCACCGTGGATGTGGAGGTGTATGTGCAGCGCGATCCGGAGAATCCCACCTGCCACAAGGTGACGGAAGCGCAACTGACCTATGTGGCAGTGGGCGAGGACCGCAAGCCACGCCCGTTGCCTCGGGGCTGAGCGGGCCGGCAATCTTTTGGGGGTGTAGTTGTTTTTAATCAAAAGAGGAGATTGGATCATGAAGAAAACCATATTGAGCTCCGCCGTTTCAGCCGCCTTGTTATTGATGGCGGGACAAGCCGTCGCATCCGGCTTCGCGCTGATCGAACAAGGCAGCGGTTTGGGTAATGCATTCGCCGGCGGGGCGGCGGGGGCGGAAGACGCAACGACGATCTTCTTTAATCCCGCAGGCATGTCGCGTCTGGACGGATCTCAAATTTCTGTCGGCGGTGCGTTCATCAAACTTTCCGCCAAGTACAGCGGGACGATATCGGGTCTGGCCCCACTTCAGACGGCCGGCACGAGCACGGGTGGGGATGCCGGCGCTATGGCATTCGTGCCGAATATGTATTACTCCCATCAGATCGACGACAAGATGCGCGTCGGGATGGGGATCAATGCGCCGTTCGGTTTGCAAACAGATTATGAAGCGAACTGGATGGGGCGCTTCCAGGCGGTCAAGTCCAAGATACAGACTATCAACCTGAATCCGTCTATTTCTTATGATGTAAGTGATTCCATCAGTGTGGGCGCGGGGTTGAATTACCAGCATATCTCCGGTGAGCTGACTGGCGTAACGAACTACAGCGCGGCGATATATCAGGCGACATCCGGCACCACGGCGACCCCGAACCTGGAAGGCCTCAACACCCTCACCGGGACAGATAGTGCGTGGGGCTATAACTTCGGTGCCTTGTTCAATCTCAGCCCGAAGACACGCATCGGGGCTGCCTATCGTTCCCAGATCAAATATACCCTCTCGGGCGATGTGGCCTTCGCCAATCGTCCGCCCGCCTTGGCCGCCGCGTTGCCGGATCAAGCTGTCACGCTAGATATTACTATGCCGGATTCTTTCTCCATGAGCGTGGTACACCAGTACAGTGACCAGATGGAAGTGATGGCCGATGTGAGCTGGACAGGCTGGAGCGTGTTCAAGACGCTGGACGTGAAGAAGGCAAATGGAGCATCCCTGAGTGCGGCAACGCCCGAGAACTGGAAAGACACATGGCGCGTTGCCGTCGGCACCAGCTATCACTACAACGAGCGGTGGACTGCACGCGCGGGCGTAGCCTTCGATCAGGCACCTGTTGCGGATACTTACCTTACCGCACGGATCCCGGATGCCGACCGCACTTGGCTGTCGCTGGGTGGGCAGTACAAGCCTGACGCTGCCAGCACGCTGGATTTCGGCTATGCCCACCTGTTCGTCAAGAGCGGCACGATGAATCAGAGCGCAACGGCAAATCCCGATTTGGCCGGCAAGGGTTATCTGGTCGGCAGCTACAGCAACAGCGTGGATATCGTGAGTGTGCAGTACGGTTACAAGTTCTAAGCCGCTGCTTTCTTAAGCACCTGCGGCGAGGCGCAGGTCTCGCCGTTCTTTTTACCCGATCACGAAGTGGCAACGGCGAGTATTCGTCCGGGCTTCTGATGTGCGGGCAGTGAAACCATTGCTGGTGCTTGGGATGCGTTCCGAAATATTGGCGATTTCCAACGCCCCCAGCCAGGCGGGATTGATTGTAGAATCCTGCGCCGCAATCGCGCTGTTGGGTGCCACACAAAATAATAGGCTGCACATTTCCAACGAACACTAAGGGTGAGACGCAAATGACAAGACTCAGGGAGAGTTATGTAGGTTTGGTATTGGTTATTGGTTTGGCTTCGGGCAGCGCGTTCGCGAATGAACACGCCAGCGAGCATGGTCATGATGCGCATCATGATGCTGCCGCACCGGCGTGCACCGGCTTCGGTCCGCAGACGCCGCGCGACATCGACAGCAAGAACGGTGACAACAAGGTGACATTCAAGATGGCTCCTGCGGCGCCCGAGATGCATCTGTGCAACATTCACTTTCATGAGAATGCAGAACACAAGGCTAGGGATTTCTCCATCTTCGCCGGTGAAGGTCACGAAGGTAACGGCAGCGGTTATCAGTGCAACATCAGCAGGAAACTGAGCAAGGCTGAACTGGCGTGGCACGGCGACGGCGTTTGCAAGAGTGAGCACGGCGACCTGGTTCCCGGCGACACCATCGAAGTTCACTATGTCCACACGACTTGCGATGTGCCCGGCGGCAAAGGCCTCGGTTCCTGCGTTTCCGCCAAGTGCGCGAATCCTGAACTGCGCGTGGAGACACAGGTTTACACATTGGTGGCTGAAGGCGGTCTGGATTTCAACCAGATCCAGTCCGCTGCCGCGCTACCGACCGATACCGGCAAGCCAGTCGAGTTTCTGGGTTCCACGACCGGTCCCCAGTACAGCGAGAGCGCTTGCTCCGAGTATCAGGTGACATGGAGCGTGCGTCCGCAGTGTGCCAAGCTGAACATCAAGACTGTCGGCGAATGGTGCAAGGGCAACAAGTATGAAGAGGATCACGCCCACGGTGTGCGCCAACTGGTGAAAACACCGGCGCTGCTGTCCGAGATCAGGTAATGGCTGAACAACGGTGCGGCGACGCGCCGAGGTTTCAAACAAACGCCCCCTCTTTCGAGGGGGCGTTTGTGCATCCGCTCGATTTACCGTGACAAGTGGCTGACGTATGATGTGTCAGCCACTTTCATCAATCACATGCGAAGAAGCGAGCCATGAGTAAACCGATCCTGAATATCGATGTCGTTGCGATATCCGGTACGCCGATGACAGTGGCACTTCCGTTGTGTCCGCTGTGACTGGGAACAAGCTGCCGTCTCGCATCCCGCGCGGTGTGTGGGTGCTCGGTTTCGTCAGCCTGTTGATGGATGTCTCGTCCGAGATGATTCATAGTCTGTTGCCCCTGTTCATGGTGGGGGCGCTGGGTCTGAGCGTGCTGTCGGTCGGCGTGATCGAGGGTCTGGCGGAGGCCACCGCGCTGATGGTGAAGGTGTTCTCCGGCATGCTGAGCGACTATCTGGGCAAGCGCAAGGGATTGGCGCTGCTAGGTTATGGGCTGGCCGCGCTGACCAAACCGATGTTCGCGCTGGCGCAGGGCACCGGCATGGTGCTCGCCGCGCGCCTCACCGACCGCGTCGGCAAGGGCATCCGCGGCGCGCCGCGCGATGCCCTGCTGGCCGACATCACGCCGCCCGCAGTGCGCGGCGCGGCCTTCGGTCTGCGCCAGGCGCTGGACACGGCGGGTGCCTTCATCGGGCCGCTGCTGGCGGTGGGGCTGATGTTGCTGTGGGCGAACGATTTCCGCGCGGTGTTCTGGGTGGCGGTGATCCCCGCCGCGCTGTCGGTGGCGCTGCTGCTGTTCGGTGTGCGCGAGCCGCAGGGCGAGGCGGCGCCGAAGTCGGTCAATCCGGTCTCGCGCGCGAACCTGCGCCGACTGGGCGGTGCCTATTGGTGGGTGGTCGGTTTCGGCGCGGTGTTCACGCTGGCGCGTTTCAGCGAGGCCTTTCTGGTGCTGCGCGCGGAGCAGAGCGGCGTGGCCATCGCCTATGTGCCGCTGGTGATGGTGCTGATGAGCCTGGTTTACGCGGCGACGGCGTATCCCTTCGGCAAACTGTCGGACGGCATGAGCCATGGCCGCATGCTGGTATGGGGCCTGCTGGTCCTGATCGCGGCCGACCTGGTGCTGGCGTGGGATGCGCACTGGGCGGTAGTGCTGCTGGGTGTGTCGCTGTGGGGCGTGCATATGGGCATCACGCAGGGCCTGCTGTTGCGCATGGTGGCCGACACCGCGCCCGCCGATCTGCGCGGCACGGCATTCGGTTTCTTTAACCTGATGAGCGGGCTGGCGATGCTGTTGGCGAGTGTGCTGGCCGGCCTGCTGTGGCAGACGATGGGCGCGGCCAGCACGTTCTACGGCGGTGCGCTGATCAGCGTGCTGGCGTTGGGGGTGTTGGCCTGGCGCAATGTTAAACTTCGGGCTCGAAACGGCTGAACAAAGGATGAAAATGAAACGCATCGTGATGACGGGATTGCTGCTGCTGGCCAGCATGCAGGCCACGGCACTGGAGCAGGTCGGCATGAAACTGGACGACGCCGCTCGGGTCGGCGCGCAGGTGCTGGTGTTGAACGGCGCGGGTGTGCGCACCAAGTGGTTCGTCAAGGTCTATGTGGCCGCGCTTTACCTGCCGCAGAAACAGACTTCGGCAGATATGGTGATCGCCGCTGAGCACCCGCAGCGGGTCGCGATGCATATGCTGCGCGATCTGGGCAGCAAGAAGCTGTACGGCGCGTTCAGCGAAGCCATACAGGCGAACCACGATGGCGCCGAATTGAAGGCCATGAAAGCGCAACTCAAGCAGATGGCCGACATCTTCAACGAGATCGGCGAAGCAAAGCAGGGCGACATCATCACGCTCGATTACCGGCCGGCCGGCGGCACGCAGATCGGTTTGAACGGCAAGGTGTACGGCACTATCGCGGGCGCGGTATTCAAGCGCGCGTTGCTGAAGATATGGCTGGGCAACAAACCGGTGCAGGATGATCTGAAGAAGGCGATGCTCGGTGGTTGATGCGCTGCCGCCGGAAACGGCAAGAGAATACTTTGATGTTGATCAGGACTTCATCTCGCACCTGAACGGCGAATGTCTGGATTGGGCGGGCATGGATGACGGTGCCTTGCAACGAGCGCTGCATGCGCAAGGTGAGGACTGGTCCGGACTGGTAAGCGAGCGATGTCCGCATCTGTTCGCGTCGGCACCTGTGTTTATCAGCGATGCGCAACTGCAGCAGATGCGGCGAGTCATCGCCGCAGCAGAGCTGGCGCTGGGTACGCCCGAAAAAGATGCGCCGCTCGGCGTGTTCTACGGTTACGACTTCCATCTCAATGCACAGGGCGCTCATCTGATCGAGATCAACACCAATGCCGGCGGTGCCTTGCTCAATGCTTTGCTGCTGGACAGCCAGCAATTGGCAGTGCTGTACGGTGAGGCCGTGGGTGAGGCGGACCTGCAGCAGGCATTCATCGCCATGTTTCGCAATGAATGGCATCTGGTACACGGCGACGCGCCGCTGCGGACCATCGCCATCGTCGACGAGCAACCCGAGTCGCAATATCTCTATCCAGAATTCCTGTTGGCACAGCAGATGTTCGAGCGTGCGGGCATCGCCGCTTTCATCGCCGATCCGGCGCAACTGGAAGCGCGCGGCGACGGCTTGTATCGGGATGGTTGTCGCATCGACCTGATCTATAACCGGCTCACGGATTTTCACTTGACGCGTTATGCGCATTTGCGGGAAGTATGGGCACGACGTCAGGTGGTGCTAACACCGGGGCCTGTGCACCATGCGAAATATGCGGACAAACGCAAGCTGGCCTGGCTGACCGATGCCGGGGCATTGCGTGCGGCCGGCGTGGCCGATGCAGTCATCCAGACGTTGCAGCAGGGTATTCCGCATACCGAGATCGTGCGTGCCGAAGATGCCGAGCACTGGTGGTCGGTTCGCAAGGAATGGTTCTTCAAACCGGTGAGCGGTTATGGCAGCAAGGGGGCCTATCGCGGCGACAAGATGACCAAACGCGTGTTCGAAGAGGTGATGCAGGCCGATTACATCGCGCAACGCCTGGCTATGCCGGGCGAGCGAAAAGTGTGTCTGGGCGAGGAGTCGGTGTTGTTGAAATACGATGTGCGTTGCTACGTCTATGGCGGCCGTACCCAATTGATCGCCGCCCGTTTGTATCAAGGCCAAACCACCAACTTCCGTACGCCCGGCGGAGGCTTTGCGTTGGTACGTGCGGTTTATTAATACTCATTTAATCAATTGGATGGAGATTTTTATATAGGCTGTTGTATAGGCCGATATATAGGCCATTCGACATATTGCAATGACCGCCTGTACCGCGCAGTACGCTCCTCCAATCAGCTCTTTTGCAGGAGGCGCATCATGTGGAAACAGGTCGGCTCGGCTCAACATCACTCCGTCCCATTCGTCGCAATAGAACGCTTCGACGGCATCCGTGCCATTCAGTCGCATATCAATCAACGATTTCAGGTGGAAGCGTACGTTCAGGGTTATTCGTCCAACAGGCCCGAGTTTCCGGATGAGTGCTGTGAAGGCTGTAAGGTCGGAAAATGGCTATATGGGGAGGGCGGCAAGCATTGTTCGGATGTGGCCTTGTTGAACGATCTGCATGAGAGTTGCAATGAGTTCCACGAGGCCGCCTCACAAGCTTTGATGCTGGTCGATTTGTGCAAGCGCGAAGCTGCTATAGCTATTGTGCGCGGTAGCCGATTCTTCAAGGATGCCTCGGATCGCTATCAGTCGAATCTGGCCAAGCTGCATTTGGCATTCGAGATGGCATAACCCCCATCCCTTCTGCCGTAGCGGAACGTCCGATCTGGTGGCTCGCGATACGGATAAGGAGGAGATCATGGACATCACCACCAAACATCCCAAACCCATTGCCCAGAGTTGGTTGAACTGGAAGTTCAAGTTGGGTGGTGAAGAGGATCAAGCATGAATTCTCGGCCATCGCCGCAAAGTTCTGCGATGCCGTGCCCGGCAGTTTGCAGGCTAGTTTGCTCTGAGCGGCGGGCTGTTCAGCGGCTGATGCGGATGGGGATGCGCCGAGCGCCGGGCTGGCTTTGATACATCCCGAAACGTCCCGCGAGCAATGCGCCGCAATGCGGGCAACAGCCTTGCGCGGTGAGCCGGTAGTCGCGGATGTCATGCCAGTCGCGCACGATGAGTGTTTGTTTGCAGCTTGCGCAGTGCGTTGTGCCGCCCGCCGTGTCATGCACGTTCCCAGTATACACATGATACAGGCCGACTGCATGGCCGATCTGCCGGGCTTCCGAGAGTTTCACAGCCGAAGTGGCCGGGATGTCCGTCATCTTGTAATCGGGATGGAAGGCCGTGAAATGCAGCGGTACGTCCTGCCCGAGTGCGCGGGCTATCCATTCGCACATCTTGCCGATCTCGTGCGCGCTGTCGTTGTAGCCCGGGATCAGTAGCGTGGTCAGTTCCACCCACACATCGGTCTCCTTGCACAGGTAATGCAAGGTCTCCAGCACCGGCCCGAGGTACGCGCCGGTCTGCCTGAAATAGAATTCGTCGGTAAAGGCTTTCAGGTCGACGTTGGCAGCGTCCATCTTGGCGTAGAAATCGATCCGGGGCTGGGCATGGATATAGCCGGCAGTCACGGCGACCGTCTTGACGCCGACCGCATGGCAGGCGTCCGCCACATCCATCGCGTATTCGGCAAAGATCACCGGGTCGTTATAGGTGAAAGCGACACTCGGGCAGTCCAGATCGAGCGCCGAGTCGGCGATGGATTGCGGGGTGGCCTGATCGGCGAGCTTGTCGAAACTGCGCGCCTTGGAGATGTCCCAGTTCTGGCAGAACTTGCAGGCCAGGTTGCAGCCCGCAGTACCGAACGACAGGATGCGGCTGCCGGGATAGAAATGGTTGAGCGGTTTTTTCTCGACAGGGTCTATGCAGAATCCTGAACTGCGGCCATAGGTAGTCAGCACCATCGCGTCATTGATGCGGCCGCGCACGAAGCAGGCACCGCGCTGTCCCTCCTTCAGCTTGCAGTCGCGCGGACACAGGTCGCACTGGATGCGACCGTCATCCAGCCTGTGCCAGTAGCGGGCCGGATAGCGTTCCTCGATGCCGATGGGTTCGTCCATGTCATTTGGCTTCGTAAAAATTGTGTGCGTTGTAACGCGACAGGCGGATGTCGCTCGACCAGAAGTCTTCTGGCAGGCCCGCCTTGTCCTTGAGATGCCGGATGAAGGTCAGGGGTTCCGGTAGCTGCGCCCAAACCTGCGGCAGGTAGGTGGCGCGCCGACCGCCGTATTCCAGTATCACGCCGTCATTGCCGGGGTCCAGTTGTGCGCAGGCGTCCGCTTCGTCGCGGAACCGGATAGGTTCCGGCGCGCTCAGCCAGGAAACCTCTATCCCCACTTCGGCGAACTCTTCCTTGCTGAGCGGCTTGAAGCGCGGGTCGCGGAAAGCGGCGGATACCGCGTTGTTGCGCACATCCTCGATGAGCGGCCGGTAGGCCTCCAGACTGCCGATGCAGCCGCGCAAACGGTCTTGCAGCGTCAGCGTGACGAAGGTCGCGCCGTTCTCCTGCAGCCACTCCCCGGGCTTGGGGTCGTGCGAAATGAAACCCAGTTCGCGCGCAATGGCGGCGCGGGCAAGATGCAGCAGTGTCGCTCCTTGTTCAATGCTGGGCATGATTTTTCTCCTCACAGAAGGCAAAGGCCGCATAGCCGACCACGCCGTCGCGCGGTCCGGCGGTATCTCCCGAATTGCGCAGATCGAGCAGATGCGGCACAAGATGATGTTGACGCGCGGCAAGCAGCAGACCGTTGATCGGCGTCGCGCCGCATGCCTCGTCATGCGTGATGCCGGGGCGCAGTTTAAGGATGTCGTCCGTCGTCTTTCGGTCGACCAGTCTTGAAACCTCGTAGGGCAGGTAGTGGGAAAGATCGGAACTGATAACGATCAGCGTCTCGCCGCCGCCCCAGATTTGTTGCAGCACCTCAAAAACCTCTTCAGCGCTGGCATTGCCCACAGCCAGTGGCAGCAGTGTGAAATCGTGCAGTACCATTTGCAGGAAGGGCAGTTGTACTTCGAGCGAGTGCTCGAACGCGTGGACAGCGCCATTCACGGTGATCTGTGGCATGGCGGCCAGTGTCGACATCGCTTTGCTGTCCAGGGGGATCGGTCCCAGCGGGGTGGCGAATGTGTCGGCATCGGGCATCGCCAAACCGCGTACCGCGATGCGGTGAGTGGGGCCGAGCAAGACCACGCGGCGGATGCGTGAGGCGACGGGGCGCAGGCTGGCATAAGCACCGGCGGCGACCGGGCCGGAATAAATATAGCCGGCATGCGGCACGATCAGTGCCTTGGGGATGAGACCTGCTGCGGGATGGCTGCTATCCAGCATTGATCGCAGATCACTGCCAAGGATGCTGGCATCGGCCGGATAGAAGGTGCCTGCTACTGCGGGTGGACGGATGCTGGACATGGCGACCCCTGTGAGGGACTGCATGCCGCCAGCATAGGACGCAAACTGTCGTCGGGCAAGCGGGAATATTGCGCTTGGGCCGAGCTTCAGGCATTGCCGTTTTCTTCCACGCCGCACTTGGTTGGCGGGTGGCTCTCCTTGCGCAGATCGATTGCCGATGGCTCGAACCCTGTGAAGTATCGAGG
>WOYI011376154.1_pt1 | contig 10937 bp, 12 predicted proteins | sample 6423411 | NCBI WGS metagenome assembly WOYI01 (sample SAMN13441803, study PRJNA592873) | oil field metagenome | biome: oil field; feature: oil-well bore; material: oil-contaminated soil; isolation source: oil-contaminated soil from oil-well borehole | place: Germany: Wietze | collected 2016-10-18 ... | reverse complement strand
TTGGCGTCACTCCATTTTTCGCATGTTTATGTTACGATTAAACTTTTTTTATTACAGTAATGCCGTCCATGTTTACTCTTTCTCTATATTTTTCCAAATAATATGGCATCTTCATATAATAAGCCATATCCGACTCATATTCATCTACCAACTTCATCGTCCCCCAACTTCCGAAGTCGGGGGATCTTTATGTATTTAACGACGTCCACCGACTTCCGAAGTCGGGGGATTTCTACCAACTTTAAAAGATCGTTATGTATTTAAACGAATCATATTGTCTCATTCTTTTATCGTTAATGCATATTTTAATGCCTCACCTAAAGAACCCTTTGTTACAAAATCGAATTTTATCCCTATCCTAACAAAGTTCTTTGCATTGTTAGCTGAAATGCCTGATAATATTGGTACTGCACCTACTAGCTTAATAGCTTCCATTGTTTTTATAAGGTTATCAGCAACAGCTGAGTCTATTACTGATACTCCAGTTATATCAATAATGCCCACATAGGCTTTAGTTTCTTCAATCTTTTCAAGTATATTATCCATTGCGTCTTGTGCTCTATCACTCGTCAATTTCCCCACTAAAGGCATAACGACAATTCTATCCATAACTTCTATTGATGGCGTTGCAAGCTCTTTTATAAGCGCATGCAGGTCTTCTTCACTTTTTTCTAAGTATTCCACTACCATATTCAATGTGCTTGCTGTTAGTTGAATATCATGATTTTCATAATCAGTCTTAACCCTGTATTTGTAATCACCACCAGCCAACGATTCAGATAAAAAAGTTACATCGTCTACAAAAGCCTTATATTCCTTTTCATTTTTTCGATCTTTAGTTACATCTATTGCAGTGTAAAGAACGCCTTTGCCAGATGCAAAAGGAACTTGAAAGGCTGAATGAATAATAATCTCACCATTTTTCTTCTTCATTGGAACATCAATAAAGGTTGTTGCGCCCACTCTCTTATCAATAATATTATCCTTAAATTTATCTAGCGCTTCTATTGTTTCTTCTATTGTAAAGGGTTGTTCTTTTATTCTTTTTCCCAATAGTTCGTGAGCTTCATAACCTAAATCAGTTAATAGTGCCCTATTAACCTTTATAAACCTTCCCTTTTCATCTGTTAACACCATTGCAGCTCGAGAATTTTCAAATATAAAATTTAACTCATTTTCTCTCTTCTTTAATTCAGTTATAATTGTTGCTGTTCCTAAAATATATTTTTCTCCAGTTGCTTCAAATAATGTGAAATTTAATACTACCGGCATATGTTCGCCATCACCTTTAATAGTTGTTACTTCACACGAACCATATCCTTCAGATCTACATCTTTCTAATGCTTCACTAATCCTATTTTTGTCTTCTAGTAGATACAATTCTTCTAATTTTAATCCTAATGCCTGTTCACCTGTTCTTTTATAAAAACGCTCAAATGATTTATTTATATACAATCTCTTTCCATCGTAATCACTTATTGACATAGGGACAGGAACGTTTGCCATAGCAGTTTCAAAAAAGTCTAATTTTTTCTCTAAATCGTTTTTACCCATATGTAAACCTCTACATATTTTTCATGTCTTCTACAATATTTTTAACTAAAATTTCGCTAGATCTAATAAACAGTGGGTCATGCAGTTCATCTTTCTTTTTATATATTAATTTGTCATCTATCATATCTTTATAGAGCGTTGTTGTAAGACTTGTTAAATATATAGGTGAATTAAAAAGCCTTGGTTTCAACACCTTTAAGCCCATATTTAGCATGTAGTTTTCAATAATCTGACACACTATCTCTTGCCCACCATATAAAAGGCCACCAACAACAAGACAAGCACCACGTTTATTTCTCAATAAATCCTTTTTCATATGCATCCATCTTGTTCTATCTATTAACGTTTTAAGCCTTGAGGTGACATTTGAAAAATAAACAGGTGAGGCTATTATTATGCAGTCTGCCTTAAGTACTTCATCTGTTATAACATTTAGGTCATCATTTTTGATAGAGCACTCTATCTTTTCAAGACACCTATTACAAGCAATACAATATTCTATATTATAATCTACAAGTTCTATTAAATTAACTGAACAACCCTCACTTTTTAGTTTTTCAAGAATATGATTTAAAAGTAAATAAGTAACCTTTCCTTTTCTATGGCTACCATTTATACCTAACACATACATTTTTACACTTCTATCTCCATCCTTAATATTGCCGTTGCTAATGGTTTACCTGTTCCATCTATACGAAGGCTACCTGTAGCTCCACCATCAAGTGCACCATGCATTACAATCTCTAAGGCTTCCAAATTATCGAGTGGATAAATTTCAACTTTCCCCTTTACAATATCGCCAAAGAATTCTTTTACTTTTTCAGGAGTCACCTTATTTTTAATCATACTATAATATTCTGTTGTTTTTGCCATTAAGCCTATATTGGATATATCGCCCTTATCACCTGCTCTTGCGTAACAAATATCAACCAATTTTATTTTTTTGCCCATTCTATCTATACCTCCTTTACATCTGTTTTAATGTGAATGGCATCCCTTGGTACAAGTGTAGGCCACAATTTTATTATGGGAACAGGCTTTGCTGGAGCAGTTGTTGTATTAAAAACATAACCAGCTTGTGGCGCACTCCAGATCATAGCATGTTCTCTAAAATATTCTGCTTCTTTTTTTGTTTTAAATTTTGCACAAATTCTTATACCAACCTCTGGTAAATCTTTTGCTTCATTAATATCAGGAATCTTTACTAGACTTAAGTGAGCCATATTAAAACCCATATAATCTATATGTATCTTTTCTGGTTTAATTTCCTGCCTCTTTAACCATTCTTTTAAGATATATTCACAGTGTTTGGCTTTTTTTAGAGCATCAGGCCAACAAAACCAGTGTTGAAGCTCCTGTTTCCAGCCATCTGTATACCCTATCCCAACCTTAAGTTTATCTGGACGCTTCTTGCCACTCATTTTAGTTATTTTTACAATATCCTTTCCTGCATCCTCTAATTTTAGTGTAGTAAAATCGGCTATTCCATCTGGCATTATATAGTTTTTTGGGTCATGTACTTCATAAAGTAAATGCTCTTTCACTGTCCAACTATTAACTAATCCACCTGTTTCAGGCGTCTTTGTTACTATGGCTTCACCATCTTCATTTAACTCAATTATTGGGTAACCGATATGCCATGGTTCAGGAACTTGATCCCACTGGCTGCACATCATGCCACCTGTGCAGCAACATGAGCACTCTATAATATGGCCACAGGTAATAGCTGCTCCAATTTTATTTAAGTGTTCACTATTATTATAATCCCACCCAAATTCATACATCCATGGGCCCACATACAATGCATTATCTGCAAGCCTTCCACCAATTACAATATCAGCCCCTCTCTCTAAGCATTCTACAATGCCTTCTGCACCTAAATAAACATAAGCCCCTACTACTGAATCCTTGATGCTATTTATATCTTCTTCGCCTGTATCTATATTAGTAAATTTTATCCCTGATTTTCTTAAATTATTTATATCACTTGTTATATCATCACCCAATATAGAGCCAATTTTTACACCTCTAATATTATTAGCGCATAAAGCTTCTTTTAAAGCGGCACATGCGCCCTCAATATTTGCCCCGCCGCCATTAGTTACAATTCTTATCCCCTTCTGTTTTGCTTTTGGTAATACTATCTTCATCCAATCAATGAATTTGGGTGGATACCCAGCATCTTTATTTTTCGTTTTTTGTATATATAAAATTGACATAGTAACTTCTGCAAGCCAATCATAGCATAAGTAATCTATATCCGCTTTATCTATCATCTCCAACCCTGGCTCAATAATATCTCCCCACATCAACGAACCTGAACCTATAGATACCTTTTTTACATCCATAATACACTCCTTATATGTGTTTACTTTTTCAAATCTCTTTTTTTTATCTTCCCTGTTATTGTAAGGGGCAGTTCATCCACAAATGCAATATCCCTTGGATATTCATAGGCTGCAAGCTTTTCCTTCTGTTAGCCCAAGCACTAATAAAGCATTTGCAAATCTATTTGATATCTCTTCTAAATCACCAAATGATATACTTTTTAAGTTATTTTCATCAAAATATATTATTGCAGAATCTGCCTTATTATGATTCTTTATGATCGAACCCATATTAAAATTACTTAGCAGCTGCCATCTAAAATTTCTACTCAATTGGTTATAATTATATGTGCTGTTAAGTAGATTTCTATTCACCTTCAATCCTCACTAAAGTTGCAAAGGCATCAACTTGATCCCCTCTATTTACGAGTATTTCCTTAACTTCACCATCTATAGAAGCTTTCAATTCATTCGACATTTTCATTGACTCTAAAACAACAGCAGTTTGACCCTTTGATATATGCTGGCCAACCTCAACCAAAACTTCTTTAATTATGCCTGGCATGGGTGCTTTAATATCCTTTTCACTCTCTTCTTCTATTAATTCTTCCTCGCTTTCCTCGGAAATCTTATAATAAGCATCATTGGCCCACAAATTTAATATATCCTTTTGCTGAAAATATGAGATTTTTATGTATCTGTTACCATCTTTAACTAACAATCCATTACTAACCTTATAAATTTCATATTTATAAGCCTTGCCATCAAGCTTAACGATTAAGCAATTATCATCCTTGTCTAATTCATATTCCCATAGTTTGTTGTTAATTTTTATAGTTTCACTCATAACTATCCCCTAAAATTAGTCAAATTCTCCCAACACTCTTTTAACGTTTCCCCTCCCGTTAAACTATAATCATTTGAAATTCCTTGGGAGCTCAAATAATAATAACATGCTATTGCTAAAGGAATATATTCCTCATTTGCATCAAAAAGCTTTTCATAATTTTTATTGATAAAATTTGTGTCATAATTTCCCTTTATAAATTCTGGGTGCTTAATGATATTCATAATAAAGGGTATTGTAGTTTTTAAGGGTAAAATACGATAGTTAGATAAAGCATAATACAACCTATATAATGACTGCTTTCTGTTCCTGCCTCTTGCTATAACCTTTGATATAATAGGATCGTAATGTATTGGAATTACAAAACCCTTACAAGCTCCATCATCTAAACGAATACCTGCGCCATATGGTATTTCATAATAATCAATCTTGCCAGTTGATGGTATAAAATTGTTTACAGGGTCCTCTGCATAGACTCTCGCCTCTATTGCATGACCTTTAGGTATATTTAAACTATCCTGATTAAAAGATAGGCTTTTGCCAAAGGCTACTTCGATTTGATTTGCAACAAGATCAATCCCTGTAATTTCCTCAGTTACAGGGTGCTCCACCTGTATCCTTGTATTCACTTCTAAAAAATAAAAATTCTTATTCTTATCAACCATAAATTCAACTGTCCCGGCTGAATCATAAGCAATTTTTTTAATAACCTTTAATGCCGCCTCTCCCATAGCTTTTGCTTGCATTCTATCAATTGTTGTAGAGGGACTTTCCTCAACAATCTTTTGATACCTCCTCTGAACTGAGCATTCCCTCTCAGGAAAATAGTAAGCATTTCCAAACTTATCAGCTAACACCTGAATTTCAATATGATGAGGCTCTTCCAAAAGCTTCTCAAAATAAATAGTTGGATCTGCAAAAGAGGATTCTGCTTCTTTTCTTGCTATATTTATATTATCTAATAATTCTCTTTCATTCCTAACAATGCGCATTCCTTTGCCACCACCACCAGCAGAAGCTTTAATAAGAATTGGAAAACCTAACCTCTTTGCTGCATCAACAGGATCTATATTATTATCTAATGTCACACCTGGTATAATTGGAACCCCTGTGCTTTTAGCTACTTCCCGAGCCCTTATTTTATCACCAACATCATACATAGATTTTGGTTCTGGTCCAATCCACACCATATTTGATGATTTAACAGCATCAGCAAATTTTGTATTCTCTGCTAAAAACCCATACCCCGGATGAATGGCATCAATCTTATTTTTCTTTGCAACATCTATAATTCTATCAATATTTAAATAGCTCTTCGAGGCTTCACTCTCACCTATAAAATATGCTTCATCTGCAAATGTAAGATGTGGTGAGAATTTATCTGCCTCAGAATAGATAGCTACAGCTGTATGTCCCAGTTCTCTGATTGCCTTTAAAATTCTTATTGCAATCTCTCCCCTATTAGCAACTAAAATCCTCTTCTTTTCACATTCTAAATATTCCAAAACTAACCTCTCCAATTTTTTTATAAAGAGATAGCTCAATTGACAGCATCAGATATTGCCTTGTTTTAACAGGATCAATAATACCATCATCCCACAGCCTAGCTGTTGAATATAGTGCCTCTGATTTATTTTTATAATCTTCCAATATAGGATTCCTTATATTTTCTATCTCATTTTCACTTAATGTCTTGCCCTCTCTTTCATATTGTTTTATTTTTACTTGCGTCAATACATCCGCCGCCTGATTAGGCCCCATAACTGCAATCCTTGCATTTGGCCACATCCATAAAAATCTTGGGTTGTACCCTCTTCCACACATTGCATAATTACCTGCGCCATAAGAATTCCCTACAATAACAGTAAATTTTGGAACATTTGTAGTTGACACTGCATGCACCCATTTTGCACCATCTTTAGGCATCCCTTGGTGTTCATATTTTTTGCCGATAATAAACCCAGTAATATTTTGTAAAAAGATAAGGGGTACTTTTCTAAATGAGCAAAGCTCTATAAAATGGGCAGCCTTTGTAGAGGATTCTGGGAAAATAACCCCATTATTCCCTATTATGCCTACTAAATAACCGCCGATCCTGGCAAAACCAGCTACAACTGTCTGGCCATATCTTGCTTTAAATTCTTCAAAATCACTATTATCTACAATTCTTGCAATGATTTCTCGAACATCGTATGGAGTTTCTAAGTTTTCTGGGACGATACCATATATTTCATCAGGGTCATAGTAAGGCTCACTAGGAGAGATTCTATCTAAGGGAAATTTTTCTCCTTTTGGATAGTTTGCAAATATTTCTCTCACCTTACGGATTCCAGCCTCTTCATCATTTACATAGTAGTCCGCTACACCTGAAATCCTTGTATGAACATCCGCGCCACCCAACTCCTCTGCACTTACTACTTCGCCTGTGGCAGCCTTAACTAGAGGTGGTCCACCTATAAATATCGCACCAATATCCTTAACCATTATACACTGATCACACATTGCAGGTTGATATGCCCCACCAGCTGTTGCTAAACCTGTAACGAGCGCAACCTGTAAAAGTCCTCTGCTGCTCATTATTGCTTGATTATAAAAGATATTGCCAAAATGCTCTTTATCAGGGAATACACCATCCTGCAAAGGTAAATAAGCTCCTCCCGAATCAACTATATACAAACAAGGTAAATTATTCTCCATTGCAATATGCTGTGCTCTTATGTGTTTTTTCACTGTAATTGGATAATATGTTCCACCTTTAACTGTTTGATCATTTGCAACAATCATTATTTCTCGTCCCGAAACTCTTCCAACTCCTGTTACAATACCAGCTGAAGGCACTTCACCGCCGTACATATTATATGCAGCCAAAGGTGCAACTTCTAAAAAAGGGGAGCCCTTGTCTAATACTTTTTCAATCCTCTGCCTACAAAACAATTTCCCTCTTTCTTTATTCACATCATGAGATTTTTTGGGACCACCTTTTTTTATGACAGCTTTTATATCCTCTATTTTTTTTACCAGTTCTTTATTATGCTTATATCGTTTCTTAAAGTTTTCATCAGTAGTTCTAATACTACTTAATATTCTTGACATCTATTCTCCCCTCCAACGTGGATTTCTTTTTTCTAAGAAGGAGTTTGCACCTTCTTTTAGATCCTTTGATGTAAAGTTTATAATTCTAAGTAGCGCTAAATAATCCTCTTGAATATCATCACGTCTTGAGTTGTATATTGCATCCATAGCAAGTTTAATAACCAGTGAACTTTTAGAAGATATTGATTCAGCCAATAAGCAAGCTTTCTCTAAAGGATCTTCTTCTATATAATGTACTAAACCTATATCATATGCATATTTAGCATCAAAAATCTCCCTTGTTAAAGCCAGTTTAATAGCCAGCCTCTCTCCAATTGCCCTTTTAACACTAGTATATATACAGTATGGAAATATTCCTAAGTTCATTTCAGGCATTCCAAATTTACATTTATCATTTGCAACAACAATATGACTAGCAGCCACAAGTCCAAAACCACCACCCAACGCATAACCATTGACAGCTGCTATGACAGGTTTTTTTAGAAAATAATCAAATCTAAAAACATCTGCATTTACCTTTATGTTTTCATAATGAGTAACTGGTGATTTATCAGTGCCTTCAATAAATTCATGTATATCCCATCCAGCACAAAAGCTGCCGTCTTTCCCCGTTAAGACAACTGCTCTCACACTATCATCTGTTGAAAGTTCTCTGCACTTATCTAACAGCTGCTTTGACATCTCAAAATCTAATGCATTTTTTTTCTCTCTATTATTTAAAAATAGTATTGCATAACCATCTTTTTTCTCGCATATTACTTTCATTAATACTTCTCCTACATTAATATTCTATCAATTCAATTAATATACCAAGAGCTGATTTGGGATGCACAAAGATGTAGGATAATTTACCCTCACCTGTTACAGGATTATCAATAACCACCGGTTCATCGGGAATCAAATGCACACCTTTTCTTTTGAGCTTTGCAACTAACTCCTTCAGTTTGCAAACGCGAAAGGCTATGTGATTAAGTCCTTCACCTTTTTTCTCTATAAATCTAGCAACTACACTATCATTTGTAATAGATTCTAATAACTGGAATTGAGTCTCCCCTATTCTTTGACTTTTCACCCTAATTTTTTCATGGAGTAATTCCCAACCAAGATCAAAATCAAATCCAAATAATTCATTAAATAGTGACACCCCTTTATCTGCATCCTTCACAGCAATTGCAATTTCTTCTATACCTAAAACATATGATTCATCCATTGAGTTGCTATATCCCATTACTCGAATCTCAGAAAATCTGCTTTTACAGCTTCATAATTTGTTATAAACACAGTTATCATTCAAGTTTGCTACCTATCCTTTGTAAACAAAATTCATTCATTACTACCCTAATCATAAAACAAATCCTTTAATAAGTTGTATAATGATCCTCTAAATCTTTTGCTATAATTAGCTTCATCATCTCACTTGTGCCAGCTCCAATAGTATATAATTTTGCGTCTCTCCAATACATCTGCGGCATAGTGTCTTGCATGTAACCAGCACCACCCATGATTTGAATCGCTTCTTCTGCACACTTAACTGCTGCTTTTGCTGATTGTAATTTAACAGCAGCAGTTGGAGCTCTTAATGCTCTACTTCCTTTGTTTTTATTCCACTCATTTGCAAGGGTGTACAAATAACACCTGTTTAATTCTAATTGTGTGTACATATAAGCCAATTTATCTTGTATAAACTGATACTTAATAATATGTCTTCCGAATTGCATTCTATGGGCAGCATATTCTGAAGCCGCTTTTAAGGACCCTTTCATTATACCAATATTTTCTCCTGACAAACCAATTCTTTCAACATCTAAACCTGACATCATAATATAAACACCATCACCTTCTTCACCCAAACGATTTTCTACTGGCACCTCCACATTGTCAAAATATACTTCCCCTGTGGGAGAGGCTCTCATGCCCATTTTATTTAGTTTATTAACAGTAATATTTCCAAAACCTTTTTCTACAATAAAAGCAGATACATTTCTCTTTTTACTTGTTTCATCAGTTGTTGCATATACTACAAAAATATCAGCATGTGGTGCATTTGTTATAAATGTTTTATTTCCATTGATTATATAATAGTCACCCTTTTTTACTGCTTTAGTCTTAGGGTGCCCTGCATCACAACCTACTTCTGGTTCAGTAATACAAAGGGCAGCAACCTTTTTTCCTGCAGCTATATCTGGAATATATTTCTCTTTTTGTGCTTTGTTGCCTTTCCTGTTGATGACACTGCCTGCTAATATAGTATGTGCACCAAGAGTCATTCCAATTGCTGGTGAATATACTGCCATTTCTTCCATGACAACAGTGGCTAAAAACAGATCATCCCCTAGTCCACCTAATTCACTATCCAACATAATGCCTGTCAATCCAATTTCACCCATTTTGCCCCATAATTCATAGGGCATGTATTGTTCAGCATCCCATTTAAGCGTATCCTTAAATTCTTTCTCGCAAAATTTATGGACTGTCTCCATTATATTTTTTGCTTCATCAGTTAACAATTGTTTTGAGATCATGTTTATCTCCTATGAATGATTCTTAATCATTTGTTTTTGCGATCATGCCAGGCACTACAGATGGATTCATATATCCATACTTGTGATCCTTAAGCTCTTCTGTTGTTGGGTACCTTCTATCTGGACAACTTTTGAAAAACCAATGGTTTACTTTAATCCCCATTTTCATAGCCTCTGCTTCTAAATATTCTCTATCATCAGGATGCGCAATGCTTATTAACCTTCTTGCTTTTTCTGCATCTGTGCATGCCATTAAATTTACGATACCATATTCTGTTGCTACATAATTTACAAATTGCGATGGCACATCTACCATGCTACCATATTCAAGTTTTGGAACAAAACGTGGTTTACCATGAGCTGTCCTTGAGGTTGCAGCCAGTATAGATCTACCACCTCTTGACATTTGCGCACCCAATATAAATTGTAATTGTCCTCCTGTATTTGAAATAGGTCTTCCACCTACATTACCTGAGCAGACCTGCCCTCTTATATCCATCTGAGCAAAATTCATAATACCAACAAAATTGTCGATTTGAGCAATATTTCATATATTATTTGTATAATTTATATCGTAGGCGGCAAAAAATGGAT
>WOYI010992035.1_pt1 | contig 10937 bp, 6 predicted proteins | sample 6423411 | NCBI WGS metagenome assembly WOYI01 (sample SAMN13441803, study PRJNA592873) | oil field metagenome | biome: oil field; feature: oil-well bore; material: oil-contaminated soil; isolation source: oil-contaminated soil from oil-well borehole | place: Germany: Wietze | collected 2016-10-18 ... | reverse complement strand
TCCTTGATTCAAGAGCGTCAGGCATGATTTCAGAACGAAGTCACGGGTGAAGCCGAATCCGTGACGGTTGAGGTCGGACAGGAGGTCTTCCATCTGTTCGTCGGCGCGGTCCCAGCTTGAACTCAGCAGAGAAAAAAGCAGGTAGGATTTGCCCAACCGCGTACCGCCGGAGTTTGCCCGAATAAAAACCTCCACAACATCATCTTCGGTGTAGAGTTCTGCATTCTCGGTGCTGTCGAGTTCCTGATATGAAATGCCGTCGTCGGAATGAAAGGTCTTGAACACAATGACGACGTGTCGACTGATTTTGCGGCGCTCTTCAGAGGAAAGCCCACGATCTGCTTTAGCGATCATCCCCTCGGCCGCGGTCAGCGGTTCAGCGGTATGAAAGACCAGGTCCTTGAATCTGATCCATGGAAAGGCGGCCTTGCCGGCATCGAGAAACGCGAATCTGAATTTGACGTCATCCGGAGCGGATACTTCCCCGCTCAGTATGTCGAGAAACAGCTCCCGCCCTTCGTAGCTTCCGCAGAGACCGATGAACAAACTTTGAAACCGCTGCTGTCCGTCCAGCACCAGGCATTTCTTCTTTCCGTTTTCGGGGATATAGAAGTCGCTCAACCGAAGTCCGTTGCGGTAATTGTCGATGAATTTTCTGTGGCGGACCTCGGCCCTGGTCTTCCAAATCAGCAAAGTACTGATTGGATATTCACATAGGATCGGAAGAGGCGGCAAATCTGATCTTCGCCCCAGACGAACGGCCGTTGGATGTTGGGCAGCCAGAAACCGGCGTCCTCGTCAGGGGTATTTAGAAAACTGACGATCTTCCGCAGAGAATGTTACGGTGTCTTCATTTTGCAGCGCCGCCTCCATCGCTTTGCGTAATCTTATCCCTTGGGTGGATATGGGTCCTTGCCGTAGGTGTGCTCCGTCTGAATCGTCATATCCTTCTTATGGATGACCACCTGTCCAAGGTCCTGGTTCTTTGCAACTTCCTTGGCGCGGTTGATTGCATCCGCTTTTGTGTCGTGTGTGCTCAGTGCCCTGGAAGCGTTCTCTTCCTTGACCTTCCAGCCGCCGTCGGTACTGGGTGTTACATGGTAAGTTTTTCGTTTCGACATTTTTATTCCTCCTGATGTGATTGGGTCCGCACTTTCTCCCCGCGGACCGCTGTGACGATCCGATCAATACAGGGTTCGAAGTCTTTCTGAACGTCATGCTGCCACAAACGGATTACCGTCCATCCCATCTCACGGAGTTTCCGGTGGTTTCCGGCGTCCCGTTCCCGGTTCTTAGATATCTTGTTCTTCCAGAAATTCGACACTTTGTTTTCCCATAATGGGAATCGGTATCCGTGCCAGAAATCGCCGTCCACGAAGACCACGACCCGCGCCTTGCTGAAGACGATGTCCGGCTTGCCGAGCAGGTCCTTGACGTGTTTGCGGAATCTCAACCCTTTCCTATGAAGGGCGGATCGCACCTGCACCTCCAGGCCCGTATCCTTTCCCTTGATGCGGGACATGCAGTAGCTGCGCTGTTCGGGTGTTAGGTTGTCTGGCATCAGTCCTGTCCCTGATACAAACTGAAAGCCCTGGCCATCTCCCGGCGTCCCGGCAGATGGAGCTCCGGGGGAGTGGTCGTTAGGCCTTGAAAGTCCTGCGGCGTTCCGGGACAGATTTTCTGGAAGTCGCACTTGGAACATTTGTCGGGATGCGGCCGCATCGGGAAATCCGAGCCGAGAATGCCAGTGACCGCCCATTCGATGTTGTCGAGAGCCGCATCCACCGCTTCCTGTGTGATCGGCACCTCGACACGCTGGTTGTCCTTCAGGAGATGGACACTACCGGTCCTGGCATTTTGTCCCAGAACCTGGTCGGCCGCTCTGGCATACAATTGCACCTGCAAAGCGAGATCGGTCCAGTCGAGATCATCGATTCCGCCTGGAGTTTCGCCGCCTTCCATCGTCTTGAAATCGATGATCTCCGCCTGGAGGATGTTTCCTCCCTCGTCTTCATGAAGCAGGAGATCAATCGAACCTGAGATGACGCAGTTGGAAGCAGGAATCTCGAAAACCGCCTCGACCTGCCGCTCCCGCTCAAAATCCTCGCCGAAGGATGCCACGTAATCCTTAGAGATCTCCACGGCTCGGTTTCTTGAGTTCTCGTAAGCGCCCGGCCGGTTTACCGGATCGCCGCTCTGGGGAACATGCTTCAAGTGGAAAGTGTCCAAGACCACCTGTTCCACTTGGTTTTCTGCCGGTGGTGTGTCGGGGTGTAGCTCATGAAGTTTCTGGATGGACGTATGAACGGTCCGCCCGTAACCGAACATCTCCGGGACGACCGGATTGAGACCGTAACGTTCCCGGAACTGGTAGCTCCGCGGACATTGCAGGTAGTACCTGATCTCCGTGAAGCTGGTCGGGTAGTCGGCGTCTTCCACTCGCCGGCGCGGCGCAGCCGGAACAAGTCCGGCAGGTAGGCTGGCACCGTTCTGAACCACCGCTGGATGAGTGACAAGCTGTAACGTATAGGGAGATTGACGGGCTGCTCGTCTCGCCAGCGGCAGATTTTCCGCTCCGCTTACGTGGAGATACCGTTCGGCGCGTGTCGCGGCCGTGTAGAAAAGCCTGATTTCCTCATCGGGGGTGCTCTGATATGCGCCGCGGCTGATCGCTGCGGTCATGACGCCGGACGGCAGCCAACCCGAGTAGCGGCTTCTTTTCTTCGGAAATCTGTGCGCTTCGACATCTACGACGAAAACGCAAGGGAATTCGAGCCCCTTCATCTTGTGAACGGTCGAAACCGTGACCGCGTCCGGTCTTTGGAGTACATCGTCTGTTGACATGTCGTACCCCGTCTCGGCGGCGTTCTGCAGGAAGTTGAGGACATCTGAAAAGCGCTGCCTCGAATCCACGCTCATATAGACCGTTTCGACGTCCAGGATCATGCGGCTGAATAGCCCGATGTCCCGCATGACGTCGTCGCTGAGGTTCGTCCTGGCGATGTTGAACGCCTCCAGCAGATCGTAAACAAGCTGTTGCGGGTAAAGCCGGATTCTTGTCGAGCCCTGAGGGCGGTGAATCCGACGGCTCCAGTCGGTGAGAACTCGGACAAGCAGGTTGAAGTCCGCGTCGGGATACGCAGGCAGTACTTGGCTGTTGAAGTGCTGCTGCACGGTATTCCGGTCAAGCGGAGTATTGCGTAGCAGCTCGAAGGTGCTACGAAGAACAGCAGTCTGCTGGCGGTCGAAAGGACCGCCTCCGGCCTCCAGACTGAACGGTATGCCGAAGCCTTCAAGCGCCGCGGTGAAGGCGGCGTGCCTCGGCGTGTCGTCCTGTTCCGCTTGACGGGTTGATCGCATCAGAACGGCGAAATCAGCAGGAGTCAAACCTCGGACGCCGCCGTTGTCATCGTAAGCCGTGCCCAGCAGGTCGCGGATTCTTCCAGCCACCCATTCAGCCTCCGCCGCACGGTCGGGAAACCACAGCGCTCTGAAATCCTGAGGCGTCCGATTTGCCGAGGCGCTCGGGCTCTTCGGAATTCGACTCGGTCCCAGCATGGCGGCAGCGAAGGCATCCGAAGCCTGAACGATGGGTTCTGTGCTGCGGAAGTTCTGCGACAAGGTGTGAACACTGCAGCCGTTGTATCGTCGTTGAAATTCCAGGATGTTGCTGACATCCGCCCCACGCCACGCGTAGATCGACTGATCGTCGTCTCCAACCACGAAGAGAGTTTGAGAACGCCCGTGTAGGAGGCGGATCAACTCCTCTTGGCAAGGGTTGACGTCCTGATACTCGTCCACCATGAGGTGACGCAACCTTCCAATGCCGTTCTCCACTCCGGGCGCGTTGCTGCGGACCGCCTCTACTACATCCCGGATCATCAAGGAGAAGTCGATGTATTGATCCGTCCGCAGACCGCCCTGAACGCGGGTAAGCAGATCGCCCATGTCCTGGTCTTCGGCGGCGACCGCGTTGAAGTCCAATAATTCGTCGTTGGCGGTCTTCCACGCGTCGGATACCTGTTTGATTGTGTCGAAATAGCTGTTGCTGCGCGCACGAGCGCGGAAGTTCTGAAGGCCCAATTGGTAATAGCGTGATATCAGATACAGCTTCAACCGGTTCTCATCGAGCACATCGTACTGTCGGTACGTGGCGTCCATATCGCCCAGCACATGTTGACAGTAGGCGTGGATAGTGCCGATAAACATCGCGCCCATCACGGTGGGGTCGAGCCCGGCGGTCGTCAGGGCTTGAGAAACGCGGCGCTTGATGGACTCGGCAGCTTTCTCGGTGAACGTGAAGGCCACGACCCCTTCAGGCGGTTCGTCCTCCGCGAGGAGCCTGGCGATCCGATAGGCCAGTGTCCTGGACTTGCCCGATCCGGCGCACGCCAGACACAAAACCTCGCGCGCGGTATCCACCGCCGCGGCGTATTGCTGCGGCGTCAACTCGTTCCTCAAGACCTGGTCGATGCTCATGTGAATTCAGTCCCTCTCCTGGATGGACACGTCCCGGCGCTGTTCCTCAGGACCCGTTTGATGCTTCTGCCGTGCGCCGCTATGAACGGCGGCGGCAGCGCGTTGCCGATCATCAAAGCCACAGCGGATTTGTTGTCGGTGGTCGGGAACTTGTATCGGCGGGGGAAACCCTGTAGAAGAGCCGCCTCGCGCATGGTGATCGCCCGATCCTCCTCCGGATGAAGAAACCTCCCCTTCGAAGGATTGAAGCACCCGCTTGTGATCGTCGGAGCCACATCGTTCCAGGCCATACGACCGTAGACATCCTTGAAGCCGGGGCATCGCTTGTGGCACTCGAGCTGATACTCATCCGGAAGGTCTCTGCGGCTTCCGCCGTCTTTCGGGATAAGCCGGATGATCTCCAGAACTTTCGGGGTCCGGTTTTCAGGCATGTCATGCACGGGGTCACCGCTTTGTCCTGCTTTCGGCAGACCGCCGATTGCCTCCTCAACTGTTTTCATCTTGGCGGCTTTGTCGGCGAACGGGATTTCCATGCCCAACCCCGCCAGATAGATCAACCTGCGTCTCCGCTGCGGCACGCCGTACTCCGCCGCATTCAGAACGCGGTGGTCGCCGAGATAGCCGAGTTTTTTCATCTTTCTGCAGAATGCCGCAAACCTCTCGTCGTCAGCCAGCCCGGGCACATTTTCCAACATCACGGCGCGGGGGCGGAGCACCTCCACAAAGCGTTGGAACTCCAGTAGGAGGTCGTTTCGGGGGTCATCGACGCTGACGGCTCCGTTCAGGGTCCGCATTGTCGAAAAACCCTGACACGGCGGACATCCGGCCAGAAGATCGAGTTCTCCTGGGTTGATGCCGATCTTCTCAAGCAGTTCGGTCGGCTTCAGAGAACGGATGTCCATCTCCCACACTTCAACGTCACGATGGTTCGCCTTGTAGGTTTTCACGGACAGCGGATCGACATCCACCGCGCCCAAGACCCGGAATCCGGCTTTTCTCAGCCCGACGGTCAGCCCGCCGCAGCCGCAGAACAAATCGACGGCTGTGGGTTTGCCGTCACCGTTGGGAGAGCATCCTCGACTTCGTTTCGATTTACCTTTCATAGGAAGAACCTCCTTTTGTTCGAACGGGCGCTCCCAATGAGCGCTTTCAGGAGGTTACTTACCGACTTGCTGGCGTAATCGCCAGCGGCATTGACGCAATGGGAGCGGCGCATCCCAGCGGGGATGCCTGCCATTTTTTTGATTTCCGCCGCTCCGTGAATCATCCCTTACATCTCCAGCGTCTTCAAAACCGCACGGTCCACGTCGCCGTAAAACACGACGTCAAGACGTTCAATCACGTCTTCCGGCAGCCCGGCGAACTGTGCCTTGTTGGAAATCGGTACCAGGACGCGCAGAGCTCCCGCCTCCAAGGACAACTGCAGGGGTTCGGTTATCGAGGCCGGGCCCTTGATATTCCCCTGGATGGTCAGGTCGCCGAGAATGACCGTCCCGGCCTGCACATGGCGGTTGCGGATCACGGAGATCATGGCGGCGAAAAACGCCACACCGCAGGGACACTCGATGCGGCCGCCGGAGAGGTCCACCGCCTCGGCGTATACGTTCTTCTGCGCCAGCATCTGCGTGAGTCCAAGCTTGTCCTTGACGTTCTGCAGATAACTGAAGGCCCGGTTCAGGGATTCTTTCAGTGACTTGTCAAGACCGGTCGGCGTTCTGAGTTTGCCCGTTCCCGCCGTCAGTGTGACTTCAAGCCGGAACAGCGCGACCTTGGCTTCGGAATCCACCCCGGCCGTGTAGACCGTCCCCGGCGGCAACGGGTCCTGTGAGATGACGCCGGCTCCGCCTTGTTCAGGCACGCCCACGGACCGCTCCGTGTCGTTCTCAAGATCGATGTAGGAGAAGCTGGTCTTATAGAACTCGAACGACCCGCGCTTCTTGAGCTGCTCCTTGACCCGGCGACGCCCCTCCATGGCCAGCTCGACGTATTCCGTGAGTTCCTCTTTCGTCCACCCGCCGCCCGGGTGGAGGATTTTGAGCAGACCGCTGACTGTCTTTTTAGCCGCGGTCGCGTCTCGGCCTTCCACATGCGATCCGAATCGGAAGACCCTCTCGGCCTCATCGAATCGATTCTGCTTCCTCAGCGCGCGGAATGCCTCGGCCAGGTAGTCGGTGACGAAGCCATAGTGGACCGTCAGTATGTCCTTCGAGTTCTTGGGGACCTCCCAGCCGGGAAGGTAGAAGTGCATACGGTCGAGGAGGGCGAGGTCGAACTCCCTGGGCAGCGGCTGGAATAAGTCCGTGGCCGAGTTCTGGACCAAGATCTCCACCGGCTGGTTCAGATTGCCGATGAACACCAGGGATGCGTCCGCCAGCACCTGGGTGACCCCGCGGCTGAACCGACCGTTGGCCATGTAGTCCTTCATGATTTGGACCGCATCCGGATCGGTGATTTTCATCCCCCCGACCTCGTCGAAGGCCACGACGTCCCAATGACCGACGAGGCCGACCTGCCGGCGGGCGTTGTTGTAGAACAGGTTCGCCGTGCTCGCCTTGCCTCCGGAGAGCAGCATGCAGTAAGGGGACATCTCGCTGAACGCGTAAGATTTGCCGGTGCCGCGCGGACCGAGCTCGATGAAGTTGTAGTTCTTCTCGACGAAGGGGATGAGCCGGGTCAGCAGTAGAATCTTCAGCCGCGGCTCCATGCGATAAGGCTCGAGTCCGACGCTCCGGAGGAGGAGGTCGATCCACTCGTCCCTGCTCATGGCGCGTCGGCCCTCCAGGTACTCGTCCAGGTCGAAGCGGGCGAGTTGGATGGGCTTCAGGTCGACGATGTGGAAGGGGCTGTCCTTCTTGCCCTCCTCGGACAGCCCGAATTCCACGTCGATGATGGCCCAGATGCCGCCCTCAAGAAGGCGTTCGTAACGGCGGAAGAATTCTTCGGCGATGTGTATTTTGGCGTAGCCGAAGTGATCCATGGAGGCCCAATATTTGTTTTCGCTCGGAAGGAAGCGGACCTCAACGCGGTCGATGAACCGATGCCTGCCTTTCTGTTCGACCATGGACTGGGCCTTGTTCGCCTCGTCGTGGCGGAAATAGTTCGTCGTCAGGGTTTCCTTGACGGCGTCCACACCGATGCGGATCTCTTCGTCGTTGTCCGAAGCGCAGTACTTTCCCAGAAGGTACTCGAGCACATAGGACGGGACGTTCTCGCCGCCTTTGATCTGATGCAGCAGGTCCTTGCGCACCACCTTGCCAGCGAAAACCCCCGTTGTTTTCTTGTCCAGGTCGTCCTGTTGCATTCCTCGCTCTTTAATCGAGCATCGCGTTTTTCAGCTTCCGCTTTGCCCATACCACACGGGTTTGGGGATCGCTCACACGGATTTCTATCTCCACCCCGTCGAAATCCGGATCGAGCAGCACTGGCACGGGCGCTTCTTTGTTCGCTTGCAGAGTCACTTCACGAGTCTTCTCGTCACGCGCCTCGCAGTCGGCGGCCTCGCCCACAACCTTGGCCTTGGCTCCCGTGCCGTCGTAGGCCTCGATCCGTACCCGGGCGGCCGCACCGAACTTGTCACCCTGCAGGTGGAACTTCAGTCCGACGACCCGGCTGGTGAACTTGTCCGAACGGTACCGGATATCGATCTCCGGCTTTCCGGCGGAGCTCGGTTTCTCCCCTCCGGCCCGGAACACGACCACCGGCACCACTGCTTCCTGCAGGCTCAACCCGCCGTGGAAGTAGCCTTCGCCATCCGAGAACACACGCAACCCGATAGGCAGACAAACCTCCTGCACGTCGCCTTGAATCCCCACGTGGCCGGCTTTCAAGGTGATGGTCCCGGCCGCACCGGAAAGCCCCGAACCCAACCGGCAGCGGCGCTTGTTCTCCAACCAGCCGCCGGGCGGAGTCTGAACTATGTCGCCCGCCGGAATTTCCGGGAGCATCATGTGACCGTGGTCGGTGGTGATCACAACGCGGTCGAAACCTTGGGACACCACCCAGCGGACCGCAGCCGCGATATCTCCGATCACGTCCGAGAGGTACCGCCTTGCACGCCAGGCACCGAGGTTTTCCGCCACTGCGTCCGGGTCCTGGGTCCGCACCACGAAAAGCTCCGCGTTCTTCACATTCGCGGCGACCTTCTTCGGGGAGCCGAGCAGTTCGTCCAGAGTGGTCTCGAAGAATCGGTCACCATAAGTTTCGGCCAAGAGTTTCATCCGATCCGCGGAGGTTTTCAGCAGGCGCGTACCGAGAGCCGGGAGTAGGCCGCCGTCCTTTTCGACAAGCCGGAGCATGCCGTCCGCGCCGGGCATGAGGGCCGCCATGCCGCAACCGGTCACCGTCGGGACGACGCCCGCGGCGTGGGTTATCTCGACTTCCCCGGTCCCGATCAGTGCCTCGCCCAGATCTCGTCCCATCTCGTAGCGCAGCGAATCCACGAGGAAGAAAGCGGTTCTCTCCCGACGTTCCAGCAACGGCGTGACGTGATCGTCGAAGATGCGGGTTTGTCTCGGCGCTCCGTCCGGAGGCCAGCCTTCCGCCTGAACCGCGGCAAGGAAAGCGTCCTGCAGATTTACGGCGGCCTCGCGGTACCGGCGTTGGCATAGATCGACGACCGGGGAAATAATGTCTTCATCGGTGCAGGCGGTCAGGGCGGTTTCGAACAGCCGGGAGGCGCGGTCGAGGTCGGACCATCCACCTTCGGTGTAGGCCTTCATCAGACCCGCGAGGTTTTTTCTGTCGCCCAACCCGTGTGAAACCACAGAGGACGATTCGATCAGTGCGGCCGCCCGCTCCAGGGTCGTCCATGCGGGCGACCTCTGAGGGTCGCGCCGCCAGATGGACTGTTTCCGTTTCTCGATCACGGTGCGGGCGGCCTTGATGTCTCCGGCGACGACAAATTCGACCGCTCGGCCGAGCAGACGCCGCTCTTCGAATGGGAAAGTGTCGCGCTCGCCGGGGTCGAAATCCCTCAGCATGATGTCGGGGAGGCGGAGCTCGCCCTCGATTTTCTGCGCCAGTTCGATATAGGTTTCCCGTAGGCCCGCGTCGGCGCGCATCCTGTCGCAGGCCGCGTAGACTACGGACTCGGCGTCACCGCCGGCGCGGGGTACGGCGCTCAGGGCATCGGGTGCGCCGGACGGCAGATCGAAGAGGAATTCGCTGAAGAGCACCTGCTCGGCGGCCTTCGGCAGAAGCGTCTTCCATTTCCGGGAGTCGGATGCAGGCTTGAAACCGACGGCGGACTCGAAGAGCCGCAGGAGCTCTTCGATGCAGCCGGGTTTGTCGTCCACCGCTTCAGCCTTGGCCGTATTGCAGAGGGCCGACGCGATGATTTCCACCGGGGTTTCCGTCCGGAACACGTCATTCAGGAGCGGCCACCTCTGTGTCTTCTCCAGCCCGTCAAGCAGAGCGATGTCCGGTTTCCCTTCGCGGAAGAGCCGTGTGATTTCCTCGGCTTTCTGCGGCATGGCCTGGCGGGCGAGCGATTCGATTTTCTGGTCCTCGGTGTCGCCGAAAGCCGCACCCGCCATCGCGTAAACTTCAAAGGGGTCCCGCATCTTTTCATCTTCGGTCGCGCCGCGACGGCGGGGCATGTAGATGAGCAGACAGCGGTCACGATCCACGGGGTTCTCGGACTCGTTCATCTGCCGGTACACCTCGTCGGCCCGGCGGCGGGTCTTGAGAACGGACACTTCGGCGGAAAGCACCTCACAGTTCGGCCCGTTGAAGGATGCGGCGAACGCTTTGAAATCCCCTTCGGCGTCGTACCAGACCACGATGCGGCGGTCGTTGAGGAGATCGAGCAGTTTCTTATGCAGGAACGATGTGAACTTCATCGGGCGGCCTCCCTCTTGCGACGGCCGGGGCCGCCTTTCTTCTTGGCGCCCGGGGCTTCCACCTCGCAGAGGTCTTCCAGCCCATGGGCGATGGCGATGGAGCGGTCGGTCCGGCAGACCTTCCGGACGCGGTCGGGCCATATCGTGTAGGCCGAATGCGTCCAGTCGTAATCGCCTTTCTGCAGCTTCTTCCAGCAATCCTCTGTGTCTTTGGCCCAGGGCCGCAGGCGGAAGAGGTTGTGGAACGGCGAGGCGTTGATGACGACGCCGTCGTTGAGGTCCGGCTTGAAGGGCAGCGCCGCGATGCGGAGCAACTCCTCGCGCAGGTCCCGCAGTTCGCCGAGGAATGTGCGGGCTTCGCTCAGCCGGTCGGTCAACCGCGTCGCGTCACGGCCGGCGGCGGATTTCAGGTCGTTCTCGACACCTCCGATTCCGCGTTCGACTTCTGATATCTTGGGCTCGACGTATTTGTTAACCGCCGCATAAATCGTCTGATCGGTCAGACGGTGATAATAGAGCCAGATCGTGTATGACCCGGACGGCGTGGAAAGCGGCCAATAGATCGGAGCCTTGCGCCGGCTCTTGGAGTAGCGGGCCACATGATCGAGCCAGAAGCCG
>WOYI010146788.1_pt1 | contig 10937 bp, 7 predicted proteins | sample 6423411 | NCBI WGS metagenome assembly WOYI01 (sample SAMN13441803, study PRJNA592873) | oil field metagenome | biome: oil field; feature: oil-well bore; material: oil-contaminated soil; isolation source: oil-contaminated soil from oil-well borehole | place: Germany: Wietze | collected 2016-10-18 ... | reverse complement strand
ACAAATCAAGATAATAATTAGAACCAATTTATTAATTGGCTCTATTCATAAATGTCTACTTTTCCATCCCCAAACTGATCCGTCCCCGTTCCATTTCTACCTTCAGGACGGTCAAATCAATAATATCGCCCACCTGCAAGCTCATACCGGCCGGCACCTGGGTGCGGTGCAGCAGGCCATCTTGCTTGACCCCGATATCCACAAAGACACCAAAGTCCACTACATTACGCACGGTGCCCTTCATGCGCATGCCCACCACCAGATCTTCCATCTTAAGAACATCTGAGCGCAGAATAGGCGCCTGTGCGTCCTGGCGCGGATCGCGACCGGGGCGGATGAGCTGCTCCAGAATATCCACCAAAGTGGGCACACCACAGCCAACGGTCTCGGCCAATTCCTTCACCTTGTGCGCCTGCTGCAATCTATCCAGAGCCGATTTGCGCTCTTCCAGCGGCGCCCTGAGTTCAACCCCAGCCTGCTGGAGCACAGCCCTGGCAATGGGATAACTTTCAGGGTGGATGGCACTGGCATCGAGCGGATTTTTGCCGTCGCGGATGCGCAAAAAGCCGGCACTCTGTTCGTAAGCCTTGGGGCCTAACCCAGGCACATTGCGCACCGACTCACGCTCAGCAAAGATGCCGTTTTCATCACGATAAGACACAATACGCTCCGCCAACCTGGGGCCGATGCCGGAAACATAGCCCAATAAAGCCGGCGAGGCGGTGTTCACGTCCACACCCACACGGTTCACCACATCTTCCACCACGCCGGTCAGCGCCTCAGAGAGGGCAGTCTGGTCCACATCGTGCTGGTACATCCCTACACCGATGGAGCGCGGGTCGATCTTCACCAACTCCGCCAACGGATCCTGCACGCGGCGTGCGATAGAAACCGCCCCACGGATTGAAACGTCCAGGTCGGGCATCTCGGCGCGTGCCAACGGGCTGGCCGAGTAAACGGAGGCGCCTGCTTCGTTGGTGATGATGTATTTCACACCACTCAGCTCGCGGGTCAATTCTGCAGCTAACTGCTCGGTCTCGCGTGAGGCCGTTCCATTACCGATGGAAATGAGGGTGACATGATGTTTTTCGATCAGTTCTTTCAACTTGGCCTTGGATTCTTCCCACTGCCGTTGCGGAACATGCGGGTAAATGGTGCCGGTATCCAGCAGCTTGCCGGTCGGCCCCACCACGGCCAGCTTGGTGCCTGTACGGAAACCCGGGTCAAGCCCCGGCACGGTCTGGTTCAAAAGTGGCGGCTGTCCCAGCAAGGCACGCAGGTTGGCAGCGAACACCTTGATGGCGTGTGTTTCAGCAGCCACGGTCAATTCACGGCGTACATCACGCTCGATGGCCGGCAGCAGCAAACGCTCAGCCGAATCATTGATGGCGATCTCCAGTTCATCACAGAAAGGGCTGCGCAGGTCCGGCCTGAAGTAATCCACGATCGAACCCTTCCAGTCCTTCTCTTCCAGGGTCACTTTTACCCGCAGCACTTTTTCAGTTTCGCCGCGGTTGATGGCCAATACCTGGTGCGGGCGTAATTTATCTACCCTTGAGTTGAATTCGTAATAAACCTCATAGACGGCTTTATCGTCTTTGGCGTCCTCGATCTTTTCGGCTTTCAGCATACCCCACTGCATGGCCTTGCGGCGGGTGGAGGCACGTACCTCGGCATGGTCACTGAGTGTCTCAGCCACAATATCGCGGGCACCGGCCAGTGCTTCTTCCACCGTGGTCACCTGTTCATTTAGATAGCCCTCAGCCATGCGGTCAGCTTCACCCGGTGTGCGTGCCTGGGTGAGGATCATATCAGCCAACCCCTGCAATCCCTTTTCGCGGGCAATGGAAGCACGGGTGCGCCGTTTGGGTTTGTAGGGAGCATACAGGTCTTCAACGCTGGTGATATTATCGGCTGTCTGGAGTTTTTCCAGCAGCTCAGGCGTCATCTTGCCCTGCTCTTCAATGGAAGAAATGACGGCGGCCCGGCGTTCTTCCAGGGCACGGCCTTTTACCAGCAGATCCTGTACCTGGCGTAATTGTTCCTCATCCAGCGTACCGGTGCGTTCCTTGCGGTAACGCGCTACGAAAGGGATGGTAGCCCCTTCATCAAAGAGTTCAATGGTAGCGGCCACCTGTTCCGGGCGCAACTTCAGTGCCTGTGCAATTGATTTAGCAAAATCGAGCATGAAAGGATCCTGTTGTAAGGTTTAAAAAGAGATGTAAAAGCGAAAGGTATTCTACCACGACCTGAATCTATATTACTGACCTGTCTTGAATAACAACGCACTCAATTGACATGTTGATACCAGCCTGATTTCCCCCCGCACGAAAAGCAATTTGAGGGGGATGGCCTCCCTCTGAGCAGATCGAATGATGGAAATGTGAGCCTTTGCGTCCCACTCAGTGCGGTCAACCAGGGTTGCGGAGGTCAGGCAGGATATTGGGATGCTCTGCCAAAAACTTCAATCACCACGCCCTCACAGAGCAGTATTTCCTGGGAATATGCCACGGCTTATCCAAATGAGTAAAAGGCCTTCATCAAGTGGATTGTGCCGTCCGGTTTACCCGGTAATACATGATGGACGAACCCCTGAGATTCGTCCGTTAGTTTCTTCTATGCAAACGGCCCCTTTGAATATCCGGGGCCGTTTGCATCAGTGAGGAGAAAAGGAGTCGAGAAGTCTAGCCTTTGAGAGAACCCGCCATCATACCGCGGATGAAGTATTTACCCAGGAAAATGTACACCAACAGGGTGGGCAAAGCGGCAATAAGAGACGCCGCCATTTGCACGTTCCACGCCACGATCTGGCTGCCGGCCATATTGTTCAGTGCCACGGTCACCGTCCAGTTCTTGGAGCTGGTCAGCACCACAGAGAAGAGGAAGTCGTTCCAGGCCTGGGTGAACTGCCAGATGAGCACCACCACGAAGCTGGGGATGGAAATGGGCATAAGGATGTTCCAGTAAATGCTCATCATGCCGGCACCATCGATCTTGGCGGCTTCCACCAACTCATTGGGGATGCTGGCATAGTAGTTGCGGAAGGTCAGCGTGGTGATGGGAATACCGTAAATAATATGCGTCAGCACCAGACCGGGCAATCCACCGTAGAGGTTGATATTGTGCATAAACTGAACCAGCGGAATGAGGATGGACTGGTACGGAATGAACATGCCAAAGAGGATGAGCGGGAAGACGATATTTGCACCCCTGAACTTCCACTTGGCCAGTACATACCCATTCAACGAACCGAGAATGGAAGAGAGGATGGCTGCCGGAATGACCACATTGAGGCTGTTCCACAGGTAAGGAGCCAGTTTTTGATAGGCGGTAACAAAATTCTCCAGCCCCAGGCTGCTGGGCAGATCCCACATGGTCTTAATGCTGACTTCGCTGCCAGTTTTGAACCCGGTCACCACCATCACATACATGGGGATAAGATAGAAAATGGACAACAACACCAGCGGAATGTAACTAAAGTATCGACTTTTGCTGCGGTTCATGCTTCTGCCTCGGTTCGTAAGGAGTAGTAAAGATACGGAATGATCAGAACGGCAACACTAATGAGCAGCAAAATACTGATGGCCGCACCGTTCCCGTAGAGGTGGGCATCAAAGGTTGTGTTCCACATATACACCGATGGCATATCCAGAGCATACTGTTTGCCCACGGTGGCAATGATCAGATCAAAGGTCTTCAGTGACATGTGCCCCAGAATGATCATGGCACTCAGGGTCACCGGCCGCAGCAATGGCAAGATGATGGTGCGGAAGATGTAAAATTCAGAAGCTCCGTCCACGCGGGCAGCTTCGCGTAATTCATCCGGAATGGCCCGCAAGCCGGCCAGGTACAGCGCCATACAGTAGCCCGAAAGCTGCCAGATGGCCGGGATGGCAATAAAGGCCATGCCCCAATAAGGTGTTGCCGTATACGAGCTATTGAGAAAATCCAATCCCAAATTGTGGAAAAGCAGGTTGAAGCCGCTTATGCGGTTGCCCGTTGCCGGATTCATCAGCCAGCGCCACACCACACCGGTGACGATGTAACTGATGGCCATCGGGAATAGAAACAGGCTCCTAAAAAAGCCTTCACCTTTCAACCCCTGGTCCAGCAGCAGGGCGCTGAACAGACCCAGGATCAATGTTCCAAATACAAAGAGCACTGTGAACATCAGGGTGTTTCGAATATCTACTTTAAAACGATCGTCGTAGAAAAACAGGTTGATATAGTTTTTCAAACCCACCCAGGTGTAATCGGGCAAAATGCCCCTCCATCCGGTAAAGGATACCCGGGTTGTCCATCCAATAAATCCGTAAACAAAAATTGCCACAGCCAGGATGGAAGGGGACACCAGTAAGAAAGCCTGCCACTTCTCTTTAGAATTATGCATTTAACTTCCTCTTCATCCAAATTTGGTAAAAAATAACAGCAAATGATTGCAAAAAAGGTCACATTCTGGTTCTTATTAAGATCATCGGGGGATTTCTCCCCCGATGATCTAGGGTAATACTATTTTAGACGACTATTTGCAGGGGCCATCTGCTACGCAGGAGCTGACCAAAGTTGCCTGTAAGGAAGCCTGATCTCCATCGGTGAGGAACTTGCCGAAGGCATCATTGATAGCTGCTTTCCAGGTATCGTTGGCAACAACACCGTGCCACAAAGAACCAACTACAACATCTGACTTCCAGTCAGCCATGGCGGACTGCAGGTACGGGTTGTACAGGGAAGCGTCAGAGTCAGAGCGGGCGGAGATGGAACCCTTTACAGGGTTGAACGCATCCTGACCCTCTTTGGAACCACACAGGGTGAGCCATGCAAGAGCGGCATCACGATTTTTGGCGCCAACGGGCAGAACGAAGCTGTCAGAGAGGAAGTCATAGGAACCCTTGGTTCCAGGAACCGGCATCCAATCAAAATCGGTCTTCTCAACTAAACCGAGGTTACCACCATCCACGGAACCTTCGAAGTAACCATCAGCCCAGTCACCCATCACATTGAAAACTGCATCGCCATCGGCGACGAGTTTGCTGGCATCTTGCCAGGTGAGGGTAGCGTAGTCGGTATTGGCGTAGGTCATGACTTTGGCGAAATTAACGATGGACTGCTTGACGCCGTCACTATTCCAATCCGCAGCGCCATTCCACAGGTCAGTGTAGGTCTGAGGACCAACAGTGGCGAGGAGGACGGTCTCGTACAATTGAACAACGGTCCACTGCTCACCAACGGCTAACGGGTACTGCATGCCAGCCGCTTGCAGGGCATCCATTGAGTCGATCCAGCTCTGGAAGTTAGAGGGATCCGGGGCGGCAACATTGTACTGGGCCAAAACCTTGGGGTTGTACCACATCACATTAGCGCGGTGAATGTTCACAGGCACAGAGTACGGGTGTCCATCAGCGGAGATCAACGGGATGAGGGTGGCGGGGAAGACATCATACCAGCCATTTTCTTTGTAGAGGTCATCCAACGGTTCCAACTGGCCACCTTCTACATAGGTGCCGATCAGTTCCTGACCAGCGTGACCCTGGAAGGAATCCGGGGGATCGCCAGCGGAAAGGCGGGTAGCCAATACTGCTTTGGCATTTGAGCCAGCGCCACCAGCAACTGCTGCGTTGACAAATTCAATTTCAGGGTACTTAGCTTGCCAGATCTTGATCATGGCATCCAAACCAGCGGCTTCACCACCACCGGTCCACCATGAGAAGACTTCCACCTGCTGTTTGGCAGCGGGGGCTTCAGTAGCGGGTACTGCGGTTGCCATGGGGGCTTCAGTTGCGGGAGCCTGGGTAGTTGTGGCTGTGGGTGTCGCACAGGCGCTTAAAAGCATGGAAGCGATCACTACGAGCGCAATTACAAAAGTTACACTCTTCTTGGGCATTGCTTATCTCTCCTTCTAGAATTTGGTGAATATGGGACACATAAATGACACAGGCATTGTGTCATTTAAGGTTAACTTTATTATAATAACCACACTCGCCAATACAATTGTTTTTCGGACATGGTGCGGACATAAAAAGGACAGATCCTTGGCCAACGAAAAAGTAGATCGAACCACATTTAATGAGATCATCAAAGATGTACTGAGCAACTTGTTTGACATCTCGGCCCTTGAAACGCATCCTGTGCTCTTTTCGGTCATCCGGCCACCTGCCGGGTATGCGGGCAACAAAGGCGAATACGTACGCCAACTGGTCTTGGATGCCATCGAACAGCTCCGCCCCTTGCGTAAGGAAGAATCCCTCAATTCCCAGGAGTGGCGCCCTTATCAGATCTTGTATAAGCGTTACGTGGAGGGGATGGGGCTACAAGAACTCTCAGACCTGTTGGCTGTCAGCCCCCGCCAGATGCGCCGCGATCATCACAAAGCGCTCATGGCCCTCTCTGAGATCCTCTGGGCCTGGTGCTTCCCGACCAGTGCCAAGAACGAAACAGCCGAACCTCAAGCCAGCCCCATCATTGAGATCCACAACGAGGTGGTCGACCCGCTGGAGACCACCCGCGGTGTGTATCAGATGCTCAAACGCCGCTTTGATGATAAAGGTATCGGTGTGAACATTCGTTCAGTCGATGACCCCATGCCCCTCATCACCGATCGTGTTGTCTTGCGTCAGGCGCTGATCGGCCTGTTCAATGATTGTCTGCATATCCAAAGCGGACCGCTCCTCGCAGTTACGGTTCAGACGGTGAAAGAAGAAGTGGTCATCCAGATCAGCGCGCAGGTCAATCCTAAATTTGAACCGGCCGGCGAAGGCGAAGAGGATGACGGTCTTAACGCTGTCCGCTACTGGTGCAGCCGCATCAATGCTCGCCTCGAGGAAACGGTCAGCCTTGAAAACGGCGCCAAGTGGGCCAAACGCTCCCTGTGGTTACCCCACTCCAACCAGAAGATCGTGCTGGTGATCGATGATCAAAGCGCTGTGCTCAACATGTTCCGCCGCTATCTCTCTCAAACCAATTTGCTGCTGGTGGGGGTGGAAGATCCCAAACAGGCCCTTAACCTGGCCAAACGCCTGCAGCCTGCCCTTATCACCCTGGATGTGATGATGCCGCAAATGGACGGCTGGGAACTGCTGCAACTGCTTAAATTGGACGATCAGGTGCATCACATCCCCATCATTGTTTGTTCTGCCTGGGACGACCCCAACCTCAGCCGTAACCTTGGAGCGGCCGCCTTCCTTAAAAAGCCGGTCACCCAGAAGATGCTGTTAGAAGTGGTAAATCAATTCGTCTCCCCCGATTGATCGCTCGGCTCCACAACCTTGCCCTCCTCCCCTGCCGCATCAGGTGTATGCTCGCGGAAGATGGGGAAGACTTGCCTTAAGGTGGAATTTAACAGGTCTGCCAATTCTTTGCGATTCAAATTACGGTTGACGATCACCTGATACGAGCCGCGGTTTTGCGGGTCAAAGGTAGGCGGCGGATCACTGGCTGAAATGATGACCACCGGGATCTTGCTCAATTCAGTATCCTGGCGGATCTGGTTCAAGAGGGTGAGTCCATTCATATCGGTCAAGTCCAGGTCCAACAGGATCACCCCCACCGGCACCGCCTGTAAATATCGCAGCGCCTCCTGCCCATCGAGCGCCGTGAGGATCTTTAGCTCTTCTGTCAAAGACAATCCATCTTGTTCGATAGGTCGCAATGATTGTGACACAAAGCGCGCCATGCTCGGGTCGTCATCCACCACCAGTACGGTTTGCGGATCAATGTGCAGCCCGGCAATGGTCTCCACCAATACCTGCCGCGGCACCGGTTTCACCAGGTAATCGCGCACACCCTCTGGAAGGTTGGCAGTGCGATTCTGACGGCTGAGCGGGATAGGGAAAGTGATCACAGGGCAATCATAGGGAGGATCGTTCAAGAAGGTCTGCACGTCGTTGTTCAAGATCATGGTCTCGTCAATCATCACCGCGCGCGGATAGGTGGTGGCCACCGTCTGGTAAAGCTGCGCCGGGTTGGTCATCAGGGTCACTTTGCAATCATGGATCAGCTCGGCAAAGGCTCGTGCCGAAAACGCGTCTGGCGCAAGCAGCAACAGCAACGGGCTCTTCTCATCCACGCCGCCGCTGCTGACGGATGCTTCGCTGCTGGCTTCTTCTTCATCCAGCACTTCCACCTGCTCTTTGAGCGGCAGGGTAAAGTAAAAAGTCGACCCCTTGCCCAATTCGCTCTCCAAACCCATTTCCCCGCCATGCATTTCAATGAAGCGCCTGCCAATTGATAAGCCCAGCCCGCTGCCTTCTTCCCGCTGCCAGTTCTGGTTGCCTACCTGGCGGAACTCTTTGAAGACTTTAGATTGGTCTGCCTTGGCAATCCCCACCCCGGTGTCAATTACATCTACACGCAACGTTTCAGAGTTGCTCAAATAAGCCTTGAGTGTAATGCTGCCCTTGCGGGTAAAGCGTAGCGAATTGGTCACAAGGTTAAGCAGCACTTGCCGGATGCGCGTTCTGTCTACATACACCAGCGGCAGGTCCGGCTGCAGCTCGATCTTCAGCTCCAACCCTTTGCTCTCCACCGCTGAATGCACCATCTGGCGCACGTCTTCAAATATGAGCGCAAAATCAATGCGCTCTTTAAATAGCATCATCTGTTGGGCATCCATCTTGCCCATATCCAGGATATCGTTGATCAGGCTCAGCAGATGGGTGCTGCTTTTATAGATCTCGCGGATGTCTTCGTACAGGCCGCGCGGCCAGTTGGTCACCTTGGCATAGGTGTCCGGTGAATTGACCATCAGATCACTGAACCCGATGATGAAGTTGAGCGGGCTGCGCAGTTCATGGCTCACGGCCATGGCAAAACGGTTGCGTTCTTCGCGCGCCTCTTCAGCCTGCGCCCTCGAAAAGATGAGCATACGGTTCAGCCGATCCAGTTGATAGTTGGCCTTGTTCACATCCTTGAGCAGCACGCTGATCTCGGCGCGGTGCTCACGGGCTTCGTTGAGGCGTTGCACCGCTTCGCGGTAATGGTAAGAGGCCGCTTCAATGGAGGTGACCAGATTGTCAGAAATACCCCAACCCAGCGCAGTGGCAGCCGCCGAGGACAAAATGAGCACCCATTCATAATTAAGTGGCAGGTTTCGTGTGAAGGGCAAGGCGCCCCAAACGAGAACGATAATGCAGATGACGCCCTCCACCACGATGGCCGGCCGTATGCCCAGGGTGACCTCGGCCATGATGGGTAAAAAACACAATAGCAGCAAAATTTCAGGTTTACCGTAAAGGGTGTAACCCGTCAGAATGGCTGTGATCAGCCCAATGGACCAGACCACCTGCCCCAACAGGTAGATGCGCCTGATCAGGTTATAGGTCAAAGCCGCTGTCACCATCACCTCCAGGGTGATGATATATATGGAAGGACTGAAGTACTGAGGCCAGACCAGGGTTGCCAGAAAGTGCCAGACCATGTAGGTACCCAGGGTGGTGCCCATCACTTTCATGGAGATGGACTGCAACAGTTCGCGGTCGCTGGATTCCCACTTAAAGAACGCCGCGATGGCAACTGAGATCGATTTCAAGCGTTTTTGCATATATTAATGGTATCACAGCCCGAAAAATTCAACTCACCTCGTCCGGCACTTGTTGCGAGAAGAGTCGCCAAACCCGACAAAGCATGGGCTATGCAGAGGTGGCTGCTCGCTACTTACTCTGTGCCCCTCTCCCATCAGGCTGATGTGAGAGGGAAGATCTTTCTACATCAATCTTGATTTTTATCACAGTTTTCGCCAGCCTTCGCAGAAGGCGTGGCCATCTCCCACGAAGTGGACGAATCGTACAGGTTAAGAAGATTGACCGAATGAGAAGAAATCCAAATTCGTGGAAGATCGCTTCGTCGAAAGAACCCCTCCTCGCGATGACGTGACACGGCCCACTCCCTCGCCCAAAGCCTGTCATCGCCTTCGCAGAAGACGTGGCAATGACACCAACAACTTGCTCTCGCACTTTGCTGTTTCCAGAGAACTGATCACTTCTTCCCGACCCCAGATCCCTTATCCGCATTGACAACACTCCTAATATTGACTAACATGAGACCGGCATTACGATAAAGCCAAACCCATTGCACCCCCACAACGGAGAAACCCTAACATGCGTTTTCTGATCGGATTGGATGACACAGATTCCCCCAAAGGGTCCAGCACCGGCGAGCTTGCCCTGCGTCTGGGTCTTGCCCTGCAATCGGCCGACCTGGGCCGGCTGGATTCCGTCACCTGCCATCAGCTCTTTATCAGTCCACAGGTGGCGAGTACCACCCAAAACGCAGCCATCTGCCTTACCCTGGAAGCAGATTCCTCCAAAAGCAAAGAGATCGAAATGACCTGCCGCACCTTTCTGCTGCGCGAATATAGCAGCGGATCCAATGCCGGTTATGCCTTTGCCTCCTGGATCCAGATCAATTTTGATCTGGTCAACTGGGCTCGCCTTGTCAAATTCCAAAAAGTGACCCGCGCCCAAGCCATCGGACAGGCTCGCGCCTCTGGTATTTCCGTGGCAGGGCTGTGCGGCAGCGGCGACGGAGTCATCGGCGCATTGGCGGCCATCGGCTTGCGCTACCGCGGCGAAGACGGCCGCTTTTTGTGGCTACCCGGCCTCGATGAAGCCGTGGGCACCCTAACCTACTCTGACCTCATGAGCCTGGTGCCCTTTGACCGCATCGAAAACCTGCGCGGACGCACCCCCCGCCCCACTGATAAGATCGTGCTCAACCAGGAGTTCCAGGCGGTCCTGCGCGATGGTCGCTGTGTGTTGCTGGTGGAAGAGGTACGCACAGAAACAGGCTATGAATGGCATACCCTGCCTATGGAAAAGTTGCGGGAACTGGCAGATTGACCCTGTGAAGCCAGTCTGTGGTGGAGCGTTTCTTTGCTAAAGATTCCTTCTCCACCAGTTTGCTCCCTATCAACAACCTCAAAACCATAGGGGCACGATGTATAG
>WOYI011285932.1_pt1 | contig 10938 bp, 10 predicted proteins | sample 6423411 | NCBI WGS metagenome assembly WOYI01 (sample SAMN13441803, study PRJNA592873) | oil field metagenome | biome: oil field; feature: oil-well bore; material: oil-contaminated soil; isolation source: oil-contaminated soil from oil-well borehole | place: Germany: Wietze | collected 2016-10-18 ... | reverse complement strand
CCGCGCGCGGATGATGGAAGCGCTCGGCTGCCGGAATGCCGGCGAGCTGCTGCGCATGGCCATGCGCCATCACGACCGGCCGTGACAAAACCCCGTCTTGTGACGCCGTTAACACGTGACGCGACGTGTCACTTCACAGCGAACCACCCCGTTTCACGTCATTTTTACGACGCAAAGTCAGGGCACGCCTGACAAAGCGACAGGAACGCCCTGAATCCCTACAGGGATCACCCTGATTAGAGACCCGTCGCGTCAACTTCACGATAGCTCCCAAGCCGGCACCGCAGCCGGATGACCCGGAGAAATCAACGTGAAAGGCACCCTGACCGCCAGGATGGCGCAAGGCGTCAACCTGACGCCGCAACTGCTCCAGTCCATCCGCCTGCTGCAGCTGAGCGGCCAGCAGCTCGAACAGGAACTGGCCCAGACCCTGGAGCGCAACCCGTTGCTGGAGACCGCGGACGCCGAGCCCGAGCTCGACACCGGCGAGGACGCCGAAGTGGCGCTGCGCGAAACCGCCGCCTGGGACGAACTGCCCGAGGCGGCCTTCCTGTCCGGCCTGTCCGGCAACAGCGCCGGCGGCGATCTGGACGATGCCAGCGCCCGCATCGCCGAAGGCGAGTCCAGCGACATGCGCCTGCGCCTGCTGGACCTGCTGGCCCTGTCCTGGCGCAAGGCCGAGCTGACCATGGCCGCCTGGTGGCTGGACCGTTGCGACGACAACGGCTACCTGGAGCAGCCGCTGCAAGCGCTGCTGGCCGAGGGCGCGGCCTGCTTTGATGTGGACCAGCTGCAGGTCGTGCGCCAGCGCCTGCTGCACGGCGAGTGGCCCGGCATGGCCGCCGCCGACCCGGCCGAGTGTCTGCGCGCCCAGCTGCGCGTGGCCCCGCAAGGCCCGGCCAACGCCCTGGCCGCGCGCATCCTGGCCGAGCACCTGGCGCTGCTGGCCGCGCACGACGATGCCGCGCTGGCCGCCGCCACCGGCGCCTCACTGGAGCAGGTCCAGGCCGCCGTCGCCCTAGTGATGTCGCTGCGGCCGCATCCGGCCCAGGCCCCGGCCGTGGCCGAGCCGGCGCACATCGTGCCCGACGTGGTGGTGTGGTTTGCCGGCGGCGCCTGGCGGGTCGCGCTGGGCCGCCACAGCAGCCCGCGGGTGCGCATTTCGGCCCATTGCGAGCGCGCCCTGTCCGGCACCGGCGGCGGCAACGCGGTGCTGCGCGGCCTGCTGGAGGAGGCCCGCTGGCTGGTCCGCGGCCTGGCCATGCGCAACGACACCCTGATGCGCACCGCCCAGCTGCTGGTCGAGCGCCAGCGCGGTTTCCTGGAGCATGGCGAGGAAGCCATCCTGCCGCTGACCCTGCGCGAGGTGGCCGACGCCATCGGCGTCCACGAATCGACCGTCTCGCGCATCGTCTCGGGCAAGTACATCCAGACCCCGCGCGGCACGATCGAACTCAAGCGCCTGTTCGCGGTGCGCCTGGAAGGCGCCGATGTCTCCGGCAGCGCGGTGCGCGCCATGGTCAAGCGCCTGATCGAGGACGAACCGCGCACCGCACCGCTGGCCGATGAGGTCATCGCCGGCCTGCTCGCCCGCCAGGGCGTGCGCATCGCCCGCCGCACCGTGGCCAAGTACCGCGACCAGCTGTCCATCGGTCCGGCCAAGGCCCGCCAGTCCCGCCAGAACAGCCAGCAGGTCGCCGCCTGATGAACACCGCCCGCATTCTCGTCATCGACCAGGACATGGACCGCGCCGAGCGCGTGGCGACCCTGCTGGAGTTCATGGACTACACCCCGCGCATCGTCGCCGAGGTGGCCGACATCGACCTGTCGCGCGCGCGCCCGACCGACTGGATGGCGGTGATCGTCGGCGCGGTGGACGATGCCGCGCTGGCCGGCTTCACCGCCTGGCTGGCCAAACAGCCGCTGCACCCGCCGGTGCTGGAGCTGCCCGGCCACGCCCCGGACGCGGCCTGGCGCGCCGCCCTGCACCGCCAGACCGTGTGGCCGCTGGATTTCCCGGTGCGCCGCACCCAGCTGCAGGACGCACTGGCCAAGGCTGCGGTCAAGCACGCCGAAGCCGAAGCCCGGGTCGGCCGCGCCCAGTCCGGCCCGACCGGGCGCAGCGCGCGCGCGGTCGAACTCAACCGCATGATCGACCAGGTCGCCCCGCACGACACCACCGTGCTGATCCTGGGCGAGTCGGGCACCGGCAAGGAAGTGGCCGCCCGCGCCCTGCACGAACGCTCGGCCCGCCGCGCCAAGCCCTTTGTCGCGGTCAACTGCGGCGCGATCCCGGCCGACCTGCTGGAAAGCGAACTGTTCGGTCACGAGAAGGGCTCCTTCACCGGCGCCCTGACCCAGCGCAAGGGCCGTTTCGAGATGGCCGAAGGCGGCACCCTGCTGCTGGACGAGATCGGCGACATGTCCCTGGCCATGCAGGTCAAGCTGCTGCGCGTGCTGCAGGAGCGCAGCTTCGAGCGGGTCGGCGGCACCCAGACCATCAAGTGCGACGTGCGCGTCATCGCCGCCACCCACCGCGACCTGGAAGCGCGCATCGGCACCGGCCAGTTCCGCGAGGACCTGTTCTACCGGCTCAACGTGTTCCCCATCGAGATGCCCGCCCTGCGCGAGCGCATCGAGGACCTGCCCGAGCTGGTCGATGCGATCACCCGCCAGCTGCGCGACCAGGGCCGCGGCCATGTGACCCTGTCCGAGGAAGCCATCACCGCGCTCAAGCGCCACCCCTGGCCGGGCAACGTGCGCGAGCTGTCCAACCTGATCGAGCGCCTGTCGGTGCTGCACCCGGCCGCCACCGTGCGCGCCGCCGACCTGCCGCCGCGCTACCGCGGCACGCTGCCCGGCGAAGGCCTGGACGCGGCCCCGGTGCTCTCCCAGATCGCCCGGCCGCAGATGCACCAGAGCGACCTGATGGCCGCCCTGGCCGAGCCGGTCGCCACCGCGTCGGTGCCGGTCACCATGGCCGCCCCGGCCGCCACGGCGCCGGCCAGCGACAGCACGCTGCCGGCCGCCGGCATCGACCTGCGCAACCACATCGCCACCATCGAGCTGGACCTGATCCGCGCCGCCCTGGCCCAGGCCGGTGGCGTGGTCGCCCACGCCGCGCCGCTGCTGGGCCTGCGTCGCACCACCCTGGTGGAGAAGCTGCGCAAGTACGGCATCGACCGCGAGGCCAGCGACGCCATGCCGGCGGTCGCGGCAGGTTTCTGACGGGGCCGGTGGCACGGGATTTGCCTGATCAGGTCAAGAACCCGTCCGCCGGAAAGCCGCAATGACCGACGCCATCTCCTCGATCCTCTCCCAGATCCGCGCGCACGAAGCGCGCACCCGGGAAGGGCTCGGCAGCGCCATCGACGTCGGCGGTTTGGGCAACGTCGGCAAGCCCGGCGGCACCGGCGAAACGGCGCCGGCCAACGGCGCAGGCTTCGGCCAGCTGCTGTCCAGGGCGATCGACAACGTCAGCCAGACCCAGGCCAACGCCAATTCGCTGCAGACCGCCTTCGAACTGGGCGATCCGCGCGCCGACCTGGCCCGCACGATGGTCGCCATGCAGCAGGCGCAGGTGGCATTCCGGGCCACGGTCGAGGTCCGCAACCGCCTGGTCCAGGCCTACCAGGACGTGATGAACATGCCGGTGTGAGGCCGGGACTCGGGACTCGGGACTCGGGACTCGGGACTCGGGACTCGGGATCCGGGACCCGGGACCCGGGAAAGCAGAGACAACATCGAAAGACGCACGCCACAGCTTGAATCGCCAAGACGAGAAGGCCACGGCAGGACACGCTTTCCCCGGGTCCCGGGTCCCGGGTCCCAAGTCCCGACAGAAAAAGACAACAAGACCACAGCAGAACGCTTTCCCGGGTCCCGGGTCCCGGGTCCCGGGTCCCGGGTCCCAACCCCGACACACCAGCCCAAGCCGACCCCTGACCCATGAGCGCAACCGCCCTTCCCAAAGCTGCCAACGCCCTGCGCGAGCTCGGGCGTTTCCAGGACATCCCGGTGGTGCGCCAGCTGGGCGTGTTCGTGCTGGCCGCAGCGGCCATCGCGCTGGGCCTGTGGCTGTTCTTCTGGACCCAGAAGCCGGACGACGTGATGGTCCAGGCCGGGCTGGATGCCAAGTCCACCGCCGAGGCCTCCGATGCGCTGCGCACCTCGCAGATCCCGTTCAAGCTCGACCCCGCCTCCGGCGCGCTGACCGTGCCGGCCGACCAGGCCGGTGCCGCGCGCATGGCCCTGGCCAGCGCCGGCATCGCCGCGGCCAACCCGGCCGGCTACGAGTCGCTGCAGGGCGACCAGGGCTTCGGCACCAGCCAGTTCGTCGAGAACGCGCGCTACCAGCACGCGATGGAGATCGAGCTGGCCCGCACCATCACCCAGCTGCGGCCGGTGCGCGAGGCCCGGGTCCACCTGGCGATGCCCAAGCCATCGGCCTTCACCCGCCAGAACGAGCCGGCCAGTGCCTCGGTGGTGCTGCAGCTCAACGCCGGCCAGACCCTGGAACAGAACCAGATCGATGCGATCGAGCGCCTGGTGGCCTCCTCGGTGTCGGACCTGTCGCCCGAGCGGGTCACCGTGGTCGACCAGTTCGGCCGCCTGCTCTCGCAGGACGATCCGACCAGCGAGGAGGCGGTGAGCAACAAGCAGTTCGAGCAGCAGCGTCGCCAGGAAGCGATGTACGTGCAGCGCATCGAGGAACTGCTGGCGCCGATGACCGGCGCTGGCCGGGTCAGCGCCAAGGTCAGCGTGGACATGGACTTTGCCCAGACCGAACAGGCCAGCGAGACCTACGGCCCGCAGCCGGCGATCGTGCGCAGCGAACAGCTGAGCGAATCGGGCACCCTGTCCCCTTCCAACGCCAACGCCCAGGGCGTGCCGGGCAGCGCCAGCAACACCCCGACCCCGGCCAACACCGCCAGCCCGGCCGCACCGGCCAATGGCGCCGCGCCGGCCGCCGACGCCACCGCCGCCGCCAATCCCGGCGGGGGCCAGGGCACGCGCAGTTCGGTGCGCAACTACGAGATCGACCGCACCCTGACCCATACCCGCCAGGCCACTCCGCGCATCCGCCGGGTCACCGCCGCGGTGCTGGTGGACAACGTGGCCGGTGCCCCGGCCGCCGCGGGCAAGCCCGCCGCCAGCCGCGCGCTCAGCGACGCCGAACTCAAGCGCATCCAGACTCTGGTCCAGCAGGCCATCGGCTACGACCAGCAGCGCGGCGACGTGGTCTCGGTGGTCAACGCGCCGTTCGCCGCGTCGGCCATCGACGCGCCGGACACTTCGGTGCCGCTGTGGCAGGACCCGCGCACCCTGACCATCGCGCGCCTGGTCCTGGGCGGGCTGGCGGTGCTGGGACTGATCTTCTTCGTGCTGCGCCCGGCCTTCAGGTCGATGCTCTCCCCGCGCGGCGCAGCCGGCAGCGCCCTGGCGCCGGTGGCTGCTGGGCCGCAGGTGATGCCCACGGTGGCCGGCGAGATGGTGGAGGACGAGGACGTGCCGGTGAAGCTCTCCCCGGCCTATTCGCCCAAGCCGGTGCTGCCGCCGGCCCCGGGCTTCGACCAGAAACTGCAGAGCGCCCGCGAGATCGCCAGCGCCGATCCCAAGCGCGTGGCCCAGGTGGTGCGCGAGATGGTGGCTTCCGATGGCTGACCAGGACGAAAAACTCAGCGGCACCCAGCGCGCGGCCGTGGTCCTGCTGTCGCTGGGCGAAGCCCAGGCCGCCGAAGTGCTCAGGCACATGGGCGCCCGGGAAGTACAGAAGCTCGGCCTGGCCATGGCCAGCGTCGGCGACATCCCGCACAAGGTGGTCGAGCAGATCATCGGCCAGTTCGTCGACACCCTGGAGCAGCCGGCCAAGATCGGCGACGGTGCCGACGAGTACGTGCGCGCCGTGCTGATGCAGGCGCTGGGCGAGGAACGTGCCAGCGGCCTGATCGACCGCATCCTGACCGGCCGCAACACCCCCGGCCTGGAAGCGCTCAAGTGGATGGAGCCCAAGGCCATTGCCCAGCTGGTGCGCAACGAACACCCGCAGATCATCGCCATCGTCATGGCCCACCTGGAAGGCGACCAGGCCGCCGAAGTGCTCAAGTGCCTGCCGGCCGAGCTGCACGGCGACCTGCTGGTGCGCATCGCCACCCTGGACGGCATCCCGCCGCAGGCGCTGGCCGAACTCAATGACGTGATGGCGCGCCAGTTCACCGGCAGCCAGACCAAACCCTCGGCCATCGGCGGGGCCAAGGTCGCGGCCAACATCCTCAACTTCGTCGAGGCCGGCCAGGACGAAGCGCTGCTCAAGGCCATCGCCGAGGTGGACGACAGCCTGGGCACGCAAATCCGCGACCTGATGTTCGTGTTCGACAACCTGGCCGGGCTGGACGACCGCACCATGCAGGCGATCCTGCGCGAGGTCTCCACCGACAAGCTGGCCCTGGCCATGCGCGGCGCCGACATGCGGGTGCGCGAGAAGATCACCCGCAACATGTCCCAGCGCGCGGCCGAGATCCTGCTCGACGACATGGAAGCGCGCGGCCCGGTGCGCCTGGCCGAAGTGGAAGCGGCGCAGAAGGACATCCTGGACCAGGTCCGCAAGATGGCCGAGGCCGGCGAGATCTCCATCAGCACCCGCGCCGAGGCCCTGATCTGATGAGCAGCCCCTTCGCACCCGCCGCCGATGCGGTGCGCTGGAACGCCCCCGGCCTGGGGCCGGCCGCGGCCGAGCCGGCCTTGCCCAAGCCGCCGACCGCCGCCGAGATCGACCAGATCCGCAGCGCCGCCCAGGAAGAGGGCCACGCGGCCGGCTATGCCGCCGGTGTCGCCGCCGGCCAGGCCGAGGTGCAGCGCCGCATCGCCCAGATCCAGGGCGTGCTGGATGGCTTCATCCATCCGCTGGCGCGCCTGGATGGCGAAGTGGCCGATGCGCTGGCGGACCTGTCGGTGCGCATCGCCGGGGTGCTGGTCGGACGCGCCTATGCCGCCGACCCGACCCTGCTGGCCGACCTGGTGCGCGAAGCCCTGGATGCGGTGGGCAGCGGCAGCCGCGAGATCGAACTGCGCCTGCACGGCGATGATTTCGGCGTGCTCGCCCCGCACCTGGCCGGCCTGGACGGCGTGCGCCTGACCGCCGACCCGGCCCTGGGCCGCGGCGAACTGCGCCTGCACAGCGAGGGCGTGCGCATCGACGGCACGCTTCATGCACGGCTGCAGTCGGTGCTGGAAGCCGCCCTGGCCGCCAGCGACGAGGCCACGACCCCGCAATGAACACCACCGCGCACCGCGCCGCCACGATCGAGGGCCTGCAGGGCGCACGCAACCTGCGCCTGGCCGAGCGGCTGCGCGCGGCCGCGCCGGAGCCGCCGCACATGGGCCTGGTCCGCGAAGGCGTGCTGCGCCGCGCGGTCGGCCTGACCCTGGAAGCCTCCGGCTGCAGCGCGCCGATGGGCTCGCGCTGCCGCGTGGCCACCTCCGGCGGACGCTGGGTCGATGCCGAGGTGGTCGGCTTCTCCGGCGACCGCACCTACCTGATGCCGACCGGCGACCTGCAGGGCCTGCTGCCCAACGCGCGCGTGGTCTGGACCCGTCGCAAGGGCGAAGTGGCCGTCGGCGAAGGCCTGCTCGGCCGGGTCATCGACAACGAAGGCGCACCGCTGGACGGCAAGGGCCCGATCCGCGCCGAACGCTACGTGCCGCTGGCCGGCACTCCGATCAACCCGCTCTCGCGGATGCCGATCAGCGAGTCGCTCGATGTCGGCGTGCGCGCGATCAACGCCGTGCTGCCGATCGGCCGCGGCCAGCGCGTGGGCCTGTTCGCCGGCTCGGGCGTGGGCAAATCCACGCTGCTGGGGATGATGACCCGCTTCACCGGGGCCGACGTCATCGTGGTCGGGCTGATCGGCGAACGCGGCCGCGAAGTGCGCGATTTCGTCGAAGCCACGCTGGGCGAGGAAGGCCTGCGCCGCGCGGTCGTGGTCGCCGCGCCGGCCGACCGTCCGCCGCTGGCGCGCCTGCATGGCGCGCTGCGCGCCACCGCGATCGCCGAGTGGTACCGCGACCAGGGCCTGCAGGTGCTGCTGCTGATGGATTCGCTGACCCGCTTCGCCCAGGCCCAGCGCGAGATCGGGCTGTCGGTCGGCGAGCCGCCGACCACCCGCGGCTATCCGCCCAGCGTGTTCGCCAAGCTCCCGGCCCTGGTGGAGCGTGCCGGCATGGGCGCCGACGGGCGCGGTTCGATCACCGCCTTCTACACCGTGCTGACCGAAGGCGACGACCAGCAGGAGCCGATCGCCGACGCCTCGCGCGCGATCCTGGACGGCCACATCGTGCTGACCCGGCGCATCGCCGATGCCGGCCAGTACCCGGCCATCGACATCGAGCAATCCGTGAGCCGGGTGATGCAGGACATCACCGACGCGCCCTGGCGCGAACGCATCCGCAAGCTCAAGCGCCTGATCGCCGCCCACAGCGCCCAGCGCGACCTGATCGCGATCGGCGCCTACCAGCGCGGCAGCGATCCGAATGTGGACCAGGCGCTGGCGCGCTGGCCGGCGATCCAGAATTTCCTCGGCCAGGACGTGCGCGAGTGCTCGGATGTGGCCGCCAGCCGCGATGCGCTCTCGCGCCTGCTCGACGAGGGCAACGGCCAGCCGTTCCCGCTCACGCAGTAACCGTTTCAACCCACGAAAGCCCCCACGCAAGAGAACCACGACCATGCGCTCCCAACGGCTCGACCCGCTGATCAAGGTGACCCAACAGCGCCAGGATGAGGCCGCCCGCACGGTGGCCGAACGCGAACAGGCCGTGCGCGAGCAGCAGGAGCGCCTGGAGGCGCTGCGCCGCTACGCCGACGAATACGCCGCATCGCCGGCCAACGCGACCATTTCGCCGGCACTGCTGGTCAACCGCATCGCCTTCCGCGAGCGGCTCAATGCGGCCGTGGTACAGCAGGCCGGCATCGTCGACAGGAGCCGCCAGCTCAGCGATGTCGAACGCGCCCGCCTGATGCTGGCCAGCCGCCAGACGCTGGTGCTGGAGAAGCTGGCCGACAGTTATCGCGCCCAGGAAGCACAGGTCGAACAGGCCAAGGCCCAGCGCGAGCTGGACGAGATCGGCAGCCGTCGCAGCAACGTGACCGCCCTGGCGATCAGCGCGGGAGAGGACGCATGAGCGTGGGCAACGCCACCGCAACGCAGGGCAACGTGCTGCTGGCCGGCGCCGGTGGCGGCGGCTTGGCCAATGCCCGCGCGCCCAGCGAGGCGGCGCAGGACCGGCTCAGCTACGCCGACTTCGCCGCCAGTGCCGATGCCAGCGCCAACTCGGCTTCCCCCCAGGACGCAGCTGCGCCCGCAGCGGCCAGCCCCGCTGGGCTGGCGCCGCCCTCCACCACGACGGCGCTTGCCATGCGCAACGCGTCCTCCTTGCAGCAGCAGGGCGCAGCCGCTGCGGCGGCGGCCGCCAACCAGGCCGCCTCCCTGGCCGCCAATGCCGCCAAGCTAGTGGGCACGACGGCCGCTTCGGCCACTGCGCAGGCCAAGGACAGCGCCGGGATGGCCGCCGCCGAGGCGCCGGCCGATGCGTTGTCGATGCGCGCCGCGCTAGGGGCGCAGGAACCGGGCGATGCCGCCGCGACGCCTCCGCTGGCGACCAGGCTCGCCGAGGCCACCGATGCCGACCCCGCGGCTGAAGCCACCCCGCCGGCCCAGACCACGCTGTCCCAGCAGATGCTGGCGTTGCTGGCCGGCAGCCTGGCGATCACTGCACCGGCCCCGCCCGCGCAGAACGCGGTGACCCTGCCGGTCGCCGACACCAGCGCCACCGGCGCAGGCACCAGCACGGCTTCGGCACTGATGGCCAGCAATGCCGCCAGCCAGCTGCAGCAATCGCCGGGCCTGGCCCAGACCGGCGCGCTCTCGGCGCTGCTCGACCCCAGGGCCGCTGCCTCCACCGACACGCCGGCCGATGCGCTCAAGCTGGCGCTGAACGTGGCGGCCGACGCAGATGCTGGCAGCACGTTCGCGGTGCAGACCGACAAGGACGACAGGACTTCATTGTTTGGCCTGTCCGGCACCGGCGCCACCGCGCCCACGTTGGATCGTCCGCTGACCAGCAACGCGGTCACCGCCACGCCGCTGGCCATGCCGACGCGCCCGGACGATGGCTTCGACGATGGCCTGGGCGCACGCATCGGCTGGATGGCCGAACAGAAGCTTGGCCATGCGCAGATCCGCCTCAACCCGGAAAACGCCGGCCCGATCGATGTGCGCATCCAGCTGGACGGCAGCCAGGTCAACGCCAGCTTCCACAGCGCCAGTGCCGAGGTGCGTCAGGCACTGGAAGCCAGCCTGCCGCGCCTGCGCGAAATGCTCGGTCAGCAGGGCATGCAGCTGGGCAACACCGACATCGGCCAGGGCCAGGCGCAGCAACAATCCGGGCAGGGCCAGCCCGCACCGCACTTGGCCGCCGACGGCAGCGACACCAGCACCCTGGCCGGCACTGCCGCCACACCCGCCCCGATCCTCATGCGCAGCCGCGGCCTGCTGGACGAATACGCCTGAGTCTGGCGGCACGGGGTTGACAGAAGAGGCCCGCGCAAGCGGGCCTCTTCCGGTTCATCGCGACACGCCATGCGGATGCCGGTGGAGCGCTCATTGTGTGGCGGCACCAGGGCGATGGACTGGCCGACGTTGTCGCCGGCCTTGTCGGCCTTGTCGGCCTTGCGCCGTCGATCGGTGTCGGCAGGGCCGGCATTGGCACCGCCGATGCGCTCACCGGCCGTGCTGCACGCGTCATCGCCGCCTCCTGCCCGGCGCCGACGGAATCCCGCCGCCGCCGTCGGTGATCCGTCGGGGGTGGCCGCCCACCACGCCCGGCCAGCGGCACGCGGCTTGCAGTGGCATCGGAGGAGTCCTTTTCCATCGATACCGGAGT
>WOYI010392896.1_pt1 | contig 10954 bp, 11 predicted proteins | sample 6423411 | NCBI WGS metagenome assembly WOYI01 (sample SAMN13441803, study PRJNA592873) | oil field metagenome | biome: oil field; feature: oil-well bore; material: oil-contaminated soil; isolation source: oil-contaminated soil from oil-well borehole | place: Germany: Wietze | collected 2016-10-18 ... | reverse complement strand
TCGGCCATGTCGTGCCGATGGCGTCGTTCCTGCCGCGGGCGCGAAGGCTGCGCGGCGATCTCGCCTATCTCTCGGCGCGGGGCGAACTGACCTGGGTCGATGTCACGGCGCCGGGCGACGGCTGCGCCTTCGCGCTCTGCGATCCGGTCAGCGTCAGCGGGGTCGCGCCTGCGGACAAGCGCTGGCCGCTCGTCGTCTCGGCGGCCTTCAGCCAGACTCTCAGCCCCGAACGCTGGAAGGCGCTCCGCTGGCGCTTCTTCCGGCTGCATTTCCAGTATCTCTGCGCCTTCGACCGGCCCGGCGACTACGACTATTTCCAGATCACCGCCGGCCCGATGACGCTCGCGGCCCGCTACCGCGACCGGGCGCCGTCGAAAAGCCGGATCGAGCGGCCGGCGAACCGCTACAGGGATGTCGCATGATCCCGCCGAAACCCGCATCGCGCCCGGACAAGGTCTCGCTCTGGCGCTACCTGAAGCTCTTCCGGGCCGATATCCTCTCGGCGCAGCCCGCGCGGCTCTACCGCGCCTGGATGGCGGAGTTCCGGACGCCGTTCTTCCGCTCCTACCTTTGCAACGACCCGGCGCTGATCGACCTCGTCCTCAAGGAACGCCCCGGCGACTTCCCGAAATCCGACCGGGTGCGCGAAGGGCTGGCGCCGCTGCTCGGCCGCTCGGTCTTCGTCACCAACGGCGAGGAGTGGCAGCACCAGCGGCGGATCATCGACCCCGCCTTCGCGCGCGGGCGGCTGCACGACACCTTCCCGGCGATGCGCGCGGCGGCGCTGGCGGCGCGCGACCGGCTTCGGGCGAGAGCTGAAGAGATCGTTGAGATCGAGGCCGAAGCCAGCCATGCGGCGGCGGATGTGATATTCAGGACACTCTTTTCGATCCCGATCGAGCATGAAATCGCGGCGGATGTCTTCGGCCAGTTTCGCGCCCATCAGAAGGCGCAGCCGCTTCTGAACCTCGCGGCCTTCCTGCCGCTGCCGCGCGTCTTCCCGCGCTTCCATCGGTCGCGAACGAAGGTGACGGCGCGGGCGATCCGGGCACTCATCACCCGGCTGACGGAAGACCGGATGGCGGCGATCCGCGCCGGGACAGCGCCCGACGACCTGGCGACCAAGATCATGACGACGCCGGACCCCGAGACCGGCCGCCCCTTCGACACCGCCGAGATGGTCGACCAGGTGGCGATCTTCTTTCTCGCCGGGCATGAGACCTCGGCCTCGGCGCTCGCCTGGGCACTCTATCTCCTCGCGGCATGCCCCGAGGCGCAGGACCGGGTCGCGGCCGAGGTTGCATCGCTTCCGGATACTGTCGAGTTTTCAGATGTTTCCCGGCTGACCTTCACCCGGGATGTGTTCCGTGAGGCGCTGCGGCTTTACCCGCCTGTGCCGATGATGGTCCGCCAGAATCTCCGGCCCGAAACCCTGCGCGGCCGCGCCGTGGCGCCGGGGGCGCAGATCGTGCTGTCGCCCTGGCATGTGCACCGGCACGAACGGCTCTGGGAGCGGCCGGACGAATTCGATCCCGACCGCTGGCAGAGCGAGGCGGGGCACAGATCGGCGCGCACGGCCTATCTGCCGTTCTCGTCCGGGCCGAGGGTCTGTCCGGGGGCGGGGTTCGCGATGGTCGAGGGGCCGCTTCTGCTGGCGTTCCTGATCCGCGACCTGCGGTTCGCGACGGTGCCGGCGCGCGCGCCGGTCCCCGAAGCGCACCTGACCGTGCGGTCGCGGGCGGGAATTCACCTCGCCGTCACGTTTCGTGACGCGACGTCACAATCGGTGAGCGGGTTGAAACAATCCTGAAATGCAACCTTGAATTGATCCTTGCCAAGAAAATGGTGCATTTTCTGTTTGTCACCTCGGTGATTCGCTTTTTGTAACGAGTGATCGGCTGAATCCTGCTCATCAGTTCGTGCGTTCTCATAGGCTGAAACCTGCCACTCAGCCGCGGTTCCTTTGGGGGGGTACCATGTCGATGAAATCACTTGCGGTGTCTGTTCCGGGCTACGCTGCCACTGTCATCAACGCGCAGAGCTATCTGCGCATCGCCGTCCCCACATGGCGGTCGATCGGCATTCACCATCAGCCCGAACCCGTCGTCGAACAGCCGACCGTCTCGCGCGAGGAGCTCCAGTCGCTCTTTCACGGCGAGTTGAACGGCAAGGCGAGGAAGAAGTCCAAGCTGACCGCGCGGGAAGAGCAGGAAAAGTCGCTCGCCAAGCGCATCCGCCGCGCGCTCTATCCCTATCCGGGCAGCGCATTAAGCCATTGAAGCGGCATCAGCCGGGCGCGTGTCGCGCCTGCAATTCCTTCAGAACATAAAGCCGGATCGCGGTCGCAAGGCCGGTATCGACACCGCGCGCCGCGTCGATCTCGGCGGCGAGCGCGTTGAGCGGGCGGCTTTGCGCGTCGGCGAGCGCGCGGAACGCGCGCCAGAACTCGTCCTCGAGCGAGACGCTGGTGCGGTGGCCGTTCAGCGTCAGCGACCGCTTGACCGGACGGCTCACCCCTGCGGTTCCTCGCGGCGATGGGCGTCGAGCGCGTCGCGGGCCTTCCCGGCCCGCGCCTTCTCGAGCGCCTTCAGGGCCTTTGTCCGGCCGAAACGCGCAGCGTTTTCATCGGCTTCCGCGCGTTTCTTCGCGCGTTCGCGGGTCTTGCGGACCGCCCTCAGATTGACGATCTCGGCCATCAGTCCTCCGGCCCGACCATCTTCTCGGGCCGCACGATCCGGTCGAAGGTCGCGCCGTCGACAAAGCCGAGCGCGATGGCCTCCTCGCGCAGCGTCGTGCCGTTCCTGTGGGCGGTCTTCGCGACCTTGGTGGCGTTGTCGTAGCCGATGGTCGGCGCCAGCGCCGTCACCAGCATCAGGCTTTCCTTCATCAGCTTGTCGATGCGGGCGATGTTGGCTTCGGTGCCGACGACCATGTTGTCGGTGAAGCTTCCGGCGGCATCGCCGAGAAGCTGCATCGATTGCAGGACGTTGTAGCTCATCATCGGGTTGTAGACGTTCAATTCGAAATGGCCCTGGGAGCCCGCGAAGCCGACCGCCGCGTCGTTGCCCATCACATGGACGCAGACCATGGTCAGCGCCTCGGCCTGGGTCGGGTTGACCTTGCCCGGCATGATCGACGACCCCGGCTCGTTCTCCGGCAGGATCAACTCGCCAAGGCCCGAGCGCGGCCCGGAGCCGAGAAGCCGCATGTCGTTGGCGATCTTGAAGAGCGAGGCGGCGACCGTCTTCAAGGCCCCCGAGAACATCACCATCGCGTCATGCGCGGCGAGCGCCTCGAACTTGTTCGGCGCGGTGACGAAGGGCAGGCCGGTGATCTCGGCGATCTTGGCCGCGATCGCCACGTCCCAGCCCTTCCTGGTATTGAGCCCGGTGCCGACGGCGGTGCCGCCCTGCGCCAGTTCGTAGATCTCCGGCAGGATCTTCCTCACCCGCATGATGCCTTGCGACACCTGATGTGCGTAACCGCCGAATTCCTGACCCAAGGTCAGCGGCGTCGCGTCCTGGGTATGGGTGCGGCCGATCTTGATGATGTCCTTGAACGCCTCGGACTTCGCGACCAGCGCCTTGTGGAGCTTTTCGAGCCCCGGCAGCAGCACGTCGTTCGCCATCATCCCGATCGCCACATGCATCGCCGTCGGGAACGTGTCGTTCGAGGACTGGCCCATGTTCACGTGATCGTTCGGGTGGACCGGCGTCTTCGACCCTTTGACACCGCCAAGGATTTCGATCGCGCGGTTGGAGATCACCTCGTTCGCGTTCATGTTCGACTGGGTGCCGGAACCGGTCTGCCAGACCACGAGCGGGAAGTTGTCGTCGAAGCGTCCCGCCACGACCTCGGCCGCCGCCTCGACCATCGCGCGGCCGATGGCGGGGTCGAGCTTGCCCGTCGCCATGTTGACCTCGGCCGCCGCCTGCTTGATCACCCCGAGCGCCCGGACGATCGCCACGGGCTGCTTTTCCCAGCCGATCGGGAAATTGATGATCGACCGCTGGGTCTGCGCGCCCCAGTACTTGTCGGCGGGAACGTCCAGCGGGCCGAAGCTGTCGGTCTCGGTGCGGGTCTGGGTCATGGAAATCGTCCGTCCTTTGCTCGGGTCGCGCACTTGCTATGCGATTCCCCGAGCCTGGCCAAGGATGATGTCGGTAACGTTGGCGCTAACCGGGCCGCGGGTCTATTTCCGCCATTTGTCGAGGCTGACGACCTCGGCTTCCTGAGGCGCCGCGTCCGCGTCCGCATCGGTGGCGTCCTCGTCATCCTCATCTTCGTCGTCGCTGCCCTGGGTTTCGAACCGCAGGCCGAACTCGACCGACGGATCGACGAAGGTGCGGACCGCGTCGAACGGGATGTAGAGCGGCTCGGGCGTGTCGCCGAAGTTCAGCGTGATGGCGAAGCCTTCGTCGTCGACGGCGAGGCCCTCGTACCAGTGCTGCATCACCACCGTCATCTCTTCGGGATAGCGCTCGCGCAGCCAGTCGGCGAGTTCGGCATCGGGATGGCGGGTGTCGAAGGTGATGAAGAAGTGATGCTCGCCCGGCAGGCCGGTGCGTTCGACCCCGCGCAGAACCTCGAGAATGAGCCCGCGCATCGCGCGGTGCATGAGGTTTCCGTAGTCGATAGATTTGGTCATTGGGGGCGGGTTCCGACCTTAACTTGACGTCAGCATAAGGGATTCGGAACGGAATGAAAGAGGGGCCGCGCCAGGCGAGGACCCCTCGCCTAGAAACCGGGCGGGATCGCCGCCCCGGCCAGCGCCGAGAGCGCGAGGACGGCGAGCAGGTTCCAGTGCCGCGCGAGGAGCAGATAGCCCGCGACCAGTCCGATGAGGAGCGGCGCGGTCTGGAGCGACCCCGGATCGGGCAGCGTCAGGGCGAAGGGGCCGGCGCCGACCTCGTGCACCGTGGCGAAGAAGACATGCAGCGCGAACCAGAGCGCGAGCGTCGCGATGACGCCCACGACCGCCGCGCTGACGCCGGCGAGGGCCGCGCCGAGCCGCGGCCGGCTGGCGATCCACTCGACATAGGGCGCGAAGGCGAAGACCCAGAGGAAGCAGGGCACGAAAGTCACCCAGAGCGCCAAAACCGCCGCCGCGAGGCCGAGCGCCGGCCCGTCCGCGCCGGCGCCGGCGAGAAAGGCCACGAATTCCGTCACCAGGATCAGCGGCCCCGGCGTCGTCTCGGCGAGGCCGAGCGCATCCATCATCTGCGGCGTCGTCAGCCAGCCGTAATCCTGCACGACCGTCTGGGTCATGTAGGCGAGGACCGCATAGGCGCCGCCGAAGGTGACGACGGCGAGCTTCGAGAAGAAGACGGCGATCCCGGTGAGGAAGTCCTGCCCGAATCCGGCCAGCAGCGCGACCGGCGCCCACCAGAGGCCGAGCCCGACGGCGAGCGTCGCGCCGAGCCGGGGATTGCGGGGCAGCGGCTGAACCGTCGCCGGCGCCCGGGGCAGCGCCAACGCGCCGGCGAGGGCGGCCGCGACCACGATCAGCGGGAAGGGCAGGCCGAAGAGAAAGATCGCGGCGAAGGCGCCGGCCGCGATGCACCGCGCCGCCGGGCCTTTCAGCGCCCGTTTCGCAACCCTCAGAAGCGCATCGATCACGATCGCGACGACCGCCGCCTTGACGCCGAGGAAGAGGGCGGCGACCAGCGGCAGCTGTCCGTAGGCCGCATAGCCCGCCGCGAGGGCGAGGATCACCAGTGCCCCCGGCACGACGAAGAGCCCGCCGGCGATCAGCCCGCCCCGCATCCCGTCGAGGCGCCAGCCGGCATAGGTGGCGAGCTGCATCGCCTCCGGCCCCGGCAGCAGCATGCAGAACGACAGGGCGCGCAGGAATTCCGCCTCGCTCAGCCAGCGCCGGGCGTCCACCAGTTCACGGTGCATCAGCGCGATCTGCGCCGCCGGCCCGCCGAACGACAGAAGCCCGATCCGGCCGAAGACCCGCCAGAGCGGCTTGTCCGCGCTCATGCCTTGCACCCCTCCGGCCAGTCATGGCCTTCCTCGTGCCCGTCGCGCGCCCTGCGGTAGAGCGCGTCATGGAGGATGATCCCCGCCTCGAGCTGGGCGAGATCGTCGCGGTATTGTCGCGACAGGCCGACCGAGGTCGTCGGCAGGCCGGCCCCGGCCCAGGCGAGAATCCCGCCCTTCAGCGTCTCGGCCGCGATCCCGTGGCAGAGCAGGTGCGCCGCCGCCCCCTCGGAGAGCTTCAGCCCGCGCTTGCAGATGACCACGACAGTGCGGCCCGCAAGCGACGGGGCGATCTCCCCGATCCGGTCGAAGGGATGACGCATCGCGCCGGGGATCAGGCGCGGACCGGCCGCGACGTCGTCATCGGTGCGGACATCGACGAGCAAGGGGCATTCGGGCGTGCCGATGAGGCGGGCGCGGCGAGGGGCGGAGAGGGAACCGAAGCCGGGCATGGGGCATCCTTTCGGGGCGGGTTGAAGGATGCGACGCTTGGGCCAAGGCCTCGCGGGGCGCGGTCGCGGACCCCATGCGGAAAGGCTCGCACCGACGCCCGGGCGCGTCAAGCCCTCAGCCGAGCGGTTTCGCGACCTCGCGCAGGATCTTCTCGCGGATCGCGCGGGGATAGTCCGAAAGCCCCCGCGCGGTGATGACGAAGCCGTTCCGGGTGACGACGTAGCGGCGGTAGAATTCGGTGATCGGGATCGACTGGCCGACATCCTCGATGGCGATGGCGTTGATCTCTATCCCCGCCGCTTCGGCGTTGCCGCGTTCGGGCGCGAGCGGATAGCCCGCGTTCTGCGGCCCGTCGCCGGAAATGTCGATGACCCTGCGGCGGCAGTCGCCGACCGCGCCGAACTGCGCGACCGAAAAGGCGATGGCCTCGCCGACCGCGGTGTCCGAGCCGGTATAGGCGCGCGGCAAGGCGCGGGCGCGCGCGGCGAAATCGGCGATCTCGGACGGCGAGAGCATCCGCCGCCACGGGATCGAGAGCGTCTGCCTCGCGGTCCCCGACCACTGCATGACGCCGAGGGCGACCTGGCCGAGAAGCAGCGCGTCGGCCACCTCCGGATCCGCGAGCGCCTCGGCGATGCCGTCGACCTGAAGCCGGTACTCGCCCCGGTCGATGGAGCCCGAAACGTCGACCGAGAGCAGGAGTGCCACATCGCAGGCCAGCCCCGGCGCGGGCCGCAGGACCGAGAGGGCGAGGCAGGTCGCGTAGAGGGCCGGGGCGCGTGTCATGGCCCGATGATGACGGTGGCGCGGCACGCCGGCAAGCCCCGTCCGGGCGACCCCGGGGCCCGCGGGACTCAGCCGAGTTTTTCGCCCGACAGGAGGAGCATGAACGCGTCGGGCGGCAATAGCTCCGCCTGCTCGAAGAAGGTGATGAAGTCGAAGGCGTTGTAGGCATCGGCGATCTTGCCGTCCTCGACCCGGACCATCACCTGGCCCGAGGCGCGGATGGGATCGACCCCGCGCGCCGTCAGCGCCCGGACGGTGATCTGCGCCCAGAGCCAGTCGCCGGCCTCGACGCTGCGGTCGATGTCGATGGCGGGATCGCGGATGAGCGCGAGAAGCGCGGGTACCAGGGCGCGGAAATCCTCCATGCTGACCTGACCGTCGGGCATCAGCCCGTCGGCCCCGGCGCGCGGCGCGAAAAAGCTGTCGATCGCGCCGAGGTCGCCCTCGATCCAGACCCGCTGATACCAGTCCTTCAGAAGATCGAGCTTCGTCATCGAAAGCACTCCGCCGTCCGACCCCTCCGTTGAGGGTCGATCCTAGGGATCCATCCTTGACGAAGCGTGAAGGGGTTTGACGAAGCCTGTGGGGGGACGAAGCCTGTGGGGGGGGGGAAGTGCAGGCTTCTGTTGCCAGGTGCCTGCGAACCCCGCCTTACGCTGCTAGGCGCAAGGGCTTAAGTTTCGATCACTCGAACTGCTTACGCAGCAAGAGCCATCGGAGCACGGTTGTTATTGGCAACTGTACTTTGCGGACCGATAACGGTGGTACCTCACCGGGACAAAGCAAACCCCTTTAGACGTTCGTCGATCCTGTTTCGGCCCCATGTCCCGCCAATACGGGGATGGTTGGTGGAGCCGCCGGGTACCGCCCCCGGGTCCGATCCGGTTATTACGAGCGCGTTTATGTCCATAGTCCGGGCGAACCCGAACAAGGCCAATATAGGGACTCCGCGAGGAAGCGACAAGGGTTTGGAACGTGGCCGATTGCACATGCAAAGGCGAGGTCAACACCCTGAAATTGCATGGGAGTTTTCGCGATGCCAGGCTCATGCCAACCTTTTCCCGGCGCGGATCCGTCCGCGCGTCCGCGCGGGCTTTCCCGCCCAAACGTGGGTTTGAACCCGCCTTGCCGGCCCAAGCGGCGCGACCGGGTCCGGGCGCTGCCCATTGCGGCTCGTCCCGCGCCGGGGCAGGGTGGCCGGGCAGCCGTCTATGAGGATTCCATGCAGCTCGATCTCGGTTTCGTTCGTCGCCAGTTTCCCGCCTTCTCGGTTCCCGAGCTTGCCGACAAGGCGTTCTTCGAGAATGCCGGCGGCTCCTATGCCTGCGGGCAGGTGATCGACCGGCTGACCCGGTTCTACCGCGAGCGGAAGGTGCAGCCCTATGCGCCCTATGCCGCCGCCACGGCGGGCGGGGCCGAGATGGACGAGGCGCGCGCCCGCCTGGCGGCGATGATGGGGGTGAAGACGCATGAGCTGAGCTTCGGCCCCTCGACCACGCAGAACACCTATGTGCTGGCCCAGGCGGTGCGGCGCTGGCTGAAGCAAGGCGAGGCGATCGTCGTCACCGATCAGGATCACGAGGCGAATTCCGGCCCCTGGCGTCGGCTCGCCGAGGACGGGATCGAGGTGCGCGAGTGGAAGATCGACCCGGCGACCGGGCATCTCGATCCGGCGCGGCTGGAGCCGTTGCTGGCGGACGGAAAGGTGCGGCTCGTCGCGTTCCCGCATTGCTCGAACGTGGTGGCCGAGATCAATCCGGTGGCGGAGATCGTGGCGCTGGCGCATGCGGCGGGGGCGGCTACCTGCGTCGACGGGGTGAGCTATGCGCCGCACGGGCTGCCGGATGTGGGGGCGCTCGGCGCCGACATCTATCTCTTCTCGGCCTACAAGACCTACGGGCCGCATCAGGGGATCATGGCGATCCGCGAGGAGCTGGGGATGCGGCTGCCGAACCAGGGCCACTGGTTCAACGGCGACACCCTTTACAAGCGGTTCACCCCTGCCGGACCGGACCACGCGCAGGTCGCGGCCTCGGCCGGGATCGCCGACTATTTCGACGCGCTCCATGGCCATCATTTCGACCCGGAGCCGGATGCGGCGCGGCGGGCGACGGCGGTCCACGACCTGATGCGGGCGCAGGAGGTGGCGGTCTGCCAGCCGCTTCTCGACTATCTGGCGGCGCGCAACGATCTCAGGCTGATCGGCCCGCGCGACGCGGGCGCCCGGGCGCCGACGGTGGCGGTGGATCTCGGCCGTGCGGCGGAGCCGGTCTCGGCGGCGCTGGCGGCGGAGGGGATCAATTGCTGGGCGGGGGATTTCTATGCGGTCAGGCCGCTCACGGCGATGGGGATCGACCCCGGGGCCGGCGTGCTGCGGCTGTCGATGGTGCATTATACCTCGGCCGGGGATGTTGCGCGGCTGATCGGCGCTCTGGAGACGGTGCTCTGATCGCGGGGCGGGGGGCTGCCTGCCCCCCGTGCCCCCCGGAGGTATTTGGGCCACAATGAAAGAGCGGGATCAGGCAGCGGTCATCCTCTGGTTCCGGCGCGACCTGCGGCTTGCGGATCATCCGGCGCTGGCGGCGGTGGCGGAGGGGCGGCCGGTCATTCCGGTCTTTGTCCATGACGAGACGGTCGAGGCGCTGGGCGCGGCGGCGAAATGGCGGCTGGGCGAGGGGATCGCCGTCTTCGCGCGGGCGCTCGAGGCCGCGGGGTCGGGGCTGGTGCTCCGGCGGGGGCGGGCGCTCGACGTGCTGCGCAGGCTGGTGGCCGAGACCGGGGCCGGGGCGGTGCACTGGACGCGCGGCCATGACCGCGAGGCGATCGCCCGCGACCGGGAGGTGAAGGCGAAGCTCGCGGCGGCGGGGATCGCGGCACGGAGCTTTCCCGGGGCCGTGCTTTTCGAGCCCTGGACGGTGGCGACCGGGCAGGGCCGGCCCTACAGCGTCCATTCGCCGTTCTGGCGCGCGGTGCGCGGCCGCGATCCGGGCGGGTTGGAAGCCGCGCCGTCGCGGCTTCGGCCGCCCGAGCCCTGGCCGGCCTCGGACCGCCTGTCGGACTGGGCGATGGCGGCGGCGATGAACCGCGGGGCGGCGGTCGTCGGGCGCTTCGCCTCGGTCGGGGAGGCGGCGGCGCGGGAGAGGCTCGACCGCTTTCTCGGCGAAAAGCTCGCCCGCTATGCCGGGGACCGCGACGTTCCGGCCCGCGACGCCACTTCGGGCCTTTCGGAGCACCTCGCCTGGGGCGAGATCTCGCCGCGCACGGTCTGGCATGGGGCGATGGCGGCGCGCGCGGCCGGGGTGGCGGGGGCGGAGAAGTTCCTCTCGGAGCTTGGCTGGCGCGAGTTTGCCTGGCATCTGATGTATCACGCGCCGGAGATGGACCGGCGGAACTGGCGCGCCGAATGGGACGGGTTTCCATGGCGGGGCGACAACGATGATGCGGAGCGCTGGCGCCGGGGCATGACCGGCGAGCCCTTCGTCGATGCCGCGATGCGCGAGATGTTCGTCACCGGCCGCATGCACAACCGGGCGCGGATGGTCGCGGCCTCCTATCTCACCAAGCATCTGCTGACCGACTGGCGGGTCGGGCTGAAATGGTTCGCCGAGTGCCTGACCGACTGGGACCCGGCCGCGAACGCGATGGGCTGGCAGTGGGTCGCGGGCTCGGGACCGGACGCGGCGCCCTATTTCCGCATCTTCAATCCCCGTACGCAGGCGGAGAAGTTCGA